>WBZR01000331.1_pt1 | contig 78912 bp, 69 predicted proteins | sample 5204231 | NCBI WGS metagenome assembly WBZR01 (sample SAMN12412403, study PRJNA552823) | activated sludge metagenome | isolation source: activated sludge from anammox sidestream of wastewater treatment plant... | place: USA: Virginia | collected 2017-08 | reverse complement strand
TTCCCGTTTTCCATTTGCTGTAGGCACTGGAGGTAAGCCTGATATGCTGTATATCCTCGGAGCATTAGCCCTTGCAGCAGGTGCCGGCATCTTCTTCTTCAAAAAGAAACAAAATCCTTGAGGATAATTTCCCATACATGTTGCTACCGTATTTTTCTTTCTGATAGACCAAAAATAGGAGGGATATATGGGATCCTGTTGCACCTGTATATCTTTCTCTGACTATATGGTGCCCCGGTCATATATCTGTTTGTTGTTACGTTAGTTGTGGCTTAGTGTTTCCTTGGTATTGATATGGCTGGCTAACAGATACTGTTGCTGCTTTGGGCTATTTCATCGCGCTTAGACAGGCCTAAAAAATTTCGGATAGAAGGTTGAGATACTTACTACGCTATTATTAGATGCTTAAGAAGTCAGTGTTGCAAAACTTCTTGAACCTGAGCAATGTCTCCTCTTACTTACCAGAAGTTATCAGGATCAAGCAGATACCAAGAACCATTTCGAGAGGTAGTTTACTGACAGTGAAGATCGTATCAGTTAGCCGTAACTGACTCTCGTGCATATATCTGCCCATCAATAAAGCGGTCGCAGTTGTGGTTGTATCGCAGGCAAAATAGACCCTTCCGGTTATTGGTGTCCGGATGATTACTGATCATACGGATATTATTCGCCTCAAATCATTCTTTCCAGTTTGCGAGGTGAATTTTTTTGCCTACTTCTTTCTCATTTTTATAATTCTCTCTTACCGATAATTTTTATACGTCAGGCTAAAGTCAGTAGAAAAAATGCCGATGCCAGTTTTCTGGTTAGCGTGTATTACATCTGGCCAAAAAGGCTCAAGTTGAGAAATCCGGAAGCTTTATTTTTAAATTTCTGTGGAGATTCTGAAATGAAAAAGATTTTTCTGATTCTTGTTATATTTTTTGGATTTAATTTGTCAGTATTAGCTGGGGTAGATATCAATACAGCTAGTCAGGCTGATCTTGAATCGGTAAAAGGGTTAGGTCCGGTTAAAGCAAAAGCAATAATTGAATATCGAAACAAATATGGGATGTTCAAGTCAGTGGAAGAACTGGCTAACGTAAAAGGTATAGGAGCTGGAATACTTAAACAACTGGGTGATCAAGTAAGTGTTCAAGAGGGGGCCGTTTTGACCGGAACGAAAGCAGACTGATCAAATTCAGCATTTATAGAAACCGCTTTTTTCTGATTATTATGATTTATCGGGCAGCCAGCACTCCTGATCAAAAATTGTCCGATAAATCTTGTACTCTAGGTTGAATCGACATTTAAAGCCATAAAGTTGCTGCAGCCAGATGTATGAAGGCGGAGAAGTAAATAGCTTTACGGTCATATCTGGTTGAAAGTCTGCGCCAATGCTTGAGTTTGTTGAATGTGCGCTCAATGATATTTCTGCATTTATAGATTTCGCGATCATACGTTCTTCGTATTTTGCGGTTTGATCGCGGTGGGATGACAGGCACGGCCTTCATGGAGGCAATGGCGTCGAGAATATTATCGCTGTCGTAGCCTTTATCCGCCAGAACATGCGAGGGCCTGAACCCGCCGATCAGATCAAGAGCCTGCGTGCAATCGTTGCACTGTCCACCCGTCAGTATAAAACGTAAGGGTCGGCCAAAGGCATCGACGCACATATGGATTTTGGTACTCAGACCACCTCGGGAACGCCCCAAAGCCTCACGCCGCGCCCCCCTTTTCCGCAGGCGGCCTGCTGATGAGCGCGCACGATCGTGCTGTCGATCATAATATATTGATTGTCCGGGTCTTCGGTCAAAACATCGAATATCTTTTCCCAAATACCGGCCTGTGCCCACCGCGTAAAGCGTTTGTGAGCAGTTTTCCACTTGCCATACCGCTCCGGCAGGTCATGCCAGTGCGCACCAGAGCGTAAAACCCATAAAACACCATTTATAAACAATAGATTATCCGCGCCATGTCGGCCACGATCCCCAATTTTCCCCGGTATAAACGGCTCTATTCGACACCATTGCTCCCTGTTCAATTCATAGCGTTTCATACATTCCTCACTGAAAATGTTAGACCTCTTTCAGTAAAGCAAAAATTATAGATGTTGAGAATCCGTAAATGTCGATTTGTCCCAGTGTAATACCCCAATGAGTGCCTTTGTACCCAACGTTTGGGAGGATGTCGGGTGTTGTAAAAATAGATTCCAGTTACCAATTACTCGACTGATGTGCTGCAAATTTCGAAGTGGTGCCATACACACGTTGCGTCTTCAATGTCCAGTTACCCACTTCACCATACCGTTCTGCTGTGGGTAGTGCAGTGTGATGAACTCCTACTTCAGCCCGTAACTCCTTATCCAGCCGGGTGTAGGCCTGACTGAACACTAAACTGTTGTCTGAGCGTAGCAGAGAGGGCTTCCTGACACGTCCAAGCGTGCCATACCGGCAGATTAAGTGTAATCCCCTATTTATAATGGGTTCCAAAAGTAGAGATCAGGCTACTATGGCCGACTTCTATTTCGGAGTGACGCTTCCCCAATATGCGGCACAGATCGGTCGCTCAGCGCTGATCAGACCGGCTCGCTACTGACGGTAGTGCCTTGATGGGGCGGCGATAATAGAGGGTATACACCGAAGCACATCAAACTCTAGCAGCACAGCTGGCTGACACTTGGGATTCCTCCTTTCCTTAAGCCTTGTTGCACTCGGTTGATCACTTGCGCAGCAAGGTATCCAGCTTTTTCGGGCGCGTGATTCCAGTATTGCCTCACCTCGCCATAGGCTTCCTGCAACTTCTTGATCTCGTGCTCGTACTGTTCGCGTACATCCTTGGGGAATAATACTGGGTCATTACAGTTGCATGGATACCTGCCAGTCTGTATCAACATATCTGCTTACCCCGCATAATTCGATGAATCGTATTGATGACATCCTGATCGGGTTAGTCTTTTAATTCATATCCCTGTGTCGATTCTTATATTCCTTAAATGCTGAATGTTGCAGCACACTTGATTTAGGTGAGAGGCTCGTTACTGATGAATCCAGTACGAAAATTTTTGAAGGTTCGCCATCAACAGCGTTATCTTTAGAGGAAAAGAAAAGTTTTTTCAGTAGCAAGAAATATAAAATCAGATGTGGGAAGAGCAATATGACAGGCAAATGTTATTGTCGATACCGAAGCGGGTGGCTGGTATGTTGCGAAATATGCTGCTGGATTTGCGCGGTAAAGAAGTCAAAACTTTACATTGATTGATAGTGTTGTGAATCTGCATGTAAAGTTTTCAGAAATTTAATGAGCGTCGGGTTTTTTATCAGAGGTAGTCATGAATCAGTTAAGCAAGTGGGTAGGTTGGTCACTGTTTTCCCTGCTGGGTGCGGCAGCTTTCGGTGTCATTGCCCTTAACCGGGGTGAATCGATTAGTGCAATCTGGATTGTTATTGCGGCAGTGTGTGTGTATTTGATCGCCTTTCGTTTCTATAGTCAGTTCATTGCCAATCGGGTATTGAAGCTGGATACAACGCGTATGACCCCAGCATATAAGCACAATGATGGACTGGATCATGTTCCAACCAATAAATATGTATTGTTCGGGCATCATTTTGCTGCGATTGCCGGAGCCGGGCCACTGGTTGGGCCGATTTTGGCAGCACAAATGGGGTATTTGCCGAGTATGTTGTGGCTGCTTGCTGGAGTCGTATTCGCCGGTGCAGTGCAGGATTTCATCGTACTGTTCATATCGATGCGGCGTAATGCCCGGTCACTCGGTGATCTGATTAAATCCGAACTGGGGCATGTTCCCGGTATGATCGCATTGTTCGGTGCGTTCTTCATCATGCTGATTTTACTTGCTGTATTGTCGCTGATTGTCGTCAAGGCATTGGCTGAATCACCATGGGGGACATTCACCGTTGCGGCGACGATCCCTATCGCAATGTTCATGGGGATTTATTCGCGTTATTTCCGGCCGTGTGCGATTGCTGAGATATCGCTGATCGGATTTACGTTGCTGATTCTGTCGATCGTAGCCGGCCAGTACGTTCAGGAAGACCCCGCATGGGCAGCGGTATTCTCGGCAACCGGCGAACAACTGACCTGGGTATTGATCGGCTATGGCTTTGTTGCTTCAGTATTACCAGTATGGTTATTGCTGGCGCCACGCGATTATCTGTCGACTTTTCTTAAAATTGGCACAATCGTTGGTTTGGCAATCGGTGTCATTATTCTTTCACCGGAATTGAAAATGCCTGCGCTGACACAATTCATTGATGGTTCAGGCCCGGTCTGGTCGGGTGATCTGTTTCCGTTCCTGTTCGTGACAGTAGCCTGTGGTGCGGTTTCCGGTTTCCATTCGTTGATCGCATCCGGCACTACACCCAAAATGATCCAGAATGAAACTGATGCACGTTTCATTGGTTACGGCGCAATGTTGATGGAATCGTTTGTCGCGATCATGGCGCTGGTTGCCGCAGCAGCACTTGAGCCCGGTATTTATTTTGCCATGAATAGTCCGGCGGCGATCATCGGCACTACGGTGGAATCGGCTGTACAAACGATTTCCCAGTGGGGGTTCCATATCACTCCGGAAATGATTACACAAACTACACAGAGCGTCGGTGAACACAGCATCATCTCGCGAACGGGCGGTGCGCCAACGCTGGCGGTGGGTATGGCGCAGATTTTGTCGGGAGTGATCGGTGATACTGCGATGATGGCGTTCTGGTATCACTTTGCTATTTTATTTGAAGCATTATTTATTCTGACGGCGGTTGATGCCGGGACGCGTGCCGGGCGTTTTATGTTGCAGGATCTGCTCGGTTCATTCATTCCGGCGATGAAACGGACTGATTCGCTGACAGCAAGCCTGATAGCTACGGGTATCTGTGTATCCGGCTGGGGGTATTTTCTGTATCAGGGCGTGATCGATCCATTGGGGGGTATCAATACCCTGTGGCCGCTGTTCGGAATCGCCAACCAGATGCTTGCCGGTATCGCACTGATCCTGTGCACGTGTGTGCTGTTCAGGATGAAGCTCGATCGTTTCGCTTGGATTACAGTGATTCCGGCAGTATGGGTTTGCATTTGTACACTGACTGCTGCCTGGCAAAAAATATTTCATGATAATCCGCGGATCGGTTTTCTCGCGCATGCAGAAAAATATCAAGATGCAGTGATACAAGATATCGTGCTAGCACCTGCCCGGTCGATCGGGCAAATGCAACAGGTTATATTTAATGATTATATCAACGTTACACTGACAGCATTGTTCATGGCGGTGCTCATCAGCATACTGATGTTCGGTATTCGAACTATTCTGCAGGCACGCATTATTCATCATCCGACGACTCGGGAAACACCGTTCGAACTGTTACCTGCTTATGCATCTATTGAGAAATAATCGGGAGGAATTGCAATGATCAATAATCAAATAAAGCACGTCTGGCAGCGGTTTGCGCAAAGTTTTCGCCTGATGGTAGGTGTGCCGGAATATAGAGTTTATGTCGAGCACATGAGAAGTGCACATCCTGAACAGACGATCATGTCGCAAGAAGAATTCTTTCGTGAGCGTCTGGAAGCACGTTATGGTAGCAAAGGCAGGCTTAATCGCTGCTGCTGATTGGCACCTCAATGACTCTGACCTCTTCCTCGACCTGTTTCCGAATGTTCAGCCGCTGGTTGAAAGCAGGCGAACTATGCAAGATGTGAGAGATCTGGAGGAGTAAGGTGGAATCGATTTCACGGAATACTTTATCGACGATACCTTCACGGTGATAAAAAAGAGCTCCAAAATCAGGAAGATTAAGCGAGACAAAGATACGAAGCTCATGGTTATTGCAGATGTTGCTGTCTTCCACTTACCGTGCGCACAGCTTCTGCTTCGCCACATGAAGTTACCCTTGTGAAGCGACGCTTGCTGAGACCATTACGTGGGATGGCCCTGATGAATTATGGAGGATCGTGCCTGCGGCAATTATCCGCTTGATCAGTAAGTTGACACCCAGGGAATCGAGCTGATTGCCCCGTACCGGAAGAACCGTGTCCGTTGGGCAACTCAGGATGGTCGTTCACTCAAGCGTTGCTAGAGTACCCCATTGTCCCCATTTCCCAACCCGGCTGATTTCTGAAACATTGTATAGTCGGATCTATAGTTTCTCAGGGGATTTCTGACGGTGAATCAGTGTTAATCGGGATTTACAGTCTTGCATTTGTATTCGGCGCGCTCTGGTTGCAACAGCAGTCGGTTCTGCCGGAATTTTATTGGGCAATCGGGCTGATACCAGTAGCGTTGGGGGTGCTGGTTCTTCTTCGATTTCAGACTCGCTTTTCTATACTGGCAGGTAGAGGTCTTCTGCCTGCTGTCATGCTGGGTGCCGGTTTTTTCTGGGCAGCGTTATGGGCGCAGGTCAGGCTGGCGGATGATCTTCCTTCTGCTTGGGAAGGGCAGGATATTGCGGTGATCGGGGTGGTTACGGAAATGCCGCAACTTACCCGGCAAAGTATGCGTTTCCGGTTCGAGGTCGAGCGAGTGTTGACGCCGGATGCTGCGGTGCCAGCCCATGTTCAGCTTTCCTGGTATCGCGATGGCAGGCGTGACGAAGGAAATTTGCCTCGAATCACGGCAGGTGAACGCTGGCAGTTGACTGTCCGGTTGAAGCGTCCGCATGGCAGTGCCAATCCGCATGTTCCGGATTATGAAGCCCGGTTGCTTGAACGGAATGTGCGTGCAACAGGATATGTGCGGGCAGGGGAGAGCAACAAACGGCTCGAGGTTCAGGAGATTCATCCGGTTTATTTGTTCGAGCGCAAACGGGATGAAATTCGCAGCCAGTTTCAACATTATCTGGCGGGTTATCCGTATGCAGGGGTGCTGATTGCACTGACAGTGGGCGATCAGCAGGCTATTCCGTCGGAACAGTGGGAGACTTTTACCCGTACCGGTACCAGCCACCTCATGGCGATTTCCGGTTCGCACATTACGTTACTGGCCGGGATGGTGTTTCTGCTGGCATACCGGGCCTGGCAGTATGCTGGTCTGGCGTTGTGGCTGCCTGCCCGCAAGTTTGCGCTGGTATGCGGGTTGATTGTCGCAATCGGCTATGCGCTACTGGCCGGTTTTGCTGTACCTGTGAGGCGCGCACTGTTCATGATGGCGATCATCGTGGTGGCATTCTGGAGAAATCAGCGTGTGCGCACGTTGCCAGTGTTGGGATGGGTGTTGTTACTGGTCGTGGTGCTGGATCCCTGGTCGGTGATTGCGCCGGGTTTCTGGCTGTCTTTTGCGGCGGTTGCGCTGATTTGTCTGGTTATATCAGGCCGGATTGGTCGGCCGGGGGTGGTAGCTGGCTGGATGCGTATCCAGTGGGCGATTACGCTCGGTTTGTTTCCGCTGCTATTGATTCTGTTTCAGCAGATTTCACTGATATCGCCCATCGCCAATGCTGTGGCGATTCCAGTGATTACCTTCATCATCGTACCGCTGACACTGCTGGCGACTATCCCGGGGCTGGAATTCCTGTTGCTGATTGCTCATCCCGTTCTTCAGATTACGATGGCGGTGTTGCAATGGCTGGGAGAGCTTCCTTTGGCAACATGGCAGCAGCAGGCGCCGCCTTTGTGGGCTGTGATTGCGGCCACTCTCGGCGTGGTATGGTTGTTACTGCCAGGTGGGCCGGGGCTGGGTGTATCAGCGGGTTTTCCTGCACGCTGGCTGGGAATCCTGGCAGGGGTACCATTATTTCTGATTTCCCCAGAAAAACCGGCCGAGGGAGAACTCTGGCTGACAGTGCTGGATGTGGGGCAGGGGTTATCAGTGGTGGTACGTACCCGCAACCATACTTTGCTTTACGATACCGGGCCGGGGTATGGTGAAAATGACAGCGGGAAGTATGTGGTTCTGCCGTTTTTGCGAGGGGAGGGCGTACAGGCGCTCGATATGATGATTGTCTCCCATGTCGACTCGGATCATAGCGGTGGGGCATTGTCGGTACTGAAGAGAATAAAGACAGATGTACTGCTGACTTCAATTGAAGATAATCATCCGATTCGTCAGGCTGTTCCCGATAATCGCCATTGTCTTGCAGGCGATGCGTGGTGGTGGGACGGAGTTTATTTCGAAATCCTGCACCCGGTCAAACCAGATACTTTGATTCGTAAACGTAAAACCAATGAATCAAGTTGTGTACTCAAAGTGACAACCTCGCATGGCAGTGTATTGCTGCCGGGAGACATCAGTCGGGTAACGGAAGAAGATTTGTTGCAACGTTATGCTCGTGAGCTTGCGTCCAGTGTGCTGATCGTGCCGCATCATGGCAGCCGATCATCGTCATCAGAGGTATTCGTGCGACAGGTTGACCCTGATCATGCCATCTTTACAGTGGGGTATCGCAGCCGGTTCGGGCATCCGCATGCAGAAATAGTCGAACGGTATCTTGAGCACGGCAGCCGCTTGTACCGCAGTGATCATGACGGTGCAGTACTGTTACGCTTTGTCAGCGGTAATATCACAGCTGATACGTGGAGAAGGCTCAATCGCCGTTTCTGGCATGATGAATGGCCTTCAGCAGACAGAGGAGATTGAAATTGTCCAGGATTTCCAGTGATATGTTGTATGCATCGATGATGCAATAGCAGCTGGAAACATCCCCTTCCGGTCTGTAGGAAAAATTCCTACAAGCTTTCCAGTCAAATTCCTACTGAAGATATAGTGGTAGCCTGCTTTACGGTATCTGCTCCCGGGTTAAAAATGCACACATCATTTTTGGAGTAACCCGGTTCAATTTGTACATATCAAAAGGAGCAGTGGAAATGGGGACAAATCAGATTCTGGATGAAATCAGGGAAGTCAATCTCAGTTATTTGCTGCTGGCTCAACAAATGCTGCGTGAAGACAGGATTGCTGCCATGTACCGTTTGGGTATCGATGAGGATATAGCCGATATCCTGGTCAAACTGACCAATAGTCAGTTGCTCAAAATGGCCGGATCCAACATGTTGTTGTGCCGGTTCCGTTTTGATGACAGCCTGATTGCAGAAATACTTACCAGTCATAAACAGGATCGTGCACTGACACAATCCCACGCCGCAATACTCATGGCAGGTCTGCCTGCTGAGAAAATTTCCTGAGTTCCCGCATAAAGGAGGAAAAATCATGAAAGGGAAAAGTATTTTATCCGAAGGTAAACAGATTCAGCTTGCTACGGAACTGGTTCGTCTGGGTGCAAGACTGCAAGTGCTCGAAGCATCTACTACACTCAGCCGGGAACGACTCGTGAAACTGTATAAGGAAGTCAAAGGTGCTTCTCCTCCCAAAGGTATGCTTCCCTATTCGGAGGACTGGTTTACAGGATGGCAGCCTAATATGCATTCATCATTGTTCATCAATATCTACAACTACATTACCCGATACACGAAAGTTCGCGATATCGATGCGATCATCAAGAGCTATCAACTGTATCTGGAACATATCGAAGCCAATCGCCTGCAGCGTATCCTGAGCTTCACTCGTGCCTGGACGCTGGTGCGTTTCGTAGAGAGCAAAGTGTTATCCGTCACATCCTGTGTCAAATGTACCGGTAATTTTCTGGTGCACAGCCTGGATATTCAATCCAATCATGTCTGCGGACTTTGCCATGTTCCTTCACGCGCCGGTAAAACCAAACGGGTGGCACAGGAAGCCAGGGCAGCACAAGAAGCTGGAGCTGGAGAATTGTGTGTGATCTGATGTTGAATAATATCTATTCTGTTTTGTTTTCACTGATTTATTCCCGATAACAAGCACCTGGCTCATAAATGACTGCCGGGTGCTTTGCTCCAATTTCCCGGAAAACTGACAGGATGTTGTAAATATACCTCACGCACGATATCAGCAAATTCTGGTGCTTGATCCTGAAATCCAGGATAATCGGCCATAATTAACTCTTTCCGGCCGATGGGGGTCATTTCCTGAGAATCCCCAGGCTTGTCAGCATTACCCATCCCGAAAATATTCTGACAATTGAATCTGCTCAAAGCACTGGCCACTGTCAGCAGTATGACACTGGTTTCACGTATCCTTGGTTTTGTACGAGATCTGATCATTGCAAGGATATTTGGTGCAGGGGTAGCGACCGACGCCTTTTTCGTAGCATTCCGTATTCCAAACCTGTTGAGGCGCCTGTTCGCGGAAGGTGCTTTTTCCCAGGCATTCGTTCCTGTTCTGGCGGAGTATAAAAACAACCGTACGGAGGAACAGACCCGGGAGCTCATCGATCACGTGGCAACCTTACTGGGTAGCGCATTATTCATCGTTACACTGGTGGGTATCCTGGCAGCACCATTGATTATTTATATCAGCGCGCCGGGTTTTGCCGGTGTGCCGGATAAATTCGAACTGACCATCGCGCTGCTTCGAATCACTTTCCCTTATATTTTTTTCATTTCATTGGTGGCGCTTGCGGGTGGAATATTGAATACTTACAGCCATTTCTCAGTGCCTGCCCTGACTCCGGTTTTACTGAATCTCTCCTTTATCGGTTGTGCATTATGGCTGGCACCATTGATGGATCCGCCTGTTCTTGCACTGGCCTGGGCTGTATTCATTGGCGGTATGTTGCAGCTGGCTTTTCAGATACCTTTTCTATTGCGCCTGAAAAGAATGCCGCGTTTACGTTTTGGATTCCGTGACAGCGGGGCATGGCGTGTACTCAAGCTCATGGGGCCGGCAGTATTCGGAGTTTCGATCGGGCAGATCAGTCTGCTGATCAATACTATTTTTGCATCACTGCTGATCACTGGCAGTGTTTCCTGGCTGTACTATGCTGACCGGCTGATGGAATTTCCGGCAGGTATGCTGGGGGTGGCGCTGGGTACCGTAATTCTGCCGTCACTGTCACGCCACTATACGCAGAACAGTACAGAGGAATTTTCACGTCTGCTGGATTGGGGATTGCGTCTGACTTTTCTGCTGACACTGCCAGCTGCTGTAGCCCTGGCATTGTTGGCCACTCCTCTCATTACGACGCTGTTTTATTATGGTGCTTTTACCGTGGAAGACGTGTGGATGACCCGTGAAGCACTGATTGCCTACAGTGTCGGGTTGCTTGGGTTGATACTGGTGAAAGTGCTGGCACCAGGCTTTTACGCCCGGCAGAACATCAAAACTCCGGTCAAGGTTGCAATTCTGACGCTGGCGGCGACTCAACTCATGAATCTCGCATTCATAATTCCCCTGAAACATGCCGGTCTGGCACTGGCCATCAGCCTGGGTGCTTGTCTCAATGCAGGGGTACTTTACTCCAAGTTGCGTTCGCAGGGAATTTATCAACCCTTGCCTGGCTGGGGAATTTTCATATTCAAGATTCTGGTTGCATTGATCGTAATGGGTGCCGGATTGTGGCTGGCAACCGGAAATAGTGCTGAATGGTTTGTGCTGACGGCGACCGAGCGTGCGATAAAACTGGGGCTGGTAGTAATACTGGGAGGGATTGGCTATTTTGCGTGCCTGTGGATGCTGGGGTTCCGATTGCGTGATTTTGCGCGGCAATAGCCTTTCTCGATGTGCACCGACAGATTCATTCTGCATATTTATCCGATCCTGCGTCAGGAGATGTCTCAGTGTACTGGATGCTGGTTTTATTTTTCCGACGTGGATCAAATTAAGATTGCTTCCCCGAGCTTGAGCCGAGAGATATTTTTGTTATATACTGCCGGCCGCAGCAAGATTTTATGAAATTTTTTAAAGGAACTTTTATAATGAAATTTGCTTACGCAGCTGTTATCGCCACCGCATTTCTGCTGGTAGCATGTGGACGTCCGTCGCAGGCTCTTCCAGAAACTGAAAGAGAGAATTACGAGAAAATCATATCCGGTCAAAAAATTGAATGTCCGCACGGTATTGACGGAAATGGCAAGTGTTTGAAAGAAGGTGAAACTGGTATCCCGGAAGGGCACTAAACTATACAGCTTCAAAATAAAACCGCCTTTCAGGCGGTTTTTTTATGGCTGAGTCAGATAGCATTGTTTGAGGAATGTAGCCCGACGCAGGAAGTTATATATACAGATGAGCCGCCGATTGCCTATATCTTCGCTTACAGTACGACGTAAAATAATACTGTTCTGACTGCTTACTTGAGTTGTTCACGCAACAGGTCAAGTATGCGTTGAGCAGTTTCTGAACCTTCCGCAACACCATTCGCATTGAGCACGCTGACTTCACTGTTCAACCCAACCTCGCTTATTTTGATCTGGTATTTCTCCGCTGAAGCATCCTTATTATTATCATCAGTATCACTTGACCAGAAAGCCAGCTTGGAGAGTAAACCTTTACCTTCAGCCGCTCTGCGAGTTTCTTCATCAGGGCTGATATATCGGACAAAATAGATTCCACTCGAGCGATCCCGGTCTTCTACGGTAAAGCCGATCCGGTCGAGCTCATTGCCCACCCGTCGCCATGCGCGATCAAACGGCTCCTTTATGATCAATACGCCTTTACGGGTCTTGTCCAGGAAGGCACGTTCCTCGACTGTGCTGCTGGCAGCAACTTCGGCAGTTGCACGTTCCTCATCCACACCAAAGCGTTGCATCAGGCGGCTGAGCATTTCCGCTTCCAGCTCAGGGTCGGATTTGCGTGGTTGCCAGATGGTACGATTGGTGTTGCGATCTGCCAGTACCTCGATCATGCCGCGGTGGCTGATATAAACCTCGGTTATACCAGGTTGCTCCTGTTCCAGGCGAGTGCGGAACTTATCGCGCTCAGCGGTGGAATAAAGGCCATCCAGGAAAGTTGATAGTGCGCTTCGGATAATATCCTGAGGAATCTTGGCGCGATTTTCCGCCCAGTCGGTTTCCATGATTCCCACATCAGGTGCTTCCATTTTGAGCAGAAACCCCATGTCTTGCCAGAATTCCTTGATAACAGGCCATACTGTAGCAGGTTCACGGGGTATGACCAGCCAGCGTTGTGTGCCGGATCGTTCGATATGAATTCCATCCTGTGCCGCGGTGGCAGAGAGTACGGGTGATCCTGATCGATCTCTCAATTGCCCATTACGTGCGTTGCTGTAGGTTGAGAATGTTGCACTGCCGGATGCATCTACATCCGGTACGGCAAACCGGTCGTTTGTTTCAGGGCTGGTCAGATCTGGCGGAACTTCAAGCGGCGGAAGTTTGCCAGCCGACTTGTAATCAATCTTTTTGTTTTCGGGCAACAGACTGCAACCCGGAATAAGAGCCGCAAGTATGATATTTGCAATCAGAAGCGTTGCCAGATGCTTGTTGCGCATGGTAAACCTTTAAACCGTGATGCCAGCCTGGAGCATGGCTTTTCTGATTAGTTCGTGATATTGACTGGATAAAGCTGTCAATGGCAGGCGCAGACTATCGTTGATCAATCCCATCCTTGCGACGGCCCATTTGACCGGAATCGGATTGGCTTCGACGAACAGATCAATATGCAGCCTGAACAGCCGGGTATTGATTTCCCGTGCCCGGGCCAAGTCACCGGCAAAGGCAGCGGTGCACATCTCGTGCATCAGCCGGGGTGCGACATTGGCTGTTACCGAGATAGTGCCATGACCGCCGAGTAGCAGCAGTGCCAGTGCAGTAGCATCATCTCCGCTGTAGACCGCGAAATTATCGGGCACACGCTGCAATAAATCACATCCCCGCGCAATGTTGCCAGTGGCATCTTTGATACCGACGATACCGGGAATCTGCGCCAGCCGCAACGCAGTGTCGTTGCTGATATCTACTACGGTTCGTCCCGGTACGTTGTACAGAATCATCGGGATATCGACTGCTTCGGCAATTGCTTTGAAGTGTTGGTACAACCCTTCCTGGGTGGGTTTGTTGTAATAGGGGGCTACGGATAAGCAGGCGTCTGCGCCGGCATTCTTCGAAAATACCGTCAGCTCGATTGCTTCGCGCGTCGAATTGGCGCCTGTGCCGGCAATGACCGGAATGCGTCCGGCTGCGTGGGTGACAGCCGTGCGGATCAGCAGATGGTGTTCATCGAAATCCACGGTAGGAGATTCGCCTGTGGTACCAACCACGACGATACCATCCGTTTTCTGTTCGATATGAAAGTCGATCAGGGCGCAGAATCTGTCGAGATCCAGCGCCCCGTCTTCGAGCATGGGTGTAACGATAGCTACCAGGCTACCTGTGAACATGGCATATTATCCATCTGAAAACAATGATCGTTATTCTACCCGAAACCACCTGCCTTCATCCAACTTCAGCGATGGGTCATGAGGCAGTTTAACGTTGTGCGGTAAATTGCATGTGGCCGTTACTGTATTCCACCAGAATAGTATCTCCGGCAGAAAAATGGCCTTCCAGCAGCTCTTTCGCCAACGGATTTTCGATCTGAGCCTGAATGGCTCGTTTCAGCGGCCGTGCACCGAATACCGGATCGAACCCGACTTCGGCCAGTTTGGTCAGTGCCGGTTCTGAAACTACCAGTTTCATTTCCATTTGTGCCAGTCTTTTGCCCAGGTTGCTCAGCTGAATCCGGGCAATCGATTTGATATGCGCTTCACCCAGTGCATGGAAAACGACTACTTCGTCGATACGATTGATGAATTCAGGCCGGAAATAGGTTTTAACCTCTCCCATCACTGCCAGTTTGATGACCTGGTAATCGTCTCCGCTCATTTGCTGGATCATTTGTGAACCCAGGTTGGAAGTCATGACGATAACCGTATTCTTGAAATCCACGGTACGGCCCTGACCATCCGTCATCCGTCCGTCATCCAGCACCTGCAGCAGGACATTGAATACATCCGGATGCGCTTTTTCCACTTCATCGAGCAAAATGACGGAATAGGGTTTGCGCCGCACCTGTTCAGTCAGATAACCGCCCTCCTCATAGCCGACATATCCCGGTGGCGCACCGATCAGGCGTGCGACCGAATGTTTCTCCATGAATTCGGACATATCTACCCGGATCAGGTGTTCCTCGGAATCGAACAGAAATCCTGCCAGTGCTTTGCACAGCTCGGTCTTGCCCACCCCGGTCGGCCCCAGAAACAGGAAAGACCCATACGGGCGATTGGGATCAGCAAGCCCGGAGCGTGAGCGGCGGATTGCATCGGAAACCAGGCGGACGGCTTCATCCTGGCCGATGACACGTTCATGCAACTTGTCTTCCATGAACAGCAATTTCTCACGCTCACCCTGCATCATCTTGGAAACCGGAATGCCGGTTGCACGCGAAACGACTTCGGCGATTTCTTCGGCACCTACCTGGGTACGGAATAACTTTGGTTGTACAGCTTCCTCGGCCGATTCGGCGTGATGGAGCTGTTCGGCAAGCTGTGCTTCCAATTGCGGAATACGGCCATACAGTAATTCAGAAGCTCTCTGCAGATCTCCCTTGCGTCGGGCAGCTTCCTCTTCACGGCGTAGTTTATCCAGTTCTTCCTTGATTTCCTGTGAGCCTTTTGCACGGGACTTCTCTGCTTTCAGTATTTCATCCAGATCAGCATATTCCCGTTCCAGTTTGCTGATTTCTTCTTCAAGCAATGCCAGGCGTTTTTTAGAAGCATCATCCTTTTCTTTCCTGACAGCCTCACGTTCGATTTTCAGCTGGATCAGACGCCGGTCGAGCTTATCCATGACTTCCGGTTTGGAATCCTGCTCCATGCGAATGCGTGCTGCAGCTTCGTCAATCAGATCGATGGCTTTGTCCGGCAGAAAGCGGTCAGTGATATAGCGATGGGAGAGTTCGGCTGCTGCCACGATAGCCGGATCGGTGATTTCCACGCCGTGGTGCAATTCATATTTCTCCTGCAGACCGCGCAGAATGGCAATCGTTGCTTCAACGCCGGGCTCATCCACCAGCACTTTCTGGAAACGGCGTTCCAGTGCGGCGTCCTTTTCAACATATTTGCGATATTCATCCAGTGTGGTTGCGCCTACGCAGTGCAGTTCTCCGCGTGCCAGCGCCGGTTTGAGCATGTTGCCCGCATCCATGGCACCTTCCGCCTTGCCGGCTCCCACCATCGTATGCAGTTCATCGATGAACACGATGGTGCGGCCTTCATCCTGCGCCAATTCTTTCAGCACGGCTTTCAATCGTTCCTCGAATTCTCCGCGGTATTTGGCACCTGCCAGCAGCGCTGCCATATCCAGTGACAGCACCCGCTTGTTTTTCAGTGTTTCAGGTACTTCCCCGTTGACGATGCGCTGTGCCAATCCTTCCACGATTGCCGTTTTCCCGACCCCGGGCTCGCCAATCAGGACCGGGTTATTTTTGGTGCGCCGCTGCAGCACCTGAATCGTGCGCCGGATTTCATCATCGCGTCCGATCACGGGATCGAGCTTGCCTGACCGAGCACGCTCAGTCAGATCCAATGTGTATTTCTTCAATGCTTCACGACTGCCTTCTGCTTCGGCATCGGTCACCTTTTCTCCGCCACGCACGGAATCGACCGCCTGTTCCAGCGCAGCACGTGTCGCTCCATATTGTTTCAGCAATCGTCCGGTTTCTCCTTTGTCTTCCAGCGCTGCCAGCAGGAACATTTCCGAGGCGATGTACTGATCTCCTCTTTTCTGCGCTTCCTTGTCCGTCAGATTGAGCAGATTGGCCAGATCGCGGGAAACATTGATTTCTCCGCCCGTACCTTCCACTTTAGGCAGAAGTTTGAGGCTTTGCGTCAGTGCTTGGCGCAATGGTTGGGCATTCACACCGGCGCGCTGCAGCAGAGAAGTGATGCTGCCGTCATCCTGCTGCATCAGGGCGAGCAGCAGATGCTGCGGTTCGATATAGGGATGATCCTGACCCAGCGCCATGCTTTGCGCATCGGCGAGTGCCTGTTGAAACTTGGTGGTGAATTTGTCAAACCGCATATCATCTCCTGAAAATAAAATAGGTTGGAATGCCCCTACTATATGATGTAACCGTGAAATTTCAAGCTGGCTGCAGGATTTGATTTTGTAATCAAAAATATCTTGTTCCGCATAATGTGTTTTGTCTAACAGAATGATCCAGTCGGTGAGTGGCGGTATAATCGGCCCTTTCCAAATACAGCAAGATTATTGTCTTGAGTCGTTTTATGTCTTCCAAACCTGAACTTTTCCAAAGGACGCCATGGTTGAATGGCGAAGATATCGAAGCCAAACGTACAGAGTTGCGGGCCTATTTTCACACTACCCTGGACAAGTACGAGCAGCTGTTCGAGACTTTGCGCGGTGACGAGGCCTATTACGACAGGCCGATTTCATTGCGTCATCCCCTGATTTTTTATCTGGGACATACCGCTACTTTTTTTGTCAACAAACTGGTGTTGGCCGGAGTACTGGCAGAGCGTATCAACCCGAGGCTGGAATCCATATTTGCGGTGGGTGTGGATGAAATGAGTTGGGATGATCTGAATACAGCTCACTATGACTGGCCGACGGTTGAGGAGGTGATGGCTTACCGCCGCGCCATGCGTGACAAGGTGGATGCGCTGATCAGCTCCTTGCCGCTGACTTTGCCCATTTCATGGGAAAGTCCGTGGTGGGCGATCGTGATGGGTGTGGAACACGAACGTATCCATCTTGAAACTTCTTCCGTATTGATCCGCCAGCATAAACTCAAATATGTACAGTCTCATCCCGCCTGGCAACCCTGTCGTAACAGCGGAAATGCACCGGAGAACGAGATGATCCTGGTTCCGGCGGGGAAAGTGGTTCTGGGTAAAGACAAGGCAGATCCTGTTTACGGATGGGATAACGAATATGGTCACCATGAGGCTGAGCTTTCTGCCTTCCAGGCCAGCCGTTATCTGGTAAGCAATCAGGAATTTCTTGGTTTCGTGGAAGCACGAGGGTACGAAACGAATGATTACTGGGAAGAAGAAGGGCTGGCGTGGCGGCAGTTCAGTGGGGCTGCGTGTCCGACTTTCTGGATACGGGAAGGTGACCAGTGGCGCTTGCGCCTGATGACAGAGGAAGTACCCATGCCCTGGAACTGGCCGGTGGAAGTCAATTACCATGAGGCCAAGGCATTCTGTAACTGGAAGCAGAAAACAACCGGGCAGCCGGTGCGTTTGCTGACCGAAGACGAGTGGTACCGTTTGTATGATGTCGCAGGGCTGACCGAGGTACCGCATACGGAACCGGCAAAAGGTAACATTCATCTCGATCACTATGCTTCCAGTTGTCCGGTGGATGAATTTCAGCAGGGTGAATTTTTCGACATCGTGGGTAACGTCTGGCAGTGGACGGAAACACCCACCTATCCTTTTACCGGTTTTGAAGTGCATCCGTTGTACGATGATTTTACGACCCCCACTTTTGACGATCGGCACAATCTCCTCAAAGGAGGATCGTGGGTCGCGTGCGGCAATGAATCCATCTGGGTGTCACGCTACGCTTTCCGCAGGCATTTTTTTCAGCATGCCGGATTCCGTTATGTGATTTCCGATATGCCTGCCACCCACCACAGTTCACATTATGAAACTGACAAACTGTTGTCGGAGTATGCCGAATTTCACTATGGTGATACCTATTTCGGGGTGCCCAATTTCTCGGTGGCACTGGCCGAGTTGGCCATTGCTGCGATGAGCGGCCGTCCGGCACGCAGGGCGCTCGATCTGGGGTGTGCTTCCGGGCGTGCAACGTTCGAACTGGCACGACATTTCGATCATGTCACCGGTGTCGATTTTTCTGCGCGTTTCATCAACCAGGGCGTGGCACTGGCGGAACATGGCATCCTGCGTTATACCCTCGTGGATGAGGGAGAGCTGGTTTCCTACCGGGAACGTACACTTGCCGGACTGAATCTGGAGAGTGTCAGGCACAAGGTCGAGTTTTTCCAGGGGGATGCCTGTAATCTCAAACCGATACTGACAGGTTACGATCTGATTCTGGCAGTCAACCTGATCGACCGTTTGTATGAACCTGCCAAATTCCTGACCATGGTGCATGAGCGGCTGAATCCGGGGGGGATGCTGCTGATTGCATCGCCTTATACATGGCTGGAAGAACATACCAAACGGGAACACTGGATTGGCGGTTTCAAACGGGATGGTGAAAATTTTACTACGCTGGACGGCTTGAAAGAAATACTGGGTAAACATTTCCGGCTGATTGGAGCGCCATGTGAAGTGCCTTTCGTGATTCGTGAAACCCGGCATAAATTTCAACATACCTTGTCGGAAGTGACAATCTGGGAGAGAGTTGTTTGAGCGTCGATTTCGACCGCGAAATCGATCGTACCGGGACATGCAGTACGAAATATGACGGCCGTCAGGCAACGTTCGGTCATCCGGATGTCATGCCGTTGTGGGTGGCGGATATGGATTTTGCTGCTCCGGCAGCAGTGACTGAAGCACTGGTCGCACGCGCTGCCCACCCGGTTTACGGCTATACGCTTTTTCCTGACAGTCTGTATGAAGCGTTGATCAACTGGCTGAAATTGCGTCATGGCTGGAAAGTAGAGCGGGAGTGGATCGTCCTTTGTCCCGGGGTAGTCCCTTCACTGAGCACGGTAATTCTTGCGCTGAGTGGGCCAGATGAATCTGTCATCGTTCAGCCGCCGGTATATTATCCGTTCTTCTCGGTGATCAAAAAGACAGGTAGAAAACTTCTGACCAGTGCATTGCAACTGGTGGAAGGAAGCTATCGGATGGATTTTGCTGATCTTTCACAGCAGGCGGTTTCTGCGCGCATGCTGCTGTTCTGTTCACCACATAATCCGGTTGGCCGGGTGTGGAGTATGTCGGAACTGGAGAGGTTGCTGGATATTGCCAGACAACATCGACTCATCATCGTATCTGACGAAATTCACGCTGACCTGATTTACCCCGGTAACAAGCATCATATCCTCGCCAGCCTGGCCGGTTCTCCAGAATCAATTATTACTGCTGTGGCACCAAGTAAAACGTTCAACATCCCCGGACTTAATTTATCTGCTTTGATTGTTCCCGATCCGGCGTATCGGGCAGCTATTCGTGACCGGCTGGAAATGATGCACGTCAGTGCCGCCAATCCGTTCAGCGTAGTGGCGTTTGAAGCAGCTTACCGTGCCGGAGGTGAATGGCTGGAAGCGCTGATGACCTATCTCGCGGATACGCGGGAAATGGTACGACAATATCTGGCTGAATATCTGCCGCAAATCAGCCTGATCTCTTCACAGGGTACCTATCTGCTGTGGTTGGATTGCCGCAGGCTTGGCATGAGCGATGATGAACTCAAACATTTTTTCATTTTCGAGGCGGGGATCGGTATGAACCCCGGCATCTCGTTTGGCAAGGAAGGCAGCGGTTTCATGCGTATGAACATCGGTGCGCCCCGACACCGGATCAGGCAGGCGCTGGAGAGCATTCGCAGTGCACTTGAACGAAGAAGAAACAGCATTTCCTAAAAAAGGTTGATTTATTTTTCAGGAAAATGCTGGTAAATAGATGAATACGATTGTAACTGCGAGTTTTTCTGTTTTTCACATTCTGGAATTTACGCTATGTCTCGTAGCCCTCGGCAAGAATCACTATCCGATCCCGTCAATAGCAGTGAACTCACCATTACTGATGTTCTGACGCACGCAAAACCACAAACCAAGCAACAGGCAACTTTCCAGCGCCTGATCCGGCAAATTGACGAGCAACGAGCTCAGGTTGTGGAGTGGCACACTTATAGCGAACGCTACGGTCAGCGCGTGGGCAGCGAATTGATGCCCCTGTTTGCACAACTGCGCGAAAAACGCATCGCCATGCTGCATCTGCTTGACACGCAATTTCATCAGAGCAATGTCATTCGTGGCAAGCAACAGCGCGCAAAGTTGTGCGACATCATTCTCAACCTGGCGCATGAGTTGTTGCTTGAGCAGCGCGATGAGGAAATCGTGGCGCTGTATGACAAATATAGCGATCTCAGTTATGACGACCAGGCTGAGATTGATAAGGCAATCTCGCAGGACATGGTTGAAGAGCTGTTTGGTGTGCGTCTGGACGATGACAATGCAGATGTCAGCATGGAGGAAATGCTGGCAAAAGCCATGCGCCAACGGCAGGAAGAAGAAGCCAAAAATAAAGCCGGATCAGGCTCACGCCGCCGTAAATCAGCCAAACAGGCGGCCGCTGAGGAGAAACGTGCGGCAGCAAAAAAAGAAATCAGCCAGTCCGTGCGTGAAATTTATCGCAAACTGGCCAGTAGCCTGCATCCTGATCGCGCAAGCACCGATCTGACGGCGGATGAGAAAACCACCCTGATGCAGCGCGTCAACCAGGCTTATGATCGGAGCGATTTGCTTGAGCTGCTGAATATCCAGCTCGAAATCGAACAGATTGATACCAATTACCTCACCAACCTGCCTGATGAACGTATTGAACATTACATTCAGGTACTGCGTGAGCAACTGGCGGAACTCAAGGCGGAGCTTGCGTCGTTATTGATGCCCTACTGGAAGCTGGTGCCTTATACACAAAAGATCAGGCCGACTCATGTTGACAAGGCAATGGATGCTGAAATCACGCGGCTGGAAATGGATCTGCGGCAAGCTGATATTGATCTCATCGCTTTCCAGGATGCCAAACAGCTCGCGACCTTTATTAAGCACTATCAGGTGAATGATGGGTTTGACGAGTTTGATGATGGGTTGCAGATGTTGGGTGATTTACTGAGCAGTTTTTCTGCGCCACCTCCCCGCCGACGTAAGCGCTGAACACCCATCCGGGCATACCTCAAATGCCGGGACGGCAAATTTGATTTTTCAATAATGAGACCAAACTAAACAACCACCGGCTAAAGCCGGTGGTTGTTTAGTTTCATAAAGCTATCTGTAGCGTCCTGGTTTGCTTTGCGCCGGTAAAGCGCTACCATAGTTGAGCAAACTGATTTGTTAACAAGAAAGGAAATCACCATGAAAACTGTCAAACATTTGCTACAGGAAAAGGGGCATACTGTAGTTGCCATTGGTCCGGATGATTCAGTATTTAACGCCATGCAGAAAATGGCAGCCGATAATATCGGTGCATTGCTGGTCATGAAAGATGAGAAACTCGTCGGTATTCTTACAGAGCGTGATTTTTCCAGAAAATCGTATCTGCTGGATAAGCCGGTGAAGGATACACAGGTGAAGGAAATCATGACCCGTCAGGTGGCTTACGTCGATCTGAACAATACCAATGAGGATTGCATGGCCCTGATAACAGAAATGCGTGTCCGGCATTTACCTGTTCTGGATGATGGCAAGGTTATCGGTCTGCTTTCAATAGGGGATTTAGTGAAGGATGCTATTTCGCAGCACCAGTTCGTCATTAATCAGCTTGAACGCTACATTTACGATACGCGGGAAATTTGACAGGAAAAATCTTCCCGCGTCATTAAAAGGGGTGGTTATTAAGCTAATATGATGCATGGAATATTCCATGTATCTGGCGAGATGCCAGGAATGATTACGTCACTAAACCATTTTCAGTTTAGTCTGTTTATCTGCTTGTACAGATCTGCCTGTGCAGACAGGCAGATCTGAAATGAAATACCACGCATCGAATCAGTAATGGCGAGTAGAGAAATTATCGCAATCGTTGTCCCTGGCCACCCTGGTCGTTGCTAGTCGCGTGAGTGGTGTGGCAATCCAGAAAATACCGGTAGGTGTGATGGTTATCCTGTGCGTCCTGTCAGTTCCATCTCGGATGGCTTCACTCCCTCAGCGTTTGTCATGACGGAGGATTATCGTTACGCCTGAAGCGGTACAGGTATATTAATGATTGAGTGAGCCGATTCAATTCTGGATTGTTACAGTTCTGCGGGGACCACGTTGGATAAAAACACAGGACGAACAAAGATCTCTTTTCTTCGATCATGTTTATCAAACTAAACAAGGGATTGGATCTGCCTATCAGTGGCGAGCCGGAGCAGTGTGTATATGCTGCGACTGCAGTACGCCATATCGCTGTGACGGGAGTGGATTACATCGATCTCAAACCGACCATGAAGGTAGCAGAAGGTGACAGGGTCAGGCTTGGGCAACCCTTATTCGAATATAAAAAACTGCCTGGTGTCGTATTCACTGCTCCCGGTGCCGGGCGAATCGTGGCAATTAACCGGGGGACAAGGCGCATACTGTTATCGGTTGTCCTTCAACTGGATGAACAGGAGGATGAAGAGACTTTCATCAAATATGCTCCGGATGAACTATCCAATCTGACAGATGAGCAGGTCAAAGAGAATCTGCTGATCTCCGGCTTGTGGATGGCATTACGTACTCGTCCCTATAGTAAGGTGCCTGATCCTGCCACACGGCCCGCCGCAATTTTCATTACCGCTATAGACAGCAATCCCCTGGCTGCGGATCCCGTACCTATTATCACGGCAGAGATGGAATCCTTTAATCATGGTCTGAGAATTCTGTCGCGTTTGACTGATGGGCCATTATGGGTCTGTCAGAGTCCCCAGGCGAAATTATCGTTACCTGAAGATTTGCCACAATTGCAGCAAGCCCGGTTTGCCGGGCCGCACCCTGCCGGTCTTCCCGGTACGCATATCCATTTTCTTCAGCCAGTCAGTGCATATAAAACAGTCTGGTATCTGAATTATCAGGAGGTAATTGCCATCGGTAAGCTGTTCGTAACCGGGCGCCTCTGGATTGAGCGTATCGTGGCGCTTGGCGGGCCCGGGGTCAAGAAGCCGCGTCTGTTACGTACCCGGTTGGGAGCTTCACTAGAGGAGTTATTGGCTGGTGAACTGGTTGAATCGATGGATAAGCGTGTTATTTCCGGTTCAGTCTGGTCCGGTCGCAAGGCGGTGGATGAACTGGCTTTTCTGGGGCGGCATCATTTGCAGGTCACTGTAATTGGAGAGAAGAGTGAGCGGGAATTCCTGGGTTGGCTTAACCCCGGGGGAAATAAATATTCCAAGTTGAATGTACTGTTTTCCAGTTTCTTTCGCAAAAGGAGAAAGTTCGAATTTACGGCCAGCCAGCAAGGCAGCCCGCGTGCCATGATTCCGATCGACACTTTTGAAGAAGTCATGCCACTCGATATATTGCCTGCACAACTCTTACGCGCGTTGCTGGTGATGGATACCGATATGGCGCAAAAGCTGGGTTGTCTCGAACTGGATGAAGAAGATCTGGCGTTATGTTCATTCATATGTGTGGGTAAGCATGACTATGGTGTAATCCTGCGAGAGAATTTACGACAAATCGAGAAAGAAGGATAAGCACTCCATGCGTCGTCTGCTTAATAATATAAAACCACATTTCGATCGAGGCGGAAGATTCGAAAAATATTACGCCTTATATGAAATGGTGGATACTTTTTTATATACGCCAGACGACTCGACCCGCTCTGCACCGCATGTGCGCGATGCGATTGATCTTAAGCGCCTGATGAGTTATGTGGTCATCGCATTGCTGCCCTGTATTCTATGGAGTTGGTATAACACTGGTTATCAGGCGAATCTTGCGCTGCAGGAACTGGGAGAGATCGGCCAGAACTGGCGTAACAATCTGCTGCTGACACTGAATGTCGGATTCGATCCCGGCAGTGTCCTGGCCAGCACAATACATGGTTTACTGTATTTCCTGCCTATTTACCTGACGACACTGGCGGTAGGTGGATTCTGGGAAGTGTTGTTCGCGTTGGTACGTAAACATGAGGTAAATGAAGGATTCCTGGTTACTTCCATGTTGTTCGCATTGACCTTGCCACCTAATATGCCGCTGTGGATGGTTGCACTGGGAATCAGTTTCGGAGTGGTGATCGGCAAGGAAGTTTTTGGCGGAACCGGTAAGAATTTTCTCAATCCTGCATTGGTGGGGCGCGCGTTTCTCTATTTTGCCTACCCTGCGGATATTTCGGGTGATCTGGTCTGGGTAGCGGTTGACGGTTACACGAGTGCGACACCATTGGGATTGGGTGCGATTGGCGGTATGGAAGCGGTGACGGCAGGTGGCTACACCTGGTGGAATGCCTTCATCGGTTTGATGCCTGGTTCCCTGGGAGAAACTTCGACGCTGGCTTGTCTGCTGGGTGCAATATTTCTGATTTATACCAAGGTCGCATCCTGGCGTATCATTTTTGGTGTGTTCTTTGGGATGGTGGCAACCAGTTTTTTGTTTAATATATTAGAAAGCGATAATCCGATGATGGCCATGCCCTGGCACTGGCATCTGGTGCTGGGTGGTTTCGCTTTCGGTATGGTATTCATGGCGACTGATCCGGTTTCTGCTGCCATGACCAACGCCGGGCGCTGGGTGTTCGGTTTATTGATCGGTTTTATGACGGTCTTGATTCGGGTGGTGAATCCGGCTTTTCCGGAAGGGATTATGCTGGCTATCTTATTTGCCAATGTATTTGCACCGCTGATCGATTATGTTGTCATCCAGCTTAATATTCGTCGGAGGCTGCGTCGTCATGGCTGAGCCGAATTCAGCTCCCGTTCAGCATAGTGCCCGGAGAACGGTGGGTGTAGCGCTGGCCGTGTGTCTGGTTTGCTCCCTGTTCGTGACCAGTGCTGCAGTGACGCTCAGGCCGATACAGATAGCCAATCAAGTTAAGGAACGTCAACGTGTGCTGGTGGAGCTTGCCGGTCTGACTGCATCGGGATTATCTATCGAGAGCGCTTATCGTCTGTTCGACGTGCGTATGGTTGAGCTTGCGAGTGGCAACTTCGTGGATGATCAGGACACGGAACGATTCGATATTACCAAAGCGGCGAAGGATGAGACTCAATCCACTGCGCTGACTCGTGAAGAGGATATCGCGCAGATCCAGCGGAAACCTAAATATCTGCCAGTTTATCTAATTCATAACGAAGCTGGAAAACTGGAAACATTGATCCTGCCCATATACGGCCACGGATTATGGTCTACGCTTTACGGTTTTATTGCCTTGGAAGGGGATTTGCGCACAGTCAAAGGGCTCCGGTTTTATCAGCATGCGGAAACACCGGGATTAGGAGGAGAAGTGGACAATCCGCGCTGGCTTACCTCGTGGGAAGGTAAAGTCATTTTTGACGAAGCTTGGCAACCGCGTATCGAATTGATCAGAGGGTCAGTTGGAAGCGCTACACCTGACAGCCAGCATAAAGTGGATGGTTTATCCGGTGCGACCATGACTACGCGAGGCGTCGATAATTTATTGAAATTCTGGTTTGGAGAGAATGGTTTTGGCCCTTTCCTGCTTCGTTTACGTGAAGAAAGGAGTTGAATGATGGCACAATCCGTCCGCAAAATTTTATTTACACCCGTTGTCAACGAAAATCCGATTACACTGCAAGTACTGGGGATCTGTTCAGCGCTGGCGGTTACCAGCAGAGTATCTACAGCTTTGACTATGTGTATTGCTTTGACGCTGGTCGTAGCCTGTTCCAGCATGCTGATCAGTCTGATTCGTCATTACATCCCTACGAATATTCGTATTATCATACAAATGACGATCGCCGCCTCGCTGGTGATCGTGGTTGACCAGTTCCTGCGGGCATTTGCTTATGAGGTCAGTCGGGAGCTCTCGGTATTCGTCAGTCTGATCGTTACCAATTGTATCGTCATGGGGCGGGCAGAGGCATTTGCCATGAAAAATCCGCCTTGGCCGAGTTTCCTTGATGGATTGGGTAATGGTCTCGGGTACAGCGCGATTTTGCTGATAGTCGGGATAATACGTGAACTGTTCGGTTCGGGCTCCCTGCTGGGAGTTACGATCCTGCCACTCATTCGAGATGGTGGTTGGTATGAACCCAATGGATTGTTATTATTGCCGCCCAGCGCTTTCTTTCTGATCGGATTGATCATCTGGGGGGTACGTTCCTGGAAAACGAATCAAGTCGAGCAACCCGAGTTCCGCATCCAGCAGACTCATAATCCTACTGAGATCATAAGATGAACAGTCTGGCCGGTTTATTTATTACCGCGGTTTTCGTCGAGAATCTTGCGCTTACTTTTTTTCTTGGCATGTGCACTTTTCTGGCCATTTCCAAAAAAATAGAGGTGGCGTTCGGCATGGGAATTGCCGTGATCGTCGTCCAGACATTGACGGTTCCCATCAATAATCTGGTTTATCAGTACCTGCTTCGTGACGGTGCTCTGGTCTGGGCAGGTCTGGCGGAGATTGATTTAACTTTCCTCGGGCTCGTCAGTTATCTTGGGGTTATCGCCGCGATAGTACAGATTCTGGAAATGTTTCTGGATCGTTTCATGCCGGCTCTGCACAGTGCATTGGGCATCTATCTGCCACTGATTGCCGTGAATTGCGCCATTCTGGGTGGTTCATTGTTCATGGTGGAACGTGACTATAATTTTACTGAGAGCCTTGTATATGGCCTCGGCTCCGGTTTCGGTTGGGCGTTGGCAATTGTTGCGCTGGCTGGTGTACGTGAAAGACTCAAATATTCGGATGTGCCAGACGGTTTACAGGGACTGGGCATTACTTTTATCAGTGCGGGATTGATGGCTATGGGATTCATGGCCTTCTCCGGCATTCGGCTTTAACATTTGTGAATAAAATCGTTATATCCCCTCCCTGTTTCCATGGCATAGCAGACGCGATATTTGCGACTCATCTATCCGACATGCTTCGTCATTGTATGTTGAATACTTTATTTCCAGGCTATTTGTCGCGATTACGTTACAGGCCCTAATCCGAAATCGCGTATGCTGGAAATCTTTCTCGGTGTTTTCTTCTTTACTGCGATAATTATCGTCCTGGTATTCGTCATCCTTGGTGCGCGTGCCAAATTGGTAACGCATGGTCGTGTCACAATCAATGTGAATGATGAGCGCACTATCGAAGCATTGACCGGAGGGAAGCTGCTCGGTACGCTGGCCACTGCTGGTATTTTTGTCAGCTCTCCCTGTGGTGGAAGCGGTACATGTGGTCAATGTCGTGTCAAGGTATTCGAAGGTGGCGGAGATATTCTGCCCACCGAGACTTCCCACATCAACAAATATGACGCGCGGGCCGGCTACCGTTTGTCCTGCCAGGTTTCCGTCAAACAGAACATGAAGATCGTTGTACCCGATGAGGCATTTGGGGTAAGAAAATGGTCTTGTAAGGTCCGTTCCAATCATAACGTCGCTACGTTTATCAAAGAGCTGGTACTGGAGCTTCCCGAAAGTGAACAGTTCGATTTTCGTGCCGGCGGTTATATCCAGATCGAGTGTCCGCCCTATGTTAGTGCATTCAAGGATTTCGATATAGAAGAACGTTTCCGCAAAGATTGGGATCATTATGATTTTTGGCGCTATGTTTCGAAAACACAGGAACCTGTCATGCGCGCCTATTCGATGGCCAATTATCCCGAAGAGCGGGGCATCATCATGTTGAATGTACGCATTGCAACGCCTCCACCTCAGCGTGAAGATGTACCACCAGGCCAGGCTTCATCCTATATTTTTTCGCTCAAGCCTGACGATTCGGTTACGGTCACGGGGCCATTCGGCGATTTTTTCGCGCGCGATACCGAAAACGAAATGATTTTCATTGGTGGTGGTGCAGGCATGGCACCCCTGCGCTCCCATATTCTCGATCAGTTATGCCGGCTCAAATCCCGGCGCAAAATTTCCTTCTGGTATGGTGCTCGCTCCAGGAATGAAATGTTCTATGTCGAGGATTTTGACAGGCTATCGAAGGAATATGACAATTTTAAGTGGTACGTTGCTTTGTCCGATGCATTGCCTGAGGATAACTGGCAGGGGTATACTGGTTTCATCCACCAGGTATTGTTCGATAACTATTTGAAAGATCACCCCGCTCCGGAGGATTGCGAATATTATCTGTGTGGCCCGCCCATGATGAGTAAGGCAGTTATCGATATGCTGATTGGTCTGGGTGTCGAACAGGAAAATATATTGTTCGACGACTTTGGAGGATGACAATCATTATGATGAAAGCTTCACTATCCATGTCTCCCCGGTCGATTATGATCATCATTGCAGCTTTCCTGATTATGATGGCACTGCTTGGACGGATTTTTTTTGCTTCTTCTCTTACCCAGTCACACGTGCATGGCTATACCATGGGGACGAAGTACAGTGTGAAATACCATCATCCGGAGGGTGGTTTTACACCTGATACAGCACAAAAACAGATAGAGTCGGTTCTCGACGAAATTAACCGGGCTATGTCTACCTACGATCCTGAATCGGAACTTTCACGCTTGAATCGAGCAACTACATCTGATTGGATCCCGGTTTCCGACTCATTATTTACCGTACTTGAAGCGGCGCTGGAGATAGGTGCGCGGAGTGAAAAAGCTTTCGATATTACGGTCGGACCGGCGGTAAATCTCTGGGGGTTCGGGCCCGAGTTCCATTCCGAACGAATTCCCGATAAAAGTGAAATTGCTGCGGTACTTCCGGCAATCGGTCAGGATAAGCTCGTGCTCGATCGAGAAACGCATGCTATCCGCAAGCTACACTCTGATATCTATATAGATTTATCTGCTATTGCCAAAGGATATGCGGTCGACCGGGTAGCGGAAATATTCGATGCACGGGGCATTGAACATTACCTGGTCGAAATCGGCGGTGAGATTCGAGCACGTGGTACCAATGCGCAGAATACTCCCTGGCAAATCGGAATCGAGAAACCACATCACCAATATGGGCGTTCCGCTCCATATAAGATACTGTCCTTGCAGGATACAGGGTTGGCAACTTCAGGAGATTATCAAAATTTCTTCGAAATTGAAGGCCGTCGTTACAGCCACCTTATCGATCCCACTACCGGCTGGCCGGTGGAAAATGGAGCGTCTTCGGTTACCGTACTGGCGGAAAGTTGCATGGTTGCAGATGCATGGGCAACGGCATTGTTGGTGCTCGGGCACGAGCGTGGCCTGACTATTGCTGAAGATCAAGGCATCGCGGTTCTCTTCATTGTCAACCAGGAAGGTGTTATCAAAGGATATACGAGCAGTCATTTCCCGGCGGAGCGTGCATCCGATTTTACTCAGATTTTTATTGCAACCTTCCTGGTAATGGGGCTTGCGCTTATCGCCATGGCGATCGGGGTCATCGGCGGACGTCAGCCTCTTGCCGGCAGTTGTGGTGGGCTGGGTCGCATGGGACTGGGATGTGAAGCCGGTTGTGATCAGTCTTGCGCAAAACACGATGGTAAAAATAGCGTGCACTAAAAATACCTGATCTCGGGTTTTGAGGCAGAGTCTTTTCGCATGAGTGGACGCACATGAGTCAACGCATTTTATGCGAGACGTGCCGGAAGATCAGACAGAAGGAGCGATAGAACGCAATGCCACGCGAGATGCAGGATGGAAAGGCAATGTTGTATTCCGAGGCAATCATGCAGAGTGCCAAGACGTATCAGACCATGAGTAGTGGTTAACGGGTTTTGCAGGTTTATTGCAGCATTGGTTTGATAATTTCTTCGATCTGTTTTTTCTTGATTCTTCCCAAGTGGGTATCGACGATCATGCCGCTGCGGTCGATCGTGACGGTAAAAGGCAGAGCACCCTGCAGGTTGCCCATGGCTTCTGCAAGTGAAAAGGCATCGAATTCCCCGACCAGCACAGGGTAGTTGATATTGAATTCCTTACTGAACGCGGCTACTTTATCGGTATCGTCTATGGCGATACCGAGAATGACCAGATCTTTTTGATGGTATGCCGTATAGGTATCGATCAATTCCGGAATTTCATCGCGGCAAGGCAGACACCAGGTTGCCCAGAAATTGGCGATGACAATTTTTCCCCGCCATTGTGACAGAGCTTGAGGGGTGCCATCCAGAGCGGACAAGGTTGCATCGAAGAATTTATCAGCTCCGGCCTTTCTGTCAGCACTCGACAGGGAGACCGTGATGCCCATTTCTCTGGATTTGTAAGCGAAACCAGCAGCCAGTGAAAGAATTGCAACGATGACGTAGAACGAGAACCTGTTAGGCTTGGACATAGAGAATTCTGAAAGAAAGTTTATGTGAAATGCGGAAACCAGGTTTATATCAGATATACCGGTACCGGAAGGAAGTTTTCTACACTGGAGACCGGTAATCAGCCGGTTATCAGAGCAGGATTGCGTCCAGTACCGTGATGAAGTTTCTTTTATCGAGGTAGCCAATGATTTTGATGTTTGGAATCTCGACTCCCTGCCGGTCAAAAAACAGAATTCCGGGCGGGCCAAAGAGCTTGAAACGTTTGAGTAAAGCAGCATCATCCGGCGTGCCGTCTGTGACATTGATCTGCACCAGTTCGACATTTTTCAAGCGTGCCTGAACCTGCGGGTCAGTGAAGGTAAAGCGCTCCATTTCTTTGCAGGAAATACACCAGTCTGCATAAAAGTCGATCATGACATAACGTCCTTGTGATTGCCGGATGAGTTCATCCAGCTCGGCAGTCGTTTTAACCCGCTTGAATGGCAGAGATTCATTTGTGTTCACAGAGGGTTCGGCAAGCTGGTCGGAAGGTGTGGCAGCAGCCAGGCTGAGTTTGGATAGAGGTTGCAGAATATCCCGACTTCCGGAAAGTACACCAATGAGCAAGGCAACACCTACCAGCAGCGCGATGACACCGATTCCCTTGAGAAATTTGTTGAAACCTGATGCATGGCCGGGCAGTGGATCAAGTGCATGCAGGTAGATTGCCGAAATGATCAGCAGTGCCGCCCAAAGCAGCATGTGCACAACTTCCGTGATGACGGGCGAGACCAGCCAGATTGCTACGGCCAGCAGCAGGACGCCGAAAAACTGCTGGACAGCTTTCATCCAGGCACCGGATCTGGGCAATAATGCGCCGGCCGAGATGCCCAACAGCAGCAATGGCATACCCATTCCCAGTGCCATGATGAACAGTGCGGAACCGCCCAGTACGACATCGCGCGTCTGGCTGATATAAATCAGTGCACCAGCCAGCGGGGCAGCGACACAGGGACTGACGATCAGAGCAGACAATGCTCCCATTCCAAATACACCGGTAAGCTGGCCTCCCTTGAAATGACCTGTTTCTTCGACCAGCTTGTTTTGTATAAAAGATGGCATCCGCAGTTCGTAGAAACCAAACATCGAGAAAGCCAGAGCCACGAAGACCAGCGCAAATGTTCCCAATACCCAGGCATTTTGCAGTGCAGCAGACAGCATGGTGCCAGACAGACCCGCTGCTGCGCCGGCGATGGCATAAGTGATCGCCATGCCCAGTACATAAGCCAGCGCCAGCATGAACCCGCGCAGTTTCGACATTTGCTGCCCTTTACTGGCGATGATTCCGGACAGAATCGGAAACATGGGAAATACGCAGGGAGTAAAGGCGAGCAGCAAGCCAATACCAAAGAACCCGCTCAGAATCAGCCAGAAATTGCCACTGGCGAACAAGCGCTCTATTTTGTAGGATTCCGTTTCAAACAATGGTGCATTGTCTGTCTGGAACAATTCGGCTGTAGCATCGGTTCCGGTAGCTCCGGCTGCCTGAACATTTCCACTGATCGTGCCGGCAACCGTGTCGATTGCAGCTTTGACAGCCGGCAGCAGAATGTCATTTACCTTGTTGATCGGTGCATAGCACACACCGATGGGCTCGTTGCAGCCCTGGTAAGTGGCAGACAGGGAAAGTTGCTCCGGTGCAGAGGCATCCCGGCGTAGCGAAATAATGGCTTCCAGGGGCTGGTAGTAAACTTCCGTCTGACCAAAGGCGGGGTCCTGCTTCATTTTACCCGGCGGGAGGGCTACCTGGTCGACATGGATACCTGCACTTTTCGATTCGAAGTTGATTTTATCCCGATAGAGGTAGTAGTCTTTGGCGGGTGTCAGGCGGGCAATCAGTGTGCGATCATCCCGAACCTCGAGCGACAGCTTGAAAGCTTCATCCGGTGGCAGCAGTTCCTGCTCGGTTTGTTCGGAACTGACACCGAGCCGTTGCAGAATGCTCATCAATCCCCCTGATGAACCTTCTTCGGCCATGGTGTGAGTGCTTACCAGGCACAGTAACAGTAAAATGGTTTTTATCCAGCGCATTGGCTATCTCGGTTAAGTATCTGTTTCGGTTGTTTCGTGAGCAATCCACTGTAAGTAAGCAGGTAACCCGTTATCGACAGGGACAGCAATAATTTCGGGGAGTTCATAGGGGTGCAGTGATTTGATTGCCTGTTCCACTGCTTCATAACGCTGCCGGGTGGTTTTGATCAGCACCGGAACTTCACTGGCTGTTTCAGTCAGGCCCTGCCACCGATAAACAGAAGTACACCCCTGCAGAATGTTGATGCAGGCAGCCAGCCGGCGGTCAACCAGCATTTCTGCCAGCTCCCTGGCGCTTGTGTCATTCGGGAAATTGGTCAGAACGAGCAGAATTTGTGATGATCCGGTCATTTCATGGAGTTCTGAGAATAGTCGTCCCGGCAGGTGATCTGAATTTCTATGATATTCTATTGTAGTAAATGCGATTTCCCGTGGCAATCAACAAGAAGATGGTGTGAAACGATATGATGAAAAATCTGTTTGTGTTACTCCAGTCTATTACAGCTATTTTTCCTGTCAGTATTTTCTTTACTTACATCATTATGGATGAAGGTGATCAGTTTACCTACGAACATTATCTGGTTACAGCACTGAGCGCTTTCCCTTTCTTCATGGTTCTGCTGATCAAATATTTCATATCCGGGTTCGAGAACAAGTAGTGTTTTCAGTCGATATGAGAATCCGGCATTTCGGACTTACGTCAATATCGATGGTATAACCTTGTTTCTGGAGCCGGATACCACTACCGCAAATGAACAAAATTACTTATTTTCTTGCTGCATCCATGTTTTTTGTTTTCTTATGGGGGGTGCCATTGACCGCCCGGGCAGAAAAAAGTTACGCCAGTGACCAGGTGGAAGTGTTGATGCGAACTGGTCCCAGTCAGCAGCATGCGATCGTAAGGATGCTGAAAAGTGGTGTGGCGCTGGAAGTATTGGAGCGTGACCAGAACAAGGGATATTCCAGAGTCAGGACTACCGGAGGTACAGAAGGTTGGGTGCTGTCCCGATATTTGATGGCTGAACCCGCGGCGCGTGAATTGCTTGAAAAATTGAGCAGTGATTTTTCCGGATCGGACAGCCGGCCGGATAGCATTCGTGCACAGGCTGATCTCGTCAGACATGAATTGGGGATGCAGAAGAAGCAGGCAGAAACTCTTGAGAAAGACAATAAACGACTGGAAGCCGAATTGTCCAAAATCAGGCAATTGTCTGCCAACGCAGTGCAATTGAATGGTGAAAATCAGGAAATGCGGCAACAGGTAGCTGATCTGAAGATGAAACTCGGTGAACTTGAACAGGAGAATCATGCGCTCAGCGGACAGATTGAACGCGAATGGTTTTATGCCGGGGCACTGGTGCTGTTTGCCGGTTTGTTTCTGGGGCTGGTCATTCCGCGTATTCAATGGCGCAAGCGGTCACGTTACAATGATTTCTAAACAACCGACAATCGGTCAATACGGGATCAACGCACTTGGGTGCTGGATGCGTATTGAAAAATGGTTTTTCCGGCGTGATACCCAGCCACGTACTTCAAGTGGTCTGTTTAAATAGGTTTCAAGCGGGGGGAACAAGGCCAGATCCCGGTTGGCAAAAGACAGATCGAGGTTGTCACTGATAATGAGCCGGCTGAATCGGTGGTTTTGTTTGAGTGCTTTGGTCTTTACCCGGTAGCGCTGCCAGCCGAATGGCTTCTCGGTCAATTTGATCAGCGGGCGCGGTTGATAGTGTTGCATTGACCAGATTCCGAGTTTCCTGGTTTCTGCCCGTTGTTGTGCCCTGATGAGCGTATTGGCATGGAGCAGGTTGGGCGGGATCAGGTTGGCTATGGCCAACCCCTTCTCCACCAGGGAAAGATTGATATGTTCTCCATCCGGAAGATACAAGTGAGCCAGCATTCTTTTATAGTGATCATGTGTTTGCCGGTCATGTTCCAGATATACGCTGCGCCCCTGTAATTTTCCTTGCAGCCACTTTTTTGCATCTGCCCCGCCCGGTTCACCCGGGTGGTACCGATTTCCAGTTTCAGGTGCATTTATACCCAGCAACCTTACCCGCTTGTTGTTCTCGAGTACGATGGTGTCGCCATCGATGACCCGGGTAACCCGATATTTGCTGCGGGCCGGTGGAGTGGCTGGCTGTAAGGGTTTGGCTGCTGGTGTGGGTATATCTGAATAAAGCGTGCGGCCATGAGAGTCTGTAGAACGATAGATGGTCTCGGCCAGACCGGACTGGGCATGTAGAAGAATCAGCAGAACTACAAGGGGATAAATCGCCCTGAAAAAGAATGATGGGATGAGCTGTATCCGGAGTGCTCTGGTAAAATGCATAACTTTGAATCCAGTCGGAATTATTCAGATTGAATGGTCTGTACAGCCAATAGCGGCGACAAGACACAAAACCAGGGATATTACGCATGCCACTGAAATTTTGGAAGGCGGGAGGCGAATCGGCTGATGGCTGACGATGCGTTGATCGAGTTCAGTAAAGTCAATTTTTCCTACGGTCTCCGGCCGATCCTGAAAGGGGTCGATATGCGCATGTCGCGGGGGCAGGTGATTGCCATCATGGGCGGCAGCGGATCAGGGAAAACCACACTGCTGCGCCTGATCGGCGGTGAAGTCAGGCCTTCGGCAGGTTCCGTCACCGTAGCGGGACAGGTCGTACATGAACTTGGCCGGAATGAATTATTCAGGCTGCGGCGCAAAATGGGCATGTTGTTCCAGTTTGGTGCTCTGTTTACGGATTTGTCGGTATTCGATAACGTTGCCTTTCAAATGCGTGAACACACGAATCTGCCTGAGTCAATGATTCGGGATCTGGTACTGATGAAACTGCATGCGGTGGGTTTGCGCGGCGCATATCATCTGATGCCGGCACAGCTTTCCGGCGGGATGGCACGACGTGTGGCGCTGGCACGCTCTATCGCACTCGATCCCATGCTGATGATGTTTGATGAACCGTTTACCGGACTGGATCCGATTTCATTGAGTGTGATCGGCGGTTTGATCCGTCGTTTGACGGATACGCTTGGCATGACGTCCATTCTGGTGACGCACGATGTTCAGGAATCATTACGGATAGTCGATTACATTTATTTCCTGGCAGATGGCGTGATTGCTGCTCATGGAACGCCTGACGAAGTGCGCGAATCGAAAGTACCGTTCGTCCATCAGTTCATCCATGGTGAAACAGATGGCCCGGTGCCATTTCATTACCAGGCACAAGCTTATTCGCAGGATCTGGGCATAGGCGTCATGGAGAGATGACCCGGACACTGGCGGCATGAATGATAGGAATGATCAGTTTGGCTAAACGTATCAGGACCATTATTGAATCGATCGGGCACAGAGTGGCCGACAGTATCTGGCGACTGGGATGTGCAACCCGTTTCGTATTGCTGGTACTGTTGAAATCCCTACCTAGTTTTCTGCGTTTCCACTTGATTACACGCGAAATATATTTCGCTGGTGTTCTGTCACTGATTATCATTCTGGTATCCGGATTGTTCGTCGGTATGGTGCTGGGTCTGCAAGGGTACGAAACATTACAGAAATTCGGTTCTGAATCAGCCGTAGGAACGCTGGTGGCGTTATCTCTCGTGCGAGAGCTGGGCCCCGTCATTGCGGCATTGTTGTTTGCCAGCCGTGCTGGTTCAGCCATGACGGCCGAAATTGGTTTGATGAAAGCAACTGAACAACTGGCTGCCATGGGAATGATGGCGGTGGATCCGATCGCACGTATCGTTGCACCCAGATTCTGGGGAGGCGTCTTTTCCATGCCGTTGCTGGCGGCGATGTTTTCAGTTATGGGCGTGTTTGGCGGATATCTGGTGACAGTGGTTTTCATTGGCGTAGATGAAGGATCTTTCTGGTCACAGATGCAGAATTCGGTTGATTTTCGTTATGACATTGTGAACGGTGTCATCAAAAGTTGTTTCTTCGGGGTGGTCGTAACGGCGATTGCTGTATTTGAAGGGTTTGATGCGCCGCCGACGGCTGAAGGGGTATCGGGGGCGACCACCCGTACGGTGGTAACCTCTTCGCTCGCGATTCTGGGGCTGGATTTCGTTTTGACTGCATTCATGTTCAGAGGAGTAAGCTGATGCAACGTACCATGATGGATTTCTGGGTGGGTCTGTTCGTCATGGCGGGTATTGGCGCACTGCTGGTTCTTGGATTGAAAGTGGGTAATCTGACCGATTTTCAGCCGGAAGGAAGTTATGTACTGGTGGGGAATTTCGAGAACATTGGTGGTTTGAAGGTCAGAGCGCCGGTAAAGAGTGCAGGTGTAGTGGTGGGGCGTGTGACGGATATACAGTTCAGTGTGCAGACTTATGATGCAGTAGTCACCATGAAAGTGGATACGCGTTATCAGTTTCCGAAAGATACTTTTGCCAGCATTCTGACGTCGGGATTGCTGGGCGAACAATATATCGGACTGTTACCGGGAGGTGACGAGGAGATGCTCAAGGATGGTGAAAAGATCATGAAAACCAACTCGGCTATTGTGCTTGAGGAGATGATCGGGCGATTCCTGTTCGATAAGGCCTCAGAGAAAAAGAATTCGGATCCGGAAATTTGAAATAGGTGATAAAACATGAAAATACGCATTGGTAACGTTCTTTTACTGGCATTACTCGCTGTTGTATTGCCTGTGTCGGCGCAGAACAGCTCACCGGATGCGCTGATCAGAAATACGGTCGATGAGGTAGTCGCCGTGCTGAAACAGGACGACGGAATCAGAGCGGGCAATCAGGACAAGGTATTAAGTCTCATCCGGGAAAAGATATTGCCCCATTTCAACTTCACGCGTATGACCCAGCTGGCGATGGGTAAGAACTGGTCTCTGGCCGGTCCGGAGCAAAAGAAATCCCTGGTGAAGGAGTTTCGTACACTGCTGGTACGAACCTACTCCAATTCACTGACCACTTACCGCGATGAAGTCATCAAGGTCAGTCCGACAAATGTCGGTTCGCAGGATACCAAAGCAACAGTCAAGACGCTGGTGATTCAGGGTAGCGGGAAACAGCCCGTGCCGATCGACTATGCCATGGAAAAGAGCGATAGCACCTGGAAAGTATATGATGTGACGGTTGCCGGAGTCAGCCTGGTTACCAATTATCGGGGTACCTTCAACAGCCAGGTCAGAGATGGTGGCGTGGATGGATTGATCACGGCGCTTGCAGAGAAGAATGCATCGATGCGGGGAAAGTAGTGTGGCCGGAACGGATGCACGTATTCGCCTGGAGGGAAACCGTCTCTTTGTCGGCGGCCCGGTAACTTATGACAACGTAGTTGAGGTGATCCGCACAGGTGATGCAGCGATCAAAGCAGATGATATGCTGATCGACCTGGCGGGGGTTACCTGGGTGGATTCCTCGGCTGTCAGCATGCTGCTTGAGTGGATGCGTACCGCACAGACATACGACCGGAGAATCGAATTCATCAATCTGCCGTCAAATCTGGCTGACCTCATAGAACTGTATGATGTAGGCAGCCTGATTCCAACTGATAAACCGGCAGAATCCGTCTGATCTGACGGATTCTGCCATTTCCCTGCTTTTATTTCAGTAATACGCTGATGTTTTCCATTACCAGATGACCCCGGCGATCGAGGTACGGCAACTGAGCAAACGCTACGGTAAGCTGGTTGCACTGGATAATATCGATCTGGTCGTTCAACCGGGGGAATTCTTCGCGTTGCTGGGGCCCAACGGAGCTGGTAAAACCACGCTGATCAGTATTCTGGCGGGTCTGACCCGGGCAAGCCAGGGATCTGCCAGAGTAATGGGGTACGATGTGCTGTCCGGATATCGTGAAGCCCGGAAAAGGCTGGGGGTGGTTCCGCAGGAGCTGGTGTACGACCCCTTTTTTACGGTGCGTGAGATGCTGGTCATCCAGTCTGGCTATTTCGGAATCAGGCGCAACGATGCCTGGATCGATGAAATTTTGCAGCATCTCGATCTCGCTGATAAGGCACATACGAATGTACGTGCGCTGTCAGGCGGTATGAAACGACGTTTGCTGATCGCGCAGGCTCTGGTGCATAAACCGCCGGTGATCATTCTTGACGAACCTACGGCGGGGGTGGATGTGGATTTGCGCCAGAGTTTGTGGCAGTTCATCCGGCAGCTCAATCTCGAAGGTCATACGGTCGTGCTGACCACGCATTATCTGGAAGAAGCCGAAGCTTTGTGTAACCGTGTGGCAGTGCTCAAGCAGGGCAGAATCGCAGCGCTCGACAGTATGCATAATCTCGTACGCAGTACCCGGGACTATACGCTGGAGTTGCGTTTATCCACCGACACACTGCCATCCGGGCTGGGTACGTGGCCAGGCGGGCATGACGGCTGCCTGCACAACCTGAAAATAAAGAATTACACCGAGATCGAGAAAATATTGTCGGTATTGCGCCAATCCGGAATCGAGGTGCTCGATATGCGGTTACTCCAGCCTGATTTGGAGACTGTATTCATGAAGATTATGGAAACGGACGCAGCGGGGATATCATGACCGGTTTTTATACCCTGTTTCACAAGGAGCTGTTACGTTTCTGGAAAGTCAGTCTCCAGACGATTCTCGCGCCAGTATTATCCAGCCTGCTTTATCTGCTGATTTTCTCGCATGTTCTTGCGGCACGGGTAGAAGTGTATGGCAGTATTCCCTATACCGTTTTCCTGATTCCCGGGCTGGTGATAATGGCCGTCTTGCAGAATGCTTTCGCCAATTCATCTTCCAGCCTGATCCAGTCGAAAATAACCGGAAATCTGGTATTCATTCTGCTGTCGCCACTTTCTTATCTGGAAATTTTTCTGGCCTATGTCAGTGCTTCCACATTACGCGGATTGATGGTCGGCCTGGGTGTCTATGCGGTCGCTGCCTGGTTTTATCCGCTGCCACTGCAATCACTGTTCTGGGTCGTGCTGTTTGCATTGCTTGGCAGTGCTCTGCTGGGGGTGATGGGTGTCATTGCCGGGATCATATCGGATAAGTTCGATCAACTGGCAGCATTTCAGAATTTTATTATCCTCCCGCTGACATTCCTTTCCGGGGTGTTCTATTCCATCCATTCTCTACCACCGGTATGGCAGTTTTTATCTCATCTGAATCCCTTTTTTTACATGATCGATGGTTTCCGCTATGGTTTCTTTGGTGTTTCCGACATCTCACCTTATATCAGCATGATTGTTGTATCGTGCTGTCTCGCAGCTATTTCGGGATGGGCATTGTGGATGCTGAAAAGCGGTTACAAAATCCGCTCATGAGCAAGTTTATTTTTATATCTGAGAAATAAAGGAGAAGACATGGTTACTGCAGAATCAATCGAGCATTCGATTAAAGCTACTTTACCCTGCACCTGGATCAGGGTAGAGGGAGATGACGGTCATCATTTCAGTGCGGTGATCGTCAGTGAGTCGTTTCAGGGAAAAAGTATCGTCGGGCAGCATCAACTGGTTTACCAGGCACTTGGCGAGCGGATGCGTGAGGAAATTCATGCCCTGTCAATGAAAACCTATACTCCCGAACAGTGGGAAGCGGCCAGAACCTCGAATTGATATCCGACCTGATATGCCGGTCAGGACGACTATTGGCTAAAGCAGTAAACCAGCCATGGAGTCCGGCAATCATGTGCAGCGATTATCATTCAGTAATCTTACCGGTTAGAAAAACAATACCCACCTTCCCCTGATCGATGGAGACAGTCCGGATCGATCAGTCTGCGATTTCGTTCATTTCTTTTTCCACTTTTACGCGGCTGTCCGCAGTCGCAGATTCCCGGAATGGCAGCCATTTCGCAAGTGCGACAAATTGTCGCATTTGCGTGGTGACTGCCGCAGAGCAATCCCTCCTGCCGTAAACGAATTTCATCTATTTGTCATGTGGTTAACGTGTCCTGCCACGACCGTGAGCGCTCATCTTTGCAACGGGCGCGACAATTTGTCGCATTGTTATTTACTTATGCGGATCAGATAATGTTTTCCGGCTGCCAGCCATTTTTAAGAAGAATAAATGGTCGCAGCAAGGTTGCCATTTTCATCATTTATGGATGACTGAAAGGATGAGGTGGATGCCGGTATGGCTGCAGATGAGTTTCGTCTTGCTTTATGCGTATAAACAGAACAAAGGGGTAGATTGCATGAAAAAAATTAAACTGGAATGGTCATTATTTTCATTGACAGTAGCCGTGCTGTTGGGAACGGGGCTGGAGGTATCAGCGCATACCCGTTTCGAGACCGGTACGGTTGGTGAGGGAGTCAGAGTCACGAATAATGTGGTGATCGGGCATCCTTGCGGAACCAATCCTATAATTGGAACATCTGTCGTATTTCCCGATGGTGCTGATTCGACCGTTCTGGTTGATGGCCAGCCTCAAGGCAGTCCACTGACCGATTTCGTATCAAACTGGGGTGACAACGTTCGCCCTTTGCTGAGCCGGGCAGCTTTTGATCATATACAACCCAAGCAAGGTGCTGCAGGAAACGTGGTTGGGTTCTGGGCAGCCGGTGGCCCAGGGATGCCGGAAGGAATGGTGGCTTATGTCCCCTTCCGGTTAAATGCAGTGAACATCGTACCCGGCTCTTGTGCAAAAAGTGTAACTTTTCAGGTGTCTATTGTTGACATCTGCCAGATCACAGGTCCAGGCGGATTGCAAACAGAGGGTGTAGTAGAACTGTGGACGCATAATGACCTGGGAACAATTTTTGACAGCAACATAGATAATAGCCCTGCTCCATTGAAGATCACGCGTAACCTGACTGCCAATCCACTACCCGAATCATGTGGTCAGGGTGTGGATGTAACGGTGAAGCCTTCTGCAGCACAAATCAACCGCGACATGCCTATCGTCTACGAGCGCAAGCAGATCTGGCCCAGCAAAACAGGGAAAAAACGCTCACTGAAATTGAAATAAAAGTACGAGAGATCGCGTCTTCTGCTCAGGCTGTTTTACATTTACAGCATTGAAGGTCACCTGATCAGCAGGTAGTGCAGGGTGAGTAAATGGCTCTGAGCAGAGTCTGTGAATCAGTCGCTGCCGAGTTGGATATCCTCTTATCCTTTTCGATTCTTCCGTTTCTGTCGGTTCTCAACCCTCGAATAACGGGCTGACCGGATATTCCAGTGCTTCCTTGATCGCGACCAGCGACAGGACAGCTTCGCGCCCGTCGATGATGCGGTGATCATAGGAAAGTGCCAGATAGTTGATCGGCCGGATTACAATCTGCCCATTCTCGACGACCGGGCGTTGCTTGGTGGCATGAATGCCAAGAATTGCGCTTTGGGGCGGGTTGATGATCGGTGTCGAGAGCATCGAGCCAAATACGCCTCCATTGGTAATGGAGAACGTACCTCCTGTCAGTTCTTCCAGTGTGAGTTTCCCCTCCTGTGCCCGTCTGGCCAGATCAGCAATCTGTTTTTCGATCCCGGCGAAGGTGAGCTTATCGGCATCACGGATGATCGGCACGACCAGACCACGTGGACTGGCCACTGCTATGCCGATATCGTAATAGTCGTGATAGATGATGTCATTTCCATCTACCGATGCGTTGATGATAGGAAATTTCTTGAGGGCGGCAACCACAGCTTTGACAAAAAATGAAGTAAAGCCGAGTTTGATACCATGTTCTTTCTCAAAGCTGTCCTTGTAACGGGCGCGCAAATCCATGATTGCCTGCATGTTGACTTCGTTGAACGTAGTCAGAATGGCTGCTGTAGATTGGGACTGTACCAGCCGTTCAGCAATGCGCATGCGTAAACGCGTCATGGGTACGCGTTTTTCCAGCCGATCTGGTTTTTCTGTCTGATCGACTGGTATCGGGGAAGTGTCTGCCTGGGGTATACCAGCAGCAGATTGATCGGTGCGGGAATCATCAGACTGCTGATCGGTAACGGCACTGTTTTTGTTTCTGACATGGGCCAGCACATCCTGCCGGGTGATGCGTCCGCCACGGCCTGTACCGTGAATGGCTGCAATTTCTTCCATGGTAAGACCATTTTCCTCGGCAGCTTTTTTGGCTGACGGCATGAGCGGCTGAGCCGGATGCATGGATGCTACCGTAGATTCTGTGATTTCCAGGTGTCCGGAATCAATCGGAGCAGGCTGCTGTGCTGCAGTTTTTGTCTCTTTGGCAGCGGTATCGATACGGGCAATGATTTCTCCACTGGTGACGGTAGCGCCATCGTTCCGGATAATTTCAGCCAGGATTCCGGACTGCGGAGCAGGGAGTTCCAGTACGACCTTATCGGTTTCGATGTCGATCAGGTTCTCACCCCGTTCAACATACTCGCCTGGCTGTTTATGCCAGTTGATCAATGTGGCTTCCGCTACTGATTCTGATAATGCGGGGACTTTGACTTCGATCAGCATGATGAACTCTCCATGATTTTGTCAGATTGTGTCGCGGAACGCTGCCTCGATCAATTCTTTCTGTCTGAATCTGTCCATCGCCAGATAACCGACTGAGGGGGAAGCAGATGAGGGGCGAAGTGCGTACCCGAGTATCTGATCAGGCCGCATATGTCGCAACAGATAGTGCTGGATACGGTGCCATGCACCCTGGTTGCCTGGCTCTTCCTGACACCAGAGGATTTCCGTAGCATGGTCGTACCGGTTGATTTCTGCCTGAAAATCTTCGTGAGGAAACGGGTAAAGCTGTTCCAGCCTGATGATTGCCATATTGGTGATATGGTGTTCGCGCCGATAGGCTGTCAGCTCGTAGTATATTTTTCCGCTGCAGACGATCAGCCGTTTTACCTTCTCGATTTCGAATGTTTCCGTTTCAGGGAGGATGGGCTGGAAACGACCATTTGCCAGTTCTTCCAGAGATGAAACTGCTTCCTTGTGGCGCAGCATGCTTTTGGGTGACATGACGATCAGCGGTTTACGTATCGGCCGGATGATCTGACGCCGCAGAAGATGGAATATCTGTGCTGGAGTGGAAGGAACACATACCTGAATGTTGTATTCGGCGCATAGCTGCAGATATCGCTCCAGACGGGCCGATGAATGTTCCGGACCCTGGCCTTCATAACCGTGCGGCAGCAGCAGAACCAGTCCGCACAGGCGCCCCCACTTGGCTTCCCCGGAAGCAATGAACTGATCGATGACTACTTGAGCGCCGTTGGCAAAATCGCCAAATTGTGCCTCCCAGATGACGAGCTCATTTGGCTGGGCGGTGGCATAACCGTATTCGAAACCTAGTACGGCTTCTTCTGACAGTATCGAGTCTATGACGACAAAATCAGGCTGCCTGGGTGTGATATGGCGCAAAGGGATATACGTTCCATCTTCCCACTGATCCTGCTCACGATTCTGGTCGTGCAGGACGGCATGACGATGAAAAAAAGTGCCACGCCCGCAATCCTGCCCGGAAATACGAACCGGGTAACCTTCTTTCAGCAGAGCAGCGTAGGCGAGGTTCTCAGCCATTCCCCAATCCAGCGGTAAGCTGCCTTCCCCCATTTTCCGGCGATCCTGGATAATTTTTTCAACCCTGGGTTGCAACTTGAATGTGGCTGGAATGGTAGTCAGGCGTTCCGACAGATATTTCAGATCTTCAACCGGCACTCCGGTTGCTACCGGCTGATTCCATTTCTCAGAAGCCTGGAAGGGTACCCAGTTGGCCACATTGGGAGATTTGTAGTCATAGCAGATAGTCGTATTGGGGTTACGCCCTTCATCCATGGCATCCTGATAGGACTGCACCATATGCTCCACATCGGCGTTATCGACTACACCCTGGCGGATGAGCCCATCGGCATACAGTTTACGGGTGCCCGGATGCTGGTGGATGACGCGGTACATGGAAGGCTGGGTCACCATCGGCTCATCCTGCTCGTTATGCCCCTGCTTGCGGAAACAGACCAGATCGATCACGACATCTCTATGGAACTGCATACGAAAATCAAATGCGATTTCTGTAGCCAGTACTACTGCCTCAGGATCGTCTCCGTTGACATGGAAAACCGGTGCGTCGATCATCTTGACGACATCGGTGCAATATAACGTGGAGCGGCTGTCGCGCGGATCCGATGTGGTGAAACCAATCTGGTTGTTGATGATGATATGAATCGTTCCACCCGTGCCATAACCGCGTGTTTGTGACAGATTCAGCGTTTCCATCACGACACCCTGTCCGGCAAAGGCAGCATCACCATGAATCAGCACCGGGATGACATGATCTCCGTTTTTGTCGCCGAAGCGGTGCTGACGAGCGCGTACCGAACCTTCCACTACCGGGTTGACGATCTCGAGGTGTGACGGATTGAATGCAAGCGCCAGACGCATGATGCCGCCCGAAGTCATGACTGCAGAAGAAAATCCCTGGTGATATTTGACATCCCCTGAAGTCAGCGCTTGTGGGTGCTTGCCTTCAAATTCCTGAAACAGCTCGGAAGGCATTTTTCCCAACGTGTTGACCAGTACATTCAGGCGGCCGCGATGAGCCATTCCCATGACGATTTCCTGTACACCGGATATCCCGGCGTGTTGCAGCAGCTTGTCCAGCATTGGAATGAGGCTTTCATTACCTTCTCCGGAAAAGCGTTTCTGGCCGACATAACGATTGTGCAGATATTTTTCCAGTCCTTCTGCAGCAGTTAATCGCTCGAGAATATGACGTTTGTACTCTGGCGTAAAACCGGGCTGGGCGTTGATGGATTCCAGCCGGTTCTGTATCCAGCGTTTCTGTTTGGTGTCTGCAATATACATGTACTCGGCACCAATGCTGCCGCAGTAGGTTTGCTGCAGACGGTGTAGAATCTCCTGCAAAGTGGCGTGCTCGGGACCGACCAGGGAGCCGGTATTGAACACCTTGTCCATGTCAGTGTCGGTAAGCCCGTGAAATCCCGGATCGAGTTCGAGAATATCCTGTTTCTGCTGCAGATCGAGCGGATCGAGGTTGGCTCTGCGTACCCCCAGGAACCGGTAGGCGTTGATCAATTGCAGAACAGCAACCTGCTTGCGTTCCTGTGTTTCAGTATCAGACGGTTGTTCAATCGCCTGCTTTGATGGAGTCCCGGACAGAGGTGGTTTGTGCAGGGTGGCAGATCGTACCAGTGACTCAACGACAGGAGTATGAGGGATGTCTCGTACAGAGATGGTTTCTGTCGGCTGCAGTGAATCAAAATACTGGCGCCATTGATCCGATACCGCAAATGGATCTTCCAGATAGCGTTCGTAGAGCATTTCGATGAATGCCGCATTGTTGCCGAACAGTTTCGAATCTTCTAAAAGTTGTTTTGTCACGATAACCACCTGGAGCCTGTGAAGTCACTGCAACATTTTTTCCGGAGTACTGGGGGAGAGAACAGGCGATGGACGTGCATGACCTCGACTGTTCCCGATTCCCGTCAGCCGCCGCAGACTCGTTTACAAGTCTGGTCTTTACCTGGCAGGGTTGCGGTCGTCATGGCACATCTCTGCGAGGTGCGCCCACGTACAGTTGACGTGGCCGGCCTATTTTTTGTTCCGGATCGGAAATCATTTCGTTCCACTGAGCAACCCAGCCAACGGTGCGGGCTGTGGCAAAAATGGCGGTGAACATCGACGTCGGAATACCCAGTGCGCGTTGTACGATGCCCGAATAGAAATCGACATTGGGGTAAAGCTTCTTGGTAATGAAGTAGTCATCCTCCAACGCGATTTTTTCCAGCTCTAGCGCCAGCTTGAACAACCGGTCGTTATGTAACCCCAGTTCATCCAGGACCTCATGGCAGGTTTCACGCATCAATGTGGCGCGCGGATCAAAATTTTTGTAGACCCGGTGGCCAAAGCCCATCAGCCGGAAAGGATCGTTCTTGTCTTTGGCTCGCGCAATGTATTCGTTGATACGTGAAACATCTCCGATTTGTTCAAGCATGTTGAGGCAGGCTTCATTCGCGCCCCCATGTGCCGGACCCCATAAGCAGGTAATTCCGGCTGAGATACAGGCAAACGGGTTGGCTCCGCTCGAACCGGCCAGGCGGACAGTCGAAGTGGAGGCATTCTGTTCATGGTCTGCATGCAGAATCAGGATGCGATCCAGTGCCCTAACGATGACCGGATTGGGAGTATATTGCTCGGCCGGTGTGGCAAACATCATGTGCAGGAAATTTTCCGTGAATCCCAGATCGTTGTGCGGATAGATGAACGGCTGGCCAATATTGTATTTATAGGCAATGGCCGTGATCGTCGGCAGCTTGGCAATCAGGCGGAATGCAGACTGTTCGCGATGTTGTGCGTCAGAGACATCCATGGCGTCATGATAAAAGGCAGACAATGCGCCGACTACGCCGACCATGACTGCCATGGGGTGCGCATCACGGCGGAATCCGCTGAGAAACTTGATCAGTTGCTCGTGCAGCATCGTGTGGTTTTTGATGTTGTCGACAAATTTCGCTTTCTGGTCGGGTGTCGGCAGCTCGCCGTTCAGCAGAAGATAACTGACTTCCATGAAATCACAGCGGGTGGCCAGTTGCTCGATCGGATAGCCACGGTACAACAGAACACCTTTGTCACCGTCGATGAATGTAATGGCCGATTTGCAGCTGGCCGTCGACACAAAACCGGGGTCGTAGGTAAACATGCCGCTCTGGGCATACAGCGAACGAATATCGACGACATCCGGGCCTTCATTACCGGACACAATGGGCAGTTCAATCTCTTGTTTGCCTTTACCCGGTGACAAAGTGGCTACGTTTTGTGGGGGCATAGTTTTCTCCATTTATCCTGTAATTTAAATTGTTTCTGCAGATGCCCGAATTTCGGGTCAATTTTCCTGTAAAAGTTTCAATACAGGCTGAAACTGATTATTGGGCTCTTTAGTGTTGCCAATAATTATGTTCCACAGGTCGTGATCGGAAAGCGACAGTAGCATTTCAAACAGCTCAAGCTGGTGTTCATCCAGCTGTTCATAATGATTGTCTATGAAACGCTGCAGGACGATATCCAGTTCCAGCATGCCGCGACGACAACGCCAGCGCATGCGGGCCTGATGATTCATACCGTTTTATTCAGCATCATGATTTTTATGCTTTCTATTGCGGCAGTGGGATTTAATCCCTTGGGGCAGGCATCGACACAGTTCATGATGGAATGACAACGGAATAAACGGTAGGGATCTTCCAGATCATCCAGTCGTTCCGAGGTGGCCTGATCCCGGCTGTCGGCCAGAAAGCGATAGGCTTGCAGTAATCCGGCCGGGCCAACAAATTTATCGGGATTCCACCAGAACGAAGGGCAGGAAGTCGTACAACAGGCACACAGAATACACTCATAGAGCCCATCCAGCCGGGCGCGCTCCTCCGGGGATTGTAATCGCTCTGTCTCCGGTGGCGGATCATTGTTGACCAGATAGGGTTTGATCGAGTGATACTGTTTGAAAAACTGGCTCATATCGACAATCAGGTCCCGGATGATCGGTAACCCCGGTAAAGGACGGATCTCCACCGGTTCACGCAGGCCGGCCAGTGGCGTGATGCAGGCAAGTCCATTTCGACCGTTGATATTCATGGCGTCGGAACCGCAGACACCTTCGCGGCAGGAGCGCCTCAGGCTGAGACTGTCATCGATGGTCTTGATGCGTATCAGCGCATCCAGAAGCATTTTATCCGTAGGCTCGAGCTCAACGTCATAATCCTGCATGTACGGCTTTTCATCCTTGTCCGGATCATAACGGCTAATCGAAAACAGCATGATGCACTCCTTTCTCCGTTTGTTGCGATTTAGTGAGAAAAACACCCGAATCGGGGAGGGAAAACGGTATTTGGGCGATGTTGCTCAGGGAAAAGGTTCAATATATCAGGATTTCCCCCGGTTTTTTATGACTTGTTTATTTTGTCTGATGAATCGATCCGGCTGGCCATGAACTGTTTGACCTGTTCGGCATCTGCTGCCATGCGTTCAGAACGTTGGGGCAGACTTTCCAGATTATCGTACCCGGCCGGCTGTTCCGGTTCAAATCCGACCGCTTCCCGGATGCTGTCCGCAAATTTGACGGGTAGCGCCGTTTCCAGGCAGATCAGTGGAATGCCAGGTTCGCGCAATGCCATCCCTGTTTTCAGCCCATCTGCAGTGTGTGTGTCGATCAGGACGTTGAATTTGCGGTATATCTCGCGAATGGTATTGATGCGTTCAGCGTGGCAGCTGGTCCCTGATGTAATGCCAAAATCTCTGATTTTTGCCCACAGATCGGTACCAGAGAGATCGAACGATCCTCCCTGATCGACCGATTTCCAGAGCTCTTTGACTCGTTCAGCATCCCGGCCGGTCAGATCGAAGATGAATCGCTCGAAATTCGATGCCTTGGAAATATCCATCGAGGGGCTGCTGGTTTGCCTGGTTTCAGCCGTTGAGCGTGGCCGGTACAAACCGGTGCGGAAAAATTCATCCAGTACATCGTTTTCATTGGTTGCCAGAATCAGTTTCCGAATTGGCAGACCCATCATACGAGCGACATGGCCGGCAAAAATGTTGCCGAAGTTGCCGGAAGGGACGGAAAACGAGACCACTTCGTCGCTGGAACGGGTGACTGCGAAATAGGCCTTGAAGTAGTAAACCACCTGTGCGGCGATGCGAGCCCAGTTGATCGAATTGACGGCGCCGATCCGATATTGCTGTTTGAATGCCTGATCGTTACTGACTGTTTTGACGATATCCTGGCAGTCGTCGAATACCCCTTCGATCGCGATGTTGAAGATGTTTTCATCCTGGAGTGAAAACATCTGTGCTGTCTGAAAAGCACTCATTTTGCCGTAGGGTGACAGCATGAATACGCGGATCCCCCGTTTCCCGCGCATGGCATATTCCGCACTGGAGCCGGTATCGCCGGACGTTGCACCCAGAATATTCAGTTCATCGTTATTTTTTGCCAGAACGTATTCGAACAGGTTACCCATGAACTGCATGGCAATATCCTTGAATGCCAGCGTGGGTCCATTGGACAGGTGCAGCAGATGCAGACCGGGTTCGAGCATCTGGACGGGTGTAATGTCTTTACTGCCAAATACCTCAGGGGTATAAGTGCGTGCGACCAGTGTGCGCAAGTCGTCGGCAGGGATGTCATCCATGAAACGCGACAGAATTTCGAACGCAAGTGATGGGTAGTCGAGTGGTCGCCAGGATTCAAGCGTTGCCGAGCTGATTTCAGGATAGGCTTCCGGCATGGCCAGCCCGCCATCGGGTGCCAGGCCGGTCAACAGTATTTCAGTAAATGTTCTGGGCGACATGCCGCCGCGAGTTGAAAGATAACGCATATTAGCCTGTGATAAGCGGGATACGAATATCGGGTATGTCCCGGTGGAAGTGTGTCAATTCCGTGAAAATGCAGGGAATGGATCAGGCCCGGGTAAAACGAACCTGAAAAGCCCGTGCAGCTTAACTGCCGAGCTCTTCAAGCCGGATCCGGATGATTTTATCAGTCATGGCCGGGAGGTTCTGAATTTTTTCAATGGCGGTGTTGACGTTCTTTTCCTGTGTTTTGTGCAGCAACATGATGATGTTGACCTTGTCCTCCTTGTCTGCATGTTCTTTCTGGATCATGGCGTTGATGGAGATATGGTTGTCTGCCAGGATACGGGTGATGTCAGCCAGCACACCGGGTTTATCCAGAACCTGGAGTCGCAGATAATAAGCCGTCTCGACTGCTTCCATCGGCACGATGGGGGTATCGGACAGCAGTTCCGGCAGGAATGCCAGCACCGGTACCCGGTGTTCCGGGCCGGAAGTGAGCAGACGGGTCACATCGACCAGGTCGGCAATGACTGCACTGGCAGTAGGTTCTGCTCCGGCTCCGGCACCGTAGTACAGTGTCGGGCCGACAGCATCTCCCTTGACGATGATCGCGTTCATCACGCCTTCAACGTTGGCGATTAGCCGTTTGACCGGGATCAGTGCCGGATGGACACGCAGCTCGATCCCGTTGGCGGTGCGCCTGGTAATACCCAGCAGCTTGATGCGATACCCCAGTTCTTCAGCATAGCGGATATCGTCATTGGCCAGTTTCGTAATTCCCTCGATGTAGGTTTGATCGAACCGGACCGGGATACCGAAGGCAAGGGCAGACATGATGGTAATTTTATGCGCTGCATCGATGCCTTCGATGTCATAGGTCGGATCAGCTTCGGCATAGCCCAGTTGCTGTGCTTCAGCCAGAACGGTAGTGAAATCCAGTCCTTTGGAACGCATTTCAGACAGAATGAAATTGCTGGTTCCATTGATGATGCCGGCGATCCATTCGATATGGTTGGCTGCCAGACCTTCACGCAAGGCCTTGATGATGGGAATGCCACCTGCCACGGCAGCTTCGAACGCAACGATGACATTGCGCTGTTGTGCGGCTGCGAAGATTTCATTGCCATGGATTGCCAGCAGTGCCTTGTTGGCGGTAATGACATGCTTGCCATGAGCGATGGCTTCAAGGATCGCCTGCTTGGCAATGGTTTGTCCCCCCATCAGTTCGATGACGATATCGATTTCGGGGTGTCGGGCAACCTCAAGCGCATCGGAAGTTACGATGACATCATCACCTGCTGTCAGATGACGCACTTTTTCCTGATCCAGATCGGCAATCATGCGGATGACGATATTGCGACCGGTTCTGCGAGTGATTTCCTGCTGGTTGCGTTTCAGAACGGTATAAGTGCCGCCGCCAACAGTGCCGACACCGAGCAGTCCTACATAAATTGGCTTCATAACAGAATTTGTATGTACATCGATGAAAGTAAACTGCGGATTATATACGGAATAAAGCGGGGCAAGTCGGTTGCCCGTTCAGTTACCCATGTTTGCAGGTAACAGGATCAACTGCCGTGGCGGGTGCGATAACGGTCGAGAAACTTCGCGATCCGGCCGATTGCTTCTGTCAAATCATCACTGTTGGGTAGAAACACGATCCGGAAATGATCGGGTTGCGACCAGTTGAACCCGGTTCCCTGTACCACCAGCACCTTCTCTTCCAGCAGCAGATCCAGTGCAAACTGTTCATCATCTTTAACTGGATAGTAGTCGGGATCGAGTCGTGGGAACAGGTACAGTGCACTCTGCGGTTTGAAGCAGGTCACGCCCGGGATGTCGGTCAGCAGTTTCCAGGCCAGATCACGCTGCCGTTTCAGCCGGCCGGTAGGCATGGTGAGATCATGTATGCTCTGATAACCGCCTAATGCAGTCTGGATGCCGAATTGTGCCGGAACATTGGCGCACAGGCGCATCGATGCCAGCATGTTGAGCCCGGTAATGTAATCCCGTGCATGAGTCTTGTTACCGGAAACGACGACCCAGCCGGAGCGAAAGCCGGCTGCACGGTAGTTTTTGGATAAACCGTTGAATGTAACGAATAAAACATCATCAGCCAGCGAGGCAACCGAAGTGTGGCTGGCAGAGTCGTAAAGAATTTTGTCGTAGATTTCATCCGCAAAAATGATCAGATTGTTACGCCGGGCAATTTCAATGATTTCGCGCAACAGATCATCCGGATACAGCGCACCGGTCGGGTTGTTGGGGTTGATGATTACGATGGCCCGGGTTCTGCTGCTGACCTGGGCTTTTATGTTTTCCGGATCGGGCAGCCAGCTGGATTGTTCGTCACAGGTGTAATGACGTGCAACCCCGCCGGCAAGCGAGATGGCTGCCGTCCACAGCGGGTAATCCGGCGAGGGAACCAGTATTTCATCACCATTTTCCAGCAGCGCCTGCGTGGCCAGCATGATCAGTTCCGATACGCCATTCCCGATATAAATGTCATCCATCTGCACGTTGGCGATATTTTTTTCCTGCGTGTAGTGCATGATGGCTTTGCGGGCAGCAAACAACCCTTTGGAATCGCAATAACCGGATGCAGCAGAAAGATTGCGGATGACATCCTGCAGAATCTCGTCCGGCGCCTCGAACCCGAAGGAAGCAGGATTGCCGATGTTGAGCTTGATAACACGCTGGCCTTCATCCTCCATTTGTCTGGCGCGATCGAGAACCGGGCCGCGTATGTCGTAGCAGACATTATCGAGTTTGCTGGATTTCTTGATGGGTTGCATGGGGGTCACGAGATGTTCGATACGAAAAAAGCATACCATGTTACGCTAGTCTTCGTTCGGGTGAAAATGGCCGGCCAAACTGCCCGGATTACCCGGTTTTGATCAAAACTGACTATTTTGTGATGAGGAGTTTCCATGAAGCTGCATCTTTCGGATTCTTCCGGTTTGAATGTGTTTTCCGGCTATGGAGAGGGTTATGTTGCCGTCAATCAGGTGCGGTACACAGATAATATGATCGTGTTGCCGAACCGGATCATCGAGCACTGGCAGGCAAGCAGTATCAGCCAATTGGGTATGGAACATTTTGATGCGTTGCTGGCCATGCAGCCGGAGATCATTTTGCTCGGGACGGGGACATCATTGCAGTTTCCCGATGCTTCGCTGATGAGAATGATACTTTCTCGTGATATCGGGTTCGAGGTGATGGATACACAGGCTACTTGCAGAACCTACAATATCCTGTCATCGGAAGGCAGACGTGTGGCGGCTGCGATACTGGTTCGATCCACAGACGGGTAGCGACCCGGGGTCTGTGTATTTCTTTGACAATAAATAAAACAGGGAAGAGATGCGGGTGATGTGGTGTTGACCCTGTTCTTCAATGGAGGAGAGTAAGTTATGACGGATCATCCTGACTATATTCTATGGTTGAATCAGGTGGGTATGAATGATATCGCAAGCGTGGGCGGTAAAAATGCCTCACTGGGAGAGATGATCGGAAATCTTGCCCGAGCCGGTGTGAAAGTACCGGGTGGATTTGCCACGACGACGCGTGCTTATCGGGAATTTCTCGAAATCGATGGTCTGGGTGATCGTATCAGTCAGAAATTATCGGGTCTGGATGTGGGTGATGTGACAGCACTGGCTGATACGGGTAAATCGATCCGTTCCTGGCTGCTTGCTGCCCCGTTGCCGGATAATTTGCTGAAAGCAGTGGCTGGAGCTTATCAAAAGCTGGTTTCCGATATGGGAGAAGAGGTGTCTTTCGCCGTGCGCTCATCAGCAACGGCCGAGGATCTGGCAGATGCATCCTTCGCTGGTCAGCAGGAGACATTGCTGAACGTGCATGGACTCGAAAACCTGATCTCTGCCATCAGAGAAGTATTTGCCTCTCTTTATAACGATCGGGCCATTGCTTACCGGGTTCATCACGGATTTCACCATGATCAGGTATTTTTGTCTGCAGGCGTACAAAAGATGGTACGCAGCGACCGGGGAGCCAGTGGTGTAATGTTTACGCTCGATACCGAATCCGGTTTTCGGGAAGTGGTGTTCGTTACTTCCGCCTATGGTCTGGGTGAAACTGTCGTACAGGGAATAGTCAATCCGGATGAATTCATCGTTTATAAACCTAATCTTGAAGCGAGGTTGCCTGCGATCCTATCACGCCGGTCGGGAACCAAGGCTATCGAGATGATTTACAGCGATGGGCAGACGGGGCAGGCGACCGAAATCCGGCCGGTACCACCCGATCGGAGTCAGCGTTTCAGCCTGTCGGACGAACAGATTGAATCACTGGCGCGGCAGGCGGTGATCATCGAACGGCACTATAACCGCCCGATGGATATCGAGTGGGCGCTCGATGGAATCGATGGGCAGATTTATATTGTCCAGGCGCGCCCTGAAACAGTGAAAAGCCGTGCTGAACAATCGATCGAGCAGTTTCGCCTGGATGAACGCGGGCAGGTGCTGGTACAAGGACGTGCCATCGGCCAGAAGATCGGACAGGGCAGAGCACGGGTCATTCTTAATGCCGGGCAGATGTCGGAAGTTCAGCCGGGTGACGTTCTGGTAACGGATATGACGGACCCCGACTGGGAACCGATCATGAAACGTGCTGCAGCGATCGTGACCAATCGCGGTGGGCGTACCTGTCATGCGGCGATCATTGCACGGGAGCTGGGCATTCCTGCGGTGGTCGGGTGTGAGCAGGCAACCGCGAAAATCAGTAATGGCCATGCGGTGACCGTCTCCTGCGCCGAAGGGGATACCGGTTTCGTTTATGAAGGGTTGCTTCCTTTCCAGCGTATGAGTTCAGAGATCGGCACACTGTCCGAGTTGCCGGTCAGGATGATGCTGAATATTGGAAATCCGGCACAGGCATTTGCGTTTTCGCGTTTGCCCAATCAAGGGGTAGGGCTGGCGCGTCTGGAATTCATCATCAATAACGCTATCGGTATTCACCCCAGGGCACTGCTGGAATTCGATACGTTGCCCGACGATCTGCAGGCATCGATCCGGAAGCGAATGGCTGGTTACCCCGATCCGGTGTCTTTTTATGTTGAGAAACTGGTGGAGGGGATTGCTACGCTGGCGGCGGCTTTTCATCCGCACCCCGTGATCGTGCGTTTGTCCGATTTCAAATCCAATGAATATGCCAATCTGATTGCCGGAGATCGTTTCGAGCCCCATGAAGAAAACCCGATGATCGGGTTTCGAGGTGCCTCGCGTTATCTTGCCGATTCTTTCCGTGCCTGCTTTGAACTGGAATGCCGGGCTTTGCGCAAGGTACGTGATGATATGGGGTTTGCCAATGTCGAAGTGATGGTTCCCTTTTGTCGCACGCTGGAAGAAGCACAGCAAATTACAGAATTGCTGGCAGCTAACGGGTTGAAGCGCGGAAGCAACGGGCTGCGCCTGATCATGATGTGTGAGATTCCTTCCAATGCTGTACTGGCTGAGGAATTCCTTGAATACTTCGACGGGTTTTCGATCGGATCGAATGATATGACTCAACTGACGCTCGGGCTGGATCGTGATTCGGGGCTGGTTGCTCATTTGTTCGATGAACGTAATCCGGCCGTCAAGCGACTGTTGAAAATGGCGATCGACGCCTGCCACCGGCAAGGGAAATACATCGGTATCTGTGGCCAGGCACCTTCCGATTATCCGGATTTTGCCCGATGGCTGGTTGAACAGAGAATCAGCAGCCTGTCACTCAACCAGGATACGGTAGTGGATACCTGGTTGTACCTTGCTGGTGAGAAGCAGTAATGTTGCAACGGAGCGTTTTTTTCTTGTCCGATCGTACGGGTATCACTGCTGAAACCCTTGGTCACAGTCTGCTGACCCAATTCGATGGAATAGAGTGGAAGAAGCATTATGCTTCTTTTCTGGATAGTGCCGCCAAGGCACAGGCGGTCATTGAACAGATCAATACCATTGCAGAGCAGGAAGGGCAGCCTGCACTGGTATTCAGTACATTACTCGACCCGGTCATGCTTGCTTCCATCCGGCGGGCAGATTGCGTTCTTTTCGACTTTTTCGAGACTTGTCTGGGCACGCTGGAAGCGGTGTTGCAACAACCCCCTGCACGTATACCCGGACGCTCTCACGTTCTCAGACAGGATGCCTCCTATTTTCGCCGCATCGCCGCGATTCAGTATGCGCTCAACAGTGACGACGGCGCCAATGCCAAAATACTTGCGGATGCCGATGTGATAGTGGTGGGCGTCTCACGCACGGGTAAAACCCCGGTGTGTGTCTATCTGGCTTTGCAGTACGGGGTGCTTGCCGCCAATTATCCGTTTACACCGGAAGACATGGGCGCGATACAGCTTCCGCCATTATTGCAGCCTCTCCGTAAAAAACTGTTTGGATTGACCCTGAACACCTCACGGCTCCAATCCATACGCGAGGAACGTTATCCTGGCAGTCATTACGCTTCGTTTGCAGAATGCCAGCGCGAACTGCAGTGGCAGAACGAACTATACAGACAGTTCGACATTCCTTCTATCAACACAACCGATGTGTCCATAGAAGAAATCAGTGCATCGATTGTCAACAGAGCTCATTTGGAACGGCGCCAGCATGGAACCTGATATGAAGCCCGATTCTGACTGCTGACGACCGTACCCGGTTTTAGATCCTGACGGCCTTCCAGTATCTGGATTTCCAGTAAGTATTATCCAGTTGGGAGATGGTCACGCCTTTACGGGTCGAGACATGAAGGAATTGTCTGCTGTCGAGATAAATTCCCACGTGCTGTGAATATCTGCCTGTTTTGAAAAATACCAGATCGCCCGGCATCAGTTTGTTCTGGTTGATTTCACTGCCAAGGTTTGCCTGCGAAAGTGCAGTTCTGGGTAATGAGAGGCCGAACTCTGCTTCATAGATAATTTTGACAAATGCTGAACAATCTATTCCTGAATGATCCGACCCACCCAGTCGATAGCGAACACCACGCCACTCCTCATATTGGCTGTATAGACGATCTCGCACGAAGTACGAATACGGATTGTTTTCCGTTGTTTTATCGGGAGTAACAAACGCGGGTTTATGCCAATGACGTGAAACTTTTTCCTGATTTGAATCTTTCGGGACAGAACTGCATCCCACCACCATGCCAGTGCCGAGCAACAGAATGACAATGTGTTTTAAGGACATATTTTCAATTCGTGTTGTTAAAACAGGAGTCGAGTATAACAAGAAAATAATCAGGCTGTGGGAGAAGTAAAGCCATTTTCAGGAGATATATAAAAATATCACTAATATGCCGATGTGTTTTATTCTGCTGCTGATCATCCATTTGTAATTGATTTTTTTGTCATTTTTTCCAGGTATTACGCAGGGATGCGGTACGGTTGAATATCGGTTTCCCCGGTCCGGTATCTGCCAGATCTGCCACGAAATAGCCGTGGCGCTCGAACTGGAATCGCTGTTCCGGCTGTGCTTCGCATAACGAAGGTTCGACATACCCGGTAATGACTTCTTTGGAATTCGGATTCAGCGAAATTTTGAAATCCTTGCCTTCTGTATCGGGGTGTGAGTCGATGAACAGGCGGTCATATAACCTGATTTCAACAGTCTTGGCATACGTGGCCGACAACCAGTGAATATTGCCGCGCACCTTGCGGGTTTCAGCTCCGGCAGTGCCACTTTTGGTGTCCGGATCATAAACACAGTGGATTTCCAGGATTTTCCCCTGATCATCCTTGACGACATGGGTGCACTTTATGATAAACGCATAGCGTAGCCGTACTTCTGTCCCAGGAGCCAGGCGGAAAAAGCCTTTGTTCGGTATCTCCATGAAATCTTCACGATCGATATAAAGTTGTTTCGTCAGGCGCAGCTCGCGTGTGCCAAGCTCGGGTTTCTGGGGATGATTGGGTGCGTAGCAGGTTTCTTCATGGCCATCCGGGAAATTATCGATGATCAGCGATACCGGATCGAGCACGGCAATGCGGCGCAGGGCGCGCTCATTGAGATCTTCACGCAGGCAATCTTCCAGGATAGTCATATCGATCCAGGAATCCGCCTTGCTGATGCCAATGCGTTCCGCGAACAGGCGGATCGATTCCGGTGTATAACCACGGCGACGCAAACCAGCCAGTGTATTCATACGTGGATCGTTCCAGCCATCTACCAGTTTGTTTTCTACCAGATCGATCAGCTTGCGTTTGCTCATCACGCTGTAGGTCAGGTTCAGCCGTGCAAATTCTATTTGCTGCGGATGGCAGGGAATTTTTTCTGCCAGCTGATCCAGTACCCAGTCGTACAGCGGTCGATGATCTTCGAACTCCAGCGTACAGAGTGAGTGGGTAATACGTTCCAGCGCATCGGAAATGCAATGGGTGTAATCGTACATCGGGTAGATGCACCATTTGTCACCTGTGCGCTGGTGGTGGATATGGCGGATACGATAAATGACCGGGTCGCGCAGATTGATATTGGGTGAAGCCATATCGATTCTGGCACGTAACACATGCACTCCGTCCGGGAATTCTCCTGCGCGCATACGGCGGAACAAATCGAGATTTTCTTCTGCAGAGCGGTCACGATAAGGACTGTTGGTACCTGCCTCAGTCAGAGTTCCGCGCAATCTGCGGATTTCGTCAGCCGGCAGGCTGTCCACGTATGCTTTACCCTGTGTGATCAGATATTCTGCAAATTCGTATAACTGATCAAAGTAATCAGAAGCGTAATAGAGATGTTCCTTCCAGTCGAAACCCAGCCAGCGGACTGATTCGATAATGGCATCGACATATTCCTGGGCTTCTTTTTCAGGGTTTGTATCATCGAATCGCAGATGGCAGACGCCGCCATATTCAAGGGCAAGTCCAAAATTCAGGCAAATGCTCTTTGCATGACCGATATGCAGATAACCGTTCGGTTCGGGCGGAAAACGTGTTTCCACCCGTCCATTCCATTTACCGGTACGGTTGTCTTCCTCGATGATGTTGCGGATGAAATGAGCTGGGGATGAAGGTGTATTCACAAATATTTTTCAGTTGATTTCAATGAGATGATGATCGATGCGATAGAACGGCTGGCTGTACATGAAGCGGGAACGTGCACTTGGGCGGAGGGCCCTGTTACATACGCCACAGACCTTCCACCAGATGGTTTTTCGTTGGCCCGTTAGAATGGGTTGGTCAAAGTGACTATATAATACACGTTGATCGGGCAGGCGGCAGCGACTCAAAGATAGCCTGCTGCCCAATACAATAACAAAAAATTTTATACCAATAAAAATTACGAGAAACGTGGAATAGACATGACCCAGGAAGAGATATCCGGTATTTCCCAGGATGAAAACAACCTCATTGCAGAACGTCGTTCGAAACTGACTGCATTGCGCCAGACCGGCAATGCGTTCCCGAACGATTATCGCCGGGATAACCTGGCTCGTATCCTGCACGAAAAATATGACAGCTGCTCCAGAGAGGAGCTGGAAAGCAGCCAGGTAACGGTAAAAGTTGCCGGACGCATGTTGTTCAAGCGCGTAATGGGGAAGGCGAGTTTTGCAACGATTCAGGATATGAGCGGGCGGATACAGCTCTATATCTCTAATGATCATACTGGTGAAACCGCTCATGAAGCATTCAGACATTATGATCTGGGTGACATTCTCGGGGCGGAAGGGGTTTTGTTCAAAACCAGGACGGATGAATTGTCGTTACGAGTGACACAGCTTCATCTTCTGACCAAATCTTTGCGGCCCTTACCGGAAAAATTCCACGGGCTGGCCGATCAGGAACAGAAATACCGGCGCCGGTATCTCGATCTGATCACGAATGAAGATACACGCAGGGTGTTTGCGATTCGTTCGAAGATCATTCAGGCGATCCGTGAGTTCCTCGTCGATCGGGATTATCTCGAAGTTGAAACACCGATGATGCATTCCATTCCCGGCGGTGCCACTGCGCGTCCTTTTGTAACTCATCATAATGCGCTGGATATGTCCCTGTATCTGCGCATTGCCCCGGAACTTTACCTGAAGCGGCTGGTGGTGGGTGGTATGGAAAAGGTTTTTGAAATCAACCGGAATTTCAGGAATGAAGGGATATCTACCCGCCACAACCCTGAATTTACCATGCTGGAGTTTTATGAAGCTTATCAGGATCACAATTATCTGATGGATCTGACGGAATCCATGCTGCGTGAAGTTGCATTGAAAGTATCGGGAACGACCCGCATCGTTTATCAGCAGCGCGAAATGGATCTGGCACAACCTTTCGCCCGGCTGACCATTGCGCAGGCGATCCTGAAACATCATCCCGAATATTCTGATGCACAGCTCAATGATCGGGATTTTCTTACTAAAGCATTACAGGCAAAAGGGGTTACTGTAAACCCCGATAGTGGAATTGGTGGGCTGCAACTGGCTCTTTTCGATGAAACGACCGAACATCTGCTGTTTGAGCCGGTATTTATCGTTGATTATCCGGCTGAGGTTTCTCCGCTGGCACGTTGTAACGATGCCAATCCGGAAATTACCGATCGTTTCGAGCTTTATATCGCCGGGCGGGAAATTGCGAACGGGTTTTCCGAGTTGAATGACCCTGAAGATCAGGCCAACCGCTTCCTTGAGCAGGCCAGAGCGAAAGAGGCTGGTGATCTGGAAGCCATGCACTATGATGCTGATTATATTCAGGCATTGGAATATGGGCTGCCGCCAACCGCGGGAGAAGGAATCGGGATCGATCGACTGGTGATGTTGCTGACTGATTCCCCCAGCATTCGTGATGTGATTCTGTTCCCGCAGTTGCGCAAGGAAGATTGACCGGCAGGTTGAAAACTGCTTTACATCAATTTCCGGGGAAGCTTCAGATAGCGGGAATCAGCGCCGATATACTGCTGCATTACATCTCTGATCATTCTGGAGTCTGTATGTCTGGCTACATGGCACGCATTTTTTGTAAAAAGGCAATGCTTTTGCTATTGCTGATTGGAACAGGCATAGCCGGACATATTCCGGTTTCGGATGCCCGGCAGGTTGCAGAGGCAATTGGCGCGGATACATTCGCCGGGTATCAGGAAATCAGGGATCGAAGAAAATCCAGGCCGGCAGCCGTACTTTCTTCTACAGAAGCCGGGCAGGATAACAGCGAGTTGAAAAAACCTCCCTATCGCCGTACCAGAAGCACAGATGCGGCAGCAGCATTTATTCCACCGCAGTTACTTGCACCAGGCCGTTGTGGAATTGTTGATCGTATCGAATTCGTGATGCAGCCATATTATGGCGATCCTGGTCGTGTCGATACGTTTATTCCGGGGATGGCAGCCATACCGTATGGTCAGCATGGAGAAAAATTATTTTATGCTGATGTGGCGGTGGCCGGAAGCAGTGGATATTTTCCACCTCACAAGAATATCGTGGAGCCGGTTTATTTCAAAATCGGCTTGCTGGCGGATGATGGCCATTACCATGTCATGACGCAGCGAACTCCCCCTCAATTCCAGACAGGAGAAACTGTCAGGCTTGGTCACTCCGGTTTTCTGGAGAAAGCTGATTGTGTTATGCCTGAATCTGATCAGCACAGGCCGGGCAGGTAAGCGCCTCCAATAAATTTTATCCTTTGTTTCAACTGGATAAGATCCGGGAGATATCTGAAAAAGTGGAGTCAGACATCCGGAGTATCCAGACACAGCCTCAATCAGTTTTACCCCCCTGTTCTCGTTCAAATACGCTTCCGGTCATCAGGAAAAAATTCTGCATTTCCTGTCTGTTGGCTACATTTCTGTTCAGGCAGATCATGCCTGCGACAAATTGACGCGCGACAATTTGTCACATTCTCAACTCCGATTTTTTAGTTTAAATTTTGCGAATACTGATTTTTTATGTAATCGGAATACAAATTAAAAGCGTGAGCTATTTCCCTTCGTTTATCAAAAGAGTGATCAGTGATACGAATAATCGGAACAAACACGTGGAATAAACAACAGGGAGTTTATATGCGTTTGCCACCGTTAGTTAATCCCGCAGCAGAACTGAGTAAGGATGAGATTTCACGTTACAGCCGCCATCTGCTGATTCCTGAAGTAGGTCTCATAGGCCAGCGTCGGCTCAAAAGCAGTAAAGTGCTGGTGATTGGAGCGGGAGGACTGGGTTCTCCAGTGTTGTTATACCTGGCTGCTGCGGGTGTGGGTACGATCGGGATTATTGATTTTGATGTCGTCGATGAATCCAATCTGCAGCGCCAAATCATTCACGGACAATCCGATATTGGCCGGCCAAAATCGGAAAGTGCATGTGATGCAATTAATGAATTGAATCCGTACGTCAAGGTTAATCTTCATCGTGAACGGCTTGAGGTAGTCAATGCACATGCGGTTATATCGGGGTATGACCTGATAGTCGATGGCACCGATAATTTTGCAACACGCTATCTGGTGAACGATGCCTGTGTGCTGGCTGATAAACCCTATGTGTGGGGATCCATTTTCCGGTTCGAAGGCCAGGTTTCCGTATTCTGGGAAAACGCTCCAGGCGGAAAGGGCCTGAATTATCGGGATTTATACCCTGAACCACCACCGCCTGAAATGGCGCCCTCGTGTGCCGAAGGAGGCGTGCTGGGGATTTTGTGTGCTTCCATCGGGGCAATGATGGCAACCGAGGCCATCAAGCTCATCACCGGCATTGGTGAGACCATGCTCGGACGATTGGCTGTTTACGATGCGCTGGAAATGAGTTACCGCTTCATCCCATTGCATCGTGCTCCGAACAGGACTGCGATCGATGGGCTGATCGATTACCAGAGGTTTTGCAGCGTCAATCCTGTTTCAGCTACTTACGCGGATACGATTCCGGTAATCAGCGCACGTGAACTGAAAGCAATTAAAGAGAACGGTACGGATGTCCAGCTTATCGACGTTCGTGGAATCGAAGAGTGGGACATTGTGCACATTGAAGGCGCAAAACATATTCCCAAGAACCGCATCATGTCAGAAGAGGTTCTGGCCGCGATGAACAAGGAGGATTTCATCGTGTTGCACTGCAAGATGGGGATGCGTTCACGTGATGTGCTGCTCGAAATGCAGAAGCAAGGTTTCACCAACGTCAAAAGCCTGGATGGCGGGATTCTCGCGTGGATCAGGGAAGTCGACCAATCGCTGCCGATCTATTAGCAACGGATCACAGAGTTAGTTTCAACCAGTCAAATCGAATTTCTCCAGGTTACAGGGAAAGCGGTAACAACGACCAACAAACTAAGCGGGAGACAAAAATTATGCTGACGATTCATACCAAGCTGATCAGTGCCATGATTACACAGTCATTAAAAGATCACCCCATTGAAACCTGCGGCATTATTGCCGGTCTTGCTGGCTCCAATCTGCCCCTACGCCTGATTCCAATGCGTAATGTCGCACAGTCAGAGAATTTTTTTATGTTTGATCCCCAGCAGCAGTTGCAGGTCTGGAAAGAAATGAGTGCACGTCATGAAGAGCCGGTTGTTATTTATCATTCCCATACTGGCAGCGAGGCATACCCGAGCCGTAGTGACGTTGAGCTGGCTGCCGAGCCGCAGGCCCATTACGTCATTATTCCAACCTGTTCTCCGCATAAGGAAGAAATCCGCAGTTTCCGCATCGTTGATCAGATGGTGATCGAAGAAAGGGTGCAGATCGTCCGGCAATATCAGCCTGAACTGGAATTCCAGATGATGGTGGCTTGATCAACACCGTCTTTAAACCTGAAAACCTCAGTTGATCGCTCCGGATCGATGGTACGTATCGTTCAAAAAATTTTTACTTTTTTGATTACGCATCGAATGAGAACGTTACATGCTGGATTGCACGGTTTTTCAGGGGCATGGCTACGTTACTCCTCTTAAAACAGCCTCCTCGTTACAAAACCATTTACTGAAAGGGTATTGCGCTTATGTCCATCACAGTCATTATTCCAACCATATTGAGGCCACTCACCCATCAACAGAAACACATTGATATGGAAGGCAGCAGAGTTTCCGAAATCATCGATCACATGGATCAGCAATATCCCGGAATCAAGGAAAAACTTGTTGCCAATGGCAATGCCCATCGCTTCATCAATATATACGTCAATGATAACGACATCCGCTTCCAGGATGGTCTGGCAACCAGCCTGCGTGATGGCGATGTGTTGACGATTCTGCCTGCGGTAGCGGGAGGTTGAATTTATCTGTCTGCTGTTGAGCACCAGAGTGATGATCATGATCAAATCACTGAAAGATTGTACGGTTTCGGGGCCTTTCAGAACGCCCCCGTCTCCTTTTGCCGCAGTGGGATTTTCCCTGAATTACCAGTCCGGCCGGCTGGGGTTGAAAGTGGTCGAGGCTGATGATTACGCTGATCAGGGGACATTCTCTTTTGTTTTCAGGGCACCGCAGGCCAGGCTCGTTAATTGTGTCATAACCGGGTGGAGTGATTGCGATCAACCGGGCGCCATCACCGAAAGCATGATGCAGGCGGCCTGTGGTTTGATGTCGGTGCATGGGCGATCAACCGGGGCAATTCAGCCGTTCGGACTTCAGTATGTTTCAACCGTTACGACTGCGTTGGCATTGCAAGGTGGCATGGCCGCAGCACTCGGTAATTTACGTGGCCTGGCTGTTTCAAATAGCCATATTTCCATGGCGGCTGCAGCCTTGCTCAGTACTTCGCAATACATTGCCGATGCAACGAGCACATCCTCATCGGAAAATCTGTCATCCGCTGATGCCGATCATTCACCAGCCCCTCCATTCATATCAGCGGATGGCATCGTTTTCGAACTCGAAACCCTCAATCCGGATCCCTGGCTAAGGTTCTGGACGCAACTGGGTATCAGCAGAACGCTGGCTGGCAAGGGCTGGACCGCTTTTCTGCTGCGCTACGCAAAAGCCATCGCACCCATTCCGGGTGAACTTACCCGTGCGGTATCGAAGCTGGGATATGCAGATATTTCCAGGCTTTGCGCGGATGCCGGTATGGCGATATGTCGTGTCCGCACGCTTGATGAAAGGATGGATGACGAACATTTCAAATCAAACTGGCTGAAAGGCCCGTGGGTATTCGATTGTGCGGTACCTCAACCAGGATTGCCGTTAACATCCGCCAGTGGTTTACTGCCGCTGAGCGGACTTACCGTAATCGAATCCTGTCGGCGTATTCAGGGGCCGCTGGCCGGGCATTTGCTGGCACTGCTCGGTGCCCGGGTGATTCGTATCGAACCTCCCGGGGGAGATCCGTTGCGCGGGATGCCGCCGGTATCAGAAGGATGCTCGGTACGGTTTGATGCATTGAATCGGCTCAAGGTCATCCGTGAAATTGATATCAAATCTCCCTGCGGGCAGGAGGAAATCACTGAAATGGCAAGACATGCTGATGTGTTCCTGCACAATTGGGCACCTGGCAAGGCGCTTGAGCTGGATCTCGATTACGCTGATCTGAGTCGTGTAAATCCTGCCCTGATTTATGCACACGCATCTGGCTGGTTTACCGATGGCGGGGAAATATCATCACGATCCCCGTCGCTGCCGGGAACAGATTTCATGGTGCAGGCGTATTCCGGCGTTGCACAGAAAATTTCCCGAACTTGCGGCACACAGGGTGGAACATTGTTCACGGCGCTGGATGTGCTCGGTGGAGTCATTGCGGCGCAAGGCATTACTGCTGCCTTGCTCAATCGTCAATTGAATTGTGCAGGGGCTAAGGTGACTTCCTCGCTGCTGGGTGCGGCAATATTGTTGTGTAATGATGATTTTCAGAACCGGCACGATTTCTTCGACTGTGTTCCGCCCGCGCAAAGTGTGCTCAATCGGGTTTTCGAGACGGGAAAGGGAAAAATTGCGATCGAATGTCTCGATGATGACACATTACTACGGCTGATGCAGACATTGGATTTGTCTGCTGGAGATAAGAGTGAATTATGGCAACGGCTGGGTAGATCCTTTCTGGGCAAGACTGCTGCAGAATGGCTGGTTGTTCTGCAGCAGGCTGCTGTACCGGCAGCCATCGTTATCGAAGATCTTAATGACCTGCATGGTGATCCCCGTCTGAAACCGTATCTTGAGATCGGTTCGTATACCAGAGTCACTTCACCCTGGAGGTTTCAATGAATCACGCCGGCATTATCGATCTGGTTCCTGCCGAGGTTCGCCAACAGTGGACAAATGATGGGATTTATCCTGATAAATCCTTATTTGACCTGTTTTGTGAGCATGCGCGGAAAAATCCTGAAAAACCGGCTGTGGTCACGCTGGACCACACCCTAACCTATCGGCAGTTGCTGCACAAAGTTACCTGTCTGGCGAACAGTTTACGGCATCTGGGGGTGGTTGCCGGCGATGTCATTGCTTATCAGCTGGCCAATAGCGCGCATCACTGCGCAATTGATCTGGCTGCGGCAGCATTGGGTGCCATCGTTGCACCTTTCCCGCCAGGACGCGGACGCCTTGACATTCAATCGCTATTGCAGCGATGTGATGCGCGCGTAATCGTGGTTGAACCCTTGTTCCTGCAACAGGATTTATGTGAACTGATCGAATCACTGCGGCCTGCGTTACTGTCGCTGCGGATACTGGTGGTGGATGGTGTGGCACGAACAGGCTGGCACACGCTGAACGACCTATTTCAATCCCGGCCGATTGCTACCGAAGAACTGCCTGATGTCGATCCTGATTCACCCGCACGTTTCCTGATTTCTTCCGGAACTGAAGCAGATCCCAAATGGATTGCTTATTCCCATAACGCACTGGCGGGCGGGCGTGGACGTTTCCTGCAGCATATTCACACGCGGGACAAAGATTTCCGTGCGCTTTATCTGGTGCCACTGGGAACGGCTTTCGGCTCGTCAGCGACATTCGGTGTGTTGTCCTGGATGGGGGGAACCCTGATTATGTTGCCGCGGTTTGATGTTGTGGCAACGATTCGGGCGATTGGGCAACTCAGACCAACGCATGTTTTTGGTGTTCCGACCATGTTTCAGCGCATTGCAGCTGATCCGGACCTGGCGCAGACCGATATTTCCAGCCTGGTTGCAATCGTCAGTGGCGGTGCAAAAATCGATGAAACCTCGATCCTGCGTTGCTGTGGCGCATTCGGATGCAGTTTCATCAATCTGTATGGTTCAGCTGATGGCGTGAATTGCCATACGATGCTGGACGATAATATGACTACCGTTCTGCATACAACCGGCCGTCCTAATCCCGAGGTATGCTCGATCAGAATTGTCGATGATCGGAAGAACGAACTGGCGCAGGGCCAAACTGGTGAAATTGCTGCGCGCGGCCCCATCACGCCTATGCAATATGTCAATAATCCCGAGCTGGATGCGTTGTACCGCGATGCCGAGGGTTGGGTGTATACCGGAGATCTCGGATTTATCGATGAACAGGGTAATCTGGTACTGACCGGCAGGAAAAAGGAAATCATCATTCGTGGTGGTATCAACATCAGCCCGGCGCAGATTGAAGATATTGCCGCCTCCCATCCCGCTGTCGTCAGCGCAGCCTGCATCCCGGTAGAGGATGAAGATCTGGGACACCGTGTCTGCCTGTGCCTGGTGATGAGCGAAGGTGCCGAGCGGCCATCGTTGGCGCAATTTGCCCGTTTTTTGCTCGATCGCGGTCTGGAGCAAAACAAACTACCCGAGTATCTGCGCTATTTGAGACAACTGCCGCTCAGTCCGGCAGGAAAAGTCGATAAAAAGCAGTTGATTGCCGAACTGGAAAATACGCAATTCAAGAGTAATGCTGCGGTGGTCAGTAGAGTGGATTTTTCAGCAAGGATGCACTGATGTTACCGGCATTCAGCAGTGGTCACAGAGAAACAGCCAGGGTATTGGCGCAGAAAGTCAGGGAATTTGTCGACGAGATCATCATTCCGAACGAGCCGCAACTTTCCCGGCCGGGTGCACAGGCGTTGCAGTTGCAATCCGATCTGGCACTTGAAGCCAGACAGGCCGGTTTGTACGGTTTGTTCTATCCGCTATCGCATGGTGGAAAAATTGCCTCTCTGGAAGATTATTTGCTGGTTGCGGAACAGGAGGGACGCACAGAATTTTCCCAGGCGATCTTTGCCAGTCATACCGCCCTCGATGCGCATATGTTGTCGCGATTCGGAAACGCAATCATCCGGCAGCAGTTTCTGCAACCGATGGCAAACGGGGAGGCATTACCCTGCTATGGCATGACCGAGCCTGGCCAGAGCGGTTCGATTCCAGGACTGATCACAACCACGGCGCATCTGTCCAATGGTCGCTGGCATGTCAATGGCAGGAAATGGTTTATTTCCAATGCGGATCGTGCCACGTTCATGACAGTTCTCGCGCGGACAGCCGGCAAAGAAACAGCCCTCGATCATGCCTTGTCGATGATCATAGTACCTGCCGACACGCCGGGTTTCAGAGTCGAGCGCCAACTGATGATGATGGGACATGCCTGCGGCCAGGGAGAAGTTTCCCTGGCTGATGTACAAGTTCCCGAACATTATTTGATAGGGGTGTGTGGTGGCGGTCTGGAGCTGATGAACAAACGGCTTGGCCTTGGCCGGCTGCTGCGCGCGATGAACTGGATTGGCCTTGCCCGGCGGTGTATGGATTTGATGGGCGGGCGTGTTCATTCAACCCGGGGAAAACTCGGGCTTCTGGTAGAAAAACAGCTTGTACGCCAGCATTTCTTCAACACCTATCAGGCGATTGCCGGTGCACGTGAGCTTGTTCGCATCGCTGCGCGCGGCGTTGATGCCCAGTGCCCTGATGAAATCGCGATCAACGTTGCCAAAATGGCCGCTTCAAGGGCTTTATGCATTGCTTCTGATAGTGCAATGCAGCTGTATGGTGCAGAAGGGCTGAGTGACTTGACACCGCTTTACGGTATTCATCGCATTGCACGGACTTCCCGCATTCTGGATGGCAATGATGAATCACTGATCAGCTCGGTGGGGCGCCGCCTGATCAGTCATTATGAACATCACACGGTTTATCCGTTTGATTGAGTTCTGATCTTTCACGAAATCGAACACTTTCCAGAGGATATTTCATGTCGGTCGATTACAGGCAATTACCGCGATCCGCGCTGACCGATGTTTTGTTGCAAGCAGTCCTGGTGTTCGCCATGACACTACCGATGCTTGTTTTGTATACCACCAGTACGCTGGGGCCGTTACTCAGCCGCGATCTCGGTTTCGAACCGGTTGCCATTGGCTATCTGATCATGAGCTCATTTGGTCTGGCGGCCATCCTGTCGCTTCGAGCTGGCGCAATTGTCGATTACATCGGTGTACGTGCTGCATTGATCGTTCTTTTTTGTGCTGTTGCTGCCGCTTTTGCACTGATTGCAATAACACAAGCATTTTTCAGCCTGATCATGGCAACAGCCATTTGCGGTATCGCACAGGCACTGGCAAATCCGGCGACCAATTTGCTGATTGCACACCAGATCCGGCCGGAACAAAGGGCATGGATAGTGGGATTGAAACAGTCCGGTGTCCAGCTGGCTGCGCTTTTCGCCGGATTGGTATTGCCTGCCATTGCATTCCAATACGGCTGGCGTATCGCGTTTGGTGTTATCGTGCCGGTCGCTGTGCTGTTCAGCCTTGCGGCATGGCTTGTGACGCCCGCACAGCACGTCAGGAAAAACAGGCAACTGATTTTTACGCGCCCGAATATGTTGCTGTCGTGGCTGATGGCGATCCAGTTCAGTGTTGGTCTGGCCTTGTCCGCATTTGTGACATTTCTGCCGACTTTTGCCACATTACAGGAGATGCCGCTTGCACAGGCAGGTACGCTGATCGCTGTATTCGGCATCACCGGAATGCTGTCGCGAATCATATTGACGCCGCTGGGCAATAAGTTCAGTGATGAATCCCATTTGCTGTTTGCGCTGATTGCCATTGCTGCTGGTGCGATCATGCTGACGATGCAGGCTGGGCCTGGCAGCCACGGGTACCTGTGGGCCGGGGCGATCGGAATGGGTATGTCTGCAGTTGCAACCAATGCGATTGCAATGAGTATGCTGATCAGAGATTCTGCATTCGGGCGGGTGACCGAAACTTCCGGCTATGTTTCTTTTGCATTCTTCTCCGGGTTTGCGCTGGGTCCACCGCTTTATGGACAGTTGTTCAGTCAAACCGGCAGCGTATCGTTTGCGTGGAGTCTGTTGACCGGTGTGTTGTGCCTGGCCTGCATCATGACATTGCGGTTGACCGCAGTGCGCAAGCGTCGCTCGCATGTATCGGTTTGAGTACGAAAAGCCGATAGCCCGGGTTAATCTGCACTTTGAAGAAATTCGAGGACATGGTGAACAAACAGATCGGGTGCGGTTCGCATGGCACTGTGTTGCTGACCGGCAATAATACCAACACGACAATCAGGCAAGCCCTGTTGCAGTCTTTCTGCGGTCATGAAGCGGCGCGGGTGGCTATTCCCGCCCACCAGCAGGAGTACCGGGGATTTCAGGGTCTGGAATCGTTGTGGTGTGAATTGATAACGATCGATACCTTGCAGTTCCCGCAGGATGGTGTGGGCGGCAGCAAGCCGTATCGCCCAGTTTGATCCGGCTTGCAGTGCAACCAGCTCCGGATTGGGGGTGTTCAGCAGATCACGAAAAAACAGCAGCAGTGTTTCTTCACGCGCATTTTTCTCCAGCAAAGCCTGCATGCGAGCTTCAAATGTTGCCGACCAGTCGCTGCCAGCCAATGAAATGGCCGGTTCATATAAAACAACCTTGTTGATGTTTGCAGTCAGAAGTGAAGCTTCCAGCGCACAAAGCCCGCCAAAAGAATGACCGAGCAGGTTGACGCTGCTGCCGATGGCATCGATGACGGCAGCGATATCTTCGCTTTCATGCTCCAGCGAATAGTTGGCAGCATCTCCGCTGTGACCACGACCGCGCCGGTCGAGGGTCCACACGGTGTGATGCTGTTGCAGACCGGCAAGTACCGATCCCCAGGTGGAGTGGTCACCGGTGGTGCCATGTACCAGCAGCAGGGGTGGCCCGCTGCCTTGCCGCCAGCAGGCAATGGGCGTGCCATCCCGGGATGTAATACGTTCCATCATGATGCGTATTTTGAAATTGAGAAGTCAGTTATACCAAAAATGATTTGAGCAGGCTCATGTTATTAAACCGGGTGATTTTCCAGAAGCAGTCAGACCGTTTGCTGTTTAACGCATCGTTGTCGAATACCGTTCTGAGAATCCTGTTTTTTTACTGTTTTCCGGCGGTATGTTTGTTCGTGAGCAGTATTTCTGCTACTCGTGCCGGGCAGCCGCCGGGACAGATAAATCAGTATCTGCGTATCAATGGCGAGTTTCTTGGCAGTTATGAAAACTGGAATTACTTTCGCCCGGCATCAGCAGTCAACAACAGCTACGATTTGTGGGTGGTGCGTTCCCGGTTGGGTTTGATGTTCTCCAGCGATTATGCGGATGGCTTTGTGCAGGGCCAATATAGTGGCCTCTACGGATTGCCGGATGATGCGGCTCTACCCTCGGGAGGTGCATTGGGGCTGGGTGCAGGTTACTTTCTGGCGAATCGTACTACTGGTGCGAGTAATGTTTTTCTGAAGCAGGGTTATCTGAATTTCAAGTTCAATAAACTGGGGCTACCGGGGGCTGCTGTAAAAATTGGCCGTTTTGAACTGGCCGACGGGATGGAATACCGCTCGGGTGTCGAGAAATTCGATGCACTTAAAAAAAAGCGGATTGCGGAACGGCTGGTTGGCGGATTCAACGCAATTTATGTCGGACGCGCTTTCGACGGATTTTCGGTGGTGTATGACGGGCCGGGATTCAATGCCACGGTCAGTGGGGTACATCCAGTGCAGGGCAATCTTACTGTTCAGGGTCAGAAGCAAATCAGCGATATCAGCATATTGTATGCGGCGCTGACCAGCAAAAAAGATGCTGTACTACCGGGAATCGAAGGTCGTCTGTATTACCTGAATTACGATGATCAACGGGTATCGCAGGTGACCGATAATCGTCCATTGTCAGCAAGGCCGCAGTTGAGCAATGAAAAACTGAATATTCATACCATTGGTGCCCATCTGTTGTCGCTGCAGCCGTTGGGTTCCGGCAGTTTTGATGCTTTATTGATGGGAGCATACCAGTTTGGCAGCTGGACCAATTTATCGCACCGGGCCTGGGCCTTCGATGCAGAAGTGGGTTATCAATGGCACAAGCTGCCATTTAAGCCCTGGGTACGCGCTGTGTATTACCGCAGTTCCGGTGATGGTAATGCGCATGACGGCCGACATCAGACATTCTTTTCGGCCGTACCCAGCGGGCGTTTGTATGCCAAATTTCCGTTTTACAATCAGATGAATATTCAGGATATCTTTTTTGAATTCATCGCCTTCCCCACCGGGAAAACACAGATCAACGTCAATCTGCATCAGTTGTCTCTGGCTAACGTGAACGATCTGCTTTATACCGGGCTTGGTGCATCGCTTAAGTCGGGCGCCTTTGGTTATTCCGGCAGTACCACACATGGGCACAGGGAGATCGGGCAACTGATCGATGTTACCCTCACGCACAGTTTTAACAAATATCTCACGTCACAACTTTATTTTGCGCATGCCTTTGGTGGCAGTGCGATGAAAAGTATTTACCCGAGTAAAAGTGATGCCAGTATTTTTCTGGTCAATTTCAATCTGGTTTTCTGAGGAAGCAATGACATCCCCAATACTTATTGTGGAAGATCGGCTTTTAAGCACCGATGAAATCGTGAATACGCTGGAGCAGATGTTTCGCCGCATGGAAATGATAGATGTGCTTTGCGGGCAGAATTTCCCGCTTTATTCTTCCGGGGAAAACAGCGATTGGTCTGTTTCTCCGGGAGGATCCTGGATGGGCGGTTTCTGGGCGGCATGCTGGTGGTTGCGGGCAAAGATGACTGGATCGGCCGGAGACCGGCAAAAGGCTGGCGAGATCAGCCAGCGGCTGTTCCGGAAACTAACTGCGGACTCCGGATATCGCAGCCTGATTTTCTGGTACGGCGCTGCGCTTGGAGAAATCTGGCTACAGAATGCACCGGCGCGCGAGTTGACTCACTCATCCATTGCTGCGCTGGCGCACAGCTTTGATCCCCGGTTGAATTGCATCCCTTTAGGAACGGCGATGGGAGGATTGGCCACGGGAAGCTGCGCGATTTCCGTGGATAATTTTGCTTCCCTGATTCAACTGCTTTGCTTCAGCCGGGAAAAACAGTATCACCGCATTGCACAGTGCCATGCAGAAACGCTGCTGGCTGCATGCCGGGGAGACAAAGGAGCATTTCATGCAGAAGCCGGTTTCGATGGCCATGAATTTCAGGTGAAAGACCGGGCAGGAGTTTGGTCACGCGGCCAGGCCTGGGCCATGCTGGGGTTAAGCAGAGCGGCGGCCCAATGGGGAGAGCCTTATTTGAGTCAGGCCAGGGCTGCCTGTACGTATTGGCGTGATGTCCACAAGGGGAATTTGCCGCGCAATCGTCTGGATCAGGCAGAAGATGTCAAAGATCCTTCCGCAGTGGTGATTGCATCGCTTGCGATGTTATCTCTGGCACGTTTACTGCCTGATGAAACATCCTGGTGCAAATATGCTCACCAGCAGATCAGTACCGTTCTCCACAGCCCTTATTTCACTGTGATTGATCCGGATTCAGCCTCCGGATCAATCGGCCTGTTCCAGGGGTGTTGTTATCGCACCCGGCAAAACCGGGAGGAGATAGTTGAATCAGTATGGGGAAATTTTTTTCTGGTGGCTGCGCTTGCGGTACTGGCGGGCCTTATTGACCCCTATGACTGTTGAAAAATACTTGTCATCAACCAAGGATAGAAAATGAGGATACAAAACTTTACTGATACTCTTTCCAATCGCATGCGGCATATGTGCTGTTTCTGTGTCGCGGTGATAACGGGATTGTGTTTCTCTGCGCAGGCTTATGCACGGGAAACTGGAAAAACCGGACCTTCGTCTTTACTGCTGCATGCTGCGCGGGTTTTCGACGGAAACGAAATGCGCAGTGGTTTATCGGTACTGGTGAAAGACGGGCGTATTGCGAGAGTCGGGCCGCGTCATTCATTCAGGACGGGGGATGCATCCGCTGACATTGATCTGGGTGAGGCAACCTTATTGCCGGGGTTTATCGAATTACATGCCCATTTGGCCTTCCAGAAAGTACCGGCAGATATTGTGTTGAAGCATGGGGTGACTACAGTCCGGGATATAGGTGGTCCTGTGCACCAGCCTTATGGTGGAGAGGGCAGTTTGCGTGTGCTCACTTCCGGCCGGATCATCACCGCACCACACGGGTACCCGATTGTTACCATGGGTGCCAGGGATCTGGCGATTCCCGTTGCCAGCGAAGCAGAAGCGCGGGAAGCTGTGCGTCATCTGGTTGGTGAGGGTGCAGTGATCATCAAGATTGCGCTCGAACCCGGCAGCGAAGCAGGTGCCCCCTGGTCTTCACACCATGATCATGCACACCACGATGCAGCGCATACCGCATCCGCCGTCGCTCACCATCATGCCCATGCTGCTTCACATGACCAGTCGGCATGGTCCATGTTGCCGGAGCTCATTGTCAAGGCTGTTGTCGATGAAGCACATCGGCATCAGCGCAAGGTATCGGCCCATGTGGCGGAGCCATCGGGTGTACAGGTGGCGTTGAATGCGGGGGTCGATGAATGGGCGCACATGCCTTGTAACCCGATTCCTGAGCCGTTGCTGAAACAGGCCAGAGCACAGAATGTCACGATCATCGGTACGCTCGATACGCTCTCGAAATGCAGCGGGATTGCACACAATACAATGGTCTGGACAGAACTTGGCGGTGAATTACTGTACGGTACGGAAATTGCCCATCCCGATATTCCCTGGGGGATCGATGCGCAAGAGCTGATGTATCTGATGCACTTGGGGAAGATGAAACTATTGGATGTATTAGGGGCTGCAACAGCCAAAGCTGGCCGATATCTGGGTATTCCTATGCTGGGGACGATACAACCCGGTGCTCCGGCTGATCTGATCGCAATTCGCGGCAACCCCGAGCAGCAGCTGAAGCGGCTGGAGTATCCTGATCTTGTGATTTCCGGTGGACACATCGTCGTCAATCATTTCAGCTCGTTACCGTAACATGCTTTCAGATGTGTGCGTGACCGTCATCCGTACTATGTCTGATGAAGGAAGATTGCCTCCTGATGATGCAGGCAGCAACGGGTGATAATCTGCAGACGAGGTGTTTAGCTTGAGCTTGCTGCCTGGGTTGATTATCTGATGGTCTGCTCCAGCCAGATCTCAAGCCCCTGTGCATTGAGCTTGATATCGGTCTGCAATAGTGAGAGGGCGGCATCCCGGGTGAGGGTACACCTATGGGCAGCAAGTCGCTCCAGGAGCAGATCCTGCAGCGCTTTTGTGATGATGGGCTGCCGGTCCTGAATTTCTGCAGCTTGCTGTACGATGCTGACGAAAGCATCGATGAGTGCATGCATCTGCGATGCATGGTACGAAAGATTGCGAATGCGCCCGTAATGTGTGAGAAATGCCTGCTCGGGGTGCAATGCTATGAGCCGGTCGATGGAAGCATGAGCAGCTTCAGGGTCGAACTGCACAGGTGACGTTGTCGGAAAAACGAATTCCAGCCCGTCCACATCGAATTCACGATAGGAGACGCCGAAAGTATCGCCAGTGAAGATGGATTTGCTGCGTGCATCGTGTATGCAGTAGTGATGTCGTGCATGCCCCGGTGTGTCCAGTAGCCGCAGTGGCCGGCCGTTCAGTTCGACAAGTGTATTATCGGGCGCTTCGATGATACGTTCAGCCGCGATCGGATGAATCTCACCATAGACACGCCGGAACTCGGATTCACCATACACGGCCATGACACCGGCGATCAGCTTGATGGGGTTAGCCATGTGCGATGCGCCACGTGGATGTACCACCAGCCTGGCATTGGGCAGCCATTTCATGAATTCGCTGGCGCCACCGGCATGATCGAGATGGATATGGGTAAGAAAAATATAATCGATCTGTTCGGGAGTGATCTGTTTATGTGCCAGTGCCGCCATGGTGCCCGGAACCGAGAAACGGGTACCGGTATCTACCAGAGCAGCTTTATCTCCTTCCGTGATCAGGTGAATGGCTGCACGCCCGGGGCGGTGGTAGCGGGCATCGATGACGCTGATCCCGTTCGGGTAGTCGATGATGGCAGGAAGTTGTTCCATGAGCTGGCAGGTTTCGGTCATACCGTCTGGCTGAGTTGTTCGAGGATCACCGGATTTTCCAGTGTTGAGACATCTTGAGTAATGGTCTCACCTCTTGCCAGGGCGCGCAGGAGGCGTCGCATAATTTTGCCGGAACGCGTTTTGGGCAGGTTTTCACCAAACCGGATTTCTTCGGGGCGAGCAATTGCACCAATCTCGCTGGCAACCCATTCACGTAAAGTTGCAGCAATTTCAGCAGCCCGTTGGTCATCAGGCAGTTTTTCTCTCAGTGTGACAAAGGCCACGACCACTTCTCCCTTGATCTCGTGCGGTTTCCCTACAACAGCTGCTTCGGCAACCAGAGGATGCGCCACCAGTGCAGATTCGATTTCCATGGTACCCAGACGATGGCCGGAGACATTCAGAACGTCATCAACCCGTCCCATGATCCAGAAGTAGCCATCCTGATCCCGATGCGCCGAATCGCCGGCAAGATAGTAACGACCACCGGCAATATCTGTTGGAAAGTAAGTTTTTCTGAATCGTTCAGGATCATTCCACAAGGTGCGTAACATTGAAGGGAAGGGACGCTTGATCACCAGAAATCCACCTTTTCCCTGTTCTACCGGGTGGCCAGTTTCATCTACCACTGCGGCATCGATACCGGGTAGCGGGAGAGTGCAGGAACCGGGTTTGGTCGATATGGCACCGGGAGCAGGAGCGATCATGTGACAACCGGTTTCGGTTTGCCACCAGGTATCGACTACCGGGCAGCGTGACTGGCCGACGACCGTGTAATACCACATCCATGCTTCCGGGTTGATCGGTTCACCTACTGATCCAAGCAGGCGCAATGAAGAAAGATCATATTTTGCGGGCAGATCGGATCCCAGTTTGATCAGTGAGCGGATGGCAGTGGGGGCAGTATAAAAAGTCGTGATCCTGTGTTTCTGGATGATTTCCCAGAATCGCCCGGCATGTGGATGAGTCGGAGTTCCTTCAAAAATCACCTGAGTTGCACCGATGGCAAGCGGGCCATAGGCGACATAGCTGTGTCCGGTAACCCAGCCTACATCCGCAGTACACCAGAATACATCATCTGCATGATAGTCGAATACCCACTGCATGCTGGTCACTGCCCCGAGCAGATAACCGGCCGAGGAATGCTGCACGCCTTTTGGTTTCCCGGTAGAGCCCGAGGTATACAGTGTAAACAGGGGGTGTTCAGCATTGATCCATGCTGGCTCGCATTCATCCGGTTGTCCGGCAATGAGATCATGCCACCAGTGGTCTCGTTCCGGCTGCCAGGTAATCCCGGTACCGGTGTGCCGGAAAACGATGACACTGTGGACCGTGGCTGTGTCACCCATCGCCAGTGCTTCGTCTACGGTTGCTTTCAGTGGATGGTACCTGCCTCCGCGGATCTGTTCATCTGCAGTGATTACAGCGGATGCACCGGCATCGATGATGCGCTCGTATACACTTTTTGCTGAAAAACCGCCGAACACTACCGAATGGATGGCACCAATGCGTGCACATGCCTGCATCGCAACTACAGCTTCAATCCGCATGGGCATATAGATGACGACACGGTCACCCTGACGGATTCCAAGTGATTTCAGTCCATTGGCAAAATGACAGACCTGGCGGTGTAACTCACGATAACTGCAGTGATTCACTTCTCCTGCGTCAGATTCAAAGATGATGGCAGTTTTGTCAGCCTGGGTTGCCAGGTGTCGATCCAGACAATTCCACGAGATATTCAGTTCGCCATCGTCGAACCATTTATAAAAGGGTGGGTTGGCGTCATTGAGAACCCGTGTGAAAGGTTTGTGCCAGGCAATGTACTGTTGTGCGAGTTTCGCCCAGAAGCCGGTATAGTCATGCTCGGCTTCCTGGCGCAGAGTTTCATAGGCTTCCCTTCCGGATAGATTGGCGTTCCTGACAAATTCACTGGCAGGGGGGAATATCCGGTTTTCGTGCAAAATTGATTCGATCGTAGCCATGCTGCTCCCGTTCGGCTGGATTAGTGCTTTGGTTGATTCGCAATTGTATCATTCAGCAAAAGAAGCCAGCGATGCAAACACCGATTTGAAGGTTAACTGTACGGAATCAAAGCAGTTTGTACTTGATTCAACGTGTGTAATCTCCCTGGTAAAGCGGGTTGATCGGGGAGCAGCCGGCAAGGCCGTATTATCGATTTTTGCATTAAGCACGAAATGAAAGTAAAATCGCGCGGTTCGAAATATTGATGAGCAGCATATAAATTTTTAACGGAGAACTAGAGAAATATGGCAAATACGGCACAAGCTAAAAAGCGGGTAAGACAAACCGCCACACGGCGTGAGCGGAACTTTGGATTGCGATCCAAGCTGCGTACCGCGATTAAAGGTGTCCGAAAAGCAGTAGCGGCGGGTGACAAGAATGTAGCAGAAGTCGTGTTCAGAAAAGCGGTGAGTGTTATCGACTCAATCGCAAGCAAAGGGATAATTCACAAAAATAAGGCATCGAGGCATAAAAGCCGTCTTTCCGGTGCAGTTAAAGCAATGGGTTGATTCTGACCCGCATATTTACGGAGGAGAGAGATGAGAATAGGGGAGTGGATGAGGGGGTTATTGCTCTGTGCGGGGTTGATGATGTGCGGGGCGGTTCATGCGGACATATCGACGGTACCGGACGAGACGTATGATGCGTTGA
>WBZR01000330.1_pt1 | contig 78959 bp, 62 predicted proteins | sample 5204231 | NCBI WGS metagenome assembly WBZR01 (sample SAMN12412403, study PRJNA552823) | activated sludge metagenome | isolation source: activated sludge from anammox sidestream of wastewater treatment plant... | place: USA: Virginia | collected 2017-08 | reverse complement strand
CGCCGCTGATCCGCCGCGCCAGGATCGGCCTGCCCTCCAGATACCGCTCGATGTCCGCCGCGAACTCCGCCGCCGTCGCGTAGCGCCGCTCCGGTTCCTTCGCCAGCGCCTTCAGCAGGATGGCGTCGATGTCGGCATCGCACGCCGGCCGGACCGACGAAGGACGCGCCGGCTCGCGATCGCGGATGTCGACCAGAATGTCCGTCAGTTCGCCGACCACGCTCACCGGCAGCTTGCCGGTCACTAGCTCATAAGTAATCGCGCCCAGCGAATAAACATCGCTGCGCACGCTGACAAACTGCGTCAATCCGCGCGCCTGTTCGGGCGGCATGTATCCCAGCGTTCCGACAAGGTCGCCCGGCCGCGAGAGGCTCGCATCGACGTCGGTTTCTCCACCGCTGTCGAGCGCCTTGGCCAATCCGAAGTCCAGAAGATGCACCTGGTTCTGATCGTCGAGCACAATGTTCGAAGGCTTCAGATCGCGGTGCAGCACCCCGCGCTGATGGGCATAATCAACCGTCTTCGCGATTTCGCACACAATCCCCAGACACTCGTTGATCGAGGCCTCGCCCCCGCGCATCGCCTCATCGAGCGTCCGCCCCTCGACATATTCCATCACAAAAAAATACTGCCCGGCCAGGACGCCCGAATCGACGATCGAGACGATGTTCGGATGCTCCAGCCGCGCGACCAGCTCCACCTCGCGCTCGAATCTCCGTCGCGACCGCTCCGAAGCCTCCAGCGGCGCATGCATGAACTTCACCGCCACCCGTCGGCCGGTGGACTGCTGATACGCCTCGTACACCGAGCCCATGCCGCCGCGCCCGATGCAGTCGATGATGTGATAGCCCTCCAGCTCCGGCAGCACGGCCGCTTCCTCGCCCGCCATCGCCGCCGAACCGCCCCGGCTCGTGGTCCTCGACATGCGCTGCAGCGAGGCCCGAAGCGTCGCCTCGCGATCGGTGATTTCCGGAAATTCGTTCAGCACGTCATCAAGGGCGGCAAAAGGATTCTCCACGCGCCGCTGGCTCAGCCTCGCGATAATCCGGTTCACAAGCTCGTCTGATGAAGATTTCATGGGCCAAATCGCGATAGGTCATCCGCCGCGGATGGAATTGTTCACGGCCCGCTGCTAGGGATATCATAACTCCTCATGCACCCCGATGAAACGCCGCCGAGTGAACCGACCAACTTGGCGGAGTTGTGCCGCCTCGCCGCAAAGGGTGATTCCGCCGCCATCGAAGAACTCCTCTGGGCGCATCGCGGTAGACTCTTCGGCTTCACCCGCCGCAAGATCGGGCCCGACTGGCAGGGCACCATCGACCCCGAGGACATTCTCCAGGAGGCCTACGTCGACGTCTTCCGCGGCATCAGCTCCTTCAAGTACGAACACGAAGATTCGTTCTATCGCTGGGCGACACGACTCATCGAACACCGCTTCATCGATCGCGTACGCGCCCTCCGGCGCAAGAAACGCGATGTCTCCCGCGAGGTCGGCTCCGGCGGCCTCCATGCATCGCGCCACGAATCGTTCCTCGCCAATCAACTCAAAGACTCCCTGACGCCCAGCAAAGTCGTCCGCCGCCAGGACGCCGTCAGCGCACTGATGGCCTGCATGGCCAAACTCCCCGACGACTGGCGCAGCGTCGTGCAGCGCTTCCATCTCGACGAAGAGCCGCTCTCCAACATCGCCGCAGACATGGGCCGCTCAGAGGACGCCGTTCGACGCATGGCCTCGCGCGCGGTCGAGCGCCTCGCAGAGTGCCTGCGCAGCGCATCGCGTTTCTTCAACAGCGACGAATGTCCCGGGGCTTAGACGCAACGCATCGCAGTTTTCGCGCCGATTTTCCGCAATTCTGACGCTCCCCCTCTTAGATAAACGAACGCGTCTGCCGGATTGTTATCTGGGTTCTCAGGCGGTTCACAGCTATGCGGTGTCGATTCGATCGCCGCAAAAAAAATGTCGCACAGCGGCAAGTCGAAAGGAGTGAGTCATGAATCTCTCAATCAACAACAAAAGGGCGAACAGTTCCCGCCTCGCCGCGCTCTCCGTCCTCCTCGTCGTGACCGCCGCGACGCAGGCCCTCGGAGCCACGCGGACGATCAATTTCGTCAACAACACCGGCCAGAATGTGGACGATCTCCACCTCAACCTTGCCAATGGAAGTACCGTGGACTTCGCTCAGACAACGCCGTTCCAAAACGAGCGCGGAGTCGACGGCGGCACGAACCACAACCTCTACGGCGCCAACGTGGCAGCAAACGGAACCGCCACCGTCAGACTCACCTCCGGCTCCAACAAGATAAAGCTCAACAGTTGGTGGTGGACCCTCGGCGGAACCGCCTTTCAGGACGGCGCCCGCGTCGGGACCGTGCGCGGCGACAACGGCGGGGCGACTCTGTCATTCACCGGTGGCCACGCTGCCGGTGATGGCGCGGTCCTCGTGAGCATCGACGGCATGAATCGCGTCTTCAACACCATCCCCGGCGCCGATCCCTTGCAGTCGATGGTCATGTTCCAAAGCCTCCTCACCGAGATGGTGGACGGCGATTTCGAACTGATCCACTCCCTACTCGAACCATCAGCTGAAGGCGTTACCTATTTCGGCAACGTCCTCGGCGACGAAACCCGCGAACTCCGCACCGAAATCCTCGCCCAGGATTCCTTCCAGCCAATGACCCTCACGCCGGTCCCCGAGCCGGGCACCATCGGCTTGCTGGTCCTTGCCGGTCTCGCCGGCCTGCGGAGAAGTCGCCGGAATTGTCGAGTCCTCTAATAGCTGGACGTCTCTAAATCTAGGCGTGTTCGAGCGGCCCTCGTGTCTACCAAAAGTAGCGCGAGGGCTGTCTTTCTTGATGGACCGTCGCGCCGCCAAGACACCTCGGCCTCTCGGCAAACGACACGCCATATGGTATGATGACCGGAACGGTTACTGACCTGGACGACGACACCTTGCCCACGAAACTCGAAATCGCTAAGAGCTGGCTACCCCGCTATACCGGCATGCCGATTGACGGCTTCGGCGACTATGTCCTCCTCACAAATTTCTCTCACTATGTGGGGCGCTTCGCCGATCGCTTCAAGTGCGACGTTTTCGGTCTTGGGCGGCCGATGCAGGCCGCGACAAATTCCGCCGGCCTCTCGATCGTCAATTTCGGCATCGGCTCACCGAACGCCGCCATCATCATGGATCTGCTCACGGCCCGCGCCCCCAAGGGCGTCCTCTTTCTCGGCAAGTGCGGCGGCCTGAAGCGCACCACCGAGATCGGCCACTTTATCCTTCCGATCGGGGCGATTCGGGGCGAAGGCACATCCGACGACTATTTCCCACCTGAAGTCCCGGCCCTGCCCTCCTTTAAGCTCCACAAGTTCGTCTCCGAGAAGATCCTTCAGCACGGCTTGGATTACCGAACCGGCGTCATCTACACCACCAATCGCCGCGTCTGGGAGCATGATGAAGAATTCCAGAATCGCCTCCAACTCGTCACCGCCATCGCCATCGACATGGAAACCGCCACGATCTTCATCGTCGGCCACAAGAATGAAATCTCCCGGGGCGCCCTTCTGCTCGTTTCCGATGTACCGATTACCCCCGATGGCGTGAAGACGGAAGAAAGTGACGTTCACGTAACCAAGGAGTGGAGCGAGCTGCACCTTCAGATCGGCATCGAGGCCATGACGCACATCGATCGCCAGGGCGAGCCGATCCGCCATTTCAAGTATTGATCGTCCCCCGCCGCGCGGCGCCTAGATCAGGCCGAACGAAGCCAAATGCTCAGTGGCCGCCTTCACCATTTCATCGATCACGGCTGGCATCGGCTTGTTCTTCATTCGCACGCCCGCCGATTGGGCGTGGCCGCCGCCGCCGAATCGCTGGGCCAGTTCCACCACCGTCACCTTGCCCTCGCCGCGCAGGTTGATGCGAATCACCCCCGGCTCACCCTCTGAAAAGAGCATCGCCAGACGCACCCCGCGCAGGGCCCGCGGAATCGAGACCTGGTCGTCGATGTCATCCGCCTTGCACCCCGCCTCGGTGATGTCCTTGTAGGAAAGGTAGCTGTAGGCGATGCGCCCGTCCGCGACCACCGTCGTGTGGTCGTACACGCGCCGCAATAGCTCGAAGTCGCTGCGATTCTGCGACCGGCAAAGTTGCTCGCCGATGTGGGCCACGTCGGCCCCGGCCCGGACCAGCTCCGCGGCGATGTGCAGCGAGTCCGCGCTGGTCGCCGGAAATGAGAATCCACCGGTGTCCCCATAAATCCCGGCATACAGAAGCGAGGCCGTCTGCGCGGAGGGCTGAATGTCCAGCGATCGCAGCAATATCGCGATCATCTCACTGGCGCTGCTGGAATGCGGATCGACCCAGTTGCTCTGCGCAAAATCGATATTGGTAATGTGATGATCGATGTTGAATGTCGCCGGGCCGCCGGTCATCGCGGGTTGCGGCTGGATGTTGATCCGCTTCTCGGACGCCGTATCCACCACGATCAGTGCATCGAATGGCCCGTCTGGCTGCCAGGCCCCGACTTGCGGGACCGATGCCGCAAGTTCCAGCATGAACGCGATCTTGCCTGATACGCAGCCCGTCGGCAATCCGACATGCGCGTCGATGCCCTGTTGTCGAAGTGCCATCGCCAGGCCGAACATCGATCCGATGCAGTCGGCATCCGGCGTGACATGCCCCACGACCAGCGGCCTCTTGATCGCTCTGAATCGCTTTAAGAATTCTGCAGACGGTGTGCGATCGGGCCTTGATTCGTCCGCTCGGCCGTTCGGTATGGTGCTGGGGACCGTCGATATTGTCATGAATTAAAGAATAGGTCAGGCGTTCTGCCCGTGCCAGTCTCGTCCGTGCCGGCCGAAGCGCGAAGAGAATGAAGTTTTAACATTTGTGCCGCCAGTGCTGATTGCACGGCCCCAATCGCCGCCGTGTCATAGCCCACAACCACGGTTTATCCCGGGACAAAAAAAAGCCCAGGGTTCGGTTGCGTGCTGGGGGGAAACACGCGGGGCGCCGAAGCCCTGGGCAGGTCTAGAATATCGGGCGAAGGGGGGCTTTCAAGGACAAAAAGACTTACCCGGCTCCACCTTCACGCCCGGAGGCGAATAAACACCGTAAATGCCTTTTAAATAACGAGTTAGGCCGTTCAAGCGTAACATGTCTGGGCCTCCTTCAACCGTGCTCATAACAGGGTATCGGCGTTTGGAGCATTACCGGAACAGTCTCGTAGCCCAGACGATTCCCGCAAAAAGAACCACGACGGCCCCGACGACGGTTAGGACCGAGGCCACCGGCCGCTTGAATCGATACAGGCGGGAAAGATGCCGCAGATACTCAAGTTGCTGCCGAAGCGTCAGCTTGCTCTTGCCGTGCAGGCGATCGGAGAAGTCGATCGGCACCTCCCTGACCCGCTCGCACCGAGCCTTGATCATGATTTCCAACGCGATCTTGTAGCCGATCGGATTCAGCCCCGCGGACTTCGCCCGACGGTACGTCTCACGGCTGATGCAGAAGAAGCCCGCCATCGGGTCCTTCGCCGTCGTCAGCGGCCTCGCCAGCAGAGTCGCCACTTTCGAGTTCAACTGCCGAAAGAAACCCCAGTCCTCCTTGGTCTTCCCGCCCTCCACATATCGCGAACCGATGCAGAAGTCCGCCTGCCCGCCGGCGATCGGCGCGATCACGTCCGGCGCAGACTCCGGCGGGTGCGACAGATCGGCGTCCATGCACAAGAGAATCTCGCTGCTGGCCTCATCGAATCCACGAACAACAGCGGATGAGAGCCCCCGCTCGTTCGTCCGCACAATCAGCCTCACGGGGTGCTTACCCGCAAGCTCCTTCACCACCGCATCGGTCCCATCCTGGCTGTTGTCATCGACCAGGATCAACTCCGCCTCGTACCCCGCGGCCCCCAGCGCGGCAAAGAGCCGTGGAACAAGAATCGGGATGTTCAGCGCTTCTTTGTATGTGGGGACGACAATGGAAACGCTCGTCTTCGGCATGGGCGGAGATTGTAACGAATTCGCCGCGTCATGCCCGGCCTTCCGACGAGCCTCGGGCTCCCGACGAGCTCCGGCGTTCCGACGAACTCCGCCCTTCCGACGAGCCCCGGACTTCAGTCCGGGCGGTTCAATATCCACCAGCGGCCCCCATTTCCGCGCGAGCGCCGAGCAGAATCCACCAGCGGCCCCCATTTCCGCGCGAGCGCCGAGCAGAATCCACCAGCGGCCCCCAATTCCGCGCGAGCGCCGAGCAAGAATACTCATTGCGATGTCACCGTCCCGACAACCCCAACCCAACGCCACAGGCCTCCCAGATTTCGACGTTTCGATTTTTCGACGTTTCCACCCAAAATCCACCTAAAACGCGAACCGCCCCAACCCATGCCCGCCACAAGAGTTGCAAGCGAAAAAAATCGCGTGTGTCACTATATGTCACCTTCGATTTTGCAGCTCTTGCGCGCGATCAACGTTTTTGTCTTCACCCTCGACACCTTGGCCCCTCGATCCCTCGGCCCCTTTTTTCGCCTATTGTCACCTTCAATTTCATCACCCCCCGTAGCGTCCGGCGCCCCTGCCGGACGCATCACACCGGAGTACGCTCGAATGCCCCCGCGCGATCCAACTGCTCAATATTTCGACGTTTCGACGTTTCGATTTTTCGACGTTTCCACCCAAAAACTCGAAGCGCCCCAACCCACGGCCGCCACAAGTGTTGGCACATTTCCCGAGAGGCTTGTGTCACCTTATGTCACCTTGCGATGACCAGCGCAGACAGGCCCCAGACGCGTCTCTCGCCGGTGCATTCATCGCTCACCGTATCGACGCTACAATCAAGGGCACAAGTTCAGTGCACGAACAGGCCGATTTCGATTTTTCGAGGAGATATTGCCATGAAAAAAATAGCGGTTTGCCTCAGCGGCTGCGGGTTTCTCGACGGCGCTGAAATTCAAGAATCCGTGCTCACCCTGCTCGCCATCGATCAGGCCGGCGCGAAGGCCGTGTGCTGCGCACCGGATATCAACCAGGCCGGCGTCGTCGACCACCTCAGGCAGGAGCCCGCCGCCGGCACGCGAAACGTCCTCGTCGAATCCGCCCGCATCGCCCGCGGCGATATCGTCGACGTTAAAAAGATCCGCGCCGCCGAGATGGACGCCCTCATCTTCCCCGGCGGCTTCGGCGCCGCCAAGAACCTGTGCAGCTTCGCCACCGACGGCGCAAATTGCAACGTCAACCCCGACGTGGAGCGACTCACGGGAGAGTTCCTCGCGCAAAAAAAACCGATCGGCGCGATCTGCATTGCCCCGGCCATGCTCGCCCGAATCGTCGGCAGGAAAGACCTCCACCCGCGACTGACCATTGGCACTGACAAGGAGACCGCCGACGCGATCAACGCCATGGGCGCCCAGCACCGCGATTGCCCCGTCACCGAAATGATCACCGACGAGAAATACAAGATCGTGTCCACCCCCGCCTATATGCTGGGACAGGGCCCGGCGGAGGTTTTCGAGGGCATTCGAAAGCTTGTCACCGAGGTCCTTCGCCTCTGCGCCGCTTAGCCTCTAAAGTTGACAGGGAATAGAAGTGATTGCCGAACCATGATGAAGGAGTCAAACCAGAAGTGACCAGAATCAACCCCAGTTGGGAAGTCAGTGTTTCAGATGTGAAGGCGATGCTCGATTCTGGCGCGAACCTCCTGCTGCTCGATGTACGTCAGCCGGAGGAACACGCCATCGGCCGCATCGACGGCGCGCACCTCCTGCCGCTTCCCGACCTGCCGAATCGAATCGATGAAATCCGTGAACTCGCCGGAAACCGCCAGATCGTCACCCTCTGCCACCATGGCGGGCGAAGCCTCAACGCCGCAGCCATTCTGCGCCAGGGCGGCCTGATGCAATCCAAAAGCATGGCCGGCGGTATCGACGCATGGTCGGTTGAGATCGACCCCAGGATCGCGAGATACTAAGACGGGAGTGTCCTTGGGAATGCATGTTTGATAATTCACTCACTCCCGGCTCGTGGTCGCCGGTTCAAAATGACGGCAAACGCCGTTGTCCTCTTGCAGAATGAGTCCGCTCACCGGATGGATCTCCACGATCCGGCCCGTAAAACGACGCCCATCCTGAAGCAGCGTCACTCGGGCGTTCAGGTCGGAAGTCCACTCCAGCCACCTCCTGGCGAGATGGCTGTCATCAACGGATTCAGGACGTGCCAGCAATGAATCGAGTCGAATCAGGATCGAACGGACCACCGCAGCGCGATCAATGGGCTGGCGCGACTCCATTTCCAGCGACGTCGCACGGCCGCGCAGCTCCGGAGGGAAGTGTGACTCGTGCTGAAGACAGTTCACGCCGATCCCGACCGCAACGACAAGAGTGTCATTCGCCTGCGACCGCGTCTCGACGAGGATGCCGCACAGCTTGCGCTCGCCGACGTACAGATCGTTGGGCCATCGAATCGTCGGCTCCACGTCCGTCGAGTCGAGAATGCCCTCCAGCACGGCGATCGCCGTCGCCATCATCAGCCGGCCGTGCAGGAATTTCGTCCGGGGCATGGTCAACAAGACAGTCATGTGCAGGCCCGCGCCGCGCGGCGAGAGCCACTTGCGCCCGAGGCGCCCCCGCCCGGCCGTCTGATACTCAGCAAGAATGACAGCGCCGTCGCACTGCCCGGCCCCTTGCGAATCGGCGAAGTCGAGCGCGAAGGTGTTGGTGCTGTCCGTTTCGGCGAGTACGGTGATATGCCGGCCGATCCGCACCGTGTTGAGCCCGCGCCGAATCTCATCGGCGGACAGCACGTGGGGGTCACTATCCGGCCTCATGCGGCATCCAGACCCAGGTCGAGAATCGGAGCGGAATGTGTGATCGCCCCGACCGCAATACGATCCACGCCTGTTTCGGCAATCCGGCGAACGGACTCAAGCGTCGCCCCTCCGCTGGCCTCGAGTTCTAGCTTTCCCTTCAAACCTTCGCGGTCACGTAGTTGCACGGCCGTGCCCAGTGCCTCATTCGTGAAGTTATCAAGCAGGATTACGTCAATGCCGACGACCTTGAGCAACTCGGCGAATTGGTCCAGCCCGTCGCACTCCACCTCCACAAAAGTCGGTCGAACCGGCAGCGACGCCAGCCGATTGAGCATATCGAAGACGGTATGAGCGAGTCGCTCGGTCGGGACTCCCGCAAGGTGGTTGTCCTTCAGCAGCACGGCGTCATACAACCCGGTGCGGTGATTGTGCCCGCCGCCGCAACGAACGGCATACTTCTCCAGCGACCGCATCCCCGGCATGGTCTTACGTGTGTCGAATATCTTCGCACGCGTGCCTGCCACGGCCGAGACGAACCTTGCCGTCAGCGTGGCGATCCCGGAGAGGTGCTGCAGAAAGTTCAGGATCGTCCGCTCGGCCGCGAGCATCTGCCCGACATGTCCGCTCAGCCGCGCGACAGGCTGACCCGGCTCCAGGTCTTCCTGCAGGCTCGCCGCCCGGCACCAGTCGAGGTGCACCTCCGGAGCAAGTTCTTCCAGAAGTATCGGGAGAAGCTCGCTTCCGCAGAATCGTCCCGTCGTCCGCGAGGTCAGGTGCCATGCCCCCGTCGCTGCGGCCGTATGCGGCGGTAGAAGCTGCGTCGTGACGTCGCCGTGGGCCCCGAGGTCTTCTTCCCGCGCGAGCGCAATGAGGCGGCGAACGTGATCAAGATTGAATTCATGAATCGTGGACATGGAGGCGGTCTCATCAATCCCATGTTGCCGTGGGAGTTTGTCGAGCAGCGATATCGCCCGCCGGGCTAGTTACGCCCCTGTTTCGAGGCCCCTTCGAGTATTTTTTTCTCGCGGGCGGACAGGCTGCCGACTCCGTGTTGATGCACCTTGTCGAGGATGCGATCCACGTTGAGTTCCAGGTCTCTGGCACGTTGTCGACGGGTCTCAATGCCTCTCCTTTGCGTCGATTCCCGCCAATCAGAAAACCACCGTGACCACTGCGCACCTCGATAGCCGTAGGCGATGCCAAATGCAAGCCCGGCAAGATGGCAGGCGTCTCCCCCCGCATTGATTCCCCGAGTCCCGAGGTTGAATACGTAGAGGACGCCAAAGATCAGTGCCGCCATGCGAATCGGCACGGGAAAAAACACGAGGATGATCCGCATGGAAGGAAAAAGAACCGCACATGCGCCGAGAATTCCGAGCACACCGCCGGAAGCGCCGACAATGGGAATGTCACGGTCCAGCCAACTCATACTCGTGATCAGAAAATATGCAGCGACGGCAACGAAGCCCGCCGCCGTATAGAAATAGAAGAACCGCTTCGACCCCAGGTGCCGCTCTAATGAAATCCCCAAAAAATACAGGCCGATCATGTTAAAGAGGATATGAAGCAGGTCATGCTGGCTATGCAGGTAAGTAAATGTGAAGAGCCGCCAGATCTGCCCCTTCCAGACGAGGTCGGTGCGCATTTCGAGCGCCCGAAAAATCAGCCCCTGACTTCCTCCGGTAATCATGCAGATGAGAAAGAGCCCGATGTTGGCAATTGCAATCCACTTCACAGCCTTCCCTGGCGCCGGCATTCCGCCAAACCAGGAGCGAAGACCATCGCCGCCGAATTGCGGCTCGTCATTGTGCGCGTAGGGCCGATTCTCCCAGCTCATTCGTTCCTCCCGCGTCGCGCGTCCCAGACCATCAGCGTGATCATTGTTTTTGCGTCCACGATTCGTCCGTCCGTCACCATTTTCAATGCATCGACGATCGGCAGCCGCTTTACTTCGTGAATCTGTTCCGTCGGCCCCAATGCCTGGCGTCCCGGCTGCAAATCCTCCGCCACGAAGGCGATGATTTTCTCACTCATGATTCCCGGCGACGGATAGAACTCGCAGAGGCGCTTCAGCCTTCCCGCCCGAACCCCCGCCTCCTCCTCCAGTTCACGCGCTGCCGCCTCCTCCGGCGGCTCACCCAGGATATCCAGGGTTCCGGCCGGCAGCTCCCAGATTTCCTGCCCGATCGCAGGTCGAAGCTGACGAAGCATCAGGCAGTGGTCGGCGTCAGGAAGGGCAAGCACCACGACTGCACCGGGATGGATCACGTACTCCCGGGTATGCGAGGCGCCGTCCGTGCCGGTCACCACCTCCCGGCGAACCTCAAACTTCCGGCATTTCAGCAGCGTTTCCATGGATACAGCGGGCTCCTCTGGTGACCGAGTTCAGATTATAGGCTGAGGGGCGGCCCCCCGACATTCGCCATAACACACTGACTGACAGGAAGTTGCATCCGGCGGGGGCAGGGATTGGCGACGCTCGGCCATCTCGAAGCCCAACCGCCCACACCAAGTCTCGCTGGGCCGATTGCCGCCGGTTTCCCGCCTGATATAATGTTTGGCTCGGTAAAAAGTTCGACTAAGTGCATCTTATCCCGAAGGCGACACCATGAAGGAAGGCATCCATCCCAAGTACATCAAGTGCGTCGTGAGCTGCGGTTGCGGCCACACGTTCGAGACCCGAAGCACGCGCGACAAGATCGCCGTGGAAATCTGCTCGGCCTGCCATCCGTTCTTCACCGGCACACAGAAGTTCGTCGATACCGCCGGCCGTGTCGAGAAGTTCCAGAAAAAGTTCGGCGGTGATTACTTCAAGAAGAAGCCCGCCGCGAAGCCCGCCGCCAAGGCTTAGCTGAATACCTGTTAATCTGTACGCCGCATTGTTGCCGGTTGAATCCGGCGATCGTGCGGCGTGTTCTTTTTCGCAGACTCATTTCGTAGAGTCGAGCATCACATCGATCATGGCTGAGCTGACCGTCAACCCGGGGTTTATCGCCAAGCTGGATGAACTTTCCGCGCGCTATGACGCTGTCGCCGAGGAGATGAATCAGCCCGAGGTGGCGTCGAACTCCACGCGCATCGTCAAGCTGGCCAAGGAACATGCCAACTTGTCGCGGATGGTCGAGCCCTATCGACGATACCAGAAGCTGCACGCTCAGATCGCCGACGCGGAACAGATCATTGCCGATCCCTCCGCCGATCCGGAATTCAAGGAGATGGCCGAGGCGGAGTTGGGGGAGCTGACCGCGACCGCCGCTACGCTGATGGAGAATCTCATCGACGGTCTGCTCGGCGGTGAGGACGCCAACGTGGATTCCATCATCATGGAAGTCCGCGCCGGCACCGGCGGCGATGAGGCGGCGATTTTCGCGAAGGACCTGTTTGAGATTTACTCGCGCTATGCCGTGGCGAAGGGATTCAAGATCGAAGTCCTCGATCTCTCCACGAATGAATACGGCGGTTATCGCGAAGTCGTCTTCACCGTGAAGGGCGAAGGCGTCTATACCCACTTCGGATATGAGGGCGGCGGGCATCGTGTCCAGCGCGTGCCGGTGACGGAGACGCAGGGGCGCATTCATACGTCGGCGGCGACGGTCGCGGTTCTGCCTGAGGTGGAGGAGACCGAAGTCGACATCGACTGGAACAAGGACGTCCTCGAACATGTCAGCGCGGCGGGCGGACCGGGCGGGCAGAACGTCAACAAGGTGGCCACGGCCATCCGGCTGGAGCACATCGCCACGGGCATCATGGTGTCGATGCGCGACGAGCGGAGCCAGCATAAGAATCGGGCCAAGGCGCGGCGCATCATGGCCAGCCGGGTCAAGGCGCACTTTGAAGAGCAGGACCGGGCCAAGCGGGACTCGACGCGAAAGTCGATGATCGGTTCGGGCAATCGCAACGAGCGCGTGCGCACTTATAACTATCCGCAGAATCGCTGCACGGATCATCGGCTCAATGACAATTTCTCGCTTGAGAAGATCTCCGCGGGGCAGCTCGATGAGGTCATTGAGGCGCTTCGGCGATTCGACCGGCAGCGCCGGCTGCAGGATATGTAATTACGTCTTAGAACAGGGCCCGCGCCGTGCTTAGATTGGCGGTGTAGTTGGTGTCCCCCGGATAGAGTCTGGTCGCGGCGAGGAATTGGCGGTAGGCCTCGCGATACTTGTTTTTGCTGAGCAGGTCGAGCCCGTAGGTGTTTTGAGCCTCGGCCAGGTCGCGCTTGCGCACGTCATCGGCGGGGTCCTGATTGAAGGCGCCTGCCCGGGCGGTGACGAGATTCTTCAGGTCGCCGAGAGACGTGAGCTTTTCGATGATCCGATCGTATGCGGGCAGCAGGCGATCCTTCCGCGCGGCATCTTCGCCGATCGGGAGATTGACATAGGACTCATTGAGTGCCTTGAGAGACTGAGCGTAGCCGCCGATCTTGAAGAGCGCCTGAGCCCGCTCGAACTGCAGGTCGGAGAGATCGCCGCGGCGCACGTCGTCGTCGCGCAGGTCGATGGCCTGCTCGAAGGCGGTCAGTGCCCCGGAGGTGTCACCAACCAGCTTCTTTTGTCGTCCGAGGCGACTGTAAATGTCGGCGAAGTCTTTTCGGATGTCGGCCTGAAAGGCGGGATCGTCCGCCGACAGGCGAATCGCCGTTTGGAAGGCGCTCTTGGCCTTGTTCAGCGAACCGGCGGCCGCGTAGGCCTGGGCCAGGAGATCGTATGAGCCCGGGTCGGTGGAGTGTCGGTTCGCGAAACCTTCCAAGTGGGAGATGACAGTGCTGAGATTTCTCGCCGGGACCTTGTCGATCGTTTGACGCAGTTCCGCGCCGGCGAGATTCAGGTTGCCGATCCCTTCGTAGAATTCCGCAACGGCAAGGTGAGCCTCGGCGCTATCGGGCTGGTTTTGCAGGAAGTAGTCGGCCAGCCGCAGGCCGTCGGAGGCGGTCTTCTGTGAGCTGAGAAGTCTGCGGATTTGTGCGACGGTTTCCGAGGGACCTTTCTTGAGGGTCCGGGCGGCGCGAAGGTCGGAGGTGATTAACTCGTCGCTCGATGATTGCGACACCTGAAGCAGCGACTTCTCCGCGCCCTTGTAATCGCCCTCGAGCAACTGGATGCGCGCGAGGTTGTAGGTCGCCGTCACGTCGTTGGGGAAGACTTTGAGAATGCGATCGACGCCTGCACGGGCGGCGGTGAGGTTTCCGACCTTCAGCGCATTGGTCACGGCCTTGAGATCGGTCTGTCGCTGCTTGACCTGCGGCGCGTTTTCCGGGAGGCCGATGGGCTGGCCGGTGGCGGTGTATCCGGCGGATGCGCCGATTCGCGAGGATGTCAGGGCGCCGAGGAAGAAGTCCGGTCCGAATGCGTCGAATGTTGAGGCGGAACTGGAGGAGGACGAGCGGGACGACGGCGCCGCGTAGAGGCCGGCAAGACCGCCGGAACCGAATAGTGATGTGATGGCATTGGCCAAGGCTTCGCCCCCCAAAGGCGCACGTGTCGTGTCTATAAAGATCGGTTTGCCAGTGTTGGTAAGCAAGGTGAATCGCACCAATAAGCAGCCCGGGTCGGCGGCGATGTTTGCGGGTCCGGGAATGGACCGACGCGGTGAGACATCGTCGGTTTTGGGGATGGACGTCCGGGAAGGTCCGGATTGGTCTTGATAGATTCTGGAGCCGGGCGCGGAGGGCTGCGAATTGAAGGTGACATAAGGTGACACAAGCCTTTCGGGAATTGTGCCAACACTTGTGGCGGGCATGGGTTGGGGCGCTTCGAGTTTTTGGGTGGAAACGTCGAAAAATCGAAACGTCGAAACGTCGAAATCTGGGAGGCCTGTGGCGTTGGGTTGGGGTTGTCGGGACGGTGACATCGCAATGAGTATTCTTGCTCGGCGCTCGCGCGGAAATGGGGGCCGCTGGTGGATTTTGAACCGCCCGGACTGAAGTCCGGGGCTCATCGGAAAGCCGGGGCTCGTCGGAACGCCGGGGCTCGTCGGAAATTCAGGGCTCGTTGGTGGCCCGACGGTGGTGGGGCGGGATTGGTGAGTCAAAAAAAAAGGTTCTTCCGGATTTATCGTGGGTGAATTGATCGTGAAAAGGGGCGAACTCATGGGTCAAGCCCTGCACGGAATTCAGGATTTCTTTTCCCATACAGACTGGGTTAAGGGTAGTAGGATGTCCAGCGGAACTCCCGTCTCGGTGTACGCTGCGAACGGATGCCCGAGTTGGACTGCAACACATGGGCCGCGGAATGGTCAGCTCTTTGATGTTAACAGCTTTTCTTCTGCTGACCGTCCGCAGCCGCCAGAACAAACCGTTCATCACCATGCGATGATCGCGCCATGGGCCGCCCTTGCCGCCCGTCGGCGGAAACATAGTTTCGACCAATGCCCATTCTTCGTCTGACAATTCGTGTCTTCGCATTCATGCGCTTCCTGAAACCCGGCTTCCTGCCGTGGTTGTTCAGAGTTAACATCGACGCAAAGGGCATTCGTCAGACAGAACCTAAACCGGGGAGGAAAGTCAGATGATGCAGCTTCAGATTGAGTCCGATGCCTTTGACGAGGCTCTCCTGCGGAGCGAACGCATTCGAACTGCGAGCGTGCTCTTCGCGATTGTTGCCATCCTCTTTGTTGGATTCATTTACAGCGTGCTCAGCGGCTTGACGGTGACCCGGCCCCTGCCGGCTATCGCGTTACTGGTTACGATCTTTGGTCTTTTCGAGTCGTTTCATCTTCTGGCGATTCAACGTGCGCTCGCCGGCGCTTATCATATCCCGGCCTCGATCTGGACCCTGACCACGATCGCCGAGACGCAGCTACCTACCGTCTCCTTGTGGCTTCTGACTAAGAGCACGCTGATGGGGCCGTACACCGCGCTCATGGCACCTGTCGCACTCATGTACTTCGTGTTCATCTTGCTCTCGGTGCTACGGCTGCGTCCTGTGCTTTGCCTGCTGACTGGGATGCTCTCTGCGCTTGGGTACTGCGCTGTAGCGGTCTCGACGGTCTGGCGTTCCCCCGACGGCAGTGGGCAGTTTCCGTTTCCGTTCGGCGGATACGTTGCCATGTATGCCTCGGTGCTTCTGGTGTCCGGATTTCTGGCGGCCGGGATAACACGGAGCATACACAAATACGTTCTTGCCGCGCTGCGCGAAGCTGAGGCCAGGAGGCTGGTCGAGCGAATGGAGCACGACCTGGAAATCGCTCGGTCCATCCAGCAAGGACTTCTGCCCAAGGAGCCGCCGAAGATCGACGGCTTCGAAATCGCCGGTTGGAACCAACCGGCCGACGAGACCGGGGGAGATTACTTCGATTGGCAAACGCTGCCTGACGGCCGCGCAGCAATATCGCTGGCGGACGTGAGCGGCCATGGTATCGGGCCGGCACTCGTGGCGGCGCAATGCCGTGCATTCGCCCGCGCCATCGTGCCGACGGCCGCCGGCCTCGGCGAAGCAATCACACAAATCAACAGGTTGATCTCACAGGACTTATCGGTAGGTCGATTCGTCACGTACGTCATGGCCATTCTCACGCCATCGTCAAGCCGAGTGCAGTTGCTCTCCGCCGGCCATGGACCGCTGTTGCTCTACACGGCTGCGGACCAGGCCGTTCGATCTTTCAACGCCCACGCCATCCCTTTGGGCATTGGATCACACATCGACTACGGTTCACCTCAAGACATCGATCTTGAACCGGGCGACCTGCTGCTGCTGGTGACCGACGGTTTTTTCGAGTGGGCCAACGACGAAGGCGAGTTCTTTGGCATCGAGCGGGTGATAGAGTGCGTTCGGGCTCACGCATCATTGCCGGCGCGCGAACTCATCCGCAAGCTCTATTCCCTCGTCGTGGAGTTTGCGGGCAGGACTCTTCAGGCAGACGATCTTACGGCCGTATTCGTCCGGCGAACTGTGACCTGACCAAGCTGTCGGAATACTACCCGCAGCGGGAAGCATTCCGTGCCCAAAAAGGACAACAAAAACTTGTCAGGATGTTCTCTCCTCCTTCCGGTGCCTTCCCCTTGGGCGAAGCGTTACTTGTAGCCCGAGTTGCGCCGCCGCTCTGCGCTGCCAGGCGGCGCCACCGAACGGCAGGCCGCGAGCCATGCTCTTGCGCACCGCCTCGATCGACTCCGCCGCCACTTGTCGATTGACCTCCGACAACTAATTCCGCGGCCGATCCACCGGCCATGCATGCCGCCGAGCGTGCAAGATGCACTTCGCGTTGGTCCGGCTCCGAGCGCTGCCCCATCGCCAATGCTCTGCCCGACGAAAAGGCGATCGCTCCGACCCGATGTATAATCGCGACAAACGCAATCCCGGAGCAACCCATGCCCCCGAAAATGATCCCCTACGCGCTCCCGCCTCGCGATTCCGATTGGCAGGCTCGCCGCGCCGCCGAGCTCATCGCCGAGATGAACGGCCGGCGCAGTTGCCGCGACTTTTCACCGAAGCCCGTCCCGCGAGAACTCTTGGAGCAGGCCATCGCCATCGCCCACTCCGCCCCCAGCGGCGCTAATCGAAAGCCCTGGCGCTTCGTCGCCATCGACGATCCCGCCGTCAGACGAGAAATCCGCATCGCCGCCGAGACCGAGGAAAAGGAGAGTTACGATCATCGAATGCCCGCCGAATGGCTCGAGGCCCTCGAAACCATCGGCACGACGTGGGAAAAACCCTTTCTGGAGATCGCCCCGTACCTCGTCATCATCTTTCGCATCGACTGGGAAGAGTCGGGGGATCGCCGACTGAGAAATTACTACCCCATCGAGAGCACCGGCATCGCCTCCGGTTTCTTTATTATGGCGTGTCACCAGCTTGGCCTCGCCACGCTGACCCACACTCCCAGCCCGATGAACTTCCTCCGGCAGATCTGCCGTCGTCCCGAATGCGAGAAGCCGTTCCTGCTGATTCCCGTAGGCTATCCGGCCGAGAATTGTCAGGTTCCCGACCTCGTCAAGAAGCCGGTGCAAGAGGCATTGCAGTGGAATCGTTAGGCGCACCGAGAGTGTCGGCGCAGGAATTCAAGCGCGATGGGCCCGTGAGAATGATTGAGTTCAAGAGGGCGGCGGCAGTTAGTTGGGAAGCCCGCTGCCCGAGTACGCCTGCGCCGGCGTTCGGAAATTCCGTGCCGTGTTCCACGACCGGGAAGGTCGCGCTGCGTCGTCCGTCATCCGATGGCCCGAAAACGAGTCGCTCGGGTCTTGCGGATTGAGCGGAAGATCGGGTCGCTGATAGAAGCGAACGCCCACGCGTCGAATGCCCCGCTCGGGCGACGACGAATTGACGACGACGCAGTTCTCGCGGCGCTGCGACTTCTCGCTGCCGCCGTCGTTATTGGGACTGTCGAAAAAGAGATTCAGTTGATGGCCGAGCTCCGGCGCGTTGTATGCCGTCGTCAGAATCGCCGCACCGCCCATCGAAAGATCGAGCAACTGCGCCGGAGTTTCCTGTTCCGAGCCTTCAACCAACAATGTAACCGGCAGAAATGACTGAATGCGGGGGTCTTCTCGTCGCTCTAAGTTTCTGAAGTTCATCGTGGCATCCCCAGTCGACCGTTTTTCGCCTAAACGGGCCCGGAATGGGACCGCATCAGTTGTCAGGCCCTATCGGTTCGATGACCCCCGAGGATGAGCATTCGCCAATAATCCGCGACCCGTTTCGCCGCCTCGAAAACTTATTCGGACGAAACCGATCCCGCCGGGACGCGCCCCGCGATATGGGCCATTGGGCATGGAATCTTCAGAAAGGAAAACAGAGGAAAAGGGAATCGCGCCCGATAGGATTCGAACCTACGACCTACGGTTTAGGAAACCGTTGCTCTATCCAGCTGAGCTACGGGCGCAACTAACAAAATGACAATGGCTTGCAGAAATACGATGGAAGCCATAAACAGTCGACGACAACCTTAACGACAAACGGCTCGCCTGCAACAATGCACGCACTCGCAGGTTTGCGGCACTGTGTCGGAAAGAGCTGTCGTCGTGTCAGCAACACAAAGCAGTACCTCCAGGCCCAAGAAGCCGCCGCCCACGTTTCCCTGGACTGCACACCCTAGTGGTCAGTGGTGCAAAAAAATCCGCGGCAAAGTTCATTTCTTTGGCGTCTGGGCCGATCCCAGGACGGCCTTGCATGGGTATGAGTATACGCGTCAGGCAGCCGATTTGCACGTGGGGCGGAAGCCGTGGCTCCATCGCAAAGACGGCACGGGCATTGGGGACATTGCGCATCATTACATGGAGGGCCAGCAACAGAAGGCAAAACGGGAGCCTGATTTCGCCCGCCTGGTTCTTTGACGGTCTTCATGCCACCAAGGCTCTTATCCATTCCCTTGGACCGGCGCGGATGTGGGACCGACGGGTTTCGGCGAATACCGGCGGCATCTCTACGACGGCTTACAGACAAGTTCGCCCATGCCCATGTCAAGGCTGATCTGTTGGGCGATGTGACTCCGGCCGTGATGAACCGTTTCATCTCAGATCGAATTCGCGAGAACGCGTGGTCGGCGAAGACCGCGAATGATTTTCGCGAGGTCCTTCATCGTCTCTTTGCGTTCTTGATCCAACATCACGGATTTTGTTCGTGGGAACGGCGATATCCCAGTCCCGTGACTGCGGTGGAACGGCAAACGCGAGTCGGCGCCAGCATCTCGCGCGACCGTTTTGTTCGTGACGGGTGCGATGCCGTTGCCGAAGTCTCCGGTGAACGTTCGAGCCACGACACGAAAGCCGGCCCCGCCGTTATCGCTGACGGAGACCCACACGATACACGGGTCGTTGTCGGCATCGGCCAGGTTGTAGTGGACGTCCACTCGTATTGAAGCATCCCGGCGCTGGCGCACGAGCGATTGTCGTGGAAATTCATTGGTGTTTGCTTGACCATGGTGATCACGGTGATTATGTTGTTCTGAGTGATCGCCTTGTCGTTACTGCATTTCACCTTCATTCCGGCAGGCGACAGAAGATGTCAAAATCAGGGTTAAAGCACTCATAACCCAGAGGCTGTCGCCTAATGCTGCATGCTTTCCTTAATGGAATCTCGCGGGTGAGCAGCCCTGCCGATCGCACCGAATAAAATGAAAGCGAATCGCTTCGTTCCGCATGGACTTGTTATTTGCGCCCTCGCGGCCGGCGCGATCACTGCAGCCGTTTGGGCTCCCCGTCGCACTCGGCCCATCGTCCAATCCCAGGGTTCAAATGGAACTGCTTCTTCGCTTTCGACGCGGCCGACCGCTCGTTTTCTCGGTCGGGCGGTTTGCGCGGAATGCCATGAGCCGGAGGATCGGTTGTGGCGTGGATCGCACCATGATCTGGCGATGCAGGTGGCCAACGCTCAGACGGTGTTGGGGAACTTCGATGACGGGGAGTTCAAGTACCACGAGGTGACGTCCAGATTCTTCAAGAAGGACGGGAAATTCTTCGTACAAACGGACGGCCCGGACGGCACGCTGCAGAAGTACGAGATTTCTTACACCTTCGGCATCGATCCGCTTCAACAGTATCTGATCGGGTTTCCAGATGGCCGCTATCAGGCGTTGAACGTGTGCTGGGATACTCGCCCGAAAGAGCAGGGTGGCCAGCGATGGTTCCATCTCTATCCCGATGAGAATGTCGGACACGACGATATTCTGCACTGGACCGGTCCGTACCAGAACTGGAATCACATGTGTGCCGAGTGTCACTCGACCAACGTTCGCAAGAATTACGACGCAGCCTCGGATCGATTCACAACATCCTGGTCGGAGATCAACGTTTCGTGCGAAAGCTGTCACGGTCCCGGCTCCGAACACGTCGCCTGGGCGCAGGCGGCGAAGCGCGGCATGCGATCCACCGAGAGCCCGCGGAAAGGTCTGGTCGTCCAGCTCAAGGAACCGCGATCGGTCTCGTGGAATATCGATCCGAGGACGGGCGTTCCCCGGCGGGAGCCGCAGCGGACCTTACATGTTGTGATCGAGATGTGCGCTCGATGTCACTCACGTCGCGGCGCATTCAGCGAAGACTACGTTCATGGCGGGCCGCTGATGGACACGCATCGCCCGACGGTCCTTGATGCCGGGCTGTATGAACCAGACGGCCAGATCCGGGACGAAGTTTATGAGTACCAGTCTTTTCTGCAAAGCAAGATGTACGCCGCCGGGGTGACGTGTACAGACTGCCATAATCCTCATAGCTTGAAGATACCCGCCGGAAACACCTTGTGCGCCACCTGCCACCCGCCCGAGAAGTTTGACACCGCCGCGCATCATTTCCACAAGGTCGGCGGTCCCGGTTCGCGGTGTGTGGAATGCCATGCGCCAACGCGAAACTACATGGTCGTCCACGCCCGCCACGATCACAGTTTTCGCGTGCCGAGGCCGGACTTGTCCGCCAAGATAGGCGCCCCGAATGCTTGCAACGGATGCCACACTGATCGCACGACGCAGTGGGCCGCCGACGCGACGGTGAAGTGGTGGGGCACGAAACGGGCGCACGACCCCCACTACGGCGAAGCACTTCATGCGGGCATTGAGACGCTGCCCGGCGCCAGCCTGACCCTTTCTGCGCTTGCGGATGATGCGACGAAACCGGGCATTGTTCGGGCAACCGCCGTGGCGCTGCTGGGCGGCTTCCTGGGCCCGGGGACCGTACCGACCCTCGAGCGGGCACTGCAGAATCGCGACCCTCTGGTTCGCGCCGCGGGTGTCAGCGCGATTCGTGCGGCACCGCCGGAGCCGCTGGTCCGCCTCGTGGCGCCTTTGCTCAACGACCCGGTCCGGATGGTTCGGATCGACGCGGCACGCGCCCTGGCGACGGCGCCGGCTGAGCGGCTGACGCCGAATCAACGGAAGTCACTGGTGGATGGCATGGACGAGTATCGTCGGGCGCAGCTTGTCGACGCCGATCGCGCCGAAGCCCATCTCAATCTGGGCTCGCTGCACACCGAACTCGGCGAACTCGATCAGGCCGAGCGCGAGTATCGAATCGCGCTGAAGTTGAGCCCTCGCTTTGCGCCGACTTACGTCAACCTCGCCGATCTGTATCGTGTGATGGGACGCGAGGACGAGGCGGAGCGCACGCTGCGAACCGGGTTGAACCGCGCGCCGGACGATCCCGCCTTGCATCATTCGCTCGGTTTGACGCTCGCACGCCGGAACAACCTGTCGAGCGCCCTGAAACATCTCGCCCGAGCCGCCGAACTCATGCCCGACCACGCTAGATACGCTTACGTCTACGGCATCGCCCTGCAGTCGACGAGTCGGCCCGATCTCAGCCTGGCGGTGTTGAAGGCCGCGTACGCGCGGCATCCCGGAGACCGTGACCTGCTGATCGCGCTGGCCACGATCAGTCGGGACAGCGGCGACCGATCATCCGCGATCGAATTCGCTCGGAAACTGGTGGCGCTGGATCAGGACGAACCCGGCGCCCGATCGCTGTTGGCGGAACTTGAGGCCCCGCCGCCTTGACGCGAGGGGTTGTCATCGCCGGAATCGGTTGAAGCGGACGCCCGATCGCGGCGGCGTTCGCGCGGGTCCGCCAGAGCGGGTTCCCCTTACAAATCAGAACATCATGGAGTCAGGTGTAGCGCAGGCCCTGGTGTTGCGGCAGATAGAAAACGCTCAGCAAACGATCCACGAGAAAAAGCCCCTGCCGCGTCATGCGAACGCCTTGACGGTCAACGCTAAGCCAGCCGTTTGCCTGTAGAGAGGCGAGCGGACGTGCGAAGCGTTCGCGGATATCTGTCTGAAACTTCTTTTGGAAAAATCCAACATCTGCGAAGCCGAGTTTCAAATGGAGGATAAACTCGCGGATGAGACGCTCGTCGTCGGTTAACGCATAGGCGCGGACCAGCGGCAGACGCCGATCCCGCAGGCACGCACCGTAATCCTCGAGAGATGGCATGTTCTGCGAGTGCGTCCCAGCGAGGTAGGAAAAGGCCGACGCTCCGATCCCCAATAAGTCCGCGCCCCGGTATTGGGCATCCTGGTAGACGAAGCGCTGTCGGTGTGGGTCTCTTGCCGCCGCATAGGCGCTTCGCATCGTGTAACCAGCGGCTTCCAACTGGTCGAAGGCTGTCGCCAGACGCGCTCGCTTCGTGTCCCACGACGCCGGGTGCTCGCCCGCGGCGTCTGTTTGAAGCCGTCGATAGAGGGGCGTGTTGTGCGGAATCTCGAGCGGATAGATCGTCAGGCAATCGGGCTGAATTTCAATGACGCGTTGGATACTCGATGAGAATGATGCGTCCGTCTGACCGCAGAGGCCGGCGATCATGTCGAGGTTCACCACGTCGAAACCGACATGGCGGATGAGGTCATAGGCGCGCATGACATCCTCGACGAGATGAACCCGGCCGCTCAGTCGGAGGATTTCGTCATTCAGATCCTGGACGCCAAGGCTGATTCGAGTGATGCCCATGTCGCGAAGGAGCTGCAACTTCGGCGCCGTCACGGATTGCGGGGCACACTCGAACGTGGATTCCTCTACATGGCGCCACGAATACAGGGCCTGGAGTCCGGAAAGCAGGTGCGCAAGTTGGCTCTCGGACAATAAGGATGGAGTGCCGCCGCCAAAATAAACAAAAGACAATTCGCGAAGACCGAGGGCCGGAGCGGAACGATACATCGCGAGTTCCTGAAGCAGGCACTCGATGTATTCATCCAAGTCGTCCGAAGACCGGCCCGCGTAGGACAAGTAGTAGCAGTAATGGCAGCGGCGGGCGCAAAAAGGAATGTGAATGTAAAGGCCCAGCGGTTCGTCCTTCGTCAAAGCGGTGGGAGTTTCCAGCCGTTGCTGCACGGCGGGAATCTGATCTGCGGTCCACGTGGAGAACGGCGGGTACGTGGAGACGAAGTAGTTGCCACTATCTGGCTCCGAACACATCAGGTTTGTGCAGGCGGATGCCTGAGTCGATGTCGTGGCCATGATGACCTGTCCCCCGACGCAAACCTTAAACGCCGACGAGATCTCGCGCGGGTTGCGCGGCGCGCATCGCACGGAGAATCTTTTCCGGCGTGATCGGGAGGTCCTTGATCCACACGCCCGTCGCGTTGGCGATGGCATGAGCGACGGCGCCCAGCACCGGCAGCGTGCTGCCCTCGCCGATCTCCTTTGCACCAAACGGTCCGCGTGGCTCATAGGAATCAACCAAGCCGCTGAAAATCTCCGGTGCGTCCTTGATGGACATCATTAAGTAGCCGTGGAGGTTCGGGTTGAGGATGCGGCCTTTGTTGTCGAACTGCACATCTTCGAGGATGGTCTCGCCGGCGCTCATGACGATGGCGCCCTCGACCTGGCCGTGGACCGCCATCGGATTGATTGGCGTGCCGCAGTCGTGGTAGTCGGTGAAACGGAGGATATTGACCTTTCCCGTTTCGAGATCGACGTTGACCTCGCAGACGGCACTGCCGAAAGAGTAGGCCGGGCTCGTGCCGACGGTAGCGCCTTTGTAGTCGCCGCCCAACCCGTCCGGCGGTTTGTAGCAGCCTGTTCCGACGAGTGGGCCGTTCTCGTTGAAAAAATTCCTGGCGACTTCTTCCCATGCGACGGAGCGGGACGGGTCGCCGACAGGAAACATTTTGGCATCGCGGGCGGCGACATCCGACAGATCACAACCAAGCAGCTTGGCGGCATAGGGCTTCATCTTTTCGACGACAGCCGCAGCGGCATTTGAGACCGCGTGACCGCCCATGAGCGTCACGCGCGAGGAGTAGGCCCCGAGATCGATGGGCGAAATGTCGCTGTCTCCGCTGCGCATTCGGATGCGCGACACCGGAATGCCGAGGGTTTGGGCGCACATTTGGGCCAACACCGTGTCGCTGCCCTGGCCGATCTCGGCGGCGCCGATCAGGCAAACCACGGCCATGCCGTCCTCGGAGATCTTCACGATGGCGTTGGCGTGCGGGAAGATCGAGTGTTTCTGAAAAGGCTCAGGGCCTTTCTCGTGGGAAAGCTGGACCTGGCCGCGATAGATGCAGTAGCCCGCGCCGGATACGAATCCGCCGCAGCCGATTCCAATGCCCTGGCCCTTGGGAAGCTTTCCGTATTTGCTTCTCCACTCCGATTTCTCCTCCACCGCGTCCAGCGTCGCGCGAAACTCACAACTTTGAATGTCCATATCGTTGACGGTGCGGGTATTCGGCGTCATGGCGTTGAGGCGGCGGATTTTCACGGGATCGATGCCCAGATCGTCGGCGATCATGTTCAGCAGGCACTCAAACGCGAAGCGCGGCTGGGGTACGCCGTGGCCGCGCATGGCGCCGCAGGCCGGCTTGTTGGTCATGACGCGATAACCGTCGTACTTGTAGTTTGGAATTCGGTAGAGCGTGGGGATCATGCTTCCGGCGTAGTAGGCCGTCGCGACGCCGAACGACGAGTAGGCCCCTCCGTCGAGATAAATCTCGCTCTGGAACGCTTCGATTTTTCCCTGGCGGTCGACGCCGAGTTTGAACTTCATGTGCTGCTTATGGCGGCCGCGGCCGTAATGGAACATCTCTTCGCGAGAATAGACCATCTTGACGGGGCGGCCGGTCTTCCTGCTGAGAAAGGCGGCGCAAAGATCGAGCGGATTCGTCGCGGCCTTGCCGCCGAAGCCGCCGCCGACGGTCGGGCGGATGACGCGGATCTTGCCGACGGGGATGTGCAGGACGTGGGCCATCATGTACTGCACGTAGTGCGGGGCCTGGGTCGAGGTGTAGAGGACGAGCGTGCCGTCTGGATCCCAAGTGGCGATGGCGGCGTGGGGTTCGAGTGGGGACTGGGAGATGCTGTTGCCAGTAAAAGTTTCTTCGCGGACGAGGTGGGAATCGGCAAAGGCCTTGTCGACGTCGCCAAAGTGCTGGTGGACTTCGGTGCCGACATTTCGCTTGTAACGGTCATGAATCAGCGGGGCTCCGTCCGCGGTCGCCTCGAAGGGATCAAGCAGGGTGGGCAGTTCTTCATACTCGATTTCGATCAGTGACAGTGCCTGCTCCGCGGTGCGCTCGTCGATGGCGGCGACGGCGGCTACGGGATCGCCGACGTGACGGACCTTTTGCTTGGCCAGCACATACTCGTCGTATCGCGCAGGCGAGACGCCGTGCATCGTGTCAGGAACATCCGCGCCGGTGATTACCGCAACCACGCCTTCCAACGCCTCGGCCCGGGAGGTGTCCACTCGTTTGATCATGCCGTGGGCAATCGGCGAACCGAGAATCTTGCCGTGCAGCATGTTTGGAAGGTGAAGATCGGCGGTGTAGACGGCGCGTCCGGTGACTTTATCGACGGCGTCAACGCGCGGGATGGACACGCCCAAGGCCAGGCTTGAGTCTTGAGACTGGAGGCCCGCCGCGGCCGAAGTTCGATGAGGGGCCTCGGTGCCTGGCACGGCGGTCTTCTTGGCACACGTGCCGTCGGGTCGGTAGTTTCCACAGCGATCGACGGCGCGAAGGATCCCTGCGTAGCCGGTGCAGCGACAGAGATTGCCTGCGAGGGCGTCCTTGATCTGATCCGGCGTGGGATGAGGGTTCTTTTCCAGGAACGCGCTCGCGCTGAGGACCATGCCGGGGGTACAGTAACCGCACTGGATCCCGCCTTCGTGGACGAAGGCTTGCTGAATGGGCGTGAGTTCGCCATTGCGGGCCAGACCCTCAATGGTCGTGATCGCCTTGCCTTCCATTTCGGCGGCCAGCAGGAGGCAACTATTCATGGGGACGCCGTCGACGAGAACGGTGCAGGCGCCGCAGTCGCCCAGGTTACAGCCCTTCTTCGTACCCGTGAGTCGGAGCTTGTCACGGAGAACGTCGAGCAGCGTGTCGTGTGCGGCCTGGGCGACCGTGTGTTTTTCACCGTTGATGTTCAGGGTGCAGACAGTCATCGCTCACGCTCCTTGCGCCCGGCGGTGGGCGAGGGCCAAGGCTCGGCGAGTCAGGACACCGACGATCTCGCGGCGGTAATCGGCCGATCCGCGGATGTCAGAGATCGGAGAAGCGGCCTCCATTGCGGCGGTCGCGGCGACTTCCATGGAATCCTCATTCACCATTCTCCCGACAAGGCTTGCCGCCGCAGGTTCAATCAGCTGGGGTGTCGGAGCGACCGCACCGAGAACGATCCGCGCCGCGGCGACGGCGCCGTCGCGGCCGAGTTGAAGGCTCGCCGCGACACCGGCAATGGCGCAGGCGTTGGCTTGGCGCATAGCAAAACGCGCGTAGGCCGAACCAGAACTTCCGGGAGGATAAGGTAGTCGGATGGCGGTCAGGATTTCGCCGGCCTGCATAACCGTGCGGCGCGGGCCGAGGAAGAACGAATCGAGGGGCACGCATCGTTCTCTGGTTCCCATTTGGAGGGTGATCGCGGCGTGGAGGCTGATCAAAATCGGCGGCAGATCGGCCGAGGGAACGCCACTGGCAAGATTGCCCCCGACCGTCGCCATCTTTCGAATCTGCGGCGCCGCCAGGTCGCGGAGGACATCGAGCAACGCGGGAAATCGCTCTCGAACGATCGGAGAAGTTGCTAGTTCATTGGGCGTGGTGAGCGCGCCGATCTGGAAGGAAGGGCCGTCTTCGCGGAGGCCGCGCAGCTCGGAAAGACGCGTCAGAGAGACGACATGGCGAACCTTTACCCTGCCGACCTTCAGGTCGACGAGCAGATCGGTTCCGCCGGCCAAGACTCGAACATCCGGAGAGAATCGGGCTAAATAGTCCGCTGCCTCGGTAATGGTGCGGGCCTCATGAAGCTCGAAGTCCGGAAGATACATGGATCACTCCTGTGTGTGATCGGTCGAAGCCTGCCCGGGTCGGCGACTGCCGTCGGGCCCGGGATCCCCGGCGGCGACTGTGTGGTCGGGGACCGAGCGGCGACTGGTCAATGGTGCGCCGATGGTGCCATGGAGAAATTGGGCCGTGATCTGCTTGGCGATGGAGCTGGGGGACCGGCCGCGTTTGGGGTCATACCAACGATAGAGCCAGTTGAGGGTACCGAAGAGATACATCGTTGCGACATGCCGATCGATGCCGCCGCTGGCGCCGTCCGCATCCAGAAGCCGGTCGATGATCTTTCGTGTCTCGTCATAGTACTGACGACGAATCACATAGGTTTGTTCATAGGCCTCGCCGGTCAGGGAATCCAGCTCGTGCGAGCAGACCTTCAGGGCGGCGATGTTGGCGGCAAAGTATTCCACATGGGCACGGATCATGATGGCGATTTGCTCCTTCGGGTCGGATACGCCGTGGAGCTTCTCGCGGAGGTTGCTCAGCAGGGAATTGAATGAACGAGACTGGATCAGGAAGAGCATTTTTTCCTTGCTGTCAAAGTAGTGGTAAATGCCCGCCAGGCTTACCTTGGCCGCCCTGGCCACGGCCCGCATGGAGGCGTTTTGGTAGCCGACCCTGGCAATCAGGTGTGTGGCCACTTCGAGGATGCGATTGAGGCGGTCGTCATAAGTGACTTTGGCGCCGGAGGTTCGGGTAGAGGAGGCCGGATTCAAGCTGTCGAACAAACGTTCTGTTTCTGTTTCTATCATTATCGAACATGTCCGATGAATACTGGACGATTGTCCAGACTATGCCACTTCCTGGGATCCATGTCAAGAGAAACTCCTCGCAAAAACGCGCTTGCTTACTGGGCGAGTGATGGCATAATTCAGGCACGCTGATCTGGATGATGAAATTCGGCCATTCAATGCCGGTGGTCCTCCGGATTCTTCGCGAACGAACGTCCGTTCGGAAATACATGGCTGCCCCACGGAGGATCCGTTCATGTCATCGTTCCTTCAACGCGATTGCGTTGGCCTCGATTTCCACGAAGTCCGTTATCAAAAGGACAATTGGGTCGCTCGAATCACCATTGATCGTCCCCAGAATTACAACGCCTACAGCACCGAGGCCCTTCGGGAACTGGTCCGCGCCTTTGAAGACGCTTCCTGGGACGACCAGATCGCCGTCGTGGTTTTCACGGGCGAGGGCGAACGGGCCTTCTGCACGGGCGGCGACGTCAAGGAATACCACGCCCGCTACACGCGCCGGCCTCGCGACTACTGGAAGTACATGTGCTGCTTCAAGCAGTACATTGAATCGATCCTGAATTGCTCGAAGCCCGTCATCGCCCGGATCAACGGCATGGCCGTGGGCGGCGGCAACGAGAGCCAGTTGGCCTGCGACCTGGCCGTGATGGGTGAGCACGCCTACCTGGGTCAAATTGGCACTAATGTTGGATCGGTGGCCTGCGGCGGCGCTACGCAATGGCTACCGATTCACGTCGGCGACCGTCGCGCACGCGGGATGCTCTTTCTCAACCAGCGCTATCCAGCGTACACCGCCCTGGGAATGGGGCTGGTCAACGCGGTCGTCCCCACGGTGAAAGGGCCCGACGGCGAGTTCCGCACCCACTTTACCAATAGCCGGGCCTATATGGCCGATTGGAACACGGACCCCTGGGAGAACCCGTTCCAATCGCGCGCGTCCGCTGGCGAGGTGGAGAAGGCGGTGAAAGGTCAGGACGGCTTTCGCCTCGACTTTTCGCTTCTGGATCAGGTCGTCGGCGACCTGTGCGGGCAAGTCGTGAACAAGTTCTTCGAGTGTACGCGTTACACGAAGGCTCAAACGAACTTCTGGAAGGAACTCGCGTGGCACTCCACGGTCGGCCACGCCCGCGACTGGCTCTCGATTCACTACACCAGCCTGGAGCCCCACGAGGGCATGGCAGCATTCGTGGAGAAGCGCAAAGCCGACTACGCCGGTCTGCGACGCCGCGCCGCCGAAGGCGGATCGAGCGAATTCGTGTGGGGTCCGTTCGCTCTGAACTGTTCGCAGTGCGGCGCGAAAAGCCTGCCGGAGCAGTTTACCCATTGCGGAAGCTGTGGCGCGGCGCTGTCGTCCGCGATCGACGAGGAGACGGCGTCGGTCTGATTCATGAGGCAGAGCATGTCGAAGATGCCACGACGAGCCTTGGTGACGGGCGGTAGCAGCGGGATCGGACGCTGTATTGCCGAGACGTTGGCGCGCGACGGCGCCGATGTTGGCATCTTCTATCAGGGCGATGCCACCGGCGGGGCGCCGGTCTTGCAACGGATTGCGTCCTTCGGCCGCAGGGCCTGGTCGGGAGTCGGCGACGCGCGCCACCCGGAGCAGGTTCACGCCGCCGTCGAAGGGTTCACGGCCGCGATGGGCGGCATGGAGGTGCTGGTGAATTGCGCCGGCATCTTCCGCGATCAGGTGATCTGGAAGATGACCGACGAGGAATGGTCGGACGTCATCGGCGTCGATTTGAACGGCGTGTTTTACTTCTGCCGCGCGGCCGTACCGATCATGCGCCAGGGCGACTGGGGAGCGATCGTCAACATCTCCAGCATCAACGGCCTGCGCGGCAAATTCGGGCAGACGAATTACTCGGCCGCAAAGGCCGGTGTCATCGGCCTCACCAAGGCGTTGGCGAGAGAAGTGGCTCGATTCAACGTGACTGTCAACGCCGTGGCGCCCGGCCTGATCGAAACCGCGGCGCTCCAGCAGATGTCGCCCAAGGCTCAGGAACAATCACTGGCCGAGATCCTCCTGGGTCGTTCGGGGCAAGTTGAAGACGTGGCGGAGGCGGTGGCGTTTCTGTGCAGCGACAGGGCGCGGTTTATTACCGGCGAAGTTCTGCGCGTTGACGGCGGCCAGTACATCTAGCGAGGTAATCATGCGTCACTACGAATTCTTCGATTTAACCGTGGCCGAGGGCATCGCCGACATCGCCATGAATCGTCCGCCCCTGAACGTGCTTCACAGCGCGATGATGGCCGAGTTCAACGCGATCCTGGAAGGCGTGGTGAGAGACACAAGCCTCGTGGCGATTGTATTGCGAGGCCGGGGCAAGGTCTTTAGCGCGGGCGTCGATGTCGCCGACCATGCGCCGGCGAAAGTCGGCGAGTCGATTCCGCTCTTTCACGGAATCTTCCGCAAGTTGGCAGTGTCGGATGCCCTGACCATCGCGGCCGTTCACGGTGCAGCGCTGGGGGGCGGCTGCGAGCTGGCCAGCTCCTGTGACATCGTCCTGGCATCGGAAAAGGCGACATTCGGGCAACCGGAAGTGAAATTGGCGGCGCTGGCGCCGGTGGCGGCGGGCATCCTGCCGCTCAAGGTCGGGCTGGCCAAGGCGATCGAGCTGACCGCGCTGGGCGGGACCATCGACGCCGAGGAAGCGCGGCGAATCGGATTGGTGAACCAGATTTTTCCCGCCGTGACTTTCGAGTCCGACGTCCAAAAGTACCTCAGCCAGCTTGGATCGCTCTCTCGTCCCGTCGTGCGGCTGGCCAAACGGACCGTGAGCCAATCAGCCCGACGGCTCTTTCTCAGCGAGTTGGAGTGCAACGAACACGTGTATCTAAGCGAGTTAATGAAATTGTCGGACGCCGGCGAAGGCATCGCGGCGTTCCTGGAGAAGCGGACTCCCAACTGGAAGCACGCGTAGGAGCAGAGTGCGGACATGAAAGCAGCGGTATTCCACGGCGGCAGCGCCGGATTGAAGATCGAGGACATTCCCGTTCCCAAGATCGGCGAGGAGGACATTCTGCTCAAGGTTGCGGCCTGCGGCGTTTGCCACACGGACCTGCACTACATCGAGCATGGCGTGCCGACGTTCAAGAAGCCGCCGATCGTGCTGGGCCACGAGGTTTCCGGCATCGTCGAGGCAGTTGGCGTCAAGGTGAACAACGTCCGAAAGGGCCAGCGGGTGTTGTTGCCGGCCGTATTGACCTGCGGCAAGTGCGTCTTCTGCCGCGACGGGCGGGAAAACATTTGCAGCGACATGAAGATGCTCGGCAATCACTTCGACGGGGCGTATGCGGAGTACGTCGCCGCCCCGGCCAAGGACGCGTTGGATCTGCCGGAGTCACTGCCGCTTGAAGAGTCCTGCATTATCGCTGACGCCGTTTCCACGCCCTATCACGCAGTGAAGAACCGCGCCAAGGTGCGGCCGGGCGACACGGTGGTCGTGTTCGGCTGCGGCGGCGTGGGGATCAACGCGGTGCAGCTTGCCTCCGCCGCGGGCGGCTACGTCATCGCAGTAGACATCAACGACCGCAAGCTTCAGTGGGCGACCGATTTCGGCGCGGCCAAGACGATCAACGCGACGAAGGTCGAGCGAGTCAGCAAAGAGGTGAAGAAACTCACCGGCGGCGGGGCGGACATCGCCCTGGAGGTCATCGGCAATCCGAAGACGATCGAGGAGGCCTTCGAGTCGGTCCGCATCGGCGGGCGACTGGTCGTTGTCGGATACACGAATGAGACCATCTCGCTGGTCGCCGGAAAAATCATGTTCAAAGAGATCGAGATCGTCGGCTCGCTGGGTTGCCGGCCGGTGGATTACATCCCGCTGATCCGCATGGCTGCCCAGGGCCGGATCGATGTGAAACGACTGGTGACGCATCGGTTCAGGCTCGACGAGTTGTCGAAGGCGTTTGAAGTCATGAAAGAGGGCGCTTCGCTGCGCTCCATTGTTGTTCCGTAAGCAGGCGGAGCTTCCGAGATGCCGACGACGGAGAAATGGGTGGAGATCAAGGCGCAGAAACAACTCCGATCGCTGCTGCGCGATTATTTTCTCGATCTCGATGCCGCCACGCGAGACCCGGCGCGGCAGGTGGCCTGGTGCACGTCCGTCGGACCGTGCGAAATCCTGGCCGCCTTCGGCTATGCGGTGTACTTTCCCGAGAACCACGGCGCGATGCTCGGCGCCCGGAAAATCAGCCACAAGTATATCCCCCACGCGGTAAACACAGGCTATTGCGCTGAGTCCTGCTCCTACATGAACAGCGACATAGGCGCAGCCTTGGCCGGCTACAGCCCGCTTCAGGACGCTTATGGTATCTCGGGCCCTCCGGCGCCGGACCTCCTGGTGTACAGCACGAACCAATGTCGCGAGGTACAGGACTGGTTGAGTTTTTTCAGCCGAAGGCATCATGCGCCGGTCTTTGGTATTCGGCCGCCGGGGCATCTGGGCGCGGTGACGTCGGAGATGGTGTCATACGTGCGGGGCCAATTACTGGAGCTAATCCATCAGATCAGCGGGGCCTCGGGCCGAGAATTCAGTTTTTCCCATCTCGAGGAATTGGTCCATCGTTCCAGCCGGGTGAGCATGCTGTGGAAGAGGGTTCTGGATACGGCGCGAAACCACCCCTCGCCGCTGACGTTCTTCGATGGGCTCATCCACATGGCGCCGGTGGTCGTGATGCGCTGCAGTCAGGACGCGATCCAGTACTACGAATCGCTGCTGGCGGAGATGCAACAGCGCGTTCACGAAGGTCTTGGCGCCATCCCCGACGAACGCCATCGCTTGTATTGGGAAGGCATGCCGGTCTGGCCGAAGATCCGCGAACTGTCCGAAAAGTTCTTCGATCTCGGCGCCGTCATCGCCGCCAGCACGTATTGTAATTCGTGGGCCTTCGCCGAGTATGAAGGCGGGGACCCGCTGGATTGGATGGCCCGCACCAGCATCGAGATCTTCATCAATCGAGACGAGGAATACAAACAGGCGTTCCTCGCGGAGATGTTTGATCGGTTCGACATCCACGGGGCGATCTTCCACAACGCCCGGACATGTCCGAACAACACGAACTCCCGCTTCGGCATGACTCGGCGCATCCGCGACGAGTTGGACATGCCGGTGCTGGTCTTCGACGGCGACCTATCAGACGTGCGCTTCTTTTCCACGGCGCAAACCATGACCAACCTCGAGGCCTTTATGGAACAGTTGGAGAGCCGCAAGTGATGAACGGTTCCCTCTATGTCGGGATCGATGCTGGATCGTCGGCGACCAAGTGCGTGGTGGTCGACATCGAGGGCAACCTGTTAAGCACCGGCGTCACGTCCTCCGGCTTCGATTACAGCGCCGCCGCCGAGCGCGTATTGACGCAGGCGCTGGAGCAAGCCGGGCAATCCCGCGCGGACATCGCCTTCTGCGTCTCGACCGGCTACGGCCGAGGTCGTGTGGCCTTTTCCGACCGGAAGATTACGGAGATCACCTGCCATGCCCGCGGGGCGATGCAGTGGTATCCCGAGGTTGAGTACATCGTCGATATCGGCGGTCAGGACACCAAGGTCATCCGGGTCGATCCGCATGGCAAGATGGCCGACTACCGAATGAACGCCAAATGCGCCGCAGGTACGGGAGCTTTTTTGGAGTCGATCGCCCTTCGTCTGGGCATGCCGCTCACCGACGTGGACGAACTGGCGATGCAATCGACATCCGCCACCGTGGTCAACAGCTATTGCACGGTATTCGCCGGGACAGAGGTGCTTGAACGCATCAAGGACGGCCAGCCGCCGCAGGACATTTCCATGGGGCTTTTTCGATCCATTGCCTCGCGCGTGTTTGAGATGTTTCCGTTTTGCGGCGGTCCCGTCGCGGCCACGGGCGGCGTCGTGACGTACTGCCGGGCGATGGTACGGGCGCTGGAGGAAGTTCTGAAGCGGCCGGTGCTTCGACCGCCGCTGCCGCAACATGCGGGCGCATACGGCGGAGCTCTGCTGGCCCGGGAGTTCGCAATGTCCAGGAGGGTGTCCAACCATGTTGTGTGAAGGACACATCGGCGTGCACCCGCCCGGAGCGCTGGGCGTCGGGTTCTTCGTTCACGCACAGGCAAATTGTTTCATCGGGCACAACGCCGACGGCATCACCGAGCTGCTCAAGAAGTCGGGCAGTCTGCAATTGGACGAGCAAGGGGCGCTGCGGGCGGTGGGACTGCGGAATCGCGTCTTTTCCAACGTGCTTGAGGCCGACGCGCTGGGGCGGCTGCCGGAGCTGCTTTTCGTCTGCTGTAATCCCGACCAGCTCCCGCTTTTTACCGGGATGCTGACGCAGTTTCTGGAGAACCTCGCGGGGCGCGGGCGGCTTCGCAGCGTCGCGGATATCCGCGCCCGCGTGCCGATCGCGTTGGTCCTGCCCAACGGCGTCCTGGCGGAGCAAACGCTGCACACCTACGAGGACCAACTGCACGAATCGCTCCTGATGCGGCGGCTGCCCGAGTTGACGGAAGAGATGGTCGCCGCGCTGCTCGATCGAGTGGTGCGCGGCGTCTCGCTCCAGGCCGGGGGGCGGCGCGGCAGCGGGCCGGACACCGTCTACATCCTGGAGCGCAAAGGCACTCTGCTGTTCGCCGGCGGCGGCGAGGACGAGCGAGCCCGGATCGAAGTCATCCTGGCGGCCCACGACTATCCAGCCCAGCACATCCGTGGTGTGCCGGCCACGCGCATCGAGTTCGATAAGGCCATGATCTCGATCGTGCTGAACGTCGGTGGGCTGATCCACATGGTGAAGTCCGACGGCGAGTTGATCGACCTGCGGATGGGCGACCTCTGCAAGGACGAGAGCAAGGCCGAGTTCGTCGATCGCGTTACGCGGGCGGTCTTCGACGTGGGCCGGGCCGTCGGCGCCTATCCGCCCGTTGCGACGTACGACGAGATATGGGCCGTACACCGCGCGACGATCCTGGCGCACGCCAATCATGTCACCAGCTCGGTCAAACAGTTTCGCGACGCGTTGACCCGCGGGCTGAACAGCGTGCGGTTGTTCTCCAACGAGGAATGGATCCTGACGCCGCTCGGCCGCTACGCCGCCAAGGCCGGGCTCCTTGTCGAGGAAAAGCTGTTCAAGGCGCTGGGTCATCAGGTTCAGGAGTCGATGGCGCGGGCCATTCGGTATCGCGATCAAAAGTCATCTCTGGGCGGTTCAAGGGCGCGAAACATGAAGCTCATCGCACAACGGAATTTCACGGTCGAACTTTACGATGCGGGTCCCGACAACGTGAACCTGATCGGCACCATGCTCGACGACGAGCACCTCGTGAAGTTGGAGTTCAACGTCTACCTGCCCGACGAGCAGATCACTCGCAGCCGGCTCGACATGATCCGCGTGCCGTTTCCCGTCTGCCGCGAGGTCGAGGCCGTCGCCGAGCGGCTCGTCGGCCTGCGTATCGAACGCGGCGTGCTGAACGAAATCGCCAAGCGCGTCGGCGGCCGCGCCGGCTGCTCGCATATCAAGGAATTGGCGACGAACATCATCTACTTCGCGGCGTCGCATCTGGTCCGCCGCCGCAGCGGCATCGATCCCATGAGCACGGATTTCACGTTCAAGCCGCCGGAAGAGCGATTCACGCTCACCCAAAGTCTGCTCCGTGATTCCTGCCTGGCCTATTGTCAAACGACGCCGCGCGGGCTTGATGAACAGATCGGAATCCGTCGGGTCGGTGAGGAACATAGTCATCCGATTCCCCTCGGTGAATACGAGCCGTCTCTCGGAGTCGTGTTGCGGGAGACTTCGCGGAAATGGGCCGACCGAGTGTACTTGCGGTATCGAGAGGGCGAGCAAGTTAAGTCGATCACGCGAATGGAGTTCGCCGATCGGGTTTTCCGGATCGCCAGCCATTTGATCGACCTAGGCGTTCGACGGGGCGACCGCATCGGAATGATTTCCGAGAACCGCGTCGAGATGTATCTCTTCGAACTGGCGGCGGCGACCATCGGCGCGGTCAGCGTTCCCGTGTTCGCGGGCTATCCTCAGGCGCAGGTGGCGTATGTGCTGGGCCATGCACGGCCGCGGTATGTGGTTGTCTCGGGCCACCACCAGCTTGAGAAGATCGATCGCTCTTTGTATCCCTGGATCGAGCGGTACTACTGCATGGACTTCGATCGTCGTAGTGCGGAGTGGGGCGCGCTGGATTTCGCGGAGTTGCTCATGGATGGAGGCGCAGCCGCCGATCGGCTGAACGAAAGGATCGACTCCGTCTGTCCGGACGATTTGTGCATCATCATGTATACGTCCGGAACGACGGGTCCACCCAAGGGTGTCCAACTCTGTCACCGCAGTCTCATTTCCCAACAGAAAGCCCTGGCGCTCATTTGGGATTTATGCCCCAACGACGTGCTGATGAGTTTCCTGCCTTGGCATCACAGCTTCGGGGGCCTCTTCGAGCGATTTCTGACGCTTTATCATGGCACGGAAATTTGCCTTGATGACTCCCGCGGCCGCGACATAGACCGTTTGATCGCCAACTGGAAGGTCTTCTCGCCAACGATATTTTGCAGCGTTCCGCGCGTTCACGACATGATTATGACGCGCTGTCAAGAAGACGCCGCGGCTGAACAAATCGTCTTCGGAGCGCGCCTGCGATTCGTGTTCACCGCCGGGGCGCCGTTGCCGACCACCGTGGATGCAGCCTACCGTCAGCGCAACGTGCCAGTCCTGGAGGGATGGGGACTCACGGAGAATTCGCCTTGTGTGACGCTTTCCACTCCGGACTTGCCCCGCAGGTGCGGATTCGTCGGCCAGCCCATACCGGGCGTGCGCGTGCGCGTGGGCAGTGACCAGGAGCTGATGGTCCAGGGGCCGAATGTGATGCTGGGCTATCTCGACGACGAAGACGCCACCAGCCGCGCCATCGACGAGGATGGCTGGTTCCATACCGGCGACCTGGGCGAGTTCACGCCCGAAGGCCTGCACCTCTTTGGCCGCAAGGATGGCGCCTTCAAGCTGACGACCGGCGAGAAGGTGCATCCGCAACGGATTGAGTCGGTGCTGGTCAACGAATCGCCGTATATCAACTGTGCGGTGGTGATCGGTTCGGGAAGGGACTTCGTCGGCGCCATCCTCTATCCGAACTGGTCAAAGGTGCAATCCTGGGCGGCCCAACGGGGTCTTTCTACCGGAGAGTTGACCGACCATTCCGCCTTCCGCGAATTGATGGCCAACGAACTCGCCCGCCTGAATTCCCTGATTGAAGTTAAGTACCAGCGCGTTCGCCGCGCCATTGTCGCCAACCACGAACCTTCTCTGGATCAGGGCGAACTGACGCCGTCAGGAAAACTGGTCCGTAAAGTCATCTTGAACAACTACCAACGACAGATCGAGGCGATGTTTTCGGCTGACCCGCCCGAGGGTGTGATTGACGTACCCCAACCCGAGACTCGGAGGACCTGTGCCGGTGTCGCGTAACGGTCATGAAGAAGTCGTCATCGTCGGCGCCGCACGCACGCCCATCGGCGTCAAGTGCGGCACGCTGGCAAGCTGCGCCGCGGAGGACCTTGCGGTACTCGCCGCCGAAGAGGCCATTCGACGAAGCGGTATTGCGCGGGACAGGATCGATGCAGCGGTCGGCGCCAACGTCTATCAAATGACCGCCCCCGGCATGCAAGACATTTACTTTCCACGAAATGTCGCACTGCGATGCCATTTGAACGTCGAAATCCCGGCCCTCATGGTCCAGCGGATCTGCGGATCGGGTCTCCAAACCATCGTTACCGGCTGTCACCAGATTCTTCTGCCGGACCACCTGGACAGCGCCCGGACGGTGCTTTGCGTCGGCGCCGAAACGATGTCGCGCGTTCCACAAATCGTCCGTTCGCGACGATCGCGCTCGGCGTTCTGGGAATTTACCGAGGGAGGTTGCGTCGAGGACGCCATGCTCACCTCACTCAATCATGACCTGGCTCGCACCAGCATGATGCTGACTGCCGACGAATACGGCGCGCGAATGGGCGTCACGCGCGAGGAATGCGATCGATACGCCGATCTGTCTCACGAAAAGGCGCGAGCCGCATATCGCCGTAGCTGCTTCAACGGCGGTGATTTACTCCGTGGCATGTTCGCGGTCGAGACGAAGGACCCGGTTGGGCGACCCATTCACCTGGCCCGGGACGAATGTGTTCGCCAGACTTCAGTGGACGTCTTGGCCAGGCTGCCGGGGCTTACACCCAACAAGCTCGTGTCGCCCGGTAACGCCAGCGAGATCAGCGACGGCGCAGCAGCGGTGATCCTGACCGACCGGACGCGGGCCGACGCCTTGGGGTTGTCGGGGCGCTACGCGATCGCCGGTTGCGGCGTGTGCGGTGTTGATCCTCGCGTGATGGGCCGTGGCCCGGTGCCCGCAGTTCAACAGGCATTGACCCGCGCGGGAATTGAGAAAAAGGACATCGGCCTGTGGGAAATCAACGAGGCCTTTGCAGCGCAGTCTCTGGGCGTCGAGAAGGAGCTGGATTTGGACCGCGAAATCGTGAATGTAAACGGTGGCGCAATCGCCATCGGCCATCCGCTGGCCGCGACCGGCGCCCGCCTGCTCGTGGACCTGATGTACGAGATGCAGCGACGAACCGTGCATTATGGCTGTGCCTCGGCGTGCATCGGCGGTGGGCAGGGTATCGCGGTCATCATCCGCGACACGGAGATGACCTGATCAGAGGTCGTTGAAGGGTGGTTTGTCATGAAGCGAGCATTCTCATTCGGAGACAAGTCGATTGAATCGGCAGTTCGCCGTATCAACGAAATCCGCCGCGTGGCGATCATCGGCGCCGGCACGATGGGCCAGGGCATTGCCATCGATCTGCTCCAGAAAACGGATTACCAGATCACTCTGCTCGATGTCCAGCCCGCAGCCCTCGAACGGGCCCAAACACGGCTCGAAGCATTCGTGGGCCAACAGGAGCAGCAGAATCGGATTCGCCCGGAGGACGCCAAGGCCCTGGCGGCGCGAACCGCCTTCACCCAGGACTACGCTGCTCTCCGGGACGCCGACATTGTCTGGGAGGTGGCCACGGAACGAGCCGACATTAAATCAAACATCTTCGAAGCGCTCACGAAAGTCCTCGATCCCGAGAAAATCGCCGCCATCTTTTCGAACACTTCGTCGCACACGACCAGCGAACTGGCCGAACTTTTTCCTTGCGAGGCGTTCCGGGAGAAGTTTCTCACCGTGCATGGTTATTTCCCCTTTGAGGCCAATGCCCTGATCGACGTGATGAAGGGCAAGTACGCCTCCAACGAGACGTTCGCCATCGGTGTCGTCTTTGCCGATCAGATTCTTGAAAAGACGGTTATCGCACTGCCCGTCGACCACCACGGCTACATCACCGATCCGATCTTCCAGGCGATGGCGGCGATCATCTCCTGGGACGTCCGCACGGCGCAGGACATCGTTCAACTCGGCGGGCTGTGGACCCTGCTGACCGCCAATCCGTTTACCGTGCTCGATCAGACCGGCCATATGCCGTACACCGAGTCGTCACGGCATTTCGGCCAGGCACTGCCGCCGACCGACCGCCTGCGAGGCCTCTATCATCGGGACGGAAAGTATTACCCGGACTGGATTGCGGGGTTCGAAAAAGACGGTTCGACGGGTGTCAACAGCCCGTCTCAGCAGGGCTTTTATCAATGGAGCGCGTGCCGCGACAATCCCGGACCCAACAAAGTATTTGATCCCGCCAGCGGGCAGTATGTGCCCATCGGCGAGATATCCCGCAAGGACTTCTGGTCGTATTACGACGCGATGGAGCGCGACCGCCGCGCCGGCAGGATTCGCAGCGCCGAGTCGCTGATCCATGTCGGCTGCGCCGATGACGCCGGCGGCCGGGCCTTTCGACGATACGCTCTGCCGATTTGCCTGTACGCTCTCGACCTGATTCAGGATCGCATCGCCACACCGGGCCAGATCAATCTTTCGACGCGCACCGGCCTGCGCTTCAAGATCGGCCTCATTGAATTGATCGACGCGCTCATTGCCAAACTGACGCTTGACGGGCTGATCGAGCTGATCCGCCGGGCGCAGGATGAAAACGCGGATGATCCGCCGATTCTCGCCATGCTCGACATCGACGGAAAGGCCGGACCGCGGGTCGGCTGCCCCAGCCTGCTTTTCGAACTCAAGAAACGCAATCTCGGCGGCCTTCTGGGATACGGCAAATCCTATCGCACGCCGGTGGCGGAGTTGGACCTCGAGACCGGCGAGTACCGACCGTTCTATCCGACGCTCAAGTTCCACGGGCCGTCGATCCGAGATCGCGTCGCCAGCATCGTGTTTAATCAGCCGCTGCGCGGCAACGTGTTCAACAAGGCGGTGATCGACCAGCTCACCCACGCCTATCACCACGCGTTAAAGCTGCATCGCGACGGCAAGTGCGGCGCCGTGCTCTTCACCGCGGCCGGCGGCGGCATGAGGATGCTCGGCGCGGATGCCCGCGAATTCAACCGCGGCTGGTACGAGCGGGAGAAGGGCTATGTGCCGCTTTCGCATGAGGAAGCAGCATCGTCGAGTCGAAACGCGCTGGGCATCTTCCGGCTGATCCAGCGCAGCCCCGTCGCGACCATCGGCGTGTTCGGCGAAAAGTGGGGAGGCGGAGCGGAGTTTACTTATTTCCTGGATCTGCGCTACGACCTCCGCGCGATGGGCCTCGCCTTTGATTCACTGGAACGCTCTACGCGGTGGATTCAGAGAAACTCCTACAACCAGCCGGAGTTAGACTACGCGATCCTCCCCGGATTCGGCGCGGCCGGTGAGCTGAAGCGCCTGGGCATGGGCGACTCGATGATCTTCGAAATTTTCGACCAGGGCCTGACGGCCGATCGGGCCTGGCAGGTGGGGTTGTCAAACGGCGTCTTCGATGACGAATATGAGGCGCTGCGGCGCGGCTACGAGCGCGCCCGCCTGATGGCCAAAGACGCTCCCTATTCACGCGCTCTGTTCAAGCATGAACTGTCTCGCGGAACCGACGACGAGGCCCTGCCTCGCGAGACGGCCGATGCTTTCGACCCCAAGAAGAATCCTTTCATTCGAACCGGACTGCTGGCGCTGCTCGATCGGCGAGGCGCCCCAGCCAAAATGGATTATGCCTGTCGGGACACACCGCTGCCGGGTTGGACCTACCCCGCGGACGACGGCCTGGCGGAGGCAGTCACAATCGAGCCGCCGACGAACGGCGCGAGAGCGCGGAGCGAGTCGCCATGAAATACGAAGAGATCATTCAACATTGTCGCGAACTGCTTGATCTTCTCCCCAGCCAGGTGCTGGCCCAGGCCCGGCAACGTCGCGAGGGGCTCGGCGCCTTCGCGGTATTTCCGGTGTATGCGCCCGTGGAAGTGATCCACGCCGCCGGGCTGATGCCGGTGAGTGTTTTCGGCGCGGGCAACAAGCTGGAAATCACCCATGCCGACTCGCGTTTCCAATCTTTCATTTGCTCGATCGCTAAGAGCACACTGGAGCTTTTCCTGTGCGGCGAGATGAACAATTTCGACGGGGTCGTGTTCAGCTCCATTTGCGACGTCGCCCGGAACCTGGCCAGCGTCGTGAAGCGCAATTCGCCGGACTTGTACGTGGAGTTTCTTCATCTGCCGCAGAACATGTCGAGCGCCGCGTCGAAGGCCTACACGCGGGCGGAATTCGAACGTTTCCGAACAAATCTCGCCGCACAACAGGGGCGTGAGATTACCGACACCGCCATCGCCGGAAGCCTGGACGTCTACAACCGCATCCGTCGCATGACTCGAGCGTTGTACGACGAGCGGAAGAGCCGCCCGGGGTCCATTTCCGCCGGAGACCTCCGCGCCGTCGTGCAGGCCGGCACACGGATGATGCCGGAGGACTTCTCACCGCTCCTCGAACGACTGGTCGAGCAGGTGAAGGCGCGAAAAGTGCACCCGCGCGACAGCGTCAAGGTCGTCGTTGAAGGGGCATTCTGCGAGCAGCCGCCGATCGAATTACTCGATGCCATCGAGGCGGCCGGCTGCCAGGTCAAGGACGACGACATGATCATCGGCTCCCGGCTTTTCCATGCGGATGTTGTCTGCCATGGTGATCCACTGGGCGCGCTCGCGGACGCGTACCTTCACGGCAGCGTTTATACGTCAGTGCGGCATGACAACGGGCACCCCCGCTCGGAAGGATTGATTCTGCGAATGCGCCAGGCCGGCGCGGAGGCTGTGCTCTTCACGCCCGCCAAGTTCTGTGAGCCGGCACTGCTGGATTACGTGCTTTTTCGTCAGCGTCTCGACGAAGCCGGCATTCCGCACCTGAAGCTGGAGTTCGAGGAAAAGATGTGGACCTTCGACGCGCCGCGGACGGAGGTGGAGACCTTCGCCGAATCGATTCTTTTTGATTGAAAGGACACAAGATGTCAGCGGCACCCGTGCAGACCAAGGACTACCGGGGCGATGTTCATACGCTCTCCCGAGACCTCATGAGCGATTGGATGTCCCAGCTCAAGGACGCCACGCAGTCCGGCGTACCCTCCGCCTATCTGATGGTTAGCGGCAACTGCGTCGAAATCCTGCGATGCTTCGACATCCTGCCGGTCTTTCCGGAGATCAATGCCCTCCAACTGGCCATCCGCAAGAACTCACTTCCCTACATCATCAAGGCCGAGGAGATCGGCTACGCTTCCGACAACTGCGCCTACGTCAAGGCCGACATCGGCTACACGCTCTGCGGCGGCGTCGGCGAAAACGGAACGACGCCCAAACCCTCGCTGATCGTCTGCAATTTCGTCGGCTGCAATGTTTACATCAAATGGTTCGAGCATTGCGCCAGCATGATGAACGTGCCGTTGGTCATGCTCGACATCCCCTTCGTCCGCGAGGCGAATCCGAGCAAGGAGGATATCGCCTACGTCATCACCCAACTGCGCGAACTGATCGGCCGTTGCGAGGCGCTGACCGGCAAGAAGTTCGACATCGACCGGTTGCGCGAGATTCTGCGTTATTCGGCGCGGGCCGAGCGCGGTTGGAAGCGCGCCAAAGATCTGTGCAAGCACCGGCCGGCCCCCTTCGACGCCTACTTCGACAGCATCAACATGATGGGTCCGATCAACGCCTTGCGCGGCACGAAGGAGGCCGTGGACTTTTTCGACAAGACCGTCGAGGTCTATGAAAAAATGACGGCCGAGGGAATCGGAGTCTCCGACCAGGAGGAGTTCCGCATCGTCGTCGAGGGGCCGCCGCCGTACCCTTACTACCGCAATTTCCGAAGTCTTTTCGAAAAATGGGGCGCGGTCGCTGTTCAGAGCACCTATTCCACCGTGGGCGGCATCTGGGAATTCGGCTTTGTTCATGACCCCGATCGACCGCTGGAAAGCATCGCCGAGCAGATGATCCTGCACAACCTGTGCAACCGCTCGATGCTGGAGCGCTACCGGCAGATCAAGCGCTATGTCGAGGAATGGCACGCCGACGCCCTGGTCATCCATAGCGTCAAGAGCTGTCGCCTCTTCTCCGCCGGTCAGGGCGATATGCGCGAGTATTTCATCAAGGAATGCGGCGTGCCGACCTTGATGGTCGAGTCGGACCTGGAAGATCCGCGCTATTACGCCGAGGCCCAGCTCCGCAACCGCATCGACGCCTTCTTCGAGTCTCTGCGCTACAAGCGGATCCGACAGGTACAGGGAAGTCAGACCAAAGAGGTACAAACATGACTTATGCCGCCGGCATCGACGTAGGAAGTACGCAAACCAAGGCCATCCTCATCGACGACGCTCGATCGATCATCGCCAGAAAACTGATCGACACCGGCGCCAACGTCAAGCGTGCCGGACAGGTCGCCCTCGACGCCCTGCTTGCCGATTCTGGCGTGCCGCGGGAACGGCTCGGCTTTGTCGTGGGCACAGGGTACGGCCGCTACAAAATCGAAGCAGGCGATGCCCAGGTGACGGAAATCTCCTGTCATGCCCGCGGCGCGCACATGCTGTTTCCCGGCACCCGGACCGTTATCGATATGGGAGGCCAGGATACCAAGGCGATCAAAGTCGGTCCGGACGGCGACGTGCTGGACTTTTGCATGAACGACAAATGCGCCGCAGGCACCGGCCGATTTCTCGCCGCCGCCGCGGATGTGCTGGGTCTTACGCTCGATGAAATCGGGCCTATTTCACTCAAGGGCACGAACCCCATCCGACTGACCAGCGTTTGCACCGTCTTTGTGGAGTCGGACATCCTCAGTTACCTCGCCCAGAAGAAAAAGATCGAGGACATCCTCGCTGGCGTGCATCAGGCCATTGCCTCACGCACGATTGGCTTGGTCCGCCGCGTGGACATCGAGCAGGAAATCACGTTCACCGGTGGGGTCGCCCGAAACGTCGGCATGATCTCGACCCTGGAAGAAAAGCTGGGGGCGCCGCTCAACGTGACGCCGGACTCGCAATTCACCGGCGCATTGGGGGCGGCCCTCTTTGCGCTAGACCATGTATTCGCGGCGGAAGCCACACGTCGAACCGTCCCGGATGAACCGGCAGTCTGGGTCGATGGCTGAACATCAAGGAGAGCATGATGCAACATATCGCGGGAGTTGATCTCGGCAGCGGCGCGACCAAGACGGTCATCATCGACGAAGCAGGGCGTTTTCGCGGCATCGGACTTGCCCGCACGCAGGCCGATTTCGACGCGGTCGCTCGGCGATCGATCAACGCTGCGTGCGAACAGGCCGGCATACAACCCGATCAGCTTGACTACGTTGCCTCAACGGGTCTGGGACGGTACAGCTTTGACGGTCGCGATATCCAGATCACCGACCTGACCTGCGGTGCACACGGAGCGCATGCGCTCTTCCCGGAAGCCCGCTTTGTCTTGGATATGGGAGCCCAGTGCACCCGCGCCATCGCCTTGCGCGCCAACGGAAAAGTCAAGCTTTTCCGCACGAACGAGAAATGCGCCGCGGGCAGCGGGGGATTCTTGGAGCGCGTCGCGCGCTACTTGGAAGTCAAGATCGAGGAGTTGGGAAGCGTCTCTATGCAAGCCGAGCATCCGCAGCCGATCAGCAGCGTTTGCGCTGTCCTGGCCGAGTCGGAGATTATCAACCACGTCTCCGAAGGCCGGACCGTTCCGGACATTGTCCGCGGGGCTCACGATTCGCTTGCCGAACGGGCGATGAGCCAGCTCAAGATGGTGGGATTCGACGGCCCCGTCGTCTTTATTGGCGGCGTGGCATTGCAAGAGGGAATGGTCGAGGCGTGTCGCAAGAAGTTCGCGCATCCCGTCCTCGTACCCGAGCATTCGTCCCACGTCGCAGCCTACGGAGCCGCCCTGTTAGGCCTCAGTCGGCTCCGTAAACGCTCCGCAACCACGGCTCCCCTCGCCACAGACCTGGTGGTTTGATGGTGATGATAAACCACTCGTGAAGGACGTTTCATGGCCCGCGAATCCGTCTTAAGCCGACCGATCGACGTAGCCGTCATCGGCGGGGGTCCCGCCGGCGCGGCATTGTCTGTGTTCCTGGAGCGCGCGGGGTATCATTGCCTGGTGTTCGAATCAGGGCAGTTCCCGCGATATCACATTGGCGAATCTTTGATCCCTCATACCTACGGAGTATTGGATCGTCTGGGTCTGCTGCCGAAACTGCGGGCGTCCGATTATCCGGAAAAGTACAGTGTGCGTTTCGTTTCGCCCGATGGCACGGAGTCGACGCCGTTTTATTTCTCGGAAACCATCGAGGGCGAGCGGAGTCGGACCTGGCAAGTCGAGCGATCTTCGTTCGATCGGCTCTGTCTCGATCACGCGCGGGATAACGGCGCGGACGTTCGTATGGGAACGACCGTGGAACGAGTACTGTTCGAGGGCGATCGGGCGGTAGGCGTCCGCGCGCAGCCCGCCGATGGCAGGCCGTACGATGTGGCCGCACGCGTGCTGGTGGATGCCTCCGGCCGCTCCACGGTGATAGGAGCACAACTGGGTCTCAAAGGTCCTGTGCCGGGTCTGAGAAAGGCCGCGGTCTGGTCGTATTACAAGGGCGGCAAGCGCCTCAGCGGAATCGACTCCGGCGAAACCACCATCTTCATGATCCGCCGCCGAGGATGGTTCTGGTACATCCCCTTGCCCAACGACGTAGTCAGCACGGGCGTCGTCGCCGACCCGGACGAGCTTTTTTCGAATGAACAGGAAACCGAAGCCATTTACGAGCGGGAAGTCAATGCCTGCGCGCCCCTGTTGGAGCGTCTCAAGTCGGCAAAGCGCTGCGCGAAGGTGTACGGCGGCCCTGGAGAGCTGGCGTACTTCAATCGCCGGACATCCGGTTGCGGTTGGGTCGCGATTGGTGACGCGCGGGCTTTTCTGGACCCCATCTATTCCTCGGGACTGTTTCTCGCTCTGGCTTCGGCGGAGCTGGCGGCCGACGCCATTCGCCAGGCCCTCGAAGCAGACGACGTTAGCGCCGCGCGGCTCGGCGCATTCGAGCCGCAATTGATGGCGGGAGTAGACGTCGTCCGGCGCCTGATCTACGCCTTCTACGACCCGACTTTCAGTTTCGGCGAGTTCGTAAAGCGCTTCCCCGGGCAACGACGCGCCCTTATCGACTGCCTCGTGGGCGATGTCTTGAAAGACTTGAACGCCTTCAAGGCGGCGCTGGCCCAGATGACGCCGCCGCCCCCCGCTCTGTCAGGCGTCAGCGAGACGTAGGAGATTGCGATGACTTCGTGCAGGATCACGGACACCATTGGATCATTCGGAGCGCGGCGCCGGGCGCTCGTCGCCGCCTACGGAGCCGTCTTGCCAGGCCTCAGTCGGCTTCACAAACGTCGCGCTTCGGCTGGATCACTCGCTACAATCGTTGTAGTTTGACCCGCGAACTCAGACAAGGATACTCTCATGGACGCAACTCGATGCCTTCGAGAGGAGCACCAACTAATCCTCAAAGTGCTGGACAGTTTCGAACCGGCCCTCGCCTCCGCCCGCGAATCACAAATCGTTGACCGATCGGTTTTTGGGCACTACATCGAGTTTTTCCGGGGTTTCGCGGATCTTTGCCACCATGGCAAGGAGGAAGAAAAACTCTTCCCCTGCCTCCAGCGCTGCGGAATGCCCGGCGATTGTGGACCCATTGCGGTCATGCTTGAAGAGCACCGGCAAGGTCGCCTTCACGTCCGCTCGATGGCCGACTGTCTGGGGCCGGCCGAAAAGGGAGAGGCCGCGGCGATCGATGCTTTCCTGCGGCACGGCTTTGCTTTTCTCGATCTACTTCGAAACCACATCGGCAAAGAGGACCAAGTCCTCTTCCAAATCGCGGATGAGATCATTCAGGGAGAATCGCTTTCGCACTTGACGAGTTCCTATCGCGACGTGGAGCAAAATCGCGACTATGAACAAACCTACCGGATGTGTCGCGCCATCGCGGATCGGCTGGTTTCCGAATCACCTGATGCCGATGATTCGGCTCGCTAACGGGGGATCGGGCAGGCTGAGGTTCCCCACTAGAAGTGGACACCCAGAAGCAAGGAATTGGGCGTTCAAAAGGTCGCGGGAGACGATCAGGAAACGAGCAATTTCACGAGCCGGCGCCCCTCTTCGCGTCGAGGGCTTTCCTGTCGAGATTCAGTGATCGCGGCGTTTTCTGCAGTTACTGGAGTTGCGCAGTTTGTCGCGTCGTGCTTCTCCTCTTAACGGATTCTGTCAGACCTCATTGTTATGGCTGCGCATCCCACCGCGGGCTGAGCCGTGTACTTTTCAGGAGAAACGCAGGCAGCACGAGCGCTGTTTTCGCTTCGCCAGCTCTTTGAGTGCTTGGTCGCGTACGAGACGATTTCGCCGTCCCGCCGCAGCGCGTGAAACGATCGCCGGGTTCGTTAACAGACGTTCACCGTGTACGGAGTTTGATTTCACGCCGGCGGCCAGACGATCGCGTGTCGCGCTGATCGATTGCCACGATCACGGGCGTTGAAAGTGCAGCTCCTCAAGAAGCCGCGTAACGAAGGGACGGTTGTCGCGATAACCGCTCGCACACATTCGGGCGGTTGGGCACGCCTTCGATCGGCGACGGGCTCGAAAACGTGATTGGAATGCGGCAAGACATGGAAAAAATCGGTTAGGAAACCGTTGCTCGATCCAACTGAGCCACGGGGGATCGTACGGCGAATGCCAACCGATAATCTCGCCACCGGCTTGTGCATCCCCGCACGGGGTCGGCTGACCCCGTGGAACCCAACATTATTGGCCCGTAAACGCTCGTTTTTCAACCGTCGCCTGCATACTATTAACCATGGTGGACATTGCGGGCAGGGGCCGAGCCGTCAACCGGCTCGCCGTCGCTCGGCAGGGGGAAACAGGCTCGCACGGAGAGAATTCGGTGATCTCCGATTCTCTGGAGGCGGATTCAAAAAATGGGTAATCGGTCCAAGGGCTGGAATCTCCTGCTCGGTGCAGCGTGCATTCATTGCGCCGCGTGCATGCTCGCGCCCGCCGCGGCAAGCGCGCAGGCACCCGCAGTCCCGCCCGGCAAGTTGATATTCCGGACGGAGACCGTCGACCTGTCTCAGATTCCCTCCCTACTCCACGCCAGGGCGCGCTTCGACCCGGCGGTTCCCTACGTCATTCAACTCGACGGCCCGATGACGCCGGCCCGGCGCGAAGTGCTCTCGGCCGCCGGCGTGAAGCTCCACCAGTATCTTCCGGTCCACGCCTATATCGCAGACCTCGGCGCCGCCGATGCGACCGCGCTGGTCGATGCCAGCTTCGTCACCTGGGTCGGCGTTTTTCAGGATGCCTGGAAAATCAGCCCCACCATCGGCAAGTCTGAATTCGTCACCAAAGAGCGACGCGATCTCGACGCCCGTGGCCGCCGTTTGCTCGTCGTGCATCCCTTTAAGGATGCCGGGAACGAACGGATTATCGCCGAGGCCGCTAGATTGGGCGGCAAGACACTGCGCCTTCCGTCGCGCGACGGTTCTCGTCGCCTCGGCATCGAACTCGACAAACGCCGCATGGAGCCCTTCCTGAAATCAAAGGACATCCTCTTCGTCGATGAGGCCCCCGAGGCACAGCCGCGAAACGCCTCGACTTCCTGGATCGTCCAAAGCAACATCGCCAATGTCCGCACCCTGTGGGACATGGGCCTCCACGGTGAAAACCAGATCGCCGGGATCGTCGACTGGGATCTGCGGGCCGATCATTGCTCGTTTGATGATCCCGCGAATCCCATCGGGCCCATGCATCGCAAGCTCCTTGCCTATTACGGTATGGGCATCAATCCGGGCTACGGCGCTCACGGCACCCACGTCGGGTGTACCTTCGCGGGCAAGGAAGTCGCCGAGTTGAATCCCGACCTCAAGGGCCTGGCCTACGAAGCCAAGATCGTGTTTCAACATTACAGCGGCGTTGCGGTCGGCGGTGTTTTCAACGCCTACAACCGATTCACCATCGCCCACAACGACGGCGCCCGCGTCCACAACAACAGTTGGGGCAATAACGACTACTTTTACAATCAGTGGGCCCACGACATCGACGCCTTCACGTGGGACAACGAAGACGACCTGGTCCTCGTCGCCGTCATCAACAGCGGCATCGTCAAAGCGCCTGAAAACGCAAAGAACTGTCTCTCCGTCGCCGCCGGCAAAGATTCCCCCAACCAGAACCAGAAATGCATGGGCGGCGCCGGTCCGACCGCGGATGGTCGGCAAAAGCCCGAGGTCTTCGCCCCCGGTTGCGGCTCGCGCTCGGCCGACGTGAATACAGTTTGCGGCAACGACGACACCGGTAGTAGCGGCGGAACGTCCTACGCCACGCCTGCCGTCTCCGCGATGGGCTTGCTTACCCGCCAATACTTCATGGATGGCTTCTATCCCACCGGTGTCCCCGACCTCGCTCATGCCTTCACCCCCAGCGGCGCATTACTCAAGGCCATGGTGATCAACGCCGCGGCGGACATGTCCGGCATCGCCGGCTACTTCAACGCCACGGAGGGTTGGGGTCTCATCAAGATGGACGATGTGATCTACTTCGCCGGTGACGCCCGCAAGACCTTGATCGAAGACATTCGAAACACCTCCGGCCTTTCCACCGGCGAGACCAAGTCGCACTACGTCGTCGTCGGTCCCACCGTGACTCAGCTAAAAGTCACGCTCGTCTGGACCGACGCCCCCGCAGCCGTCATGGCCGGGCTGACACCCATCAACAACTTGAACTTGTCCGTCCATTCCCCGTCGGCCGCTGTTTATCTCGGAAACGTCTTCAGTGGAGCGGAGTCCATGACCGGCGGCTCCTCGGATTCGGTCAATAATTCCGAACAGGTTCACCTCGCCGCGCCCGAAGCCGGCGTATGGCGAATCGATGTCGCCGGAACCGCAGTCAATCAGGACACACAGGGATACGCCCTGGTCGTAACGGGCGACGTGGATTGCATCAAAGGCGACGTGAACGGAGACGGAATCCTCGACGGACTCGACGTTCAGGAATTCGTACAAATTCTGTTAGGGGGCGGACCATTTTTCCCGAAGTGCGCCGCGGACATGAATTACTCCGGCGCACCTGATATCATGGATGTGGACGGATTCGTATCCGTCTTGCTCGGCGCCTGACGAAAAGGCGGGGAACGGCGCCGGTTACGCAATCCGAGCGAATGCACGCCGCATTAAGCATCACAACCGAACGAAGGGGGAGGACGGGAGCGAAAGCACAGTGAAGATTCCATCGCCCAAATCATCTCATGAAGTGCGAAGTCTGATTTTCGCCGCGGTCATCGTCGTATGTATTTCCGCTCAGCCGGCCGGCGCGATCATCACGGAAGATCGGGTTCTCGTCGTCTACAACTCGGCTTTCCCCGAGGCGGTCACGCTCAAGGACGCCTATCTCGCTCATCATCCCGCCATCCCCGCGGCGAACGTCTTCGACCTCAGCAACGCCGCCATTCCGGCCGCCGACCTCACCCGGGCCCAGTTCAACACGCTGATCCGCGACCCCATTCGAGCGTACCTCTTGCTGCCCGGCGATCCGACGCCCTCCGGCATCGTGTACATCGTCCTGATTCGTCCCATCCCGCATCGGATTCAGGACACCGACATCCCCACCGTGGGAGACATGCCCGGCAGCGCCGCAACGGATCTCACCAACGGCGATGCGGATTACGCCAGCGTGGACGCCGAACTGGTCCTCCTTTGGCAGAATCTCGACGCCGGCGAGGCAGGCGGCACGATGGACAGCCTTTCCGACAACATGATCGACAATCCCTACCACCAGACCGCCGCGATGATCGGTTCCTTTTCTCGCGCCAATATCCAGATCGCCAAGACATTCATGAATCGTTCCAACATCTGCTGGATTCCAAGCGGAAGCGGAGCGACGCTGCTGACACCGGGTGATATGTACCTTGTCAGCCGGATCGACGGCACCACCTTATTGCAGGCGACCGCCGCACTGGATCGGGCGCAGAATCTGAGGATCAACAAGGCCCTGGTACGCGTGCTGCTCGATGAGTTCGACGTGTCCACAAACCAGGACTTTGACGACGACAAACTCTTTGCCTTCAACGATCCATTCTTCGCGGGTGATGACTACGAGGAAACAACGGCGATCCTGACCGGAGCGGGCTGGGACGTTCGCTACGACGGAACGTTCAACTTCATCGATTCCACCGAAGAGACCAACCCGATCATTGCCTACGGCTCCTACGGAGAGAATCACGATGCCGTCGCCGGACTCGGCGAGAACCCGCCGGGCAGCGCAACCTACATCAACGGCTTCAACTTCCCCCCGGGCGCGATCTTCAATACCTTTGAATCGGACAACGCCCGTGCGCTCAACGGCCTCGGCTCGGTCTTCGGACTCGAGCAGGTAGCCGACTTCCTGGCCGCAGGAGGCACCTTTGCCGTCGGCCACGTCTATGAGCCCTTCACATTCACCATCGCCGACAACGAGTTTCTCTTCGTCAATTTCCTGGTAAACGGACTCTCATGGGGCGAGGCGGCCTATTCGTCCATTCCCGCTCTGAGCTGGCAGAATGTCGTCTTTGGTGATCCGCTTACCGTGCCCGTGATTCTCGACGATCCCGGGCTTCCCTTGGGCGACATGAACGGAGACGGACAGGTCAACGGACTGGACATCGCTCCCTTCACGGATGTCGTGATCAATGGCCCGCCGAACTATTACACCGCCTTCCCGACGCTGGACCCCATCGCCCGCGGCGATTTCACCGGGGACCGGCAGGTCACGCTGTCGGATGTCCCCCAGTTCCTTGACGCGCTTCTCACGCCCTGACGACGCACCCGACGGGACCCGGCGCCGGCCTCGTTTGGCATCATTGGGCAATCGGTTAAAGTACGCGCCCGAATCGACCGTGGCCTCGTCGGCGACGGTCGGCGTGACATGGAAAGGGCGCGATGGCAATTCAGTTTATGTGTGCGGCCTGCGGGCAGCCGATCGAAGTCGACGACGAAATGGCGAACCAGGCCGTGACCTGTCCCTACTGCCGCAAGGTGGTCACGGCCCCGTTGGTCAGCGAGCATCAGACCCTTCACGATCCCGCCGCGGCGAGGCCCACCGCCGCCGCCTCCGGTCCCGCTCACCATCCGCCGGTTCCGGTCGCGGCCGGCACAAATATCTTGAGCTGGCTCTCGCTGGCCTGCATTTCGGGCTCGCTCATTTGCTTCGCGGTCTTTGTCGGGTTCGTGCTGTCCATCGCCAAGGACCATGACATCCAGCAAATGCCGCAAGCGGAGTTCAACAAGATTCTGCAGGAGGAGATGATCGCACGAACAGGCGTTCAATTCGCCGGCGCTCTGGGCTTCTGCGTTTTTCCGCCTCTTGGCATCGTGTTTGCCATCGTCGCCCTTGTGAAGCGCACGCCCCCCAAGTGGCCGGCCATTACCTCGCTCAGTATCAGCGGGCTGATCATCCTCCTCATGTGTTTTTGGATTATGTTGCAGGCCGCGCAGCTCCCCGCTCAGGGCGCCGCGGTTCCGTAGGCCTTGCCTTCATTGAAGATTATTTGAATGTCCAATAATCCAAGTGCGCGGGCAGGCCTTTCATTTCATCTCTTGCGCGCAGCGGCCGACACCCCATGCATTCGGTTCTTAGCGGACGCTTGGCAATCCGTTGAATCCGATGGCTCGCGCGATCTGTCGCTTCTGAGAGGTTAACTGTCCCAACCTGCGGAAAGCGCATTGACAAGGGTCCGTCAATCAGGGTATTTTCCGAGTTGGTGATAAGAAACGTGTCGCGCGGTCGAGTGATGAGATTCCCATTTCCAAATGCGGAGTCGGCGCAGCGAGGTATCCATGGAAGTATATGAGGCACCCAGATCGCAGAGCCGCGCTGAGCGTGGCGATCGACGCCGCGTCTTCACGCTGGAGCACGCCAATCGGACGCTTCCACTCGTCAAGCGAATCGTCGCTGACATGGTCAAGCAGTTCAAGCTCGTCTGTTCACTGGAAGATCGCTGCCACATGCGCCGCCCGCGCGTCACTCAGGAAGAACATCAGGCGATCCGCAAGCGCTACGAAGTGGAACTCGACAACCTCCGCGATCTTTGCGAGGAACTCGCCGCAGTCGGTTGCGAGCTGAAGGACTGGCGGCGCGGCCTGATCGACTTCCTCTCCATGAGGGACGGTCGCCAGATCGAGCTCTGCTGGCAGCTTGGCGAAGACAAGATCGAGCACTGGCACGAAGTTGGGGCCGGCTTCGCCGGTCGTCAGCCGCTCGACGTCGATTTCAATCAGGAAGCCGTGACCCAGTCCTGACCGTGCCACGGCCGCGGCCTCACGTCCCATCCCGCCGGATCCCAGCGCCCGCCGACGCCGCGGTTTGTCCCTTCTCGCCTTGACCCTTATTTGTTTAGAATCGTTCCTCCGGGGGGATCAGGAGGCGACGCCCCATGACATTGCGCCCGATCGCCAGCGAGGCGGCCCGCAAGCATCTTCGGCTTTCGATGTGTCCCGAAGTCGGGCCCATTCGTTTTGCAAACCTCCTGCGCGAGCTGGGCGGAATCGACGCCGTTCTGGGGGCCAGCGTCCAGAAGCTTCAATCTGTCTCAAAGGTCGGCCCCAAGGTCGCCCAGGGAATCGCCTCCCTGCGCGACCGGGTGGATGTCGACGCGGAAGTCCTGTTGGCCGAGCGTCACAACGTGCGCATCGTCTGCCTGGAGGATGACGATTACCCGCTGCCGCTGCGCCGCATTTACGACCCGCCGATCTGCCTCTATGTCAAAGGCACGCTGGATCGTCGCGATGCGATTGCCTTCGGGATCGTCGGCTCCAGGGCCTGCTCGCGCTACGGCGCCGAACAGGCCGAGCGTTTCGGCGCTCTCGCGGCCGGCGCTGGAATGACCGTCGTCTCGGGAATGGCGCGCGGGGTCGATTTTCATGCCCACTCCGGCGCGCTGGCCGCCGGCGGAAGGACTCTCGCCGTCCTGGGTTGCGGGCTGTGCCACGTGTACCCGCCTGATTCTGTCGAGTTGGCGCAGCGCATCGTGGAATCGGGCGCCATGATCTCCGAACTGCCGATGAGCGTCGCGCCCGATGCCAAGAATTTCCCGCCGCGCAACCGCATCATCGCCGGGCTCTCGATGGGGGTGCTGGTCGTCGAGGCGGCCCGGCGTAGCGGCGCGCTCATCACCGCCCGCCTGGCGACCGAATACGACCGCGAAGTGTTCGCCCTGTCCGGCCGCGTCGATACGCCGCAGGCCGAGGGGTGTTTGGAGCTGGTGAAGAAAGGCGAGGCCAAGCTGATCACTCAATTCGGCGACGTGCTGGAAGAGCTCGGCGCAGTGGGCGCCTCACTTCGCGAGGCCGCGTCGCCGCAACTTGCCCAGACATTGTTCGACAACGGACATGAAATGTCGCCTTCCCCCGCCGGCGTCCTTCAACTCGACGAGGCCGAGCAGGCTGTCCTGAACTGCCTCAACCAGGAATCGATGGGCATCGAAAAAATCTGCGAATGGTCCGGAATGATTCCGTCGCGCGTGGCCGTCGCATTGACCGGTCTGCAATTGAAGGGGGCCGTGCGCAGGCTTCCCAGCGAACACTTTAATGCGACAGGAAAGGTCTGAAGAATTGCCGGTGGAATATCGCTGCTTCCGGATGGAGGACCATGAGCCGCGCTAAAGCGATTCACTGACTGTCAGTTGAAACCAAACGATCGTTAGCATTCATTGACCAGGAAGTGTTTCAACCGATTTCACGGCATTGATTGACCAACCTCGGTGCGCGCGAAGTAGTTTCTCGAAAGGTGGCACTATCCTGACAATGATATGTTATCCGGTCACTTATGACATTCACCTCAGCTTAATTCTTGCCGTATTTGTGTATTCATGTGTGGGTTGACATGTATACTGCCGATCCTATGACATGATCGGGCCACGGGTAAGTAGATACGACCCCGACCGGCTTGTCCGTCGGCCCGGTCAATTTTTTCCGCCACGCCGGCTTGTTACTGTTCGCATGTCGCATCTGCTCGATAGAATCTGCGTACTGGATTGCCAAAGGCGAATTTGTAACCTATTAGGTTGAACCCTCCGGCTCGCAGCAAGGCGCCGTGTGCATGTCGAACGGTTCGTCTGAGTCCCCGCCGCTCTTTTTCCGCAGATACGGCGACGAGGGACCTCTGGTCTTCGTCCTCCACGGCGGCCCCGGTGCACCCGGCTACATGGCGCCCGTCGCGCGAGGGATTGCCGCCTTCGCCCGCGCGGTCGAGCCGTTCCAGCGGCGCAGCGGCGACCAACCGCTCACCGTCCGTACGCACATTCTCGACCTGCATCATCTGATTTCTGCCATATGCCCCACAGAGCCGTGCATCATCGTCGGCCACTCCTGGGGCGCGATGCTCGCTCTGGCCTGCGCTGCGGAGTTCCCCGAGAGCGTGAGCCGACTGGTGCTCATCGGTTGCGGCACCTTCGATCCGGCGTCGCGCCAGCGTCTCAAGGAAATTCGAGCGGCGCGCATGACGCCCGCGGTCCTCGAGCGCCAGGCAAGGCTCCTGAAACGATTCCCCAAGCCCGATGAACGCCTTCGCGCCATGGGCAGTCTCAACCAGCGGATTGACTCAGTCCGGCTGATTCCGCACCGCGACGAGACCGCTGCCTTTGACGCCCGCGGCCACGAGGAAACCTGGGGCGACATGCTTCGGCTGCAGGCCGAGAGTATCTATCCCGCCGCCTTCGCGACAATCCGCGCGCCCGTGCTGATGATTCACGGCGCGGACGATCCCCATCCGGGAAAAATGATCCGCGACAATCTCGCGCCGCACCTGCCGCAACTCGAGTATCACGAACTGACCCAATGCGGCCACTACCCGTGGCTCGAAGAGTTCGCACGAGGCCGGTTCTTTTTGATACTACAAGATTGGTTGGCTCTTGCGCCCTAGTCCGCGGCCGCCCTCCGAGTCGCCCGCCACATTTCGATGACTCCGGTTGGGTGGTGCACTCCATAAAATCTAAACAGGCAGTGGCTGCCTTGTGGGCTTGATGAACGACTATCGCACTCACTTTGCGCAATTGGATTACGTTTTTCCTTGATTTCAGCGCCTCAATTTGATTAGACTCACCTTTAGTTAAGGGAAGGTAACAAGTACGCGGTACGTCAGGTTTCGCGTGACAGATTGCCCCCCATTTCCAGCGACCTGCGCCGCAGCCTTCCACAAGATGTTGCCGAAGCCATTCGGGGTAATTCGAATTCGGTTTCCCGAATTCAGCCTACTCAGGAGAAATCACCATGCATCGCGTACGAGGTCAGTGCGGGAAAGGTGCGTTCAGGCTGGACAATGATCTCGTTATCTGCTGCATTCCGCGAGGTGCATGGCTTTGCCTCGCCGTCATGGGCATTTTTTGTGGAATTCTTTTTGCACCGGTGAATATACTTGCAGGCGTTGGTCCTGTGATGTGTGAGCCAGAAGTCGACGGGTCGAATTGTCGCGCCGCGGCCTGCCCGATCGAAGGTCAGCGGTGCCAGCCACGTTGCATGAATTTGGACCCCGTCAAGGGCGTCACAAAGGTCATCGCGTGTGAGTGTCTCAATCCTGAGGCCTGCAGGGTGTACCGGCCCACCGTCGAGGGCAATGCCTGCACCGCTCCGTTCAGCATCGACGGAACGGTTCATCTGCCGCCATCAGGGTGTTACTACCAGACTGAGCCGGGCAATCCGTTTCGGATCGTTGATGGGCTGCCGGCCGGAACCACGATTCAGTGCGATGGAATCAATGGCGATTTCATTTGCGATCCCTCGGTCGCCGTCTGTTCCTTCTCAACGATGACTGGCTGCACCCAATCCGGTGGATCATTGGGCGGCGAGAAAAACTGCTCCGAGGCTTCGTTGTACCTCGACATGGACGGTACCGGTACACTGGTCGGATACAATCGCTTCATTGCGATTCCCATTAGCTTCGAAATTCACACCGCTCCGCGCACACCATTTGCGCCCTTTCAGGAATTTGATACCGACATGTTTCGCCTCTTCGGTCAAATAATCGGTGATCCCGATTTTGATCTGCTGCGCTTCACGGCGGGAACTGACTTCGGTCTTCCAAGTCCCGGGCATACAACCCTGACACAACTCCCCGGTGGAAACTGGGCGGTCGACAGCTTCTTCGATCTCACGTATCGCATCGACTTCGTTGGCGCACCGGGCAGCGTCCTGGCCGGAAGGTCCGGCTCCACCACCGGCACCGCCCGGATATACATGGGCAGCCAGCCATTTTGCCAGGGCCTTTGTCCTCAGGGCTACGAGTGCCGGACGGAGCGCACCGTCCTCCCCGATGGCACGATCGACATCTGCTGCGACTGTGTGCCGCTCGTCTGCGAACCGCTCCCCGACCTTTCCGCCTGTCGTAACACGCCCTGTCCGGATTCGTCTCAACAGTGTTTGCCTCGCTGTGTTCGACTGTTTCCCGATGCCGGCGTCACACATGTGCTCGATTGCGCATGTCGCTTCAGTTCAGAGTGCCATGTTGATATCGCGGATACGTCCGGCAATGGCTGCGTTGTGCCGGATGGAGGTGCGGGGACCGTCCATCTTCCGCCCGCTGGCTGTTCCTACAAGACCGAACCCGACGATCCTTTCCAGATTATCGATGGCCTCCCGGCCGGCACGACGATTCGCGCTGATGGCGAAGACACGAATTTCTTCTGTAATCCAGTCGGGGGAGTTTGTTCATTCTCCACGATGCTGGGCTGCATTCAGCCGGGTGGCACGCTTTCCGGTGAGAAGAACTGCTCGGATTCCACGCTATTCCTCGACATGGAGGGGACCGGCACGCTACTCGGCTACAGCCGCTTTATTGGCGTTCCGGTCAGCTTTGAGATTCATACCGGCCAAAGGATCTTAAATGCGCCGGTACAGGATTTTCCGACCGACATGTTTCGCCTCTTCGGTCAATTAGTCGGTGATCCCGATTTTGACCTCCTGCGCATCACAGGCGGCACGGACTTTGGCCTGCCAAGTCCGGGTCATACCACGTTGACACAGTTGCCCGGCGGCGATTGGGCTGTCGATAGCTTCTTTGATTTGACCTATCGCATTGATTTCGTCGGCGCGCCGGGCAGCGTCTTGGCCGGAAGGTCCGGCTCCACCACTCGTACCCTGAGGATTTCTACCGGCGCAGTGCCCCGGTGCCAGGGAATCTGTCCCAAGGGAACCGTCTGTGAATCACAACGCGTCGTCAATCAGGACGGCTCGATCGATCTTTGCTGCGATTGCCGTCTGTTCTGTCCCTGCCCCGGAGACATGACCGGCGACGGGCTGCTTACCGGGAGTGATATTCAGGCATTCGTGGACTGCTTCATGAACTTTTTCGACGGACCCATCCCGCCTCAATGCGCCTGCGCAGATGTGTTCCCTGATGAAATCTTCACGGAAATGGATATCACGCTGTTTGTCGAGCGTTTGCTGGCGGTCCCCAAGATCAACTGCTTCCCGCAGTGACGGCCGTTATGAATGAGATGACGGATTCGCCTTCGGGACCAGGAAAGCCCCGTAGCACCACGTGATTGCACGGCTTGCTCACGACCGAGCAGGATCAGGTCGCTCCGGGTCAATCCCGAATTCCTCAACCGCCGCCTCGACGACCGATGCGTCGATCTCCCCGCGCAGTGCAAGGGTGTTGAGCGTCGCCACGCAAATGGACTCGGCATCGACCTCGAAGAAGCGGCGCAGCTCCTCGCGTGATTCGCTTCGACCGTAGCCGTCCGTGCCCATCGGAACGAACTCGGCCGGTGCCCATCTTGCAACCTGCTCCGCGACCAGTTTCACATAGTCGCTGGCCGCGATGATCGGACGGGGGTCGCTTTCGAGCTGCTTCACGAAGAACGGCTTCTTCGGTGTCGCCGTCGGGTGCAGGCGATTCCATCGCTCGACAATGAGTGCCTCGCGGCGAAGCTGCTGATAGCTGGTCACGCTCCACACGTTGGCGGCGACCTTGTATCGGTCGGCAAGCATCTGCTGAGCACGAATTGCCTCATTCAGTATCGAGCCGCTGCCGAACAGGTGCACGCGCGGCCAGTTGCGCTTGCGCTCGGCGGCCCGGTAGAGGTACATACCCTTGAGGATGCCCTCGGAAATCCCTGCCTCGTCCGGCATGGATGGCATCTCGTACGGCTCATTGTGAATGGTGATGTAATAGAAGACGTCCTCCTGCGCCTCGTACATCCGCCGGATGCCTTCCTTGATCAATACCGCGACCTCATAACCAAAGGCCGGGTCGTAGGCAAGACAGTTCGGCACAAGGGTCGCTATCAACTGACTGTTGCCGTCCTGGTGCTGCAAGCCCTCGCCGGCCAGCGTCGTACGACCGCTGGTCGCCCCCATGAGAAAGCCGCGCCCGCGCATGTCGCCATGCGCCCAGATGCTGTCTCCCACGCGCTGAAAACCAAACATCGAATAAAACGTGAAGAACGGCACTGTGTTGATGCCGTGGGTGACGTAGGCCGTGCCCGCCGCGGTGAACGACGCCATCGAACCCGCTTCCGTGATGCCCTCTTGCAGGAGTTGGCCGTCCTGCTCTTCGCGGTAGTACATCAGCGACCCGCGATCGACCGGCTCGTATTTCTGGCCCGCGTGCGCGTAGATGCCATGCTTCTGGAACAACGAGTCCATGCCGAACGTCCTGGACTCATCCGGCACGATCGGAACGATCAACGGGCCGATCTGCTTATCACTCAGGAGCCGCGTGAGCAGACGCACGTACACCATCGTCGTGGACGCCGGGCGACCTCCGCTGCCCTTGTAGAACTCCTCGAACAACTTGTCAGGCGGCGACTGCAATGGCTTGGCCCGAACCATCCGCCGAGGGACGAACCCGCCCAGTTCCGCCCGGCGGTCAAGGAGATACTTCTCTTCCGGGCTGCCCGCCGGTGGGCGATAAAAGGGCGCGTCGCGCAGCTCCTTGTCAGAGATGGGAATGCCGAACCGATCTCGAAACTCGGCAAGCTCCACCTCGTTCAGCTTCTTCTGCTGGTGCGTGATGTTCTTGCCTTCGCCCGCCTCGCCCAAGCCGTAGCCCTTGATCGTTCGGGCAAGAATGACCGTGGGCTGGTCCTTGTGGTCGATCGCCGCTTTGTACGCCGCGTACACCTTCACCGGGTCGTGACCGCCGAGCCTCAGCTTCTCAAGCTGCTTGTCGCTCAGATGTTCGACGAGCTTCAGGATGCGCGGGTCCGTCCCGAAGAAGTGCTCGCGAATGTATGCGCCGTCGGAAATACTGTACCGCTGCCATTGACCGTCGACGACATTGGCCATCCTCGCCGGCAAAAGCGCCTCGGTATCGGCCGCAAAGAGTGGGTCCCAGTCGTCGCCCCAGATGACCTTGATGACATTCCAGCCAGCGCCGCGAAAGGCGGCTTCCAATTCCTGAATGATGCTGCCGTTTCCCCGAACCGGTCCGTCGAGTCGCTGGAGGTTGCAGTTCACGACGAAGCACAGATTGTCGAGTCCTTCGCGTGAAGCAAGCGTCAGCGCCCCCATGCTTTCGGGTTCATCCATCTCGCCGTCGCCGAGAAACGCCCAGACCCGGCAATGATCGGTATCCGCCAATCCTCGATCGTGCAGGTATCTGTTGAACCTCGCCTGATAGATCGCCGTCAGCGGCCCGAGCCCCATCGAGACGGTGGGAAATTCCCAGAAGTGCGGCATGAGCCACGGATGCGGATAGCTCGACAGCCCGCCGCCCTCGGCAAGTTCCCGACGAAAGTTGTGCATCAGTTCCGTCGAGATGCGCCCTTCCAGATAAGCGCGAGCATAAATACCCGGCGAGCTGTGTCCCTGAAAGTAAATCTGGTCGCCCGTTCGCTCCGGCGTATTGGCACGAAAAAAGTGATTCAGTCCGACCTGCAGCAGGGTTGCAGCACTGGCGAAAGTCGAGATATGTCCGCCGATACCCGGCGACCGTCGATTGGCTCGCACCACGAGCGCCATCGCGTTCCACCGCATGTAGCTCTTGATCCGCCGCTCGATCTCCCGGTCCCCAGGGTAAGGGGGCTGCTGGGAGACGTGAATCGTATTCACATAGGGCGTATTGGCATTGAACGGAGCGGCAATGCCTTTGTTGGTGGCCCAGTCTCTGAGCTCCGACAGAAGGAATTCGGCACGTTCGGGTCCCTGTGAGGCAACAACTGCCTGGAGAGATTCCAGCCATTCCCCTGTTTCTACGGGGTCGTTGTCCGGCAAATTGGCGTGCGACATGGCAGCGACTTTACTGACGTCCGGCGGAAATGCAAATTTCCGGCCCGTTTGGGCTCCCGCGACGCCCCCGGGTCGCCCGAGGCTGCCGGCGATCGGCGACGCCTGCCGATAGATAGAGGAGCGTTCCGATCTGTTTACCGCCGTTGGTTCGCGCTTGGGAGGCGTTTGATGATTCGAGTTCGATCTATCCTGACCGCCGCCGGGGTGGGGCTCTTTACCCTCGGTTGCATCCCGCCCGAAAACCAACGCCTCAATGCACCGCCACAGGGCGAGAGCAACAGCCGCCCTGAGTGGTCACAGTATTACACCTACCACAATGACCAGGGCATGCTGGCCGACATGTCGGTCGCCGACATCCACTTCGTCCCGCATTGTGCCGAGCTGTCCGGAACCGGTCAGGCCCGGCTCGCCCGCTATGCCGAGCTCCTGGCCGCGCGCGGCGGGACCATCAACTATGAAACCTCCCTCGAAAACGACAAGCTGATCCGGGATCGCCTCGCCGTCGCCAAGCGGTTTCTCGTTCAGGCCCTGCCCGGCAAGCAGCAGATCGACGTCGTCCCCGGAATCGCCGGCGGACGCGGCATGGATTCCAGGGAAGCTCTCGCCGGACAGGCCGTTGCCAAGCAGGCTGAGACGCGAAAGAACGCCTACCAGTTGAACATCAGAGCCATCGAAGGGAATTAAGTCGTGAACAAGACGCTGAATCTCTTCCTGTCGGCTTGCATCGGACTGATCGCGCACGGATGCGCCCTCGATCGGACCGAAAAGGTTTCCTCGGCCGCCGGCGTCAGCGAGCAGCGAGCCCAACTCGCCGAGAAGGCCACGCCCGCGCCGCCGCCGAAGATCAACGCCGAGACCCATCTCGCCGCCGCACGGATGCTCGAAAAGCAGGGCGACCTGCAAGGGGCCATCGGTCAATACGAACGGGCGATCATCAATGAGCCTCGTTCGGCGGTGGCCTATAGCCGGCTCGGCATCTGCTATCAAAAACTCGGCCGCTTTTCCGATGCCGACCAGATCCTGCGGCAGGGCATTCAGGCCATTCCCGGATCGGCGATGCTTTGCAACAACCTCGGTTACAGCTACCTCATACAACGACGATACGCCGATGCCGAGCAGCAGTTCCGCGACGCCCTTCGCATCGCACCCGACTTTCCGCGGGCACGCATGAACCTGGCCATCTCGCTGGGCTACGTTGGAAACATGAAGGAAAGCCTTATTGAGTTCTCCCGCGTCGTCCCGGCCGACATCGCCCACTACAACGTCGCCATTCTGCAGATGGATCAGGGCAATTACGTCGCTGCCTGCGACTCCTTCAAGGAGGCCCTGGCCATCAATCCGGATTGCCCCGGCGCGGCGGAGCAGTTGAGTCGTGCCCGCGCGTTTGTCATGAGTCAGGATCAGTCAGGTCCCAAGCCCTCCGTGTTTTCGGGTAAGCGCCTGGCCGGCTCGGCCACCGAAGTGGAACCCAGTGGGCCGTGATCGCGGTGTGGCCCAAAGACTGTCGATGACACCTTGATTTTCAGATGCTCGAATCCCTTCGCCTCGGAAACAACCGGTAAGTCATGACGCCGCAAACATCCCCATTTCAATCTTCCGCTCGCGCGCCTAGCATGTTCGCCATGAGCAGGCTGCGAGATCCGTGGGTGCGCGGGGCGGTGTTCGCCCTCTTTGCCGTCATCGTTCTGGTCATGACCACGCGCGTCTCTCCGCCGACATCCCTGCAAAGCGAACGCCCGGCGACGGAACTTGCGAAGACGCTCGATCGCCACGAGGCCGCCGAAGCGCAGCACTATGCGTGGCTCTCGCGAAAGATCGCCGCCGCGTATGTTCCGCTGGTTGAGCGCATTGCCGCTCCCGAAGGCTTCACCCGGGTGAAGGTCGCGTCGCGCGGCTTCGCCGAGTGGCTGCGGCACCTGCCGGTCATGCCGCCCGATACGCCGGTGACGTCCGGCAAGCGCAAGGTCATCCTCAAAGCCGACGCGCCGACCCTCGCCGCCGTGATCGCCCTCCAGCCGACCAACGACCGCGCCCTGGCCGGGGCCAACATGCTCACCCGACTGCGCGCCGAGTATCGCTGGACCGCCAAGCAGCTCGACGATCTGGGATTCCATTTCACCAGCGGCCACCTTTCCACGTGGAAGGGCTGGGCTTCCGGCGAACGACCGAGCGTCAAGGGACGCGAGGTGACGTTTGCCAAGCAGTTCGACCCCGACCCCAGCCGGGCGAACTTCTGCAGCTATCTCGAGACCATTTTTCAATACGGTACCTGCTACAGCCTCCTCGACGACACCACCGCCGCCGCCGACGGCTCCATCGCGCCGGGCGACATCTTTCTCCGCACCGGCAAGAAGCCGACGACGATCATCGTCCTTGACGCCTGCACCGGCCCCAACGGCGAGCTTTGCATCCTGCTCGGCGAGGCCGGCGTCCCGGCCCAGTCGTTCCACGTCCTCAAAGGCTCGGACGGCAGCCCGTGGTTCCCGGTCCGGCAAAAAAGCGACATCACGCTCTCCGGCAATCGGGCCCTGAGGCTTTCCGAGCTTCGCCGCTGGAAGTAGCTCACCCTTTTCGAATCGCCGCCGCGTACCCGCCCGAAGCGCAGGCGAGGGCGTTCAGATGATTGATCGCCCAGTCCACGAGATCAGCCTGCCAAGGCGCGAACGCCGAGCAAGGATTCACGAATGGAGATCGATCCAGAAGTGCTCGGCAGGACGGCGCGCGATGTCCTATGGAAACCAATTGCCCCCTTCGCCTTTTGAACACCTGGCCCGGGCTCGTGTCAGGCCTGTGTCATCCAAAAACCGCCTGATTTGCGAACTGCCCCAACACGCGACCGCCACAACACTTGCCAGCGCCTCCAAAAACTTTTTTCGCCTTATGTCACCTTGCAAATCGTCGAAGTCGGCCCCCATTCGGAGCCCCAACCGTGAGGGAGGGACCGCCCCTCGAACGCCCCCACGCAATCCCGCCGCCGCGCACCATTTCGACGTTTCGACGTTTCGATTTTTCGACGTTTCCACCATCCGCCCTAACACATGCCCGCCACAAGCGTTGGCACAATCCCCGAAGGCCTTGTGTCACCTTATGTCACCTTGGGATTTGCCGCATCTCGCTCGAAAACTGGACCAAAAGGTCGACGCCGAACCGCCCGGACTCAAGTCCGGGGCTCGTCTCTGGTGGGGCGCTTCACTTGCTGCGTTACGAAATACCAACGCTCGCCTTCGCCGAAAGAGAAAGCTCATCGCGCCGGCCCTTGGCGAACAGGTGATATCCCTGCGCCGCGATCATCGCGCCGTTGTCGGTGCAGTAGCGCATCGGCGTCAGGTGCAGGGCGAGGCCTTCCTTCGTGCAGCGCTCCGAGAGGCGCGTGCGGAGCATGGAGTTGGCCGCGACGCCGCCGCCGACCACGACCGTGCGCACGCCGGTCTTCGCCACGGCGCGCATCGTCTTTTCCACCAATACATCGACCACCGCGGCGCTGAAGGCGGCGCAGATGTCGCTGATCTGCTGATCGCTGAGCTTCTCCAGCCCGCCGGTCGTCTTGCCGGGGCCGTGGACTCGGTAGAGGACGGCGGTCTTGAGGCCGCTGAAGGAGAAGTCGAGCGAATCGGCGGCGAGCATGGTTCGCGGGAACTTGGCGCTCTTCGGGTTTCCCGCGGCGGCGCGTTTGTCGACGATGGGCCCGCCGGGGAAGCCGAGCTTGAGGATGCTGGCGATCTTGTCGAAGGCCTCTCCGGCGGCGTCGTCGATGGTCGCGCCGAGCAGAGTAATGTCGTCGTAGTCGCGGACGTGGTAGAGCGAGGTGTGGCCGCCGGAGACGACGAGGGCGACGGCGGGCCAGGGGTCTTCGGTGAGCTCGATGGCGGCGCTGGTCGCGTGGGCGTGGATGTGGTTGACGCCGACGAGCGGCTTGTCCCATGCCCAGGCGAGTGTCTTGGCGGCGGTGACGCCGATGAGCAGCGAGCCGATGAGGCCGGGCATCTGTGTCACGGCGATGGCATCAATGGCGTCCGGGGTGCAGGCGGCCTGTGCGAGGGCCTCCTCGATGAGCGGGTCGAGCTTTTCGAGGTGGGCGCGGGAGGCGATCTCGGGGACGACGCCGCCGTACTTGGCGTGGAGGTCGAACTGCGTGGCGGTGAGATTGCAACGGACGCGGCGGCCGTCATCGACGACGGCGACGGATGTCTCGTCGCAGGAAGTTTCTATTCCGAGGATGGTGGTCATGGGCGGCGTGCGTTGGAAGCGGCCGATGAGGCGGCCTGGTCGTCGGCGATATCGGTGCCGGGCGGTCGCAGCTTGTCCTGCAGGTGCTTGAGAGCCACGCGAAGCTGCAAGTCGCCATCGAGCAGGCGGCGCTCGGCGGCGGCGCGGTGCGGATCGCTGACGGACTCTTCGGCGGGATCGACGGCCTGCGCGTCGGACTCGGGCGTGGCGCCCGGCTCGCGCTCGATCTCGCGCCAGGTGGCCTGCCATTTGGCGCGCTCGGCCTCGGAGAGCGGCACGGGAATGGTCGGATCGACGCCCCATTTGTCGCCGGTCCCGCGATTGATGCATTGTCCGCTGGGCAGATAGTAATAGGCGGTGGTCAGCTTGATCGCGCCGTTGTTGCCGTCGAGTTCGACGACTTCCTGCACGCTGCCCTTGCCGTAGGAACGCTCGCCGACGATCTCGGCGCGTTCATGATCCCGCAGGGCCCCGGCGACGATCTCCGCGGCGCTGGCGCTGGCCCCGTTGATGAGGACGCACATCGGCATGGGGGGATAGGTGCCGTCGTGCATGGCCGACCATCGCTTGCCGTCGGCGCGGCGGCCGGCGATGCGGACGATGGTGCCGGACTCAAGAAAGCGATCGGCCACGTCGCGGGCGGCATCGAGCAGGCCACCGGTGTTTTCGCGGAGGTCGAGGACCAGTCCGCGAAGGCCGGCCCCGATGAGGCGCTGAACGGCGACGTCGAGCTTTTGCGGGGCGTCATGGGTGAACTTGTTGAGCCGGACATAGCCGATGCGCAGGGCGGGATCGATCATGTATCGCCAGCCGCCCTCGGCGGCGCGCGACCAACCGCGGACGGGGTTCAACTGGATGATCGCGCGGGCGAGCGTGAGGACGCGCTCTTCGTCCTGCGCCGACGGACGAATCACCGTGATGGTGAGCTCGGTGCCCGGCGGACCGTTGAGCAGGTGATTGACCGCCTCGACGAGGGGCAGTTCGGCGGTGGACTTCTCGCCGATGTGGGTGATGATGTCGCCGGGGAGGATGTCGGCGTCATCGGCGGGGGAGCGGGGTTCTCGGCTGATGACTTCGAGGCCGCGCGGATTGGCCCAGACTTCGACGCCGATGCCGCCAAAGAAACCGTCGGTGCGATTCTTGAAGCGGCTGTATTCTTCGGGGTTGAGATATCCGGCGTAGGGGTCGTGAAGCTCCTCGACCATCGCCTTGATGCCTGCCTCCACGGCGGCGTCTGTGAGCCGGGCGTCGTCGAGGTCATCGACGAAGCGGCGATGAATCTGGGCTTTGACGTCGGCGAGGGGCCCGAAGGCCTTGTAAACGGCGTCGCGTCCGGCAATGGTCTGCGGGAGTTGCCACATGAGGAGAGTGATCATGGCAATCACGAGGATCCAGGCGAGATTGCGCTTCGGCATGGCGGCTCCTTCGGGGTCAACATCACGACGTGGCTGCGGAGAAATGATTGTCTCGCCGCGAGTATGGTGCGTCAACCGCGACGATTTTTCGGTGGGCCCGAAGAATGGCGGATTGACAAGTTGAATCGCCGGGCCCGGTCTTGCATAATGCGAAACAGGCGGGTATCTGCGTCGCAGACTCTCATGGAGGAGCCCGACAATGAGCAACATCTTCGGAGCACATTGCGACGATTTTCATGTCGCCACCCGATTGTTTCTGAAGCTCGACCTGGGCCTGGAACGCGAGACGGTGCTTCACTTCTTCGACAGCGTGATGCGGGAGTTTCCGCTTCTGCGAAAGCTGCGCCGGCGCGACGATGCCTCGTTGCTGCTGGAAGAGGACGAGTCCGACGATGGGACGAAGCGCTGGATTCGGCTGGACGCGGGGGCGATCCGGCTCGGGCATTTCAATCCGCCGTCGCTGGAGGAAGCGGAGCGGCTCGGGCAGGTAGTCTTGAAGATGGCCCCTTATCACCTGACGCTCGGCGAACTCGACTATGACCATCTGGAAGTGGTGATGGGGTTCGACCTGGAGTATCGGGGGAATCACGATCAACTCGTCGCGGAGACGTTTTTCTCCGAGGGGCCGCTGGCGGGGCTGCTGGGTCACGAAGGCGTGATGCAGACGATCGACTCGCAGCCGTTTCTCGGCCTGTCGCTCAGCGAGAACTGCGATACGCAGGTCTATCTGGAAGTGAAGAGTCGCACTTCGACCTTTGAGGTGCGGACGCAGCAATACGAGGTTCAACCGCTGAGTGTTTTTCTCACACTCCGGCGCTATTGGGGATTCTCCGCGGGCGAGAATCTGCTCGACGTTCACCGCGAGCTGTCCGAGCGGGCGGAAGAGTGGGCCGTGTCGCGCGTGATACCGCTCCTGGTCAATCCACTGGCGCAAGCCATCGCTTCGAGACCATAGTCGGCAGTCCCGGATGTGGGGCGATTCATGTCAATCTCCGATGCAATCTAGATGAACCCCGACTCGGCCCGTCGAGCGTCGATTGTGGTGAGCCTGCTGGCGGCGGCGGTGTCGGGGTGGATTGCGTGGCATTCGCAGCGCGGGCTCGAGACACTTTGGGACGAGCAGGTCGACCACGACATCGCCGTTCGACTTGTTGAGCATCCGCTGACCGGGGGAGACGAGTCGCTCGATGCCTCGCAGATGCGGCTGCCGATGTACGTCAACGCTTTGGCGTTCGCGGTGACGGGGCGCGACGATTTGCGTGTCTCGCGCATGCTGAGCATCGTCGCCGGGGCGCTGACGATCATCGCGACGGCGGCGCTGGGGCGCGCCTGTTTCGGGCCGCTGGTCGGTGCGCTGGCGTCGATCCTGCTGGGGCTCTCGCCGTATTTCTTGTCATTCGAGCGCATTTCGATGACCGAGGGGGATGTCTTCGTCGCGCTCTTTGCCACATTGGCGCTGTGGGCCTTCGTTCGTTACATGCAGCGGCCGAACCCGGAGCGGTGGCTGCTTGCGGGACTGCTCATCGCGTTGGCCATCGGGTCGAAGCTGTTTGCGGGATACCTGTTCATTGTCTGCGCGGTGCTGACGGTTTCCTCCGGGCCTTCGCGATCGTCGGAATCGGCGGGCCGCGTGGAGGACCTGCGGCGACTGCATCGACTTCTTGGGATCAACTGCGCCGTACTGCTGGGCACGGCCATCGCCGCCTACTTCTCGAAGTCCGCCGCCTGCGTGGGATGGGCGATTGCCCTGGTCATTTGGTTGCAGACGACGGTCTTCGTGGTGCGGCAACGGGTGATGGCGTCGGGCAGGGTGTCGCGGTACGTGGCCATGGTCGCCTATTCGACGGCCGCGGTCTGTGTCCTGATGCCGGCGCACGTGGTGGACCATCAGATCGCCCGCGAAGTTCTGCGGAGGCTGCTGCGGTGGGACAACTCATTCCCGTTGGCATTGTGGAGCGATCATCTTCGCCTGTACGCGGGGATCATCCTCGTGAAGTTGACGATCCCGCTGGGGCTGATGACGGCGGTGGGGTTGGTCCTTGCGGGGTTTCGGGAGCGCGACGACGGACGTTGGCGGGCGTGCACGTTGTCGTTTGTCTTTTACGTCGTAATGATCTGCTTTCTGCCGCTGCGGCAAACTTTCTATCTCATGGGCGTCTATCCGTGCATGATGATCGTCACGGCGGGGCTGGCGGTGGAGATCGGCAGTTGGTTATCCAGGGTTTCGCGCGGCGCCACGCGGGTTTGGTGCGTCGTGGTCGCGGCCATGCTCATTCATCTCGGCGTGCGGGTCTATCAGGGGCACCCGTGGTATCAACTTTACGGTTATGACAACGTGGGTAACCGCTGGCTGGGGGCGGAGTCGCGGGGGTATCGCAATCTGATCCAGACGCCGAGCGACGGCGTGGAGTCGCTGATCAAATGGTGCAGCGAGGACGGCCGCGTCAAGAAGGGAGACCTCGTGGTCAGCTACCTCTGGGAGGCCGAGATCATCGGGCAGGCGCTGCCGAAGGAACCCTTCTTTACCTTTGTGCCGCGCGGGGTGACGCCGGCCAGTGACGCGGTTCCGCCGGCCCCCTCGATCGACGGGGCGGACTTCGTCTTGCTGCACATCAACAACCTCCTGGGGTACGGTGACCTGCCCCCGGACTGGCCGGATTCCGAGGCGCTTTCGGCCCAATTTGAGGTGATTCACACCGTAAAACGGGGGGATTTCGCGGTGGGGTGGGTCTATGCCCGGCGGGAGTAGAAGGGGTCGGTGGACGGTCTCGGGCCTGCCAAACGGGCGAGTTTCCTAGAAATTTTTAAGGGGGTGTCCAGAAAAGCCCTTAAAAATGGGGGTTTGCTCTTGTATTGGCCGATAGAAGTCTATACATTTTGCCGCGGTCGGTGCCGTGGAGTTGCGGCATCAAGAGCGAGTGGTATTCAACATTGAAGGAGTGAAGATGGCCAAGTCAATGAGTAAGTCAGCCCTGATCGGCCACCTGGCTGAGTCGAACGAGATGACCCGCAAGCAGGTCGTCGCGTTCATGGAGACGCTGGTGGACACCGCCTACAAGCAGGCGAAGAACGGCTTCACGCTTCCGGGCGTCGGCAAGCTGGTGCTTGTGAATCGCAAGGCGCGCATGGGTCGCAACCCGGCAACGGGCGAGACGATCAAGATTCCGGCGAAGAAGGTCGTGAAGTTCCGCGTGGCGAAGGCCGCGAAGGACGCGATCCTCACCGGCAAGAAGTAAGCCCGCGCGTGCGTATGGCACGCAAAAAAGCGCTCACGGTTTAGCAGTTAGCAAACTAGCAGAATTGTCGGCTTCAAGCGCCCCAGCGACGGAATACGTCGATGGGGCGTTTTGCCGTTTAGGGGCTTGGCTGATGTTGATGAAATGCTTTACCTAAATTGAAGCCCTTCGGGTTTTTCGGGGGTTGATCCTGTGCAGCTTGCCCAATCGCTTGTGCGCTGACGATTGAGCGTTGATTGGAATGCCGTGGCCAGCCGTTACGGCATGCCGAGGCGCGCGGGGCGAGGTTTGATGCTGGCAGGGAAATGCACCTGATTCTAGGATACGCGTTGCTGTCGCTCGGCGCCGATTCGTGGCAGAGAAGACGAATTCGCAGACGCATCCGGAAGACTCGCTTTGATGAATCCGTTTGGTGAATTGGGCCTCGTTATACTCACCGCCGGCAGCGCAATCGCTTCCGAGGCGCAGGCCGCCGGGTCGGTTGCCGGTCTGGCCTTTGCGACAACGCGGACGCTCGCCGCCGCTGGGGCCCTGTCGTGGATCGTCGTCGAGTTTATGCGAAAGGGGCGCTGTACGAGCCTGGGACTTGTTTCCGGCATCCTCTCGGGCCTGGTGGCCATCACGCTGGGCGCCGGTCACGTTGAGCCCCGCTGGGCTTTGCTTATCGGGCTGGTCGCGGGGGCGGTTTGTTATTTCGCGGTTCGCTCCAAGGAGCAGGCGGGGGTCTATAACGACGCCCTGGACGCATTCCGGGGACTCGGCGTCGGCGGGGCCAGGGGCGGAATTGCAACCGGTATCTTCTGTTTTACGCCCGTTGTCGGCATAATTGGCGGCCATTCGGGTCACCTTGTGAAGCAGAACGTCGGCCTGGCGGCGGCGTTTGCGGCCGTCGGAACCTATCTGATCGCGCTCTTGGTCAAGAGCACGATCGGGCTTCGCGTGACCGGGGCACAAGAACTCGCGGGACTCGATCAGAGTATTCATAGAGAGAAGTCGTGCCGATTGATACAAGGTCTGGCATGAGCCAGGTCTGACCAGCGACCGGCAGAGGGCGCCAGGAGCCGATAAGTCGCATGAACAGCAGTTGGGAGTAAGGAAGTTCTCATGAGCCAGGAATCCGTCGTAAAGATTCAGAATGATCCGCGGGCGACGATCGCGACCATTCGCTGCCGCGATTTCGACTATCACGGCACCAACCAGTTCAAGGCCGAGATGGCCGGGGTTCAGCCGGCGATGGCCAAACTGATGCAATCGAGCGGCATCCTGGCCCTGTTCAGTGTTGGCAACAACCTGGCCGAGGCGATGAACTAAGCGATTGATTCGTCGCCCGCTTTCGGGGGGAGAGTCGGAATAATGACATCGACCGCGTTTCCTGTCGTCGCCCGTCAATCATGCACTCAGTCATCCCATCTTGGATCAAGTGCTTCCAAAGCCAACGTGTCCGGTACATTCTGTTCGACCGAGTGTCGAACTTTGCCAGTAGATTCTTGAGGAGATCATGAACATGGATCATGCCAGCGTACGTCGGGCGGCCGTCGCCGCCGCAACCACGTGGACCCATCCGCCTAACCGTTTGGACGGCTGCGCGATATCCACCCAGATTGACAAATATTTCGCCTGCGATGTGTTCAATCAACGAACCATGCGGCGGCGGCTTTCCAAGGACATCTATAAGCGCCTGATGCGGACGATCGAGCTGGGCGAGCCGCTGGACGCCCAGGTGGCCGAGGTCGTCGCGGCCGAAATGAAGGATTGGGCCGTCGAACATGGCGCGACGCACTACACGCACTGGTTTCAGCCGCTCACCGGTCTGACCGCCGAAAAGCACGATTCCCTGGTCGAGCTGGAGAAGGACGGCGAGATGATCTACGCCCTGTCCGGAAGCAGCCTGTGCCAGAGCGAGCCGGACGCATCGAGCTTTCCGTCGGGCGGATTGCGGGCAACCTTTGAAGCGCGCGGCTACACGGCATGGGACGCGACGAGTCCAGCCTTCCTCGTGCGCGGGCATAACACGGTCACCCTGTGTATCCCGACCGCCTTCGTCTCCTGGACCGGCGCCGCGCTCGATCAGAAGACGCCGCTCCTGCGATCGATGGACGCTCTATCGAAGCAGGCGATGCGCGTTCTGCGCCTCTTCGGAACCGACAGGGGCGTGCAGCGCGTTTTGACCACGGTCGGCCCCGAACAGGAGTATTTCCTGATCGATCGGCATTTGTACTACGCCCGGCCGGACCTGGTTTCCTGCGATCGCACCTTGTTCGGGGCGCGGCCTCCGAAGGGGCAACAACTGGAGGACCACTACTTCGGTTCGATCCCGCCGCGCGTGCTGGCTTTCATGGCCGAGCTTGAGTACGAGCTCTATCGCATGGGCATCCCGGTCAAGACGCGTCACAACGAGGTCGCGCCGGGACAGTTCGAGATCGCCCCGACCTTTGAGACCTCCAACGTGGCCTGCGACCACCAGATGCTGATGATGGAGGCGATCAAGCGGGTGGCGCCGCGCTACGAGATGCACGCGATCCTGCACGAGAAGCCGTTCCTGGGCCTCAACGGGTCCGGCAAGCATAACAACTGGTCCATGACCACGGACACCCGCGTGAACCTGCTCGACCCGCGCGAGGACACGCATACGAACATGGAGTTTCTCGTCTACCTGTGCGCGGTGATCCGGGCCGTGGATATGAATGCGGAGCTTCTCCGAGCGGCGATCGCCTCGGCGGGGAACGATCACCGACTCGGCGCCAACGAGGCCCCGCCGGCGATCATCTCGATCTTCCTGGGCGAGATGCTCACCGATATCGTCGAGCAATTGGAGAAGGGCGAGTTGAGCCGGACCATCAAGGGCGGCGCGATGGACCTGGGCGCCATGACCCTGCCGCAGCTCCCGCGGGATTCGGCTGATCGAAACCGAACGTCGCCATTCGCCTTCACCGGCAACAAGTTTGAATTCCGGGCGGTCGGCTCATCCGCGACGTCGGCATGGCCCAATACCGTGATGAACACCATCGTCGCCGAGTCGCTCGACTACGTTGCGACACATCTCGAGAAGGAAGTCGGCGCCAATCCGCCGAAAGAGAAGCTGATGGCGGCGGCCCGCAGCTTGTTGCAACAGATGATCAAGCAGCACAAACGCGTGATCTTCAACGGCGACGGATACGCCGCGGAGTGGCATGCCGAGGCGGAACGTCGCGGACTGCCCAACCTGCGCGACTGCGTCGCGGCGATTCCGAAGCTGGGAACGGAGAAGTCCATTCAGATTTTTGAAAAGTATCAGGTGCTCAACAGGCAGGAGTTGCAGAGCCGCGTCACCGCCTATCTTGAGAAATACACCAAGCAGATTCTGATCGAGTCGGAGACGATGGTGATGATGGGGCGGCAAATGATTCTGCCGGCCGCGATTGCCCACGAGACCCGGCTGGGTGAGGCGGTCGCCGCGCTCAAGAACGCAGGTGCGGATCACAAGGAACGGCTGGCGATGCTCCAGCATTTCAGCGAGAAGGTGCGGCAATTCACCACGACGCTGGAAGGGCTGGCCGAGGCGGACAATCTTGAGTCGCACGACCCGCTCGAGCACGCGACGTACATGAAGGAAAAGATCATCCCGCTGATGGAGGTGCTGCGGTCCGCCGGTGATGAGCTGGAGAATCACGTGTCGGCGGATCTTTGGCCGCTGCCGTCCTACCGGGAGCTTTTGTTCCTGAAGTAGGGCCTGTGAAGCAATTAAATCGTCCCCTGGAGGCGTGCGTCGGCGCGGTTCCAGGGGACGTTTCTTTTCCGCACTGAGTGGCGAACCGGAGTACGTTCTGGGATGTGAAGCGTCCTAGCTCCAGCGGTGGGAACTGATGGCGCTGACGATCTGTCCGGCGAGGCGGACGGCGTCGACGCCGTCCTCGGCGCTGACGGCGGGGGGCTTGCCGGTGGCGACGCTGTCGAGGAAGGCCTCCAGCTCCGCACGGAGCGGCTCCACGTCATCCACGATCAGCGGCTCGACCTTGACGAGCTGACCGAAGTCGAGGTCGGCCATCTGGGCGAGGTCTTCGAGTTTCTTGTCCTTGGCGAGCGAGAGCACGTCGAGATTTGCATCGCGGGTCACGACGATGCCGTTCTTCCGCTGATAATCGAGCGACAGGTAAGCCGTCTCGGAGAAAACCCGCAGCCGGCGGTCGGTCTTCAGCGCCAGGCGCGAAGCGACGAGATTCGCCACGGCGCCGTTCTCAAACACCACCCGGGCATTGGCCACGTCTTCGTATTTCGCCAGCACATTGACGCCCACGGCGTCGACCTGAACGGGCTTGGAGCGGACCAGGTGCAGAATGATGTCAATGTCGTGGATCATCATGTCGGCGACGACCCCGATGTCGGCCGATCGGAAGCGAAACGGGCTGATCCGCTGGCTCTCGATGTACTTGGGGCGGATGTCGAGCCGCTGGATGGCGCGGACGACGGGGTTGAACCGCTCGGTGTGACCCACGGTGAGAATCGAGCCGGTCTCTTTCGCGCAGTTCATCATCGCCTCGGCGTCGGCGACGGTGTCGGCGATGGGCTTTTCGACGAGGACGGCCATGCCGCGGCGGAGCAGCTTTTCGGCGATTGCGCGGTGGTGAATCGTGGGAACCGCGACGGTGACGGCGCGGACATCATTCGGCAATTCGTCAATGCTGGAGAGGGCGGTCGCGCCATGCTTACCGGCGATCTCCGCGGCGCGGTCCTTGTTCAGGTCGACGACGGCGACGAGCTGCGACTGCGGCATCTCCTGGTAGAGCCGGGCATGGTGACGTCCCATGTGCCCGACGCCGACGACGGCAGTGCGGATGGGAGAATCGGTCACCGGCCGTTGCCCCCGTTACCGGCGTAGAAGGCGGGGCGTTCTCCGTTGCCATCGCGGCGGCAGGATTCGAGATAGCGGCCGTGGACGCCGCTGTGGATGGAGCGCTTCACGAAGTCGATGAGGTAGCGGCAGTGCTCGTCGAGGTTGGTCATGCTGTCGACGTCGCTGAGGCGGCGGGCAAGTGTGACGGAGCCGTTTCGGTCGTCCTTCTTGCCGGAGGGCAATAGACCGTAAAGCGTACGCAGGCTGTAAGTGTTGACCGCCTGACCCTTGCGGGGGAAGAGCTTCTTATAGACGTCGCGGAGTTGCTGAATGGCGCTTTCCTGGAAGCCCCAGCGGCCCAGGCCCTTGACGTTGACGCCCTGAATGGAGCCTTCAAAGCCGTAGATCATGTAGGGCGGTGCGTCCATGGTGCAGCGGGCCATGCCGGTGATGAACGAATAGCGGCCGATGGTGACAAACTGCTGGATGCCGACGAGGCCGCTGATGGTGACGTTGCTTTCGATCTGGACGTGGCCGGCGACTTGGACCTGATTCGACAGGATGCAGTGGTCGCCGACGATGACGTCGTGGGCGAGGTGGGTGCCGACCTGGAACTGATTGTGGCTGCCGACCTTTGTGTGACCACCGGCGACTTCGGTGCCGGTGTGGGCGGTGACGCCTTCGCGGAAGATGTTGTGATCGCCGATGATGAGCTGGGTGTCGGTGCCCTTGTACTTGAGGTCCTGCGGGGCAGCGCCGATGACGGTGGCCGGATAAAAGATATTGCCCTCGCCGATACTCGTGCAACCGAGGATCGTCGCATTAGGCATCAGGACAGTGCCGCGGCCGATTGTGACTTTCGGACCGACATAGCAACCCGGGCCGATCTCTACGTCTTCGGCCAGCTCCGCCTTGGGATCAACTGTCGCACTGGGTGCGATCTTGGGCATCGAGCAATCCTGAATTGGGCGAGGTCACAATCCCTAACGCCCTCCGATTCCTGCCGCCTCACCGGGGCTGCAGAATAGACCCGTCGGCGGTGTCAGGCGTTAGGCCGGTTCCGCATCGACCATCATAAACTTTATTTCCGCCTGAGCCACGAGGCTTTCGCCGACCGAGGCGGTGCACCGGACATGGCCGGTACGGGATTTGACTCTAACCGTTCGGGCCTCCAAAACCAACTGGTCGCCCGGGAGCACGGCTTTACGGAATTTCACATGGTCCATGGACAGCAGGACCGCGACTTTCCCGGTGTGTTCCAGCTTCTGGGCCAGCAGGATGCCGGAAAGCTGGGCCATGGCCTCAATAATGAGGACTCCCGGCATGATGGGCTGGGTCGGAAAGTGCCCCTGGAAAAAGGGCTCGTTGATCGAGACGTTTTTGATGCCGACGGCCCGGCGATCGGAATCCATTTCAACGACACGGTCTACGAGCAGGAAGGGGTATCGGTGGGGCAATACTCGCCGGAGCTGAACGGCGTCCATCTCGGTGACAGTGCGAAGTCGGTTAGATCGTTCTGCCCGTTCGATGCCATCCAGCAGCTTGCGGACAAGCTCATGATTCAGTGCGTGTCCGCTCTTGCGGGCGAGTATCTTTCCATGAAGGGGCCGGCCGGCGAGGTAGAGATCGCCGATCAGGTCGAGAATCTTGTGGCGGACGCATTCATCAGGGTAGCGGAACTGATTGCCAACGACGCCGTCCGGGCCGATGACCACGACGTCGTCGTAGGTGAGGTGCTGACCGAGGCCGGCGGCACGAAATTGCTCGGCTTCTTTCTCGAATAGGAAGGTGCGGGCCGGGGCGATTTCCTTGAGGAATGACTCACGGGACACGCGAATCGGAAAAATCTGTCGCGGGAGCGGGCCGCCGGGCCCGTAGTCGAGATCGTAGATGATGTTCAGATCGTGGGTATCGGTGGGGACGGCGATGAGTTCGGCGTCGCCCTCGGTCACGCGGACCGTCTGGGTGATGACCAGCGGATGCTGCTCGGCGGACTGTTCGACGATGCCGGCTTGGAGAATCGCGTCCACGAAGTACTGGCTGCTGCCGTCGCAGCCGGGCAGTTCGCCGCCGCTCAGCTCGATTTCGGCATTGTCAACGCCGAGTGCGTGAAGGGCGGCCATGCAGTGTTCGACCGTCTCGATGGCCAGGGTGCCGTTGCGCAGCGAAGTGCGCCGGGCTCGCTTGGTGACATTGGAAACGTGGGCCTTGATACGAACGGGGGTGGGGGCGTCGGTCCGGACAAAGACGATGCCGTGGTCTGCCGGCGCAGGTTTGAAGCGTACGGAGACCTCTTCCCCCGTGAACAAGCCGCGGCCGGAAATGTCAGCCGCGTTCTGGATGGTGTGTTGCGGCTTCAAGCTGGGCCACCCGTTTCGCTAAATTGGCAACTTCCTCTTGCAACTTCGGCAGCTTTCGAACGCGCGCATCGAGCCTGAATGCCTCTTTGCTGTCTCTGGCGGGGAAACCGACGATCGATTTTCCCGCCTCGATGTTCTTGGTTGCTACCGATTTACTCGCTACCGTGACGGCGTCCCCGACTGTGACCCCGTCGATGGTGCCGGACTGGCCCCCAAACACGACTCCTGCGCCGACTCGGGCACTTCCAGCAATGCCGACCTGGGCTGCCAGAACACAGAGGGGACCAATTTGGACATTATGTGCGACTTGGACAAGGTTATCAATCTTAGTCCCGCGGCCCACGACCGTCGCCCCGATCTTGGCCCGATCGACGCAACTGTTCGCCCCAATCTCAACATCGTCTTCGATGATGACGATTCCGTTGTGGGCGATCTTTCGGTGGGCGCCCTCACGAAAGATGTAGCCCAGGCCATCGGCTCCGATGACCGTCCCTGAGTGGATGATGACGCGACGGCCGATGACGCATCGGTCATAGACCACGCAGCGATCAAAAAGGCGACAATCGTCACCGATGGTGACGCCGGCGCCGATGCTGACGCCTGGGTGGATGATTGTGTTCTTGCCGATGCGAGCCGATGGGCCGATGACGGCATGGGCGCCGACGCAAACGTTGTCCTGCAGTGTCGCGGAGGGGTCAACAACGGCGGAAGGATGGATCCCCGGTGCAGGGCCGACCGGGGGAATGTGAAAGAGGTCGAGGATGCGGGCGATGGCCAGCGCCGGGTCGGCGACAAAGATCGCGCGGGGGAAATCCGCGAGCAGTTTCTCAGGGCCCACGATTGCGGCGGCCTTGCACGTGGGCAGGGAGCGAGCGTGCTTCTCCTCAACCAGCCATGAAACCTCATCGGGGCGCGCATCGGCGAGGGAGCCGACGCCGGCAATCTGCTTGCGAGCGTCATCGTCGGAGCCGACGAATCTTCCACCGCAATGATCGACGATGTGGGACAGGGGAAAGGTCTTCGGCGACGATCGATCGTTCATG
>WBZR01000329.1_pt1 | contig 79052 bp, 65 predicted proteins | sample 5204231 | NCBI WGS metagenome assembly WBZR01 (sample SAMN12412403, study PRJNA552823) | activated sludge metagenome | isolation source: activated sludge from anammox sidestream of wastewater treatment plant... | place: USA: Virginia | collected 2017-08 | reverse complement strand
GGCCGGTACCGCCCCAGGCCAGGGAGGCAAGAAGGATTTTGCCGTGCTGCGCTTCAAGCCCGATGGTTCGGATGATGCGAGCTTTGACGGTGATGGCGGTACCCAGGCGGGTTTCGATATGACGGGCGTGGACAGCGATGATCGGGCGGCATCACTCACCCTCGATCCCGATGACAAAATTCTAGTGACCGGTACCAGTGTCATCAATGGCACCGGCTGGGCCAGCGTGATCCGTTTCAATACTGACGGCTCAAGGGATACCAGTTTTGGCAACATCTCGAACGGACAGGGCGGCAAGCTGGGCGTGAGGCTGCAATATCAGGATACAAAACCAGCATTCGGCCAGCGAACCCTGCGACTACTGAGTGGGCATTATTACGCGGTTGCAGGGACCGTGTTCTGGAGCGCCAACGATTCGGATTTCGGGATTCGCGTTCTGTCAGCCAGTGGCGAGCCGGAGCCCTTCAGCACCACTGGTTTGGAATACATTCCCTTTGACCGTTCAGGGGGGTCCAACGTGGATGTTCTTTACGACGCGCTGAAGGACCCCAACAGTATCGAGCAGGTGCTCCTCGTGGGCACGGCGGGTGGACGACAGGCGGCGGTACGTGTCTGGCTGGATTTCGGCCAGGGGCTGAATCCCGGGAGCGAACCGCCGGTCTACATGCAGGTGGATACATACTTCACCAGCACTGGCGACTCGAGTTACCCCAACCGTTTCGTCGGCAATATTGACAACGCCGTGGCGGCATCGGTGGCGGTCGACTCATTCGGAAAGATTCTGCTGGTCGGTTCGCTCAATACAGGCGATGCCAGTCAATGGGCGGGATACCTGACGCGCCTGAACCACGATGGCACACCCGACACGTCGTTCACTGGTGTCGGTTCAAGTTGGATCTACAAGGCACGTTTCTGGGACAACACGTGGAGTTACACCACTGGTTTTACCCGCGGGCTCTACGATGGCAAGCAGGCCGTGCTGCTGGGCCGGGCCTCCGCCTCAACGATTGCGGGCGGGGATCTCGATGTCGTCCTGACCCGGCTGGAGGGTGACAACCTCTTCAAGGATGGCTTCGAGAACTGACCTTGGTGCGTCGGCATTCGCATGTGTGGACGGTGGCCTGTCTGCGAATGCCTTGACGTGTGCCGATCCGACGGGTTTTGGGAGCCTCTGAACACGTCGTCATTGCGAGCGTGGCGAAGCAATCCATTCGATTGATTTTGATGAATTTTCTGGATTGCTTCGCTGCGCTCGCAATGACGAAAATCCGACGTGTTCGGAACTTCCTTTGCGCAACCGATGGGGACGAGGTCCGGCACAAGGTGCATGCGCGCAACAACAGACAGGCGCGTCGATGCGCTTCCGTGATCCACCAAACAGCAACCAGAAGCGTTTTTACACCAGGAGTATCCCATGCGAAGCAGCATGCAACTGAATGTGGCAATCGGTCTGATCTGTGTTTCCGTGTTTGCCATGCCGGCAATCGCACAGAATGGACGTCCAGCTCCCATCAATCACAACGGGCCGGCTTCGTCCGGCCAGCAACCCATCAAGATCGGCAAGCCTGCTCCCGCATCACCCAGCCAGCAACCCATCAAGATCGGCAAGCCCGCACCCGCATCACCCAGCCCGCAGCCTATCCGGATCGGCGAGCCTTCGTCATCCACGTCGAATGCCGGCGACAGCCCAAAAAACAAGGACACCCTGGATGCCACGTACGACTGGATTGTGAAACAGCCATTGGAGCCAGAACAGTTCACCTGGGAGGTCGGGCAGGGTCCCATTGAGCTGCCTGCCGTGGCAACGCATCTTTGCATGCTCACGGGAGTTTCAGGAAGATTTGCGGGGGGCGGCGAAAAGGTGCAGCTTGTCATCGATCAGGGCGCGGTGGGTGGCCCGCGCTGGAGGCTGAACGGACAATCCGGCCAGCCTGCGTTGCGCGCCGCCGCCACCTGTGTCAAACGGGACAAGTTTGTGCCCATGGCAGAGCATCCGAATAAAGTGCAGGTGCACGCTTTTTCCGAGCGGATGTTTTCGGAATGTCCGCCTGACACGGGTTTGCTTTCGACGGCACCTTATGCACGCGAAGCGGCATTTTTGTCCACGATTGGCGGAAAGTTTGCCGGTGGTGGCGAGGCACTTGCCGTGGCGGTGAGCGCGAAATCGCATGTCCTGCGCGGTGAGGCCTGTTCCGGCGCCGTGATCGGTGCGGTCACGACATTCAGCGATCCGGAAATCGCCGAAGTCAAATACCGGACACAAACGGCACGCACCAACAGCCAGAGGGCAGCCACCTTCGTGCAGCGTGACGATCAAGCTGCCCCGACATGGTTCGATTCGCTGATGGGCACCGGTGTGCCCTTTACCTCTGCAGGAACAGAGGATCTTTGGCTGACCCCCGTGGATGAGGCTGTCTGTGGCCTGGTCTCCATCCGTGGCAAGTTGCAAGGGTATGGCGAAGAGGTATCCATTCGCCGTGCAAGCAACAACGGCAAGATGTGGTGGAAGCTCGGGGCGCAGACACAAGCGCAGGGAAGTTTCCTGGAGGTTGGTGTGCGCTGCCTGGCGCGCGATCAACGGTGATTCGTCAGGTCAACGGATCACCTTGATTGCTTGGCGCCCTCGGCTCAAGCCCCTCTTCCGCGGAGGAGGGCTTGAACCGGGGGCAGGGGACAAGCCGTGCACGTTCGTCTCGCAACGCCGCCCACCGTCGTGTCCCTTGCGGGCTTCAGCGCTCCAGGATCGCGGTCACGCCCATGCCGCCGGCGGTGCAGATCGAGATCAGGCCGCGGCCGGAACCTTTCTGCTTGAGCAGTTTGGCAAGCGTGGCCACGATGCGGCCGCCGGTGGCGGCAAAGGGATGACCGATGGCGAGCGAGGAACCCATCACGTTCATCTTTGCCGGGTCGATCGTGCCCAGTGGCGCATCGAGGCCGAGGCGGTCGCGGCAGTAGGTTTCCGATTCCCAGGCCCGCAAGGTGCACAGCACCTGCGCGGCGAAGGCCTCGTGGATCTCGTAGAAATCGAAATCCTGCAGGGTCAGGCCGCGACGCGCGAGCAGCCGTGGAACCGCCACCGTGGGCGCCATCAACAGGCCCTCGCCATGGACGAAATCGACCGCCGCGACCTCGCAATCGACGATGTGTGCCTGCACCTCGAAGCCGTGGGCCTTGGCCCATGCGTCGCTGCCCAGCAGTACCGCCGAGGCGCCATCGCTGAGCGGGGTGGAATTGCCGGCGGTCAGGGTGCCCTTGCCGGAAGTCTTGTCGAAGGCCGGCTTGAGCGTGGCGAGCTTTTCCGGCGAGGTGTCCGGGCGCAGGATGTTGTCCCGGCTGACGCCGCGGAACGGCACCACCAGATCGTTGAAGAAGCCGGCTTCGTAGGCCGCGGCCGCCTTGTGGTGGGATTCGCAGGCGAGCTGGTCCTGAGCGGCGCGGGCAATGTCCCACTCCCGTGCCATCAGTTCGCAGTGATCGCCCATGCTCTTGCCGGTGCGCGGCTCGGCCACGCCGGGGAATTCCGGCTTCAATTCACGCAGCGAGAAACCCTTGAAGGCCCTGAGCCGCTCGCCGAAGCTGCGCGCCCGGTTGAGGTCGAGCAGGCGCCGTCGCAGGGCCTTGCCGACCGCGATCGGCACGTCCGAGGTGGTGTCCGAGCCCCCGCCGATGCCGGCCTGGATCTGCCCGGTCGCGATCTTGTTGGCCACCGTCATGATCGTGTCGAGGCTGGTGCCGCAGGCGCGCTGCAGGGTGATGCCGGGCGTCGTGGGTGCCAGTCCCGAAGACAGCGTGGCCTCGCGTCCGAGGTTCCAGTCGGAGGAGTGCTTGAGCACCGCACCGAGCGCGACCTCGCCCAGTTCCATGCCGTGCAGGCCGAAGCGTTCGACCAGCGCGCCGAGGGTGCGGATCGACATGCCGAGGTTGCCGACGTCGTAGTACGCCGTGTTGGCACGGCAGAACGGGATGCGCACGCCGCCGATCACGCCGACGGGTTGCAGGGAGCGGGTCTTGGCCATCGCGGAAGCTTCGCTGTTCGAGGGTGCCGATCGGGTTCACATGATAACGCAGTGCCCATACGGTGGCGAACGGAAAGGCGGTGCGCAGATGCGGGACGGGCCCGATCAGGATTGCCGTGGCGGCGCGAACCAGGCCGGCATCGCGGCCCAGAGCATGAAGCCCCAGGAGCGCTCGCGCAGCAGCCGCTGCCAGTGGTCGGCGATGGTCTGGATCAGACCGGCCTCGTGCGGATCGTGGCTGCCGAGCACTTCCAGCCGGCGGCGACCGGTGGCGAGGTCGAGGCCGAGGGTGAAGATCACCACCGGCACCCGGCCATCGCGCGCGATCCGCAGCAGGCCCTCGGCAAAGTGCGCGGGCCGCCCGAAGAGCGTGACCGGGACACCGAGCGCGGTTTCGGTCGGCGGCACGTCGGGTGTGCCGGCAACCCAGCCGCCAGAGGCAAGCATGGCGAGCGATTTCTTCACCGTGCCTGGCGAGAAGATCAGCGGCCCGCCCGAGACCCGCTGCAATTCGCCCAGACGCAGTGCGCCGTACCAGTGGGCGAAATGCGAGCCGCCCATCGAGCGCCGGCTGAAGTGGCCGGCCAGCACCGAGGTGTCGAAGCCCTGCTCGCGCAGCGAGCGCATCGCCCACAGACCGGGACAGACGTGGAAGAACACGCCGACCGCCGGCGTGTCGAGTTTCGGCCAGTGCCCGACGACGTCGACGTGGCGCCGCAGCCAGCGTCGCGAGCGCGTGCGGCTGGTCCAGAAGTCGGCATGATCGACCAACCGGTTGAGGCGGAATTGCCGCGCCCACAACGCCGCGTCATCGATCTGCACGAATTCCCGCGCCTGTGCCAGCGCCGCCTGCCATTCACCGCGATACAGCCCGGTCAGGCGCGAGCAGGCGCGCAGCCAGCGAAACCCGATCGGCCACGGCAGCAATGCCGCCAGACCGGGCAGCAGATAAAGCTCCAGCAGAGCGCGCAGTTCGAGCAGCAACACGGCAGGCATCGGGCAGGGCGGGGAACCCGGGAAAGAGCGCGATGGTACCGTATCGGTTTGTCTTCCTCGTTCACGCCGGGCCGTGATGTCCACTTCCGATTGTTGTCTGGGCGCGCTCGCGCTCGAATGTTCCGCGCCGCTGGCGCACCTCTCCCTGCCACGCGCCGAGGCGGCGCAGTTGGGCGATCACGTTGCCGGCGATCTCGCTCGACTGCTGCGTGATGTCGAGAAACTCGACCTCGCGGTCGCCGCCGCGGCCTTCGATCCGTCCGAACTGCTGCGCCCGGGTTGGCCGGTGCACGAGGCACTGGCCGAACTGGTGCGGCGCGCGCCCGCTTCCGGTGGTCCGCGTGTGCTCGGCTTTGGCAACCATGACGGCCGCATGCCGCCGGCGTTGGCACCCGACCCCGCCCTGCGCGATGGTCCGCTGCGCCTGGTGCCCTTCGTGCTGCGCGGCGAAAGCGCGGCGATCGAGGCGATGCGGCAGCGCATCGAAGAGGTGCTCTTGAACAAGGGCATGGCGCAGGCCGCGACCTCGTTCTTCGTGCAGAAGGCCTTCAATGCGGCACTCGAACACGTGCGCTTCCTGAGCCTCGACGACCTCGTCGCGATGATTTCGCTGCAATACGAACACGTCGGACTTGCGCCCCTGTGGCCGCTGATCGAGGCCGCCCTGTTCACACCGGAGCGCGAGGTGTGGCTGGACGCACCGCCCGAACCGCTGCTGCGCTGGGACGGCGAGAAGGTGCGCATGGCCGAACTCGACCCGCCCACCTGGCGCGCCCGCGGCTACGCCCCCGCCGGGATTTCCGAGGGCCGCATCGAGCTCGCTTGGAAGCACTTCCGCATGCGCCAGCAGCAGTACGCCGCGGTACTCGCCGCCCATGCCATCGCGCTGCAACTGGATCCGGTCGCCCCGACCCGGGAGCCGCGCGCGGCCTTGTCCGATTGAGCGTGCCCGTTATCGGGCAAGGTTGCCGAAGCCGCAGGTTGGATCAAGGCCCGCAGGGTCGGATTCAACGGTGGTCGCGCGATGCCACGGCACTGCGAGCAGGCAATGACGGCATCTTGGTGGCGATGGAAATTCGGGCAATTGTCGGCCCGCGCTTCTGCGTGCGCTCCGGCCCACCCGCGTCACGCGCGAGCCGCCGCTGGGATGCGCCTGATCCGGTCAACTTCGCCCCAGGCCGAAGCCGCGATCAAAAAAACTCTTGATTGCCCACCCGATCGCAACCGAATCTAACCCCAACGCCGTCGAAACCGTACGCTGCATCAGGGCTCACGAAACACGGGGCTGCTGTAGCGGAGCTTGCTCCGCTGCTTTCGGGCCATCCCCATGTCCCCAAGCCGAGCAATCCCGGCTCTGCGACGCAAATGCCTCTCCTGGCCCAGAATGGCTTGTCATTGCTGGGGTAGGGGCGCCTGGGCATGCGTACGCTAGATTGTATAATGCGGCATATCAGGAGACATCTCTTCCCATTGTAACCGGATCTCTATTTGGCGAGCCTTCAAATTCGATCTATGGCACCTTGTCCGGTTTCGAAATGTCATTATTGACTGCTGCGCATGAAGCAAGTCACCTGAAAGGGAATGCGAATAACGAAGCTGAAGCAAATTGGTATGGGATTGATGCCGTGTTGCGCTACAGAGAAGACGGCGGTGCGAAATGTGCAAATTAGTTGAAATTGGATTTTGCCAACGTTTTGGCTACTTCATTGTGCCGGGTCCCGTCGAGTGTGCTGGGATGATGCCATGCGACATGTGAAAAAAGTTCTTGTCTTGCTCGTGATCATTGGAGCGGGAGTTGTTGGCGCCTGGCAGTGGCGGGTGGAAAGTGATCTTGATCCTCATTTTCCGGAGGATGAGATTGGTGCGATTGAAGTGCGGCATCAGGCCGATGCAGAAGCCATCGAATTGGGTTACAAGGCTGCGAAATTCGACAGTGACTTGATTGGCCGCCCTGTGCTGCAAGAAAAAGCTGATGACATTGAATCGGCAGTGCGTTTATTCAGAAAATCCAGCAATTGTCTTCTGTATCACGCTGCCCGGCGTGGACTCGACACGATTTTGAACGATAAGCGGCTTGATGATCTTTCTGATGAAACCTTGGCAACGCTTGAGAGTCTCGATGCCAGGTCGATGAGGTACCTTGAAATCGTGCGCCAAACGGAAGCGCACTGTGTTGACTCCAACCCGGATGCATTGGCGCGCGTCTACATTGATTCGATTCTCAAAGCCGCCTTGTCGGGTGATGCGGATGCAGAAAGCTGCTTCGTGATCGGCAACGTGTCTCCGACGAAAGAAGTGTCGGCATCTGCCGAATGGATGGCACTCTTGACGGGCAGGTACCTGAAATATGCGCAGATATTTACAACCAAGGCGTTGGAACGTGCTGATCCGTATGTTGCGGCAAATGCCTTGTATCGATACATTGAAGTTTCCGTTATCCATCCTTCCGCGATGGATAACATGGAAAAGGCCGATCCACATTTGGTCTGGCGAATGGCTCGTCTTGCATCGCTTCGCGCTCTTCCTGAGCAACGCGCGCGTCTTGAATATGGTTTGAATGAATTCGAGAAACTTGATCTTCTTTCCCTGGAAGACATCAATCGCGCCGATGACTGGGCTGTGGAGACGTATCAGCGCGAGTTTGCGGATCAAGCCCCCATTGATTTGGATTCACAGGCACCGTGTCATCCATCTTTGGATCTTGCGCCGTGAGAGTGCCGCTGGGTGCAATGCTCTCAACTTAAGGATCAATCGCGATCCGTGTGGAACAGGGTTCTCGTAACCAACCATCCTGTCGGTCCAGGGTCAGCCATTCTCTTTGCTTTCAAGCACTTCCGGTTGGCTGCAAGGGCCTCGGCGCTAAAGTAAATGCCATTCCGATTGGCCCCGCGCTTCAGACAACTGCCCGGCGATCCATCGCCGGCACCCAGGATCCCCATTTAGGGCACAGCAAGCTGCGCTCTACGTGATGGCTGTGTGCGGCGCGAACCGGCAGAGTCATGCGCGCAGAAACCCCAACTCGAACACCTGCGGGCGCAGCTTGCGGGAAAGTTCGTCATAAGCGGCCTTGAACGGCTCGAAGTCCACGGCTTCGTTGCCAGCGGTGGCTTCCAGCGCGCGGCGAATCTGGTACCAGCCCGCATCCGGACGATTGAGCTTGAACTCGTCGCGGATACGCTTCTCGAAACGCGTGGCATGGAACCGGTGCCACAGGCTGCGGCCTTCGTCCAGAACGGATTTCGCCTCGGCGGAGAGTCTCAAATTGGCGAGATAGGACGACATGAAATCCGACTCGAAACGATCGCTGGCATCGATTTCGACTTCGGTGAACGGGATGAAGTGGTTGACCAGCGACCATTGCCTGCCGTTCCACTCCAGCCCATCCGCGCCTGCCGAAAGGTTGGAACCGTTGAACAGCATCCACACCAGACAATCGGACTTGAATTCGGCAGAAAGCTCTCGAGACGGTTGCAGGAACTGATCGCGGTCGTTGAGCCAGGTCGGCTTGATGAGGCGGCGCACTGAAAACACGATGGCGGCCTGCCAAAGATTTTCCCTGGTAACGAAGAATGCGCCGGCATTGCCATAGCCCGACGACAGCAGTGCCGTCCCCGTTGCGGCGTGCTGCAAGTCGTTGCCGAACACGATCATGCTGCCGATCGCGCCATCGGCCCACTTGTCGCCGCGCACATCCTTGGTGCTGGTGGTGGGAGTGATGGCGTTCTTGAGCGGCAGTGCCTCCTGCTGGTTGGAGCGCGGGCGCACGATCCATTCGGATAGCGGTGCTTGCGTCTCCTCGCGATAAAAGGTCTTTTCTCCAATACAACAGCCGTCCTTGTCCAGCGCAACCGTCCGTACCTGCGAGGCGGGCGCGTTTCTGGCGGTGTTCCAGACGAGGAAGCCAATCGGAAAATCGCCCTTCAATCCGTCGAAGGCGCGGCTGTGCACCACGAAGCCACCGAGATACTCGGCATTCCACTTTTCACGAAACCGGGAAAAGTTCGGGGCGTTGACGTATTTCAATTTGCTGAACATGGCGATGGTCGCACCCGGCAGCTCACGCTGGATACGCACGAGGAACTGCACGAACAACTCGCGCGTCGCGTAGCCCATGCCTTCCATGCTGGCCCCGATGCGCGTGCTGGCCACGCCCTGCTTGGCCCCGGCGTTCCTGCCGGACACGGTGGTGTTGTCCACGTTCATGGCTTCCGCATACGGCGGATTGATCAACACCAGAATCTTCTTCGCGTCCTTCTTCTTTGCCTTCGCATCGTCGATGGCCTGTCGCAAGGCGTCCGGCATCTTGTTGGTGAGCGAGTAGTCGATGTTGCCGGAATCGCCCACATCGTCGTTCAGGTAGTCGTACTGGAACTTCGTCGCGGCCACGCAGGTGCGGCTGGCGCGCATCACGTCGATGTCGGCCTGATCCAGCGTGCTCATGAAGACATGGCGGTGGTCGGAATGCTTCACTTCCAGATTGCCGACGCCGCAGCACATGTCCCAGACGATGTAGTTCTTCTGCCAGCCCTTGCCCAGCGTCTGCGCCAGAAGATCGTAGGCTTTGTCCACGATGTGCAACGGCGTGTAGTACGCGCCCTTGAAGCTGCGTTCGTCCAGCGGCAGCAGGCTGTCGCGACGCTCCAGCAAGTAGGCGCGGTGTTCTTCTTCCGGCGGCCGGTGGTAGATGGCCCAGAAGTTGCGATACCCCTTGTCGCTGGCCAGTTCGTAGGCCTTGCCATCGAGCAGGAACACCGGTTTGCCGTCTTCGTGCAGCAGGCGCGCGGGCAGGTTCGCCATCGCCGCCTTGCTGCCATCGTGCATGATGTCGGCAAAGAACAGCAGGGCGTAATCGGATTCGTCCACACCGTCCAGTTCGTGCCCGATCATCTGCACCCATTTGTCGAACACCTGGCGCAGATTGTCCGGCGTGATCGGCGTGCGGACGAACTTGCCCGCCGCGATGGCGTGCTTCACCGCAGCAATGAATTCCTTTTCGTGACTGTCGATCTTGTAGACCACGAAATGGGTTTCGACGTAGGGTGCCACGTTCGCCGCAAACGACTTTTGCTGCGTGATGCGGTCTTTTTCCTTCACCTTCGATCCGGATTTCGGCCACGCGATCGACGTGTCGGCGAGGATGGGGAGCGCCTTGGCGGTTTCCATCAGCGCGGCCTTTTCGCGGTCGATGACGGCGAGGAACGGCGGGATGGCTTCGCCCTTCTTGCGCGCATCGCGCACGTAACACAGCAACTGCGCGAACATCACCGTGGGCGGCGTGGGCGCTTCCTTGGCCTCGAACCAGATTTCCTCGGTGCGGATATCGATCAGACCCTTGTTGTACTTCGTCAGCCCGAGCGCCTTGACGTAGGCATCCTTGACGTCTTCTTCGGTGCGGGCGTTCCGCAGTGTCTGATACAGGCTCATGCTGTCTCCAGCGGCCAGGCTTGTTGCCAAGGCCAGACCCCTTCAACGATCAGGCCAGCACTTGAATTGTTGGCATGGGAATCGCTGTCGCTTGAAGCATGGACGTGCATGTCGTCCGGCCTCAATCGGCCAAGCGCACCACCGGCCCGTAGGCCAGCAGCGCTTCGTCGAAGGTAAGCAAGGTGGCACGCTCGAATGTCGCCTGCGCCACCAGCAAACGGTCGAATGGATCGCCGTGCTGCATGCCCAGCGAAAACACTTCCACTGCGTGCCCGGCCTGCACCGGCAACAGGTCGAAACCGGATGGTTCGATGGCATCAAGAATGTCTTGCGGCAATGCCTTCAGTTTTCCCAGCGCTGCCTTGATGCTGATTTCCCACAGCGAGGCGGCGCTGACGAACACCTCGCTGCGCTCGATCAGGCTCCGGTTCTTTTTTCCAAGCCGCGCAGGATCGCTCAGCGACCACAGCAGGACATGCGTATCCAGCAACAGGCGCATATCGTCAATCAGGGCGCGCAGTGATCAGGAAATCCGGCAGCAACGGCGCATCGAAATCCGACGCAATGGCGAGCTTGCCGCGCAACAGGCCCAGCGTCTTGGGCTTGGGTGCAGCCGCCAGCGGAACCAGCCTGGCCATCGGGCGCCCGGCCTTGGCAATCACGATTTCGTTCCCGGCGGCAGCCTGTTCCACCAACCGCGACAGGTGCGTCTTGGCTTCGTGGATGTTGATGGCATGGGACATGATCGAGGCCCGTCAGAAATGAACTGAACCAAGTCTAGTCCACCTGCCTGAACGCGAACAAGCGGGCAACCTGCGCTTTCTCGAACAGCACAATGGATTCCACATGCGCGGTATGCGGGAACATGTCCATCACGCCCGCCGCCAGCCGGTAACCATGTTCGCGCACCAGGAGTCTGTCGGACTTTGGGGGTCTAGCCGAAAATTTGGCCGCGCGAGGGCAGTTTTTCGACGATTTGCAGCCCTGTAGTGGGACTACAGGGCAATAAGCGGCAAGAAAATGAACCGTGCAGACGAATTTGCAGGCCGATCATCCAAAGTCCGACAGGCTCCTGGGCACGGGTTGGCGGGAGGCGAGGTGAAGCAAGCTCGGCGCACGCGCACCGGGATCAGTGTCGTCCCGGCTGTGGCGGCGGGGCGCCGTCGCAGCGTGGGCCATCGGCTTCGAAGCCGTCGCAGAACAGGCCGGCGCTGTCGGTGAACACGTACACCGCGCCGGGCGCGCGGTATTGAAAATCCCTCAAGGCATCGCTGTGTGCGGCCACCAGCGCCGCGCCGCGGTCGTCGAAGGCGATTCCGCCCATCTGGGTGACGCGGTCGCCGAAGCCCACGCCGTAACGGACACCTTCCGCCATCCCATGTTCCCAGTCGTACGGCGACAAGACTCGCGCGTCCGACCAGGCGGCGCCGACGTATTCAAACAGGAAGATCTTGGGCACGGTGCCGGCGGCAAGGTCGTTCTGTAAGTAAACCTGTCCAGCCAGCAGACGGGTGCCTCGCAACGCCACCGACACCTGCGGTGCCGGGTTGCCTTGGTGAATGGCGCCGGTATCGAGGCTGGCGGTCAGCGGCCATAGTCCGCCGGCATTGCGCTCGTAGACACGCACGACATCGAAGGGAAACCCGGCACCGCCGACGTTGCGCATTTCCTGGTCTAGGACGACGAGGCGGTCGCCATCGAGTGCAAGGCTGTTGCCGAAGTAGCCGAAGATGCCCATGCCCGGCTGCGCCGGCGGCTGGGTGATCTTGGCGTTCTGGTTCCAGACGCCGGCGCTGCGGTCGAACACATAGACGCCCGACGAGACGTGTTGCTGAGCGCTGGCGCCGGGGCGATTGACGACCAGGCGGTCACCCTGCAATTGCAGGTGGTTGCCGAAGCCCGCGGACGGATAGGGATCGGTCTCCTGCACGACCTGCTGCAGCACCCAGATGCCGCCTTGCAGCGTGAACACATGCACCGCGCCGTAGGCGCCTTGCGCCGCGCCGGGCGAACCCACCGCCAGGGTATCGCCGGACAGCGCCACGCCGCCTTGTCCGAACGAGCCGTTGAAGGCGAGGTAGGGCTGCCCCGAGATGCGGGCGGATTCCTGCCAGGTGCCGGCGATCTTCTCGAATACGATCACCAGGGGCGGATTCGGATGGTCTTCCAACGCCACCGCCACGCGGTTGCCATCGAGCGCGTGGCTTCCGCCAAAGCCATGCTTCATCGACGCGCTCAGATCGGTGGGAGGCAGGATCGACTGCGTGGTACTCCAGTGACCATTGCCATCGCGTTCGTACAGGCGCAGGAAGGTTTCTCCGAAGGGTTCGGTTTCCTCGATGGCTGCGGTGGCACCGGATACGGTGAGTGCCTTGCCGAAATGGCTTTCGGCCGGATAGGCGGAGTTGCCATTCCACGGCGGCGCGTCGCGCAGTGGCGAATACAGCTTGGCCTGGAGATCGAGCGAACCGGCGTGAACGAGGCCAGCGCACAACGCAAACATCAGGCAAATGACGGGACGCAGCATCGGTCGACTCGGGCATGGGATGGCCTCAGTATTGCCGTACGGGAACGATCCACCAACCCCCTGTTTGCGGGGGGCGGCTCCGCTTCCGGCCTGCCCTTCGCGCACCACCTCGGCGCGGCAAGAGCACGCGGCCCCACGACCGCTCCCCACGCGGAATAACGGGAATAACGGGGTCAGGTTCACTTGTTCAGCGTCTTTGTTGGGCCTCGTACCTCGGCACCAACCTACCACCCTCGGCAAGCCGTAGGTTGGCGCCAAGCGCAGCGCGGCCCAACGGTGGACAATCCATAATCCACACCATTTCCTCGCCGCATGCAGCGTTGGCGTTGGGCCTTGTCCCTCAATGACGGACTACAGTCCAGTCTTTGTTGGGCCTCGTACCTCGGCACCAACCTACCGCCCCCGGCAAGCCGTAGGTTGGCGCCAAGCGCAGCGCGGCCCAACGGCGGACAATCCATAATCCATACCATTTCCACGCCGCATGCAGCGTTGGCGTTGGGCCTCGTCCCTCAATGACGGACTACAGTCCAGCTTGATCGGTAAGGGAAAATCCTTGCAATGCAGTGTCTCCATCCGGAAAAGCGCCATGTCTGCCATTCACGAAGTTGCCACGCTGACCTCCAAGGGGCAGATCACCCTGCACAAGTCCATCCGGCAAGCGCTTGGCGCCGATACTGGCAGCAAGCTCGTGTTCGAGCTGCGTGGTAGCGAAGTGGTGGTGAGCTGCGCCGATGCGGAGCACGAGGACCCGGCCATTGCCACGTTCCTGAGCTTGCTGGCGCGTGACATTGAAGCGGGCCGGAATATTCGCGGCCTTCCCGAAGACCTGGCTCGCACGATGCTGGAGCACGCGGGCCACACGGTGGGGTAAGGGGGTCAGGTTCACTTCCTGCTACACGGCGATACGGCGTATTCCTACCCCGTGATCCTCCATCGGCCGATATCGTGCGCACCATCCCGCCCCACACAATGCGGCCATGGCCCGTCAACCCCGACTCGATCTTCCCGGAATCCCGCAGCACATCGTGCAGCGTGGCAACAATCGTCTGCCGTGTTTCCTCGATGACAACGATCGCAGGCGATACCTCCATCTGCTGCGTGAGGCACTGCTTGCCACTGAGTGTCGCCTGCATGCCTACGTTTTGATGGACAACCACGTGCACATGCTGGTCACCCCGACAGGGTACGGCGGTATCACAAGGCTGATGCAAAAACTTGGTCGCCAATACGTCGGCCAGTTCAACGCCCGCCACCGGCGCACCGGCACTCTGTGGGAAGGCCGCTACAAGGCTTGCCTGGTCGACTCGGCCGACTACCTGTTGCGCTGCGTGCGCTATATCGATCTCAACCCGGTCCGCGCCCGCATGACCGATGATCCAGTCGCGCTCTCCTGGTCAAGCTGCGCAGCGCTATGCGGCAAACGCGACGACCCGCTCCTTGTGCTGCACCCGACGCAGCTTGCCCTGGGAGCCAGCGCCGCAGAACGCGCCATCGCGTATCGCCAATTGCTGGAAGAAGCCCTCAGCGACGAAGACCTTGCCGCCATCCGCATCTACCTGCAGCAACAGCGCGCCTACGGGCGCGACGATTTTCAGGCGATGGTGGAGGTTAAGACCCAACGCTTTGCCAGCATCCGGCCCGCACGCCGACCCAGGCACCGTCAGTCAAGACCCGATAAGTGAACCTGACCCCGTTATTCTTGCGGCAGCAGTGGCCGCAGTTCGAGCACACGGCCGTTTTTTTCGGCGTCGCAGGGTCACGATCCGGGCCTTTGGATCGTCGAACACGCCCTTGAGCGTGGCCGCTGCCACGAAGCCAGGGAAGGAGAACAGCTCACGCAGGCTGCGCCCTGATTTCATTGGCGGATCCCGTCCACAAGGTCAGAGCAGGACTCGACTCGCCTTCCTGCATGCGGAAGATGGCTTGATTACAGGGTTCTTGGCAACGTTCCAAGCTCCAAATCACCCACACGAATTCGCGAAGAGCCTGTTTTTTGGGTGCGCCGGTCGCGCCTGCGGCGAACTTTCCGGGCAGGGAGTCGCCGCGATGGCCGGAATCGCCGCGTGGTGTTGAACGATGCCAGCCTAGATGTGTCGACGAACGATTCGACCCGATTTTCTTCCGCGAATCGTTCGGAGGCTCCGACTATTCAGACCAAAAGGTCGCGCCGAATAAACTTGACGCAACGCGTGCCGTTCCCACAACAAGGGGCGCACTGGCGAACTTTTGCGGAACTTGGGGTTCGCCAATGCGGCCCGCTACGCCAAAAGCAGCTGTTGCCACGTCGGATGTAGCGCCCTGCGGGCACGAAAAACCCCGCGCGCGGCGGGGTTGGATGGAGTAACGATGCGTTAGGGCATCGAGGGGGTGTCCAGATGTTGGACGCTATCAGTCGCGCTCTTCGTTGGCTTCCCGGGTTCGGGATCGTCGGTGCAACAGCATCTAATCGTGATTGTCGGTCATGTCAGCCGTCATTGGTACTCGCACGAGCAGTGCTCTGCAAACGCCTCGGCCTCATCCGGCGTCATCATGTCGCCACGCTCGCGGAGCACATCCTTATAGGCAGGCTCCAATTCGCGGACGTGCAAAACGAGGTCGGCCTCGGCAAGCCCGGCGCGCGCCGCAATGGCGGACCGATCCTCTTTGGGATAGAGGGCGTCAAGCAATTCCTGGTCGGACATGGAACTCATGGACAGGTCTCCCGCGAAGCTGTTCTTCCGTGATCTGCCGCAAAACGATGGTTCCGTCTTGCAGCACGTTTTCCACCTCGAACAATCGCCCGGATGGAATCAGCACCTCACGCTGTCGCGTGAATTGCGGATCGGCAAACGCGCTGATGTCGCGTCCGTCGTGGCTGATGATGCGAAACTGGACTGGATAGTCCAGCGCCCGACCGCCGGATGTGAACGCCGCATAGCGTACCACTTCGCCTTGACGATGCGACGGACGAAACGCTGGCGGGGTGTCGGTGTTCTTCACGCCGCGCCACAGGACGCCCGGGTACGCCGGCAGCCGCTCCAACCCTTGCGCGACCGCCTGCACCAGCGGCATGACTCCCAGCCACTCGCGCGGCGGCGGCTTGACGTTTGCACCTCCCGTGTACCGCAGCACGCGACTGATGGGTCGCTTCCATTCGTTGCGCGTGATGGCGCCGAGCGCGACCGCTTCCTCGATCGGCAGGCCAAATTGCAGCGATGCCGGGTAGACCTGCGCGGCAATGGCGTCGAAGTCATCCCCCAGCGCGGCGCGAACGTGGCTTTCGAGTCCGCCGCTGCGCTTGATGTCGTCGGCCAATCGGGCGAGCGCATCGGCTGCCGCCTCGCTGCGGCAGTGCACCAGCGGTGCTCCAGCTACGCGCTTGCCCGCGTATTGCCTCGGCACGCACTGCCCGGCACGGTTGGCCACGGCGCGCTCCAAGCCTTCCAGCGGCGCTCATGCTCAGGCGTACTCGCACCCGCAGTGCACGGCAAAGGCTTCGGCTTCTTCCGGCGTCATGCCATCACCGCGCTCGATGAGGATGCGATCATGCATCGTGCATGCATCGAAGACGTGATCAAGCAAGGCTTCCACGGCGATGCCCATGCGCTCGGCAACAAGCGCCCTGTCCTCGACAGGAATTTCGTCAAGATGGAGCTTCCGTGTCTCAATGGATGGCTGAAAACACATGCACTGCGCGCCCGCGTATTTGTGAAACATCTATCTGACTAAGCCATATTACGCCATCACCATCAATCCATTCCACCTCGAACAATCGCCCCGATGGAATCAATCGCCCCGATGGAATCAACACTTCGCGCTGTCGCCGAAAGCGCGGATCGGCAAACGCGCTGATGTCGCGGCCATCGTGGCTGATGATGCGAAACTGGACTGGATAGTCCAGCGCCCGACCGCCGGATGTGAACGCCGCATAGCGTACCACTTCGCCTTGACGATGCGACGGACGAAACGCTGGCGGGATGTCGGTGTTCTTCACGCCGCGCCACAGGACGCCCGGGTACACCGGCAGGCTTTTCAGGCGTGCGCGTTGCCGCATCTCGGTTCGTGGGATGGCTTCAGGATCGTGACCAGACCGCATCGGCGCAAAGCGTCGAACCGGCTGATACGATTCCCCGATCCGCATCGACGTCCGATGTTTGCCCCGAGGCCTGCATGAGTCTTGACCATCTGTCTGCCCCCGGCCTGCTGGCACTGAGGAATGCCAAGGTGTTCGCGCCCGAGCCGCTTGGCCTTCGCCATCTGCTGCTGGGAGGCGGCAAGGTGGTGTGGATCGGCGAGCGCTGGCAGGATCTGCCGACGGATCTGGGGGTCGAGGTCCTGGATCTGGACGGACGCGCGCTGATCCCGGGCCTGATCGACGGTCATGTGCATGTGACGGGCGGTGGCGGCGAGGCCGGTTTCCGCAGTCGCGTGCCGGCACCCGGGCTGTCGCGCTACACCCGGCATGGCATCACCACGGTGCTCGGCCTGCTCGGCACCGACGATGTCGCGCGCGGGCCGCGCGAGCTGCTGGCGCGAATCCAGGCGTTGCGCGAGGAGGGGCTGTCGGCGTTCGGCTACTGCGGCGGCTACCACGTTCCGCCGGCGACATTGACCGGTTCGGTGCGCGGCGACCTGGTATTCCTCGAACCATTGATCGGCATCGGCGAACTGGCGATTTCCGACCATCGTTCGAGCCAGCCGACGCTGGATGAATTGCTGCGCCTGGCGTCCGAGGCGCATGTCGCCGGCCTCATGACCGGCAAGGCCGGCATCGTGCACCTGCATCTGGGCGATGGCCTGCGTGGGCTGGAACTGGTCGATCGCGCCTTGGCGCAGACCGAACTGCCGGCGCGGGTGTTCCAGCCGACCCATGTCAACCGCCGTCGTGGCCTGTTCGAGGAGGCGGTGGAACTGGCCAGCCGTCGCGGTCTGCCCGTCGATGTCACGGCCTTTCCGGTCGAGGAGGGCGAGGATGCCTGGACGGCCGCCGACGCCTTCCTGCGCTTCCATGCTGCCGGTGCACCGGCCGGGCTGCTGACCATCAGTTCCGATGCTGGCGGCTCGCTGCCCTGTTTCGATGCCCACGGCCAGGTATGCGGCATGGACGTGGGCGATTCCGGCGCCCTGCTGGAGACGCTCGCCGAGTTGCTGCGTCGCGAGGTGCCGCTGGAATTGGCCCTGCCGGCCTTCACCGCCAACGTGGCGCGTGCGCTGCGCCTGGCCGGCAAGGGCCGGATCGAGGTCGGCGCCGATGCCGATCTGGTCTGCCTCGACGCATCCCATCGTGCCTGGCACGTGATCGCCGGCGGGCGTTTGCACCGGCGCGATGGCATGCAGTGCCTGCGGGGCACGTTCGAGCTCGACGTGCAGTGAAGCTTCGCGAGGTCTGGATCGTCATCGCGCTCGTGCTGCTTGTCGGAGCCGGCCTGTTTGCCTGGGTGCAGGCCAAGCGTGGTGAATTCCATGTTTCCGAAGCGCGATTGCAGGCGCATGTGAGCCGCCAGTTCCCGCTCGAACGCAACATGTTGCTGTTGCTGCGCTGGCGCTTGTCCCGGCCGGCCCTGCACCTGCTGCCGCAGCGCCAGCGTGTCGCGCTCGGGTTGGACGTGCACCTGAGTGCGCGGCTGGAAGGGCAGTCGGTCGATCTGGGTGGAAGGGTCGAAGTGGAGGCGGGTCTGCGCGCCGATGCGGCGCGCCATGCGGTGTTCCTCGTCGATCCGGTGATTACCCGGCTTGTGCTCGCGGGCATTCCCGAATCCCAACTGCTGCGGGTGCAGGACAGCCTGCGCAGCCTGTTGAGCGAGTGGTTCGCGCGCAACCCGATCCATGCCCTCCCGGCACCACGTTCCGGAACGGCTGTGCGGCCGGTACGGTATGAGTTGCACATCGAAGCCGATGAAATCGTGGTCGAGCCGGCCGCCTGAAGCGCGAAGCGCATCTCGTTTGCACTTGGCAGACATGTCAATCGCGGCAACAATATCCGGCTGCCCGTGTCGGGCGAACCATTGGAAGATACAGAACCATGAGTCCCAGCAGAGTCGCCGACGGCGACGAACGCGGCTGGATCGTGCCCATCGGCGGTGCCGAGGACAAGGAGCACGACCCGCGCATCCTGAAGCGTTTCGTGCGCCTGTGCGGCGGGCGCGAGGCCGACATCGTGGTGATCCCGACCGCCAGCCGGCTCGATGACACCGGCGCGCGCTACACGAAGATCTTCAATGACCTCGGCGTCGAGCGGGTCGCCGCGCTCAACTTCGCCACCCGGACCGACTGCGAGCGCGAGGACTGGCTGGAGCGCATCGCCTACGCCACCGGGGTGTTCTTCACCGGCGGCAACCAGTTGCGCCTGTCGACCATTCTCGGCGGCACGCGCGCGGCCAAGATGATCCGCCAGATCAATGCCGCCGGCGTCACCGTCGGTGGCACCAGTGCCGGCGCCAGCATCCTGTCCGACCACATGATTGCCTTCGGTGCCGAGGGCAGCTCGCCGCGCGCCGACAGCGTGCGTCTGGCACCTGGCCTGGGGCTGACCAACCGTTTCATCATCGATCAGCATTTCCGCCAGCGCGACCGACTCGGGCGGCTGGTGTCGGCACTGGCCTACAACCCGTTTCCGGTCGGCATCGGCCTGGACGAGGACACCGCCGCCTTCATCGGCCCGGACAACACGCTCGAAGTGGAAGGCTCGGGCGCGGTCACCGTGGTGGATGCCGATGGCACCGAGTTTTCCTCGATGGCGCAGGCCGACGAGAACGATCCGGTCTGCCTGATCGGCCTGCGTCTGCACATTCTCGTCGCCGGTGCCAGCTTCAACCTGCACACGCGCAAGGCCTCGGCCGGGCTCCTCGGACACGGCTGAGTCGCGCTTGCGCGGTGCCGGTTGCGCGCTGCCAGTTGTCGGCGGCGCGCGGTTTTGGGCATGCTGGCCCCTTTCCGGGGAACCATCCGAGGGGAGTCACATGCGCATTCTGGATCGTGCCGTCTACGTCGGGCCGTCGCTTTACGCCCATTTCCCGGTGATCCGGCTGGAGCTGGATCTGGGCGAACTGGAGCAATGGCCATCGGCGCGGCTCGGCGAAGCCTTCATTCTGAGCCTGCTCGCGGCCCTGCCCGGGCTGGCCGAACACGGCTGTTCGTACCGCGAGCCCGGCGGCTTCCTGCGCCGCTTGCGCGAGGGCGAAGGTACCTGGCTCGGGCACGTGCTCGAACATGTCGCGATCGAGTTGCAGAACATCGCCGGCGAGGATGTCACCTTCGGCAAGACCCGCAGCATCGACAACCGCCCGGGCGTCTACAGCGTGGTCTACGAGTATGCCGATCGCGAAGAGGGCATCGCGGCGGGCGAACTGGCACTCAAGCTGCTCGGCTCGTTGCTGCCGCCGGAACTGCGCCAGCATGTCGAGGTACCGGAGGATTTCCACTGGGAAACCGAGCGCGACGGCTTCATCCGCTATGCTCAGCGGCGTGCGCTCGGCCCGTCCACGGCCGCGCTGGTGCAGGCGGCGCAGGCGCGCGGCATCCCCTGGCTGCGCCTCAACCAGCAATCGCTGGTGCAACTGGGCCACGGCAAGTACCAGCAGCGCATCCAGGCCACGGTCACCGGCAAGACCTCGCACATCGCGGTGGAGCTGGCGAGCGACAAGGAGGAAACCAACAAGATCCTCTCGACCCTCGGCCTGCCGGTGCCGCGCCAGGAGCTGGTCAGCAGCGAGGACGGCGCGGTGCGCGCCGCGCGCCGGCTTGGCGGGCTGGTGGTGACCAAGCCTTACAACGGCAACCATGGACGCGGCATCACCATCGGCATTTCCGAGCCCGATGCGGTGCGTGAGGGTTTCCGTGCCGCGCGCGAGCATTCGCGTTCGGTGATCGTGGAAACCTTCCAGCCCGGCGATGACCATCGTCTGCTCGTGGTCAATGGTGAGCTGGTCGCGGCAACCCGGCGCACGCCCGGCCATATCGTCGGTGATGGCAGCCGCAGCGTCGCCGAGCTGGTCGAGATCGTGAATCAGGATCCGCGCCGTGGCATCGGCCACGAGAAGGTATTGACCCGGTTGAACCTCGACCGCGAGGCCGAGCTGATGCTGGCACGCAAGAACTACACCGCCGCATCGATACCGGTTGCGGGCGAGATCGTGTACCTGCGTTCCACCGCCAATCTGTCAACCGGCGGCACCGCCACCGATGTCACCGACATCATCCATCCGGACAACCGCGACATGGCCGAGCGCGCGGTCCGTGCCATCGGCCTCGACGTCGGCGGCGTCGATTTCCTCACGCCCAACATTGCCGAGTCCTATCGCAAGGTCGGCGGTGCGATCTGCGAGATCAATGCCGCGCCCGGTTTCCGCATGCACGTTGCGCCGAGCGAGGGCACACCGCGCAATGTCGCCGGGCCAGTGATCGACATGCTGTTCCCGGCAGGCTCGCCGAGCCGGGTGCCGATCGCCGCGATCACCGGCACCAACGGCAAGACCACGACCGCGCGCATCCTCGCCCACATCGCCAAGATGGCCGGCTACACGCCCGGCCTGACCAGCACCGACGGCGTCTACATCGACGGCCAGCGCACGGTCGAGGGCGACATGACCGGGCCGGTCTCGGCGCGCATGGTGTTGTCCGATCCGCAGATCGATCTGGCGGTGTTGGAGACCGCACGCGGTGGCCTGCTGCGTGCCGGCATGGGCGTGGCCGAGGTCAATGTCGGCGCGGTCCTCAACATCCAGTCCGACCACCTCGGCATGAAGGGCATCGACACGCTCGAACAACTGGCCGAAGTCAAGCGCATCGTGGTGGAAATCGCGACCGATTGTGCCGTGCTCAATGCCGACGATCCGCTCGTGCTGAAGATGAGCGGTCACGTCGATGCCAAGGCGATCTGCTATGTCAGCACCAATCCCTCGCATCCGCTGGTGCGCGAGCACATCCGTGCCGGCGGCCGCGCCTGCGCGCTGGAGGTCGGCATCAACGGCCAGATGATCGCGCTCTACGACAAGGGCAACCACATCCCGTTGCTGTGGACCCACCTGATTCCGGCCACGCTCGAAGGTCGCGCCCTGCACAATGTCCAGAACGCGATGTTCGCCGCCGCGATGGCGTTTTCGCTGGGGATCAAGCTCGATGCGATCCGCCAGGGCCTGCGCACCTTCGGCTCGACCTTCTTCCAGGCTCCCGGCCGCATGAACGTGTTCGACGAGCATCCGTTCAAGGTGCTGTTCGATTACGGCCACAACGCCCACGCGATCGCCGCGATGGCCGATCTGGCGCAGCGCCTGGATGTTGCCGGCCGGCGCATCGTGGTGCTGGCCGCACCCGGCGACCGACGCGACGACGACATTTTCGAGATTGCCCGTGCCGCTGCCGGCAAGTTCGACCACTACATCCTGCGCCGTGACGACGGCCTGCGCGGACGCGACGGCGACGAGGTGCCGCGCCTGCTGGCACGCGGTCTGATCGAGGCGGGTGTGGCGGAGTCGATGATCGAGCAGATTCCCGATGAGCAGCAGGCGATCGATGCGGCCTTGCGCATGGGTCGCGCCGGCGACCTCCTGCTGGTGTTCGCCGATGCCCTGACGCGTTCGTGGAAACAGATCATCAAGTTCCGCCCGGAAGGCACACCGGTGGCGCCGCGCCCGGCGCCGATCGAGACCGTGCCGGCGGTCGATCCGCAGGCCGAGGCGCGCGAGGCGCAATTGCGCGCCATGCTGGAGGGCGCGGTGCGCGACGAACGCGGCATCGTGTTTGCGCGGGAGGTGGAAGATTGACGCTCGTGCGGCCGGGCATGTGCAGGTCGGATGGCAGTCGATGAATGGCCGCCGCACGCGGCCGGCGTCGAACATGGGAACGACGCCGGCATGATCGCGCTGCCGCACGAGGATTCGCGTCGCCTGACCGGGCCCAATCCGTATTTCGCCGGCGTCGGTGCGGTGCTGGAAACCGCGCCGGGCGTGGCCGTGGACGAGGCCCGACTGAGCCTCTGGCAGGCCTTGGTCGAGCGCATGACCTGGCGCCTGGGCTGGCCCTTGCGCGAGGTGGTGGCGCGCGTGCACGCGGGTGGCGCGACGCTGGTCTTCGAGGCGCCGGCGGATCGCCTGTTGTGTGCCACCGAGGTCAATGAGTGGGCCTGGGGCGTGGCCAGTGCTCGTGCGGTCGGATTTGCGCCCGGCCATCCGGCCACCTGGGACGAGGACGCGGCGAGCCGCACCCTGATGGCAATGGCACTGGCCGAGGCCTCGCCCCGGCTGCTCGCCCTGCTCGACGCGGCGGCGACGCATCGGCTGCCGGCCCTGCACGGCGAGGGCCTGATCGGTTTCGGCAGTGGCACGGGTGGCTGTGATTTTCCCGACGAGCCCTTGCCCGATCCGGCGCAGGTGCCGTGGACGCGATTGAGCGCCGTGCCGACGGCGCTCGTCACCGGCTCCAATGGCAAGACCACGACGGTGCGCCTGGTCGCGGCGATGCTGCGCGCCGCCGGCCATCGTGTCGGCCTCAGTTGCACCGATGGCCTGTTCGTCGAAGGCGAGCGAATCGAGGCCGGTGATTATTCCGGCCCGCTCGGCACGCGCACCGTGCTGCGCCGACGTGACATCGACGCCGCGGTGCTGGAGACCGCCCGCGGTGGCATGCTGCGTCGTGGCCTGGCGGTGGATCGGGCCGACGCCGCGATCGTCACCAATGTCAGCGTCGATCACTTCGGCGAATACGGCGTGCACTCGCTCGCCGATCTGGCCATGGTGAAGCTGACGGTGGCACGCGCGCTCGATGCACGGGGCCTGCTCGTGCTCAACGCCGATGATGCATTGCTGCGCGAAATGGGCATCGAACGGGAGGTGCCACTGGGCTGGTTCTCGCTCGAACCGGAACGGCCATTCCTGCACGAACATGCCCGCCAGCGCCCGGTCTGCGTGCTGCGCAAAGATCGCCTCTGGCTGCATCCGTCCGGCCTTGCCGGCGCGGCAATCGATCTCGGCGATGCGCGGGTGATGCCGTTGGCGATGGACGGACTGGCGCGCTACAACCTTGCCAACCTCGCCGGTGCGGCCCTGGTCGGACATGCACTGGGTGTCGATGCGGCGCGGATCGCCGGCGTGCTCGCGAACTTCGGCCGCGACAATGCCGACAACCGGGGCCGACTGGAGCGCTGGAATCTCGGCGGTGTCCGCGTGCTGCTCGATTTCGCCCATAACCCCGAGGGCATTTCCGGCCTGCTTGAGATCGCCGAGGCGCAACGCGGCTCCGGCCGACTGGCGTTGATCCTGGGTCACGCCGGCAACCGTCGCGACGAGGACATCGTGGCACTCGCCCACGCCGCCGCACGGCATCGCCCGGATCGGATCGTGTTGAAAGAGATCAAGGGCTACGAGCGTGGCCGTGAGCCGGGCGAGATCGCCGGTCTGCTGCGCACCGCGTTGCAGGCCGATGGCGTCGCCACCGCTGCGATCCACTACATCCCCGACGAGGTCGAGGCGGCGTGCGCCCTGCTCGACTGGGCCCGGCCCGGCGACGTGGTCGTGCTGCTGGTCCACGCGATGGCGGCCAAGGAGGCCGTCACCGCGCTGCTCGACCGGCGCGCCAACGGCTGAGACCACGGCGCAGGGGCGTCATTCGGGCATCGTGCTACAGTCCGCGCATGCCCGATTCGCGCCGCTCTCGCAAGAAAACCCGCATCACCTCGCTCGACATTGCACATCGGGCCGGGGTGTCGCAGGCGACCGTCTCGCGCGTGCTGCGCGGCAGCCCGCTGGTGAACGCGGAAACGCGCGAGCGGGTCGAAGCAGCGGTGCGCGAACTCAACTACAAGGTCGATCGCCACGCCTCCAGCCTGCGCACCCAGCGCGCCGGCACGCTGGCGCTGCTGCTGTTCGAGGATCCGACCCCGGATGACTCGCACATCAATCCCTTCTTCCTCTCGATGCTCGGCTCGATCACCCGCGCCTGCGCCCGCCACGGGCATGACCTGCTGGTGTCCTTCCAGCAGTTGTCCGACGACTGGCACGCCGACTACGAGGACAGCATGAAGGCCGACGGCCTGATCCTGCTCGGCTATGGCGACTATCTTGCCTACGAGGCGACGCTGGCGCGGCTGGTGGCGCAGGGCACGCACTTCGTGCGCTGGGGCCATGTGCTCAAGGACCAGCCCGGCATCACCATCGGCTGCGACAACCATGCCGGCGGTCGGCTGGCCGGTCGGCATCTGGTCGAGCGCGGGCGCAAGCGCGTCGCCTTCCTCGGCAATGCCTGCAGCCGCTTCCCCGAATTCCAGGCACGCCACCAGGGTTGTGAAGAAGCCCTGCGCGAGACCGGCCTGCAGCTGGATCCGGCCCTGCAGGTCGATGCCGCAAGCACCGAGGAGGCCGGCAGCGAGGCGATCCAGGTCCTGCTCGCGCGTGGCCATGCCTTCGATGCGGTATTCGCCGCCAGTGACCTGATCGCGATCGGCGCGATGCACGCGCTGCGCGAGGCCGGGCGCAGGATTCCTGACGATGTCGCCGTGGTCGGTTTCGACGGCACGCCGATGGCGCGCTTTGCTTGTCCGCCCCTGACCACGGTGCTGCAGGACACCCTGCGCGCCGGCGAAGTGCTGGTGCAGACCCTGCTGCACCTGGTGCGCGACGAGCCGGCACACGGCCAGATCCTCGAGCCTGGCCTCGTGCTGCGGGCGTCCAGCGGCGGCTGAAACTCAGGGCCGACGACGGGCGTCGGCCATCGCCGCATCCAGCGCTGCCACGAGTGTCGGCTCGCTGACGGCATCATCGAGCAGAAAGACCTGCACGCCGTGCGCGGCGACCTCGGCTTCGAGTGTCCCGCTGCCTGCGACCTCGATGGTCGAACCATCGAGGATCGAATGCCAGGCGCCGGCCTGCAGCATGCGGTCGATGGCAAAGTGCGTCGCCACATCGCCCTTGTTGAGCAGAACGAGTGCGATCTGGCTCATGCCCTCGTGCTGGTAGATGCGGTAGAACGCGGCGCGGTTGCCTTCCAGTTCGAGATCGATCTGCAGACCGCGCTGCAAGGCCGGGGAATGGGCGCGCGCCAACGCGATGCGCATCAGCGCACTGCGGATCGGGCTCGATCGAGCCGCGGCGATGCCCTCGGTGCCGAAGTAGTTGCGGTTGCCGCCGTGCTCCGGCCGGCCGCGCATGAAGCCCATCTCCGATCCGTAATACAGCACCGGGATGCCGCGCGCCGTGAACAGCCAGTTGTGCGCGTCGATGAAACCTTCATCGCTGGCGTCGAGACGCGGCATGTCATGGTTGTCGTAGAAGGTTGCCAGTTCGTAGGGATTGGCATACGGACCGCCGAGCAGGTGCAGGGCCGGGCCGATGCGTTCGAAGCCGGCCCGGGCGTGACCGAACACCTCCGCCATGGCCTGCTTCATCGGGAAGTCCAGCACGCTGGTCTCGCCATGACCTGGCAGGGTGTGGCGCGCGATCGTCGCGGCGTCGTAATCGAAGGCCTCGCCGAACATGAAGAAGCCGGGGTGGCGGGTGCGGATGCGGGTCGTGAAACCTTGCCAGAAGTTGTCGGGGAGCCAGGCGATGGTGTCGATGCGGAAGGCATCGGCGCCCTGTTCGATCCACTGCTCGCAGGCTTCGACGAGGTAGTCGAGGACGGCGGGATTGTTCTCGTTGAAGTCCGAGAGCTGGGCGAGGTTGCCGTCGAAGATCGAGCCGTTGTCACCATCGACCGGACCACGGGTGTTGTAGAAACGGTGCAGCGGGTTGTGCTCGGGGTCCAGCTCCTGCGGTGGCAGATTCTGGTGGTCGGCGATCAGGACGTCGTCGCGGTCGAAGATTTGGCCGAACTTGGGTTGCGCATGACGCATGCCCCAGGCCGGCGAGCCGTGGTTGCCGACGATGTCGAGCACCAGCTTCATGCCCTTGGCGTGCAGCGCCGTGGCGAGGTCGCGAAAGTCCATGCCGGGACTCGGCAGGTGTTCGTCGAGGCGGTAGAAGTTCACCCCCCAATAGCCGTGATAGCCGGTCTTGCCCTGGTCCGCGAGGATGCCGCCGCAGGTCGGCGCGGTGCCGCCGCTGAAGGCTTCGTCCGGGTTGTCGACGATCGGCGTGATCCAGAGTGCGCCAAAGCCCATCTCGCGGATGTAGTCGAGATTCTCGGCGATGCCCTTGAAGTCGCCGCCGAGGTAGCCGATGTTGCCGGAGACGCCGTTGCAGGGCGGCAGCGGAATGTCGAAGGTGCCCTGCGCGCGCTGGTCGTTGTCCGGGTCGCCGTTGACGAAGCGATCGGTCATCACGAAGTACACCGCTTCGCTGGCGAAGGGTTCGAGCGTGCCGTAGTAGTCGGTCGGGGTCGCGCCCGGCGGTGGTGACAGCTCCCAGGGCACGAGGTAACGGCCGAAGAGCAGGAGGGCGCAGATCGCTGCGACGATGGCGATGCGGGTGTAGGGCATGGGAGGTTCTCAGGCTGTGCGTGCGTCCGGCAGCCGCACGAAGAGCACGCAGAGGCCGGCGATGATGAGGCTGGCGCCGCCGACCGCGAGTGCATTGACCGGATGGCCGCCGAGCACGGTCTTGAGGAGGAAGCCGAGCAGGCTGGCGGCGACCAGTTGCGGGATCACGATGAAGAAATTGAAGATGCCCATGTAGGTGCCCATCTTGCGTGCCGGTACCGCGTCCGACAGCATCGCGTAGGGCAGCGACAGGATCGAGGCCCAGGCAAAGCCGACGCCGAGCATCGAGAGCAGGAGCCAGTCCGGATCGCGGATCCAGCCGATCGAGAGCAGGCCGATGCCGCCCAGCACGGCGTTGACCAGATGCGCGAGGCGCAGCCCGAGGCGGCGTGCCAGCCACGGGATGATGATCGCGGCGAGCGCGGCGAAACCGTTGTAGGCGGCAAACAGCACACCGACCCAGTTGGCACCGGCGTTGTAGGCGGCCGAGGCCGGATCGGAGCTGCCGAAGTGGAGTTCGGTCACCGCCGCGGTGGTGTAGATCCACATCGCGAACAGCGCGAACCACGAGAAGAACTGCACCACGGCGAGCTGCGCCATCGCCGCCGGCATGTCGCGCATGTCGTCGAGGATGCGACTGAAGGCAGTGTCGGCACGGACCAGACCACGCACGAGAAAGGCCAGACCGAAACCGGCCAGCAGCCCGGCCAGGATGTAGAGCGATTGGTCCAGAGCACGACTGGCGACGATGAAGGCGATTGCGCCACCGGCGAGCACGCCGCCAGCGGCGAGCCAGCGCAGCGCCGCCGGATTGGCGTCGCGTTGCGCGGGTGCTGGCGCCTCGTCCCATGCGGCCAGGGTTTCGGGTGGGTATTCGCGGGTGCGCAGCACGGTCCAGCCGATCGCGCCGAGCAGGGCGATGCCGCCGGCGTAGAAGGCGAAGCGCACGGTGTCGGGAATCTGCCCCTCGGGCGCGGTGTTGGCGACGCCGGCCTTTTCCAGCAGGAAGGGCAGCAGGCTCGCGACCACCGAGCCGAGGCCGATGAAGAAGCTCTGCATCGCGAAGCCGGCGGGACGCTGGGTGCTGGGCAACTGGTCGCCGACGAAGGCGCGGAACGGCTCCATCGAAATGTTGATCGAGGCATCCAGTACCCAGAGCATGCCCGCCGCGATCCACAGGCTCGGCACGTTGGGGAAGACGAACAGCGCCAGCGAGGCCAACACCGCGCCGATCAGGAAATACGGCCGGCGACGCCCGAGCCGGGTCCAGGTGCGATCGGAGAGGTAGCCGATGACCGGCTGCACGATGAGGCCGGTGAGCGGGGCTGCGACCCACAGGATCGGGATGTCGTCCATGCTCGCGCCGAGCGTCTGGAAGATGCGGCTGACGTTGGCGTTCTGCAGCGCGAAACCGAACTGGATGCCGAGGAAGCCGAAGCACATGTTCCAGATCTGCCAGAACGACAGTGCCGGTTTGCCGGTGGTGTGGGTGGCGTGCATGCGATCCCCTTCTCGCAACGAGCGCCAAAGATACCGCGCCGCTTCCGCGAGCCGCGCCCTGTAAACGTATTCACCCCGACAACAGACCGCAAGGCCGGCACGGACACGGCATAGTCCGGTTCGGACGAGAGCTGGATGGAGGCAGGATGAGGGACCGGGACTGGTGGCGCGGCGCGGTGATCTACCAGATCTATCCGCGCAGCTTTCTCGATACCGACGGCAACGGCGTCGGCGACCTGCCCGGCGTGCTCGCTCGCCTCGACTACGTCGCTTCGCTCGGCGTCGATGCGGTCTGGATCTCGCCGTTTTTCACCTCGCCGATGGCCGACTTCGGCTACGACATCGCCGATTTCCGTGGTGTTGATCCACTGTTTGGCACCCTGGCCGACTTCGACCGGGTGCTGGAGAAGGCGCACGCACTCGGACTCAAGGTGCTGATCGACCAGGTGCTCGGGCACTGCTCGGTCGAGCATCCGTGGTTCCGCGAGAGTCGCCAGAGCCGCGACAACCCCAAGGCGGACTGGTTTGTCTGGGCCGATGCACGGCCCGACGGCACGCCGCCCAACAACTGGCTGTCGATCTTCGGCGGAGTGGCGTGGAAGTGGGAGCCGCGCCGGCGCCAGTACTACCTGCACAACTTCCTTGCGGCACAACCCGACCTCAATTTCCACAATCCCGAGGTGCGCGCGCTGCAGCTCGACAACCTGCGCTTCTGGCTCGATCGCGGCGTCGATGGCTTCCGCCTCGACTCGATCAACTTCCCGTATCACGATGCCTTGCTGCGCGACAATCCACCCAAGCCGATGGATCTGCGCACCGGACGCGGCTTCAGCCCCGACAACCCCTACGCCTTCCAGTACCACCTCTACAACAACACCCGGCCCGAGAATCTCGGCCTGCTGGAAGACATCCGCGCCCTGCTGGAGCGCTATCCCGGTGCGACCTCGCTGGGCGAGATCTCCTCCGAGGATTCGCTTGCGACCACGGCCGAGTACGTCAACGACCGTCGCCTGCACATGGGCTACAGCTTCGAGTTGCTGACCGAGGAGGGCAGTGCGGCCTACATCCGCCAGACGCTCGAAGCGCTGGCCGCGAAGATGAGCGAGGGTTGGCCCTGCTGGGCGATCTCCAACCACGACGTGCGTCGCGCGGTGAGTCGCTGGGGTGGCGATGGCGCCGATGATGCGCTGGCGAAGCAACTGCTCGCGCTGGTATCCAGCCTGCGCGGCACGGTCTGCCTCTACCAGGGCGAGGAGCTTGGCCTGCCCGAGGCCGAGGTGCCCTACGAGGCGCTTCAGGATCCCTATGGCAAGGCGTTCTGGCCGAGTTTCAAGGGCCGCGATGGCTGCCGCACGCCGATGCCGTGGAACGAGGATGAAGCGGCTGGCTTCAGCCATGCCAGGCCCTGGCTGCCGGTGCCGCCGGCGCATCGTCAACGCAGCGTTGCGACGCAGGAGCGCGAGCCGGATTCGGTGCTGCACGCAACCCGCGCCTTTCTTGCCTGGCGCAGGACGCAGCCGGCGCTGGTGCGTGGCTCGCTCGCCTTCGTCGAGGCCCCCGCAGATGTCCTTGCCTTCGTGCGCGAGCACGATGGACAGCGCCTGCTGGTGGCCTTCAACCTCTCGCCGGCACGGATCGAGTGGCCGGCCTTTGCGGATGCGGTGCTGCTGGATGTGCCCGGCCCGCGGCACGCCTGGCGGGACGGATCGATCCTGGTCCTGCCGCCGCGCGCAGCACTTTTCGCCCGTCTTGGATCGGATGAGGTGGCGGCATGATGCGGCGCGGGCTTGCGTTCGGCTTGATCCTGCTCGCCTGCACATCCGCGCGGGCCGAGGTCGTTGCGCAGGTGAGTTCGCCCGATGCGCGCATCGAGGTCCAGCTCGACCTCGATGGCGAGGGTCGCCTCGCCTACCGCGTGCTGCATGAAGGCAAGCCGGTGCTGGCCGACTCGCGCCTCGGCTTCATCCTGCGCAACGGGCGCCAGTTTCTGCGCGGCCTGCGTCTGGAGAGCCAGTCCAGCGACCGGCACGATGAAACCTGGGAACAGCCCTGGGGCGAGCGCCGCTTCGTGCGCGATCGGCACAACGCGCTGCGTGCCAGCATGGTCGAGCGCGACGGCGAGCAGCGTCGCTTCGAGCTGGAGTTTCGCGTGTTCGACGATGGCGTCGGCTTCCGCTACGAGTTGCCGGAGCAGCCGGCCCTGGGCGAGGCGCAGATCGTGCAGGAGCTGACCGAATTCACCCTGGCACGCCCGGCGACTGCCTGGTGGATCCCGGCGCTGGAGTGGAACCGCGAGGAATACCTTTACCGGCGCACGCCGCTGGAGGAAATCGGCATCGCCCAGACCCCGCTGACCCTGCGCACTGGTGATGGCCTGTACCTGAGCATCCACGAGGCGGCGCTGGTCGATTACGCCGGCATGAACCTGATGCACGGCAGCGGCCGAACCCTGCGCGTTGCGCTCACGCCCGGTGCCGATGTCGCGCCGGTGGTGCGGACCACGCCCTTTGTCACACCCTGGCGCACGATCACCGTGTCCGAGCGTGCCGGTGGCCTGATCGAGTCGAACCTGATCCTCAATCTCAACGAGCCAAACCAACTGGGTGATGTGAGCTGGTTCCATCCGGCGAAATACGCCGGGGTCTGGTGGGCGCTGCATCTGGATGAACAGAGCTGGGCGACCGGCCCGAAGCACGGTGCGACGACGGAGAACACCCGACACATCATCGACTTTGCCGCCGCAAACGGTTTTCGCGGGGTGCTGGTCGAGGGTTGGAATCCCGGTTGGGATGGCGACTGGTTCGCCAATGGCTGGGGTTTCGACTTCACCCGCGCGACGCCGGATTTCGATCTCGTTGGCTTGGCGAGTTATGCCGCGGACAAGGGCGTGCACCTGATCGGACATCATGAAACCGCCTGTGCGGTCAGCCACTACGAGCGCCAGCTCGACGCCGCGCTCGATCTGGACGTAGCCAACGGCATCGACGTGATCAAGACCGGCTATGTCTGCGATGCCGGCCAGATCGAGCGTCAGGACCGGCCGGACGGTCCGGTGCTGCGCGAATGGCACGAGGGCCAGTGGATGAGCCGGCATCACCTGCGCGTGGTGCAGGAGGCGGCACGTCGCCACATTGCGGTGAATGCGCACGAACCGATCAAGGATACCGGCCTGCGCCGCACCTGGCCCAACTGGGTCTCGCGTGAAGGTGCACGCGGGATGGAATACAACGCCTGGGCGAATCCGCCCAATCCGCCCGAACACGAGGTCACCCTCGTCTACACCCGGATGCTGGCCGGACCGATGGACTATACCCCGGGCGTGCTCAGCCTGAGCGGGCGCAACGGTCAGGAAATCCCAGGCACCCTGGCGCGCCAGCTCGCGCTGTATGTGGCGATCTACAGTCCGATCCAGATGGTGCCCGACCTGCCCGAACACTACGCGCAGCATGCCGAGGCCTTCGCCTTCATCAAGGACGTCGCGGTCGACTGGGACGAAAGTCGCGTGCTTGCCGGCGAGGTCGGCGAATACGTCGCGATCGCGCGGCGCGAACGCGGCGCGCCGATCTGGTTCATCGGCGCCTTGAATGATCGCACCGCACGCAGCCTGCACCTGAAGCTGGACTTCCTCGAACCCGGCGTGCGCTATCGCATGCAGGCATACCGCGACGGCGAGGGCGCGGATTGGCAAGGCGAGAAGCGTTTTCGCTTCGCGCGCGAAGAACGCAGCGTGGGCAGCACCGACACGATCGATCTGTGGCTTGCGGCCGGTGGCGGGGCGGCGATGCGGCTTGTGCCGGAGACGAACTGAGCAGGCTTGCGTCCACGGCTGCAAGGCACTGCACGACGGCCTGTGCGAACAGGTCGAAGGCTGCGTGCACCCGCGAAAAATGCGACAGCCATGCGCCTTGCGCGGATTTTTTCAAGTGCCGCGGATGAATACGTATGCAGACACTTCCGCTGGCCGGCGCGGTGCATACCATCGTCGGCATCGTGATTCAAGGCATCACGTGCGGCAGACAAGGGACGGCATCGACCGTCATCAACCGGACAGAAAACTCATTTTGCGGAGGGGAACATGGTGCACTTGAAGCGGAATCTCTTGAGCGTGGCCTTGGCCTCGGTGGTCATGATGTGGGGTGCGCAGGCACTTGCCCAGACCGCTGTGGCCGATGCGGCGCAGACGCCGGCCAAGGACAAGAAGGCCAAGGACACGCAGGAACTCGACAAGGTCGTCGTGATCGGCATTCGCGGCGGCATCGAGCGGGCGATCGACATCAAGCGCGAATCGACCTCGATCGTCGAGGCGATCTCGGCCGAGGACATCGGCAAGCTGCCCGACGTGAGCATCGCCGAATCGATCGCGCGCCTGCCCGGCCTTGCCGCCCAGCGTGTCGCCGGGCGCGCCCAGGTGATCAGCGTGCGTGGCCTGTCGCCGGACTTTGCCACCACCCTCCTCAATGGCCGCGAGCTGGTCAGCACCGGCGACAACCGCAGCGTCGAGTTCGACCAGTATCCCTCCGAGCTGATGGCCGGGGTCACGGTCTACAAGACGCCGGACGCGGCCCTCGTCGGCCAGGGCCTGTCGGGCACGATGAACATGCGCACCGTGCGTCCGCTCGACTACGACCAGGCCGTGACCGCGGTCAGCGGGCGCTGGCAGACCAACTCGCTCGGTTCGGCCGCGAATGCGGATGGCAACGGCAACCGCTTCAACGCCAGTTTCATCGGCCAGAACGCGAACGGCGATGTCGGCTTCTCGATCGGCTACTCGCATTCGGACACGCCGATCCAGGAAGAGCAGGTCGGCCTGTACGAGCCCTGGCAGAAGATCGGTGACAACTGGCGTCCGGGTGTCGCCGCCGGCACCTGGTATTCGGACGGCATCAAGGCCCTGCGTCGCACCGGCTACACCAAGCGCGACGGCCTCATGGCGACGATCGAGATGCGCACGCCCGGAAGCTGGATCAGCACCTTCGACCTGTTCCATTCGCAGGCACGCCAGGAGAACACCGCCAACCAGTTCGAAGTGCACATCGGCGACTACAACGGCGGTTTCGGCCGGCTCGATGTCGATGGCGCCCAGGTCAATGGCAACGGCAGCTTCACCGGCGGCACCGCACACAACGTCTACCCGCTGGTGCGCGGCATGTACAACAACCGCAAGGACCGCATCGATGCACTCGGCTGGCGCAACGAGTTCGTCCTCGGCATGGCCGATTTCAACGTCGACCTGAACTGGTCGCGGGCCAAGCGCGACGAGCTGAACCTGGAGAACAACACCCAGTTGATGCCGGCGCCGCAACTGGATTCGATCGTGCTCGACTTCCGTTCCAACGGCTTCTCGCAACTGACCCCGGGACGCGACTATTCCAACCCGGCCAACCTGTTCCTCGCCAACACCATCTATGGTTCCGGCTATGGCAAGGTGCCGCGGGTCGAGGACGAGCTCAAGGGCGTGCGCGTGGACGCGACTTTTGCCGGGCCATCGGCATCGAGCTTCCTGAGCGATTTCAGCGCCGGCCTGAACTATGCCGACCGCAGCAAGGACAAGAGCCAGCCCGAGGGCAACATCAATCTCGGCGCCCAGGGCATCACCCCGATCGGCTCGGAGTTCCAGTACGGCGCGGTCGATCTGGGTTTCGCCGGCATCGGCCTGATTCCCTCGTGGAATGTCCCCGGCGCGGTCGGCAAGTACATGCTGTTCAACCCGAGTGACAGTTCCGCCGCCTACCTCATTCCGAAGGCATGGAATGTCAGCGAGAAGATCGGCACCGGTTACGTCCAGGCCAACATCGACGGCATGTGGGGCTCGGTGCCGGTCAAGGGCAACCTCGGCGTGCAGATCCAGCGCACCGACCAGTCCTCGGCCTCGCGCATCTGGGACAATTCGCAGCCGGCCGGGCACGAGATTCGTCCCTACGGCAACGGCAAGACCTACACCGATGTGTTGCCGAGCCTGAATCTCGCGTTCTCGCTGCCCGAGGAGCAGACCCTGCGCCTGGCAGTGGCCAAGCAGGTCGCCCGCGCCCGCGTCGATCAATTGCGCGCCTCGGTCGAGTTCGGCGTCGATTTCGCCACCGGCAAGCCCGGTGCAGGCGGCGGCAATCCCCAGCTTGATCCCTGGCGCGCCAACGCCCTCGACCTGTCGTGGGAAAAGTACTTCGGCTCCAAGGCCTACATCGCCGCCGCGTTCTTCTACAAGGATTTGAAGAGCTACATCTTCGCCCAGACCCGCGACGGCTATGACTTCACCGATCTCCTGGCCGGCTACGTCCCGCCGGCCGGTGCGGCGCCGGTGTTGACCAGCGGCACGATGACCGCACCGTTCAATGGCGAAGGCGGCACGCTCAAGGGCCTGGAGCTGACCGCCTCGCTGCCGTTCGATCTGTTCGCGCCCGCGCTCGAAGGTTTCGGCGTGGTTGCCAGCGCGAGTTACAACGACAGCAGCATCCGCATTCTCGAGCCGGAGAGTTCGAGCAGTGTCGGCAGCGATCCGATCGCCCTGCCGGGCCTGTCCAAGCACGTCTACAACCTGACCTTCTACTACGAGCGCAACGGCTTCGAGTTCCGCGTCAACAATCGCCGCCGCTCCGACTTCATCGGCGAGATCGGCAACTTCGACGGCAACCGCACCCTGCGTTACGTGGTCGGCGAGAACATCACCGATGCCCAGATCAGCTACAGCTTTGCTCCGGGCAGCAGTTTCGAGGGCCTGAGCCTGTTGTTGCAGGCCAGCAACCTCGGTGACGAGGCCTATCGCACCTATGCCGGGACCAAGGATCGGCCGCTGGAGTACATCAAGTGGGGTCGTACCCTGCTGCTGGGTGCCAGCTACCGCTTCTGAGTTCGCCAGTGCGTGTGTACCCCCGCCCCCTGTCCGGCTGTTTGCGGGCAGGGGGTTTTTCTTGAGCGTCGGGGAGGACGCGGATGCAAGCCAATGTCGTGCAGATTGCGGTATTCCTCGGCCTGACCGCACTGGTCGCCCTGGCGACCTGGTGGCGTTATCGCAAGGAGGCGCGCGGCAGCGACCGCGCCCAGGACTTCTTTCTCGCCGGCCGGCATCTCGGCTGGCCGTTCATTGCCGGCAGCCTGCTGCTGACCAACATCAGCGCGGAGCAGATCGTGGGCATGAACGGAGCCCAGAACATGCTCCAGATCTGGTGGGAGATCGGTGCCATCGCCGGCCTGCTGGTACTGGCCAAGGTGCTGGTGCCGATGTACTACCGCTACGGCTGCACCACGACGACCGAACTGCTCGAACGGCGCCTGCCCGGCGGCGCCAGCCTGCGGCGCACGGTGTCGCTGCTGTTCCTGCTCGGCTACTTCTTCATCCTGCTGCCGATGGTGCTCTACACCGGCGCGCGCTTCATGCACTCGATGTTCGAGCCGGGCCTGCCGATCCTCGCGATCAGCGCACTCTTCGCCTTCGCCGGTCTCGCCTACGCCGCGCTCGGCGGTCTGCGCGCGATCGCCATCTCCGACACCTACATGGGCGTGGTGCTGCTGGTGATGGGCGGGCTGGTGACCTGGTTCGCGCTGCAGCGCATCGGCTGGGATCTTTCCGGCATCCCGGTCGAGCGCCTGACCCCGTTCGGCGGATCGGATTCCGACATTCCCTGGCCGACACTGCTCACCGGCATGGTGCTCGCGCACGTCTTCTACTGGGGCACGAACATGCTGATCGCCCAGCGCGCGCTGGCCGCACGCAATGTCGCCGAGGCGCAGAAGGGCATCTACGCCGCCGCATTGCTGAAACTGCTGACGCCGTTGATCGTGGTGCTGCCGGGGATCATCGCCTTCAAGCTGTATGGTGACATCGGCGATGACGCCTACGGCCGACTCGCCGGCGACGTGCTGCCACCCGGGCTGGCCGGTGCCTTTGCCGCGGCGATCGCCGGTGCGGTGCTGTCGAGCTACAACGCCGGGCTCAACTCCGCCGCGGCGCTCTACACCGTCGACCTGCACCTGCCCCTGATCAATCCCAAGGCGGATGCGCGCCGGGTCGGCCAGATCGTGCAGGTGCTCTTCATGCTCGGCTCACTCGCCCTGGTGCCGCTGTACCAACACGCCAAGAGCATCATCGCCACCTTGCAGCAGTTGAACGGGCTGTACTCGATGCCGGTGCTCGCGGCCTTCTTCGTCGCGATCTTCGTGCGTGGAGCCCAGGCCGGCGCGCTGCGCATCGCGCTGGTATTCGGCGTCGTGCTGTATGCGATCTTCACCTTCGCCTGGACGCCGCTGCACTATCTGCACCTGATGTGCATCACCTTCGTTTCGACCGTGCTGCTGGCGATCGGCCTGAGTCGCTGGATGGGTCCGGGGCGGCGTGCCGGGAACTGAGGAGGGTCCGTGATCGGTCGCGATCCTGACCGATCATGGCGTCAGGCCGAGGCGGTTTCGAGCAGGCGTAAGCGGGATCCCGCCGCAACGAAGATCCAGGTCGTCAGCACGAAAGGCAGGGTCATCGCGGGCAGGCCGAAGGGTTCGAGTGCACCGGAGAGCGCGGCGAAGAGCACCGTGCTGACGACGGAGCCGAACAGCGCGTAGACGAAGCTGGCCGAGGTTGGCGCGAAGAACACGCCATGCAGGGCGATGGCCGTGAGCACGGCGTTGAAGCCGAACACGCCGGCGCGGATCGAGTCCTCGGCGCCACCCGATCCCCAGGCCAGCAACGCGCCGCAGGCCGCGCCGGCAAGCGCCGCGAGGGCGGCATGACGGGAGGCGACGAGCAGGCCGAGCACGAACAGGGCGGCGCTGACCGCATCGGCCTGGAAGAACACCTGCGAGATCCCGTCGAGCCAGCCTTCGCCGAGACTGGCGAGCGTCACCACGCCTTCCACGATGGCCGTGCTGGGCAGGCTGGCGGTGGGCAGGAGGCCACTGGGATCGAGTCGTCCGAAGCGCGCCGCGGCCAGCACGAAGGCCATCGTGGTGAAGACGAAGGGCGCGGTGAGCGCGGGCAGGCGGCTGCGTTCGAACAGGTGCATCAGCGCTGCCATCAACACGCTCGAACACGCGGCGGCGAGGATGAGCCAGGCCCAGGCCAGCACGCCCGGTTCGAGAAAGACCAGCAGCGCCACGCCGACGAGGGCGCCATTGAAGCCGAACAGGCCGCTTCGGATGCGGCCGGAATCTGCGCCCAGAAGAACCGCTGCCAGGGTGCTGGCAAGGGTTCCGACGACGAGTCCAAGGCCGAGTCGCGGAGAACTCCAGAACACGCCGGCGAGAAACAGCAGGCCGCTCAGGCGGTTGTCGACCAGCATCACCTGGCTGATTCCGCGCCACAGGAGGTCCGGCAGTTCGCGCAGACGCAGGACAGGATCGGCAGGTGTTGTCGGGGTCATGGTGGAGGCGCTGCGAGCTGACGATGTCGTGCCAGGATGCGATCGGCGCCTTGCGCAAGGAGCTGCTCCGCGACGTCGAGGCCGAGGCCGTCGCGAGTTTGCGCGTCGGCATCGGCCCGGGCGCGCAGGATCTCGCCGTTGCGTTCGTCGCCGACCAGGGCCTGCAGTGTCCAGCGACCATCGGTTTCGTGGCAGTACCCGGCGATCGGCACCTGACAACTGCCGGCAAGACGCAGGTTCATGGCGCGCTCGATCTCGACGCAGCGTCGCGTTGCGGCGTGATCGAGCGGGGTGAGCAGGGCGCGCGTGACGTCATCGTCGGCGCGGCACTCCACCGCGATCGCGCCCTGCGCCACGGCGGGCAGGAAGTCGGGCGGCTGCAGGCGTTCGCGAATGCGCGCGCCAAGCCCGAGACGTTCGAGCCCGGCGCAGGCGAGGAGGATGGCGTCGTATTCGCCGGCATCGAGCCGGGCGAGGCGGGTGTTGACGTTGCCGCGCAGGTCGGCGAGCACGAGGTCGGGGCGGCGTGCCCGCAATTGCAATTGGCGGCGCAGTGAGGAGGTGCCGACGCACGCGCCGGCGGGCAGCGCGTCGAGGCGGTCGTGGCGATTGGAGACGAAGGCGTCGAACGGGTCGGCACGCTCCAGTATCGCGGCCAGCGCGAACGGCGGATCGAGCTGCATCGGCACGTCCTTGAGCGAGTGCACGGCGCAGTCGGCCCGACCCTGTTCGAGCGCGACTTCGAGTTCCTTGAGGAACAGGCCCTTGCCGCCGAGCGTGGCGAGCGAGCGATCGAGGATTTCGTCGCCGCGGGTCGACAGCGGCACGAACTCGACCTGCAGGTGTGGATGCCGTGCGCGCAGGCGCGTGGCAACGTGTTCGGTCTGCCACAGCGCGAGGGCGCTCTTGCGCGTGGCAATGCGCAGGATGTTGGATTCGGGCATGGACTTCACAGGGACTTGAGACGTTGGCGCAGCGCCGGCAGGCAGCGCCGGCTGACTTCCAGTTGTGCGGAATGCTGGCGCAGACGCACGACGTCGTGGCCGAGCGGATCGCGCCCCAGCTCGCGCACCTGGTCGGTGGCGACGAGGCAGTTGCGATGGATGCGGACGAATCGATCGCCGAACTCGGTTTCCAGCGACTTGAGCGAATCCTCGACCAGATCCTCGCCGTGGACGTGGTGCACGACGACGTATTTTTCCTCGGCCTGGAGATAGAGGATTTCCTCGATCGGGATCAGGCGCAGGGCGCCGCGCATGCGCGCCGACAGGTGCGAGCGGCGGGCCTGGTGCAATTGCAGCGCGGCCGGTGGGTGTTGCTGCAGGCGTCGGGCGCGATCCAGTGCGGCGGCGAGGCGTTCGCTGCGGATCGGCTTGACCACGTAGTCGGCGGCGCGCGCCTCGAATGCGGCGAGCGCGTGCTCGTCATAGGCGGTGCAGAAGACCAGTGCCGGCGGCGTCGGCAGTTGCGCCATGTGATGCGCGGCTTCAAGTCCGTCCATGACCGGCATCGCGATGTCGAGGATGACGGCATCGGGCACCAGCCGGGCGGCCAGCTCGCAGGCCTCGCGCCCATTGCGGGCTTCGGCGACGATCTCGTGTCCGCCGAGATCGTCCAGCAGGTCGCGCAGGCGGCGGCGGGCCAGGGGTTCGTCGTCGGCGATCAGCAGTCTCATGGGGCGTCGATGGGTACAACCAGCGTCGCCGCATAGTAGCCGTCCCGAGCGTCTGCGGCCATGCGCGCGCGTGCACCGAAGCGGTGCGCGAGGCGTTGCGCGATGCTCTCCTGGGCGTGACGATTGCCGTGCGTACTGCTGCCGGAGGCAACCAGCGGATTGCGTACCTCGATGTGCAGTTCATCGCCAGCGCGGCGCACACGGATGTGCAGTTCGCCGCCTTCGGGGCATTTCGCGATGCCGTGGTTGATCGCGTTTTCCGCCAGCGGCTGCAGCAGCAGGCGTGGCAGATCGAGCTGCATCGGCAGATCGGGGGCGATGTCCCACGTCACCCTGAGGCGCTCGCCGAGGCGCAGCGCCTCGATCGCGAGGTAGCGCCGGGTCAGGTGCAGCTCTTCCTCCAGGGTCGAATCGCCACGACCCGAACCGAGTGCGGCACGGAACAGTTCCGCCAGATCCTCGACCGCGTGCTCGGCGGCGATCGGGTCGTGCCGAATCAGGCCGGCGATGGAGTTCATGCTGTTGAACAGGAAGTGCGGCTGGATGCGGGCCTGCAGCGCCTCGACCTGGGCTTGCGAGGATGCCGCGACCTGGCGACGCCACTGCTCCGCGACGTAGAGATAGCGCAGCACCGCGGCAGTGAGCAGCAGCGCCACCGCCATGCAGGCGAGGACGAAACGGGCCGTGAGCGGTGCGCCGACGGTGAAGCCCAGATCGAGCTCCTGATCGAGCAGTACCACCAGCCAGGTGGCGATTCCGACCAGTGCCACCGGCACGGCGAGGGCAAGACCGATCCCGAGACTGCGCGGTAGCGGGTCGATGCTGCGACGCAACTGACACAACACGGTGATGCAGCTCAACGCCAGCCACAGCGCCAGCAGGCTGGCGGTGGAAAGCTGACGCCAGGCGAGTTTGGCTTCAGGCAGGCGCAACAGCACGGTCGCGAGCACGACCAGCTCGACCGCGACCAGCACCCCGAACACGCTGCGTGGTTGGCACAGGTCGGGCATCCAGTTGGGTGCGGGCCCAGGAGTCTGTCGGACTTTGGATGATTGGCCTGCAAATTCGTCTGCGTGGTTCATTTTTCCGCCGCTTTTTGCCCTGTAGCCCCACTGCAGGGCTGCAAAGCGTCGAAAAACTGCCCTCGCGCAGCCAACTTTTCGGCTCGATCCCCAAAGTCCGACAGACTCCGAGGCTTCATCGTTGCGGGTGGGGGATGCATGGCTGCCAGACTAACCCAGCGGGCCGCGTCAGCGCAGACCGCAGGTGGCACGCGTCGGCGCCGGTCGTCGGCGCGTCAGGACAGATCGATCGGATCGACGTCGAGCGACCAGCGTACCCGGCGCGCCTCGGGCAGCGCGTGCAGGTGTGCGAACAGCAGGCGCAGCACGGCCTGGAGCGCGGGGCGCTGGCGGCTTTCGAGCAGGACCTGGCCGCGCAGGCGGCCGGCGCGACGTGGCATCGGTGCCGGCATCGGTGGATGCGCGGTGACCTCGGCGTGGCCGCGGGCGAATGCGTGGGCGGCGTCGAGGAAGGCCTGCAAGGCGTCCGCCTGCGGTGCTTCGGCGCGCAACAGCGCGAGGCGCGAGAACGGCGGGAAGCCGGCGGCGGCGCGTTCGGCCAGTTCGGCCTCGGCGAAGGCCGGATAGCCGCGCGTCACCAGGGTTTGCAACAGTGGATGCTCGGGATGATGGGTTTGCAGCACGACCTCGCCCGGGCGTTGCGCACGACCGGCCCGGCCGGCGACCTGGATCAGCAGTTGTGCGAGACGTTCGCCGGCGCGGAAGTCGGCACTGAAGAGGCCGTCATCGATGCTCGCGATGGCGACGAGGGTGAGGTTGGGCAGGTCGTGGCCCTTGGCCAGCATTTGCGTGCCCACGAGGATGCCGGGATGCTCGCCGAGACTGTCGAAGTGGCGGCCGAGGGCATCGCGGTGGCGCGTGGTCTCGCGATCGACACGCACCAGCGGAACATCGGGAAAGCATGCGGCAAGACCCTGTTCGAGGCGTTCGGTGCCGGCGCCCTGGGGCGTCAGCGCGAGGCCGCCGCAATCCGGGCAGGCCGGCGGCACGCCACGGCGGTGGCCGCAATGGTGGCAGATCAGGCGCTGGCGTCCGTGCAAGGTCATCGGCCGATCGCAGCGCGGGCATTCCGCATGCCAGCCGCAGTCGTGGCAGAGCAGCACCGGTGCGTAGCCACGGCGGTTGCGGAACACCAACGCCTGTTCGCCGCGCGCCAGGCAGTTGCCGATCGCATCCAGCATCGGGCGTGACAGACCGTTTTCCAGGCGTTGTCCGCGCAGGTCGAGGACACGCACCCGTGGCGGTCGCGCGCCGGCGGCGCGCTCGCGCAGTTTCAGCCAGCGGTAGCGTCCGCTGCGCGCGTGCTGCAGGGTTTCGAGACTGGGTGTGGCACTGCCCAGCAGCACCGGAATGTCGAGTTGCCGGGCGCGCACGAGGGCGAAGTCGCGGGCGTGGTAGCGAAAGCCGTCCTGTTGCTTGTAGGAGCCGTCGTGCTCCTCGTCGATCACGATCAGTCCCGCCTGCGGCAAGGGCGAGAACACCGCCGAACGCGTGCCGATCAGGACGCGCGCCTCGCCGCGCGCCATCCGTGCGTGGGCATGGGCGCGTTCACTGTCGGACAGACCCGAATGCAGTGCATGCACCGGCACCGGCAGGCGCTCGCCGTAGCGCCGGATGGCCTGCGGCGTCAGGCCGATCTCCGGCACCAGCACCAGCGCCTGGCGACCCTGCGCAAGGCAGTGTTCGATCGCGGCGAGGTAGACCTCGGTCTTGCCGCTGCCGGTGACGCCTTCGAGCAGGGCCGTGCCGAAGCGTCCGGCCATCGACTCGATCACGTCGACCGCATCGCGTTGCGCCTGCGACAGCGGCAATGCCGGACGCCGGTCGTCCGCGGGTGCAAGCGCGCAAGGCCGCAGTTCGAGATGGGTGAAGCCGCGTGCTTCGAGCGTGCGCAGGGCTTGGCGCCACTTCGGATCGAGTGCCGCAAGTGTCGCCGCATCGCAGGCTCCTGCGGCGAGCCGGTCAGCGAGGATGCGTGGGCGTGAACCCTGGCGCAATCCGGTTCGGGCGCTGCCACCGGCTTCACTCAGACGCCAGTGCGGCACGCGCGTATCCGGCAGGGGCTCGCCCTGGCGCAACGGCACCGGCAGGGCGCTGGCCAGCACCTCGCCGAGGGCGCGCTGGTAGTAGCTCGCGGCCCAGACCAGGCTGTGCCAGAGCGCATCGTCGAACAGGCTGGCATCGGGATCGAGCACGGACTCGGCCTCGCGCAGGACGGTGGTTGCAGACGCGGGCGCGGCTTCGCCGAGGAAAAAGCCGATGCGGCTGCCACGTCCGAACGGCACGCGGATCCGGCTGCCACGCGCGGGCGCGATGCTGCAACCGGGCACGGGCAGGTAATCGAAGCCGTGTGGCAGGGGCAGTGGCAGGGCGATTTGCCAGACCGTGGAGGCGGGTGCGTGCATGAGGTCAGTGTAGGGTGAGCTGGGCGCTTGCGTTGCCGGCAGAGACGTCGTAACGGGCGTGCGAGTCTGGGTCGAGTTGCGGCGAAGTCCTGTGCGCGAGTTGATGAATCGGCGCTAAGCCCTCGCCGACAAACATGAAACCCGGGAAATCCACCGTTCTTGTGGATAACTGTGTGGAAGACGTCCTGCGAACCACCGCGTCAGGTCGGTCCGGTGCGGGTCACACGCGCCTTGGACAAAAAATGACCACGAGATGTGATTCCTTATGAAACAACATGTTATGAAATCCTGATCGTGGTTTGCCAGGGGTTTGTGACGATTTTTCACCGTCTGTCGCGGGGTTTCATGCGGCTGTGCACAAGCACTCGCGTGCAAGCCCTTGTCCTGCCTTGAAGGAGCGCCCTTCGCGGCGTTGTCAATCCCGCTCACTGGGAACACTGGGAAATCGCTCCGGACTGCTATCCTGTCGTTTGCGATCAGAAGCGATGTGTCCGATGCCGTCCAAGGCCCGACCCGAACCGCCGTCGTCCTTCGTCGCGCTGGCCGATGCCAGTGCGCGACGGGTGCTGGACGAGGCGCTCGGGCGGCTTTCGCCGGTGCAGCGCCAGGTGTTTCTGGTGCGCATGCGCAGCGAGTCCGACCCCGAACGGATCGGTGCCCACCTCGGTCTGTCGCGCGATGCCGCGCGTGCCTCGCTGGCCTTTGCCGTCGCACAGTTGCGCATGGCCCTGTCCGATGCGCCGCTGGACAAGGGGCGTGACGACTGGTTGCAGCGCTGCCGCAGCCTGCTCGCGATTGCTGCGGCCCCGGTTGCCACTGCGCCGCAGGAGGAAGTCGACCTGCCGGGTTTCGACGTCGTCGTCGATGCCACGCCTGTGCCTGTGCCTGTGCCTGCGCCGCCCGTGCCTGCGCCGGAACCTTTCGCCTTCGTCGTCGAGACCCGCAGCACGCTGGCGGAGCACGCGACCACGGCCCACGACGAGCCGGTGCGGGTGATGTTGCCCGGCATCGACGTGGCGCGGCCCGGCGTGGTGCCCGAGCCGCGGCCGGCGTCGTCCGTTGCGCCCGTGCGCCGCCATTCGCGGACCGCGCATGGTCGGCCATGGCCGATGCTGGCACTCGGCTTTCTCGCCGTGCTCGCATTTGGCACCTGGGCCTGGCATGCGCGTGCGCCGGGATCGTCGCGCGAGGCGGCGAGGCTCGATCAGGAGCCGTTGCGCGTGCCGCTGCTGAGTGCCCCGGAAGCACCATTGACGGCCTCCGATTTTCGCCTCGTGCTGGAGCGTCAGACACACGAGGGCGTGCTCGATGACCTCGATTTCTTCATCTGGCTGGCCGAACAGGACGCGGGCAAGTGATCCGTTGCCTGCTGTCCTTCGTGCTCTGTCTGTTCGCGCTGGTCGCGCTGGCGCAGACGCCCGTCGCCGACGAGGATGCGCCGGCGGTCAAGGCTGCACTGGCGCCGTTCAGGGATCTGATGGCGCGACTCCCGTCTGTCTTGCGTGAACGCATGGTCGCGCATGCGCGGATCTGGGCGGCGCTCGCGCCGGAGGAGCAGGAGCGGCTGCGTGCCAACCTGCTCGGCTGGGATGAGTTGGGACCGCAGGACAAGCTCGTGTTGCGCGAGCGTTTCGAGGCCTGGGAGCATCTCGACGCGGCCACGCGCGCCGCAGCGGTGGCCGCGGCCGGGCGCTATCGGCAGTTGCCGGTCGAGGAACAGCAACGCCTGCGTGAGGCATTCGCCGCGTTGCCGGCCGCGCAGCGCCAGCGTTTCCTGTTCGATCCGGGCACGCGCGCGGTGATCGACCTCGCCGACCAGTTGTTCCCGTTCGTGCCGGTGGAGGAGCAGGGGGCCACCCTGGCGATGTTGCGCGGGCTCGATCCGGACCAGCTCACCGCTCTGCGTCAAGCCTTGTCGCGCTTGCCCCCGGCGCGTCGTGACAGTTACCGCCAGCACCTGCTCGAACTGGATCCGGCGGCACGCGCGGCCGAACTTGCGAAGCCACGCTGAATTCCGACAGGCATCCCCGGCGAGGCCGCCTGGAAATCACAAAGACCGCGCTTTTCCCGCTACAATCACGAACTTGCCGCGTTGCGGCATGACTGGTGGCGCAGGTTCGGGCGCCCTCTACACGGAGCGTTTCATGAGCATCGAGCAACTGCAGGAAACCGCCCAGGCGATGGTTGCGCCGGGCAAGGGCATCATCGCGATCGACGAGTCGAATGCCACCATCAAGAAGCGCTTCGACGCCGTCGGCGTCGAGTGCAGCGAGGAAAACCGTCGCGCCTACCGGGAAATGCTGCTGACCACGCCGCGCCTTGGCGAGTACATCTCCGGCGCGATCCTGTATGACGAAACCTTGCGCCAGTCGACCAAGGCCGGCGTGCCGTTCACCAAGGTGATGAGCGATGCCGGCATCCTGCCGGGCATCAAGGTGGACAAGGGTCCGGTGTCACTGGCCGGCTTCCCCGGCGATGTCGTCACCGAAGGCCTCGACGGCCTGCGCCCGCGCCTCAAGGAATACGCCCAGCTCGGTGCACGTTTCGCCAAGTGGCGTGCGGTGATCGCGATCAGCGAGGAAAGCCCGAGCGGCACCTGCATCGAGGCCAATTGCCACGCACTCGCCCGTTACGCCGCGCTGTGCCAGGAAGCCGGCATCGTGCCGATGGTCGAGCCCGAGGTGCTGATGGATGGCGAGCACGACATCGAGGTCTGCTACGAGGTCACCGAGGCGACGCTGCGCTCGCTGTTCGCGGCACTCTACGAACACAACGTCATGATCGAGGGCACGATCCTCAAGGCCAGCATGGTGCTTTCGGGCAAGGACTGCCCGGACCAGGCTGGCGTCGACGAAGTCGCGCACGAGACCTTGCGCTGTCTCAGGGCGACCGTGCCGGCGCTGTTGCCGGGCATCGTCTTTCTCTCGGGTGGACAGAGCGACGAAGCGGCCACCGCGCACCTCAATGCGATGAACACCCTCGCTGGCCGGCCGTGGCCGTTGTCCTTCTCCTATGGCCGGGCGATGCAGCAGGCCGCGCTCAAGCTCTGGTCGCTCGACATGAGCGGCAACTTTGCCAAGGCCCAGGAAACCGTCTACGCCCGGGCACGCGACAATGGCCTGGCGGCGCTGGGCAAGTGGAAATGAGCCCGGCCTGAAGCTGCAAGCGGTTCGAAACGCCGGCCTCGTGCCGGCGTTTTCGTATTTCACACGTGTCGGGCGATGCCTTTCATCACCCCGGCCATGAGCCGCATCAGGTGCGGCACCGGCGCCGGCAAAAGCCGTGCGCCGGCGGCTTGCGCGGTGTCGGCATGGCGAGCCTCGTCGGCCTTCATCGTCGCGAGGATGGCGCGGCTGCGTGCATCCTGTGGTGGCAGGCTCCGCAGGTGTTCATCGAGGTGTGCCTCGACCTGGCGTTCGGTTTCGACCACGAACCCCAGATTCCAGCCATCGCCGCGCCAGCCGGCCAGGACCCCGAGCGCGTAGCTGGAGGCGTACCAGAGCGGATTGAACAGGCTCGGGCGTGCGTCGAGTTCGACCAGGCGGGCGTGGCACCAGGCCAGGTGATCGGCCTCTTCCTGCGCCGCATGGTGCAGTTGTGCGCGTGTCTGCCCGTCCCGTGCCACGGCGGCCTGTCCGACATACAGTGCCTGCGCGCAGACCTCGCCGGTGTGGTTGATCCGCATCAGCCCGGCCGCAAACCGGCGTTGCGCGGCATCCATCGGTGCATCGGCGATCTCGCCGGCCGGATTGGCGCGCTGCGCCGTCGCCACGCCGGCCAGCGAGGACGCCAGGGCGTGCTCCAGTCGCATCAGGGCACGATCGAATGGTGAGTAGCGGCGAGACAGGGGCATGCGCGAGGCTGCGGATGGCGGAAGCGGTGATTGTAGGGCGCACCAGTGGCGGAGGTGCATCGTGCACGGACCGAGTCCACGGTCCGCTCGTGGCCGGGGCCGCCGTGTTGTCGCGATGGCCGATCGATGCCGCGTTCGCATTGCCAGTCGCGTTCGCATTGCCTTGGCGCAGTGGAAAGCTTGCTGTATCATGTTCGGCCCGCTTGGGCGAGGACATCGTCTGCCTGCGGGATGCAGGATCAGCCCTGCCGTTTCCTGACTCGTCCACGTCGCATGGTTGCGAAGGTCGAAACGACCCGCTATCATTCCGCGTCTTTCGTCTTGCCTTTCGCAAGCCAACAGATTTTCCGAGTAACCCTCATGAAGACCTTCAGCGCCAAGCCCGAGACCGTCGTGCACGACTGGTACGTCGTCGATGCCAGTGGCAAGACCTTGGGCCGTCTGTGCTCCGAACTCGCCATTCGCCTGCGTGGCAAGCACAAGCCCGTCTACACCCCGCATGTCGATACCGGCGATTACCTCGTCGTGATCAACGCCGAGAAGATCCACGCCACCGGCAACAAGATGCAGGACAAGATGTACCACCGCTTCACCGGCTACATCGGCAACCTCAAGTCGGAATCGCTGGCACAGGCACTGGATCGGCATCCCGAGCGCGTCATCGAGACCGGCGTGAAGGGCATGTTGCCGAAGAATCCGCTCGGTCGTGCCATGTTCCGCAAGCTCAAGGTCTATGCCGGCCCGAACCATCCGCACACCGCCCAGCAGCCCAAGGCTCTGGAAATCTGAGTAGACGCACATGGCACTCCAGCAGAATTACGGCACCGGCCGTCGCAAGTCCTCCTCCGCCCGCGTGTTCCTGCGTCCGGGCAGCGGCGTGATCACGATCAACCATCGTCCGATCGACCAGTTCTTCGGCCGCGAGACCGCGCGCATGATCGTGCGCCAGCCGCTCGAACTGACCCAGACGACCGACAAGTTCGACGTGCTGGTCACGGTCGAAGGTGGCGGCATCACCGGTCAGGCGGGTGCAATCCGTCTGGGTCTGGCGCGTGCCCTGGTCGAGTATGACGAAACCCTCAAGGGCGACTTGCGCCGCGCGGGTTTCATGACCCGCGACGCGCGCGAGGTCGAGCGCAAGAAGGTCGGCCTGCACAAGGCCCGCCGTGCCACCCAGTTCTCCAAGCGTTGATGCGTCTGACATAACGACAACGGATACAGCCCCGTCGCCAAGCGGTAAGGCACCTGACTCTGACTCAGGCATTCGGTGGTTCGAATCCATCCGGGGCTGCCACCTCGAAAGACCTGCCGCAAGGCAGGTCTTTTTTTTGCGTCCGACACGGGCGCATTCCCTGTACGCTGACCACCATGTTGATCGCGTTCAACAAGCCTTATGGCGTACTCTGCCAGTTCACCGATCGCAGCGATCCGCCACGCCGCACGCTCGCCGACTTTGATTTGCCGCCGGGGATTTATCCCGCCGGACGGTTGGATTTCGACTCCGAGGGCCTCCTGTTGCTGACCGATGAAGGCGGCCTCGCGCACCGCCTGACCGATCCGCGTCACCATGCGGAGAAGACCTATCTCGTGCAGGTCGAGGGCGTGCCGGAGGACATGGCGCTGGCCGCGCTGCGTCGTGGCGTGATCCTCAACGATGGCCCGACTCGCCCGGCGCGTGTGCAGCGTGTCGATGTGCCGGACTGGCTCTGGCCGCGCGATCCGCCGATCCGGCTGCGCAAGTCGGTACCCGACAGTTTCATCGAACTGGCCATCGGTGAAGGTCGCAACCGCCAGGTTCGGCGCATGACCGCCGCCGTCGGCCATCCGACGCTGCGTCTCGTGCGGATGTCGATCGGCCCGCATCGTCTCGATGGCCTGTTGCCGGGCCAGTGGCGACACCTGCGCTGACGCCGTCGTCCACCTACAATCCGGGCATGGACAACGCCCTTCCCGCGGCACTTGCCGCCGAGCTTTCCGCCCTGCTCGGCGCCGAGGGCTGGCGTACCGACGAAGCCGCACGCCGCGACCACGGTGAGGATGACTCGCGCCAGTGGGCCATGCCTGCCGCCGTCGCGATCCCGCGCGATCGGAATGAGGTCGCGGCGATCGTGCGTGTCTGTCGGACGCAGCGCGTGCCGATCGTGGCGCGCGGCGCGGGCACCGGCACGACCGGTGCGGCCGTGCCGTTCGAGGGTGGTGTGGTGGTTTCGTTTGCGCGGATGAACCGGATTCTCGCGATCCGCCCCGAGGATCGTTGTGCCGTGGTCGAACCCGGCGTGCGCAATGGCGAGTTGCAGCAGGCGCTGCAGGCGCACGGATTGTTCTGGCCACCCGATCCGTCGAGCTTCGAGCACTGCACCATCGGCGGCAACCTTGCCACCAACGCCGGCGGCCCGCGCGCGGTGAAGTACGGTGCGACGCGCGACAACGTGCTCGGCCTCGTCGCCGTCAGCGGCAGCGGCGAAATCCTCCGGTGCGGCGGGTCGTGGAGCAAGAACGCCACGGGCTACGATCTCACCCATCTCCTCGTCGGCAGCGAGGGCACACTCGGCTTGATCGTCGAAGCCACGCTGCGCCTCGTGCCACGCCCGCCGTTGCAGGCCGGTTTGCGTGCGTTCTACCGCGATGCGCTGACCGCTGCAGGTGCCGTCGCGCGCCTGATGTCCCGGCCGCAGGTGCCGGCGATGCTGGAATTCATGGATGCACGATCGATCGAGTTGCTGCGTCGCAACGGCAGCGAGGTGCCCGAGGCCGGTGCAATGCTGCTGGTCGAAGCCGATGGCGACGAAGAAACCCTGCCGCTGGCCCTGGCCGCGCTCGGTGACGCCGCCGAAGGCGAGGGCCTGATCGCACTCGACGTGGCGATGGATGGTCTTGCGCGCGATCGGCTCTGGGCCGCGCGCCGGGCACTCTCGCCGGCGCTGCGATCGATTGCACCGGGCAAGATCAACGAGGACGTCGTGGTGCCGGTATCGCGCATGCCCGAACTGGTCGCAGCGATGCAGGCCTTGTCGGCGCGGGCCGGGCTGCCGATCGTTGTCTTCGGTCACGCCGGCAATGGCAACCTGCACGTCAACATCCTCTATCACCCCGATGACGCCGCCGAAACCGCTCGCGCCCAGGCCGCGTTGCCGGAGGTTTTCGCCCAGGTGCTCGCACTTGGCGGCACACTCTCGGGCGAGCACGGCATCGGTGTCGCCAAACGCGACTACATGCGCCATGCCTTCGACCCGGCGACGCTGTCGGCGATGCGTGCGGTGAAGGCCGCACTCGATCCCGATGGCATCCTCAATCCGGGCAAGGTGCTGCCACCCGTCGATTGACACCTGGCACGCGCACAGGACAAGGAAGTGTCTTGACGTGGCGGATGGAAGGACGATAATGCAAATCATTCGCATTTCGATGATCCCGTCATGACCAAGACCTTCAGTTTCGCCATCCTGCATTTCGGTGTCGCGTTCACCGTCGGCTGGCTGATGACCGGCAACTGGCTGGTCGGCGGTGCGATCGCCCTGGTCGAGCCGGCCTGCAATACCGTCGTGTTCCATTTCCACGAAAAGGTGTGGAAGCGGATCGAGCTGCGGCGGAGCGATGCATCCGATCCGAAGGCAGCAGTCTGGCACGGCGTGATGCCCGGATAGACGCTCGGTTGCCGGGGCAGGATCCGCCGTTTTCTTGCGGGTGCACGAGAGGCCGCCTTGACGCCTTGCCCGGATGTTTCCTGGCTGCGGTGCCAGGATGTTCCTCAAGCCCTGACGCAGTGCCGCTTGCGGGTCGTGCCGGCAGGGAGTAGGGTCAAGCCATCCGGACCATTCAGGTTCCGGACGTGACGAGGGACGGGCTTGATGCGTTTGCACGCCGCCACACCGATCCGTCGCCCGGGCGCAGCACAGGCTCCGGCGGCGGGTGCGGGGGCGGCGTTTTCGTCTCGACGTCATGCATGCACGTTCTCCCGATGGAACATTCCGTCGCCGATCTTGTCACCACAGGAGCGGCGGTTCGTCGTGGCCGCCGTTGTTCATCGTCACCCACAGGAGGTTCGCAGACATGTTCGAAGCACAGCCGCAGAGTGAGATCAACGCCTTGCTGCAGAGCGATGGCGAATTTCGCCGCCTTTACCAGCGTCACCAGAAGCTCGACAAGCAGGTCGCCGATGCCGCCAATGGCGCACTCCCGATCGCGCCTTCCGCGGTATCCCGGATGAAGCGCGAGAAACTTGCAGCCAAGGAGCAGTTGCTGCGCTGGTACGCGCAGCGCCGGATCAATTGAAGCGATTTTTCCCGGCCCGCGGAATCGACCGTCACGTCGGTTCCGCGGGCCTTGTCGTCTTCAGGTCGCGCCAACCGCGCGTTGCACGAGGGCCTCGAAGCGGGTCTGGTCGTGACGCATGAGGATGGTCGCATTGATGGACGCGCCCGAACGTCCCGACCAGTCCACCACGGTCATGCCGCGGGTATGCAGCCCCGCCAGTTCCACCATCACCGCACGTTCGACGGTTTCCAGACTGGCCTGCGGTTCCAGTACCCGTGCCATCGCCAGCGCATCCGCGCTGTACCACGCCGGCCCGCGCTCGGTTGCCGACCAGCGCCGTGAATTGCGCGAAATTGCATCGTAAAAGCGCGCCTTCGGGTGGTCCGTGGCAAACCACAGGTCGCAATTTGAATGCGCGAGGCCGTGGCGCAGGGTAGCCTCCCAGTCGACCAGTTCGAAGTACGGCCAGCGCTCGAACACGATCCGTGCCGCTTCCGGGTCGAAACCGATGTTGAATTCCACCGGGATGCGGATGTTGCCGTGCGCGGTGACGGCACCACCCATGATGACCAGTCGCGGCACGCGCTCGGGCAGGGCGGGATCGAGCGACAGTGCCAGCGCGAGGTTGGTCAGCGGGCCGAGCATCACGAAAGTCAGTTCGCCGCGCCTCTCGTGGCTCAGGCGCAGCATCGCGAGGGCCGCGTGTTCGGCTTCCGCGGCGCGTGTCGCCGGGCTGTAGCCGGTGTCGCCGAAGCCATCTCGACCATGCACATGGGCCGCGTCTTCCGCCTCGGCAACCAGGGGCACGTGTGCACCGGCAAATACCGGTGCGTCGATGCCGGCAATCTCGCAGAGCTTGAGCGCGTTGGCGAGGGTATGGTCGATGCCGACGTTGCCGGCGGTGATGGTGAGCGCCGCGATGCGCGTGTCGGGATCGGACGCGGCCATCAGGATGGCGAGGGCATCGTCGATGCCGGGGTCGGTGTCGATCAGGAGATGTCGGGTCATGGTTCTTCCGCGTGGTTCTTCGACCGTGCAGTATCGCATCGCCAGTGGCGCAACTGGCGGCTTTGCCACGCATCGCTTAGGCTTGGCAGCGGGGCGTCGTGTCGGGTGCGATCACGGGCATGGCGGAAGGCGGCCACAGCAGGGGAATTGCGCGCATGATCCGTGTCTATCTGGTCGATGACCATGCCCTGGTCCGGGCCGGCTTTCGCATGCTGCTGGAGCAGCAAACCGATTTCTCCGTGGTCGGCGAGGCCGGGACCGGCGAGGATGCGCTTGCGCAATTGCGCCGCCTGGAGGCCGACGTGGTGCTGTGCGATCTGCACCTGCCCGGCATCAGCGGCCTGGAAGTGACCGATCGGTTAACTCGCAGCGGCAACGCTGCCCGCGTGATCATCGTCTCGGCGCAAGAGGATGGACCGCTGCCGCGGCGTGTGCTCAACGCCGGTGCCAGCGGTTATCTCGGCAAGGCGGCGCCGGCCGATGAATTGCTCAGGGCGATGCGTGAAGTGGCGCGCGGCAAGCGTTACATCTCGGCCAGCGTCGCCCAGCAGATGGCGATTGCCAGTCTTGACTCCACCAGTTCGCCGTTCGAACTGCTGTCGGTGCGGGAGCTGGAGATCGCGATGCTGCTGGTGCAGGGGCAACGCATGACGGTGATTGCCGACACCCTCAACCTCAGTCCCAAGACCGTCGCCACGCACAAGTACAACCTGTTTGCGAAGCTGCAGGTGAACGATGTCGCCTCACTTACGCGCCTGGCGTTGCAACATGGCCTGATTGCGGCCTGAGAGCCCACGGGAATCGATGCCGGCTCCGGTCCTTCGGGCCCTGCTCCGACCTGCAAATGCGTGCGCTGATGGCGCTGATCGGTTCAAGCGCCACAGGCGCGGAGCCGACGACAAGACCATCGGATTCGCCCGGCTTCCGGACGGTCATGCAGTGCCGGGTGCCACGGATGCCAGACGATCCCGTCGGCATGAAATCCGGAAGGTATTCGAGTCCCTGGGCATCACGGCTCGCCCGTCGATCTCACGGGCTGACCGTGAGATCGACGACGCTCCCGGCCCGCCTAGGCGGTGCCGGGAGGTGGTGCGGGGTTCAGTGCCCGGGATGTGGCGCGGGCGATTCCGCGGTCTCACCGGGCTTGGCCGGCGGCATCTCGTCAGGCGGCGTGGCAGTCGTTGCCGCGACGAGCTGTTCGCCATTGCCTGACGGCGGTGCCGGATCGGTCACCGGTGTCCGTGGGCGTGACGGCTTGGCATCGCTTCCGTCCGCTGCCTGTGGCGCGGCAAAGGGAACCGGCCGCGGGCGCGCATGCAAGGCGCTGGCAACGGCGCTGGCGACCGAGATCGGGCCGTGCTCGTTGGGCGGGCGCAATTCGAACGGTTCGGCCGGCATGTCGAAGACCGAGCCGGACTTGGGACGCGCCGGTGGTGCGGCCGGTTTGGCTGGAGCGGGAGATTCCGCCGGCTTCACCGCAACGGGTGCCGGCGTGGTGTCGGACATGGCCGGTGTTGATCCGTGATCGCTTGCGACAGCATCCGTCGCGTCGGCTGCCGGGGTTGCGGCAGCGACCGGAGGCCGTGTCGGCGCTGGAGTCGGTGCAGGTGCAGGTGCAGGTGCAGGTGCAGGTGCAGGTGCCGGTGCAGAGGCCGTGGGTGTTGCGGGTTTCGGAGCGGGCTGCGTCGTGGCCGGGGCGTGCGCCACCGCCACGGCGGTGACGGGCGAGGACGAAGCCGCCTCGTTGGCCGTTGCCGGGACGGGGGTCGTGTCTGCTGCGGGAATTGGAGCCGGAGCAGCAGGCGGAGTCATCGGTACGGGCGCAGCGTCAGCAGGCGTGTCCGCCGCAATGGGTGCCGATGTCGGTGCCGGTGCCGGTGCAGGTGCAGGTGCAGGAACCGGCACGAAGGTCGCCATCGCCGCCTCACGGTTTGCACTGCGGGAGGTCGTGTCGAGGCTGTGAGCCTGATCCGTCGCGGTGCGTTCCGGCGTGCGCCGTTCCTTGCCGCTGGATGACGTGTCCGTCGAGGCTTCGGTGGCAGCAGGCGCAGGCGTCGAAGCCTCGCCGTCGGAGGCATCGGACCCGGCATCGTCGAGCTCGGGCGAGTCGATCGGCGTGCCATCGGCGGCGATGTCCTGGCGCCGGCGACGGCGACCACCGCGCCGGCCACGGCGGCGCTTGCCATTGGCCGAATCCGCGCCATCGACGCCGTCAGTTGCGACATCCGCGGGAGCGGCAGGCGTGGGCGCGTCCGGCGCGCCGGCGGGTGCTTCGGTCGGCGCTGGCATCAGACGGGCCTCGTCGGCCGGAGGTGAAGAGGGTGTTGCGATTTGAGCCGTGACGGTGGCAACGGCTGCCGGTGCAGCCTTGATCTCCGCTGCTTCACGCTTTTCGCGTGCCGCGACCTCTTGCCGTTCCTGACGCGACGGGTTGCGTGCCTCGCGCCTGGGCTTGGCTCCGGCGCGTTCCTCACGTCGCTCGCCGGGCTTGTTGCCTTCGCGTGCAGCCTTGTCCGGGGTGGCCTGGCGTTGCTCGCCACGCGCGCCGCTGGCGTCAGCCGCAGCGCGATTGCGCTCACGTTCGTTGCGGGGCTTCTCGTCGCGTCGCGACGTCTGCGCCGGATTGCGCGCAGGGTTCGATGCCGGGCGTGGTGCCGGCGTCGATGTCGGCCTGGGCATCGGCGTCGGATGGGCGGACGGCCTGGCGTCGCCCGCGCCGAACAGTCCGGCAAGCCAGGCGAAGAAGCCACGCTTGCGTGCCGGTTCCGGGATCGGCCGGATGACGCTCGGTACCGGCGTTGGCAACGGTCGCGCCGGTGGCGGGGTCACGCTCGCCGGTTCCGGGTGTACCGGCGGTGGCTGTGCCGGGCGCACGGCGGTGACCGCCGGCGTCGGCGGGATATTGAGGTTGGCGCGGGTGAGTGCGTGCACTTCCTGCTTGCGCGGGGTGCCGCGCTGGTAGCTGGGCTTGCTGCTTTCCTCGCCGAGTTCGTTCTCGCGAATGCGGCTGACCTCGAAGTGCGGGGTTTCCAGTTGCGCGTCGGCGACGATGACCAGTGGCACGTCGTGGCGCTGCTCGATTTCGGCGAGCGAGCGACGCTTCTCGTTGAGCAGGAAGTTGGCGATCTCGTGCGGAGCCTGTACCAATACCTGGCCGGTGTTGTCCTTCATCGCCTGCTCTTCGATCAGACGCAGGATCGAGAGCGAGAGCGACTCGACCGAGCGCATCCGACCGTGACCCTCGCAGCGCGGGCAGACGATCTGGCTGGACTCGCCCAGGCTCGGGCGCAGGCGCTGGCGGCTCATTTCCATCAGACCGAACTTGGAAATGCGGCCGAGCTGGACCCGCGCGCGGTCGTACTTGAGCGCCTGCGACAGGCGTTGTTCGACCTCGCGCTGGTGCTTGCTCGAATCCATGTCGATGAAGTCGATCACCACGAGGCCGCCGAGGTCACGCAGACGCAACTGGCGTGCGACCTCTTCGGCGGCTTCGAGATTGGTGTTGAACGCGGTTTCCTCGATGTCGCTGCCCTTGGTGGCGCGCGCCGAGTTGACGTCGATCGCGGTCAGCGCCTCGGTCTGGTCCATCACGATCGAGCCGCCCGAAGGCAGGCGCACGGTGCGTTCGTAGGCGTTCTCGATCTGCGATTCGATCTGGAAGCGGTTGAACAGCGGCGTGGTGTCGGAATACAGCTTGAGCTTGCGCAGGTTCTGCGGCATCACCTGCTGGACGAAGTCGTGCGCGTCCTCGTACATCTCCTTGCTGTCGATCAGGATCTCGCCGATGTCGGCACGCAGATAGTCGCGCAGGGCGCGGATGATGAGGCGCGATTCCTGGTAGATCAGGAACGGTGCCGGCTTCGACAGCGCAGCGTCGGTGATCGCCTTCCAGATCTGCAGGAGGTAGTCCACGTCCCACTGCAACTCGTCCGCATCGCGGCCGACGCCCGCGGTGCGGATGATCACGCCCATGTCGTCGGGGATCGAGAGCTTGTCGAGCGCTTCCTTGAGGGCGGCGCGGTCATCACCCTCGATGCGCCGGCTGACGCCGCCCGCGGACGGGCTGTTGGGCATCAGCACCAGATAACGACCGGCGAGCGAGATGAAGGTGGTCAGCGCCGCACCCTTGTTGCCGCGCTCCTCCTTGTCCACCTGCACCACGACTTCCTGGCCCTCGCGCAGGAGTTCCTTGATCGTGGCCTTGTTCGGATTGACGCCCTCGATGAAGTAGTCCGAGGAGATTTCCTTCAACGGCAGGAAGCCGTGCTTGTCGGCGCCGTACTCGATGAAGGCGGCTTCCAGCGAAGGTTCGAGCCGGGTGATGCGGCCCTTGTAGATGTTGGACTTCTTCTGTTCCTTCGAGGGTTGCTCGATGTCGATGTCGTACAGGTTCTGGCCATCGACGATGGCGACACGCAACTCCTCCTGCTGGGTTGCGTTGATCAGCATTCTCTTCATTGTGTTGTCATTCCTCGCGCGCTCTGCCGCAAGGAAGGCCGGGGCTCCGCGCCCATGTACCGGGGGCAGCGGCCGCGCCACGCGCGGACCGTTGCCTTGCGAAATCTCCAGCGCCTCGAACCGTCGGACCCTTGCCCGCGGGAGCGCCATGCAAAACCATTGGAAAGCCGGATGGCGCTTGCGCGCCGCTGCGGCCGGGGCCGGAAGATCGTTCCCGCATCTTCCGGGCGAACCATCTGTTCCTGCGTCGTTGCGCTGCAACCGCTACACTGAATGGTTCAGGTGGCGGGCCATCGACCGAACGGCGCTGAAGTCTTCGCTGCCCATCGAAACGTCTGGTCGGGCAGCCGGATCACGACGTCATCTCGCGCCCTTAGTGTAGCAATGCCATGACAAATGCAGCAAACGGGTCGGAAAACGACCGCAAGCCCGGGGTCAAGCGGGTGTGCGTGGAGGCCGAGCGCGACGGCCAGCGCATCGACAATTTCCTTTCCGGGCAACTGAAAGGGGCGCCGCGCTCCCTCATCTATCGCATCCTGCGCACCGGCGAGGTGCGGATCAACGGCAAACGCGCCAAGCCCGATACCCGGATCGCGGCCGGTGACGAGATTCGCATCCCGCCGCTGCGGGCCGACGATCCAGCCGCCAAGGGCACGCCAGCGGCCACGCTGATGGCGCGACTGGAGGCGGCGATCGTGTTCGAGGATGCGCGCCTGCTCGCGCTCAACAAACCCGCCGGCGTTGCCAGCCACGGCGGCAGCGGCATCGACTTCGGCGTGATCGAGACCTTGCGGGCGCTGCGTCCCGGGCAGAACCTCGATCTCGTGCACCGACTCGATCGCGACACCTCGGGCCTGCTGGTGGTCGCCAAGAAGCGCTCGGCCCTCACCGAACTGCAGGCCCTGCTGCGCGAGGAGCACGGCGGCGGGCTGGAAAAGCACTACCTCGCCTTGCTGGCTGGACGTCTGCCGGATGGCTCGATCCGCGTCGATGCACCCCTGCATGTCGGCCTGCGCCAGGGTGGCGAGCGCCATGTCCAGGTCGATCCGCGCGGCAAGCCCTCGCTCAGCCACTTCCGCGTGCTGGAGCGGCGCGGCGGGCATTCGTATTGCGAGGTGCGGATCGAGACCGGACGCACCCACCAGATCCGTGTGCATGCGCAACACATCGGCCATCCGGTGGCCGGCGACGAGAAATACGGCGACCCGGAGATCAATCGACGCCTGCGCGACAAGGCCGGCCTGCGGCGCATGTTCCTGCACGCGGCCTCACTCGAATTCGCGCTCGACGGTGGTGCGATTCCCTACCTGTTGAACGCACCGTTGCCGCCGGATCTGGCCGAAGTGCTGGATCGCCTCGGCTGACGGTCACGAATGCGATACTTGAACATCCTGCAAACGTGCGCAAGCAGGTATCCTGCGCCTTGTACCAGTCCAGTTCTTGCGGAGGCGGCATGTTCACCCGTTTGATGAATGTTTTTCGTGGTTTCCTGTCGCTGTTCGTGTCCGGCATCGAAAAGCGCAATCCCGAGGCCCTGCTGGAGCTGGAGCAGGAGAACCTGCGCAAGCAGATCGGCAGCTACAACCAGAGCCTCGCCGCGCACGCCGGCCTGGCCGAGCGCCTGATGAGCCAGGTGCGCAAGCTCGAAACCGAAGAGAACGACCTGCGCGCCAAAACCCGCGCCCACCTGCGCGCCGGCAACCAGGCCGCTGCCGCCCAGCTCGCCCTGCGCCTGCAGACGGTCAGTCGCGAACTCATCGAAAACCGTGCCCAGATGGAACAGGCCGAAACCACCTACAAGGATCTGGTCAAGGCTCGCGATGTGGCCGTCAGCGCCGCGCGCGCCAAGATCGACGGGCTCAAGGGCGCGATCAACGACATGCGCATGAAGAAGGCCCTGGCCGACATGAACGAGATGGCCGCCGGCATGATCGGCCAGATCGGCGGCTCCGGCGACACCCTGAATCGCTTGCAGGACATGGTCGAGGAGGAACGCACCAAGCAGGCCGGCCGTGCCCGGGTGGCGAAGGACTCGATCGACATGACCGACATCAACCTCAAGGAAGCCGAGCAGCAGGCACTCGCCGACCAGGCCCTGGCCGATTTTGCCGCCGCCGAAGGTTTGAGCCTGGAAGGTGCCTCCCTGCCCGAACCCGCCGCGCGCAGCATGGGTGCCGCCCTGCAGCAGGGCGAGGGCGAATCGGCTTGATGCGCTTCCCTCCCTCCCATAGGGGCAGGGTTTTTGAATCGCATCGTGGCGATCCTGCGAACGCCCGCGCGCATGCAAGCGCGTGGGCCAAGTGCGCTGGGGCGAGTGCGCCGGGTGTGGGTGAAGCGGTCTGAGCATTTCGTGGCTGAAGCCCCCGGATTGACAGCGCTCTGGCCGCAGGGGCGTTGTGGGAGCGGCTTCAGCCGCGAATAACCCCGCGATCGCGCAATCGTCGAAGTACGGTAACTGAATCTGATCCTTTTCTTCCTTTGCTTTGCTCACGGGGCTCGCCCACTTTCCCGTTTCGAAGAGGCCGATGATCAAACATAAAGTGTTCTACTTGGGTTTGTGCAGACCTATTTGGGGGGTGAGCGCAACCGCACAGGCACGCCGGACATGCCTTGATGTTAAGCTGTAGTTCACCATTAGAGTGCTGCCAAAAGAACCGTCATGTTAATTCCATTGCTGTCTATGCTTTGCGTTTGGGGCGTTGCTGCTCTGATCAAAAGACTTTGGCTGAAAAACTTGAATTATCTATCGGCACTTGCATTGAGTCTTGTAATTGCTATAGCAGGTGCAGCATTACAGTTCTTAATTTCAGCCGTCGCTTACGAAGGCGCAGGAGTTAGAATAGATGCTATTCTTCGTGGTGCTTTAATGACTCTATTCATTGGCTGGTACGCCGCTTTTCAATCATTGAAAACCACAAGAGAATAATGGGCACTAACACACGGTCAAGTTCTTGAGGAGGGGGTCATGAACGATAAATTACTTTATGAGCAAGCCTTGAAAGATTTTGAACAATCAAGAGATGACGCCCTCTGGCTTAAATCCGTAGTTGAGTGTGCAGGCGATGAGGTTAAGGCAAAGTTATTATATTTAAAACTTCGTGTTGAAGAGTTGTCGGCGATATCAGCCACGACAGCGACTGGTAGTGCTGAGATCCGAAACAAGGAGCCAATAATGGCTACGCAAGAAAATTCTGGAGAGCTTGTTAAATTTGGAGAACAGATTTCACTGTATGTTGGTGGTACACTTGCCGGTTTGGTGGAAGACAGATTCAGCCAAATCGTCAAGGCAAAGACATTCGATGCCGTGCTTTGCGACTTGTATGTAAATCGGAAGGTTATTCTTGTCACGCCTGCTGCAAAGGATAGGAGCAGCCTTGCGCTGGCGGGCCTGATCTTAACCGGTGGTACCGGAGCCCTCGGCGCCTTAGGTATGGCGGCCGGCATGGCATTTGGAGAAATTTTTCAGAATCGACAGGCTGACGGTGTAAAGTCACTAATTAAAAATCTCACAGATACAATCATCATTGATGCAAGCTCTGTGGAACTTGGAGCTTATGACTATCGACGAACGTGGGACTTGGCCGGCGGCGAATGGGAGACAAGGATTTCAGTTAAGGGCAAGGCGATTTTTAATGGTATTGAAGGCGGGATAGCTCTTGTTTTCGCTTTTGAAGGTAAAACATATGAGCGGTCTTTTTTATGCAAGGCAAATAATAAAGTTCCCGAACTTGCGAAAATGATAAACAAGCCGGTACCCAATATTTTAAAAGGATCAAAGTTCTTGTGGTAGATGCTTAATGGAAGAACGAAGGAAGAGCGAGGGCAGGTTCACTTCCTGCGCGGTAAGGGTGTATTCCTGATCCGTAGTCCTTTATCGGCCCGCATGCCGACACATCGCCAGTCAGGGCCGGATAAGTAAATCCGGGTAAGTGAACCAGGCACCGTTATTGGTTATGTCCATGCCGTTTGATCCGTGCTTCATTGATCGGAGTTTCGGATCGAAGCGGCCAGCAAGAACAGGGTCAGGTTCACTTCCTGGACATAAGTGAACCTGACGCTGTGTGATAACATCTGTTATAATGCCGAACCATCACCATCGGGGGTTCGACATGAAGCTCAAGATCACCACCATCGGCAATTCCGCCGGCGTCATCCTGCCGAAGGAACTGCTGGCGCGGCTGCGGGTGGAAAAGGGCGACGAGCTGTACGCCCTGGAGACGCCCGACGGCATCCGCCTCACCGTCTATGACCCGACCCTGGCCGAGCAGATGCAGGTGGCCGAGCAGGTAATGCGCGAAGATCGGAACGTACTCCACAAACTGGCGCAATAGCCATGATCGTCTGGATCAAACGCACTCTCGCGCTGGCCATCCACGATCGGCAACTGGCCGAGCACGGCGGTATCACCGGTGTGCGCGACGAGGGCATGCTGGAGTCGGCCCTGGCCCGTCCGCAGCAACGCTACGCCTATGGCGATCCGCCACCCGACCTGATCGAACTGGCGGCCAGCCTCGCATTCGGGCTGGCGCGCAATCACCCATTCGTGGATGGCAACAAGCGCACCGCGCACGTGTGCTACCGGGTCTTCCTCGCCCTTAACGACGCGGAGCTGCTTGCAGCGGACGAGGACAAGTACCTTGCCATGCTGCAACTGGCCGAGGGCAACCTCGACGAGGCCGGCTTCGCCGCCTGGCTGCGCCCGCGCATCGTGCTCAAGAATGACCGCCGGGTGCAGGAGCGCAGCGCCACCGAGACTTGAGTGGCGCTAGCCTCGTCCAAAAACGGGGCCAGGTTCGCCTCCTGCACGGTGAGAGTGTATTGCTGATCCGCGATCCTCTATCGGATGCATGCGCATTGGCAATCTGCTTCAGCGGGCTTGATCCCGATGCCATTTCGCCAGGGCTTGCGCAGGTGACAGGATCTCGAATCTCCATTCGGTCGTTGAGAGTTCCAGCAGGTCCCCATCACCACTGATCAGCCATTCGGCCTTGCCGTGCTGCAGCAGATAGTCCACGAGCTGCGCCGGGACAGATCGGGGCGATAACGCCGCGCTGATCAGCACGTTGGTATCAATGACCGCACGCTCAATCCTCATCGGCCAGAAGCTGCTCCAGCCCTTCGTCGGTCAAGCCTTTGGCAGCGGCTTCTTCGGCGCTTTGCTTCAAGCTGCGGCGCAATCTGTCTGCGTAGAACTCGCGCATCGAGTGGTAGTCCTCTGCAGAGACCATGACGCCGACCACGCGGTTGCGCCGCGTCACCCGGACCGGCTCGCGTTGCACTCGGTCGATCATCTCGCCGAATCGGGTTTTCGCCTCATTGGCAGAGAAGGTTTGCATCTGCGACACCTGCACAAGCGCGTGTTTGCGGTGTGGCTTAAGCCAATCGTTCGATTCGTTCAATACGAGCGAATCGGCTGGGGTTGGGCTAAAGAGCGGTGAAAACGGGGTGGGGCCCCTTGTCACGCTTGAGGTCGGGTGTGTCCGGATCAAGGCATCGATCGAACTGCCGCAACGCGGTTGTGCCTTGGCTTCAACGAACCTTTGGAAGGCATCTTCGCCGGGCAAGGGTGAACCCACCATCGCTCCTGAGACTGCGAGCCGCGCCGGAGGCAGTTGCGCGCCGCACGTCACACCCGGCCCGCCGTTGCGTCTCGCCTTTTCGGATCGTCCGCAATTTGGCTGCTCAAGCCTGCGCTGGAGCTTCCCATCCCGCTAAACTGCAAGCATTGCGCCCTCGGGCTGCCCACGAGTCAGTGGGCGGAACAGGATCACACGACGATGAACGACATGAAGGTAACCCGCTAGATGCCGCTGGAACCGCATGCACCAAGCTGGTTGCACGAGCTGGCGCTGGCCTACGAAAGCGGGGCGCACGGGCAGTTCGTGCTGCATGGCAATGTCGGCGACCGCTTCCCGCACGAGGGCCGGCTGGTTTCGTTGTTGCGCTATCTCGATGCGCAGCTTCTCGGCGGTTTCCCGGTGCTTTTCAGTTACGACGCCGGCAATGGTCTCGCCCTCGTGCGTGGGGCCGAGCGGTTGCGCGAGTGGCCGGGTTTCGAGCAGATCGGGCCGTTGCCGCGCGAGCCGCGTGCGGCGCTGGAGGTGGTTGCGCGCTATCTGCGCTACCGCGCCAACCTGCGCGCGCTCGGGCGCGGCGCAAGCGAGAGCGTGGCGTTGATCCTGCGCGGGGTCGACCAGTGGTTGCCGGGTGGCCGCGCGGGCGATTTCGAGATCGCCAGTCTGGCCAGCCTGATCCGCGACTTCGGCAGCGAGCCGCCGTACTCGGACCTGCCCTTCGTGTCGCTGGTACTGGTCGACAATCTCAACGACCTGCATCCGCAGGTGGCCTTCAATCCACGTGCCGCGCGTTTGCGTGTGCCGCTGCCGGACGTGCCATTGCTGACACGCGCGCTGGCGCAGTTGCGCCTCGACCATCCGACGGCGTTCGATCCGGAGCAGGGCGACGATGGACTGGCGCGCGGTTTGGCCGGGGTTGGCATCAGTGCGTTGCAGAGTCTGGTGCGCCAGCGTGCCTTCATCGGCAAGGCGCTGGCACCCGATGACATCGTGGCGACCAAGAAGGCGCTGGTGGAGGGCGAGGCGGCGGGACTGGTCGAGTTCGTCGAGTCGCGCCGAAGTCTGGATGATTACCATGCGCCCGGCGCACTCAAGGACTGGCTGCGCCAGGACATCACCCTGTGGCGCAAGGGCGAGGTCCGTGCCCTGCCGATGGGCTATCTGTTCTGCGGCCCGGTTGGAACCGGCAAGACCTATCTGGTCGAGTGCCTTGCCGGCGAGGCCGGCGTGCCGGTGGTCAAGCTCAAGAACTTCCGCGATCGATGGGTCGGCTCCAGTGAGGGCAACCTGGAGAAGATTTTCCGCCTGATCCGCGCCCTTGGACGCTGCATCGTGTTCGTCGACGAGGCCGACCAGACCCTCGGCCGACGCGACTCGGGCAGCGGCGATTCGGGTCTGTCCGGACGGCTGTATTCGATGATCGCGCAGGAGATGAGCGATTCGGACAATCGCGGCCGGCTGATGTGGATTCTGGCGTCCTCGCGCCCGGACCTGATCGAGGTCGATCTCAAGCGCCCGGGCCGGGTCGATGTGAAGGTGCCGCTGTTGCCGACGGCCACAGTCGAGGAGAGTGCAGCCCTGCTCGATGTGCTGCTGCGTCGCTTCGGCATCGCGCCGGGTGCGGCCGCAATGACGGGCTTGAGCTTGCCGGTATTGATGACGCCCGGTGCGGCCGAGGCGCTGGCGGTGAAGGTCTACCGACGCGTGCACACCGCCGGGGTCGAGGTGCTGGAAGCACTGAAGGAAAGCCTGAGCGGCTATCAGGCGCCGGTGCCAGCGGATGTGATGGCCTTCCAGATGCGCATTGCGATCCGCGAGGCGACCGACATGCAGTTCGTGCCCGAGCCCTTGCGTCGCTATGGCGAGACCCCGGCATGAGCCTGGCGCGGCGATTGTGGGCGGCGTTCGTGGCGCGGCCGTTGGGCATGCCGATTCCGCCCAACTTCTTCGCCCTCGCGGCCTTCGGCTTGCTCGGCATCTTCGTCAGTCCGGGCTTCTGGCTGCTGGGCGCGGGGTTCGAAGTCGCCTATCTGGCCTGGCTGGCCAACAACGCGCGCTTTCGCGCGACGCTGGAAGCGCGGGCCACGAGCGACGAGCCGGCCGAGCGACGCTATCGCAATCTTCTTGCCACGCTCTCGAAGGAACGCCGCGATCGCCAACAACTGCTGGAGCGCCGCGCGCGCGACATCGTTGCGATGCTCGACGCCGATCCGATGATGCGCGCCTTTGGTGACAGCATCGAGCAACTGGTCTGGATCCACCTGCGCATGCTCAGCGCCGATCAGGCCATCGCCGAGGTGCTGACGACGGCGGAAACCGAGAGCGCGCAATTGCAGCGCCAGGAGGACGGCATCGTTGCGCGCCTTGAACAAAATGAACTCGATCCCGAACTGCGCCGCAGCCTGGAGCAACAGAAGCAGGTGATCGATGCGCGCCAGGCCGCGCACGCTCAGGCGCGTCTGCGTGCCGAGCGTCTCGATGCCGAACTGGAACGCATCGACCAGCAGCTCGCGTTGATCCGCGAGCAGGCCCTGCTCGCCGGCGACGAGAAGCGCATGGGCAGTTCGCTCGATGCCTTGACCTCGGCCTTCAACGAGGCCGATCGCTGGCTCGACAGCCAGCGCGATCTGCTCGGCGCGCTCGACATCGACGACGCTGCATCCCTGCCATCGCGCGTGCTGCGCGGTGGCGTTTCCCCGCAATCCCGGATATCCGAAGGAGTGTCCCGATGAGCCGTATCCGTTCGCTGGCCGCGACCCCGCATGCTCGCCAACGCGGTGGTGCCGCCGGTTTCTTCATCACCGTGATCCTCGTGATTGCGCTCGCCGCACTCGGTGGCTGGCTGGTGCTGCGCGACATGCAGGAGGGCGGTGATGCGGGCCGGGGGCAGGGCGAAAATGCCGCAGCGCAAGCGCGTGCCGAGACGCCCGATGCGCCCGATCCGATCGAGCCACTGACCAGCCTGCCGGTGCTCGATGCCGCAGCCACCTACCAGCCCAAGGGCGATGTCATCGACATCGACATCAGCGAGTACGCCGGCTATGCCGGATTGATCGCCGCCAACGGCGGACTGGCGCCCAATCCGGATTCCTTCTTCGCGCGCAACTACGGCTTCCAGGTGCGCCTGACGCTGGCCGAGGAGGAAGGCTGGTCGAAGGTCAACAACGGCCGCATCGCGGCCTCGGCGACCACGGCCGATGCCTTGGCCGTGCTCGGGCGCCAGTTCGACATCGTGGTGCCGGCGCAGATCGGCTTTTCCCGCGGCGCCGATCAGCTCGTGGTCGATGCCGGCATCACCTCGGTCAACCAGCTCAAGGGGCGCACCCTGGCGGCCTCGCAATTCAACGAAAGCGAATTCCTGATCCGCTACCTGGCCTCCGAGGCGGGTGTGCCGGTGAAGGTGTTGCGCGATCTCGATGCGCGCCCGGCAGCAGGTGAGCTGGGCTTGGTGTTCTATGAGGATGCCTTCGTCGCTTGCGATGCCTATGCCGCGGAGCTGGGAGCGAGCGCGCCGCGCCTGTCCGGTTGCGTCGGCTGGTCGCCGCGCACCGACGAGGTGGTGGCCAATTCCGGCGGGCGTGCCAAGATCCTCGTGTCCAACCGCAACCTGCTGGTGGTGGCCGACATCCTGACCGTGAACAAGGGCTTCGCCCAGGCCAAGCCGGAATGGGTCAAAGGTCTGGTGCACGGCCTGCTCGAAGGCAATCGCCTGGTGCGCGAGCAGCCGGCAAGTCAGCTCGCGGTGATCGCCAGGGCATTTGGCTGGAGCGAGGCCGATGCACGCGCGGAACTGGCCAAGGTGCACTTGTCCAACCTGCCCGAGAGTCGCGCCTTCTTCAGCGGTCAGATCGATGCCGCCGGCTCGTTCCAGGGCATCTACCAGTCGGCCGTGCTGGCCTACGGCAACCTGATCCGCAATCCTGCCGATCCGACCCGCTTCGTCGATACCCAGTGGCTCGATGCGCTTGACAAGGGCGGCAGCTTCGCCGGTCAGACCATCGCGATCGCGCCGATCCGCACCGGCGGTGCGGTGTCGCTGGAAGGCGATCCGCTGCTGAGTCGCGACATCCGGTTCTTCTTCGAGCCGAACTCGGCGGTGCTCGATCGCAGTGCGACGCAGAACCAGCAGTATCTGGAAACCATCAAGGGCTTCCTGCAGGTCAGTCCCGGTTCGATCGTGCTGTTGCGCGGGCATGTCGACAATGCCCGCGTGGCGGAATTCGAGAAGCAGGGCGGCCAGGCCCTGGTGCGCAGCATGGCACTCAAGGCGATGGAATTGTCGCGGCAAAGGGCGCAGGCGGTGAGCGACGCCTTGCTGCAGCGCTATCCCGCGATCGATCCCAAGCGCATCGAGCTGGTCGGTCGCGGCTGGGAGGAGCCGGCCAGCCCGGACAGCGATCTCAACCGCCGCGTCGAGGTGCAGTGGTTCACGCTTGAATGACGCCGGCAAGGGCCACGTCAACCTTGCGCCGGCGCGCCATTCGTCTGGCGCAGGTCGTGCTCGCGCTGCTGGCGCTGTACCTCGTCCTCGTCAATGCCCTGCTCAACACGGCGCTGCTCGAAGCCTTGATCAATCGCCGGCCCGAGCGCTTCCAGATGCACTGGCAGCGCGGCCTGATGCTCTGGCCCGGTCGCATCAGCCTGTGGGATGTGGACATGGGCGGGCAGGCGGGACGCAATGCCTGGCAGATCAAGGCGCAGCGCGTGTCGGGCCGGCTCGCGTTGTGGTCCTTGCGCGACAAGGAACTGCGTTTCATCGAGCTGGATGGCGATCGGCCCGAGATTGGGATCGAGCGCCGCGAGCAGGCACTCGCGCCGTTGCCGCCGTATGCGAACGCGTTGCGCCTGCGCTTTGACGACGTGCAGGTGAGGTCGATGCTGCGGCTGGTCGTTGGTGGCAGCGTGCTCGAAGGCGAGGTCGAGGCGCAGGCCGCTTGGTCGCAGCAACTGCGCGGCGGCCGCTTCGAGCTGTTGCCCTCGACCGTGCGCCTGCACAACGCGCGCCTGAGCCGTGACGATCTCGTGCTGCTTTCGGCGCTGGATCTGTCGGCAACCGGTCGGATCGATGCGCACCTGCGGCGCGAGCACCGCGGCCTGGCGATGCTGGATTTCCTCGTCGCACGGTTGAAGCTGGACGGCAAGGGACCGGGTGCGAGTCTTGCGATGGACCCGGACTTCCACTTTGACTACGCCTTGCGTGCAGGCGAAGGTGACGTGAACGCCGACATCGGCTTCGAGCGAGGTGAATTGCTGCGTGACAGCACCCTCGAAATGCGCGTGCCGCTGCAGGCACGCGCGACATCGGGTGTGGAATCCGAAGGCGATGCCAACTTCAGGCTGCAGGTGCTGGAGCAGGGCATCGGGCTGTTTCTGCAACTGCCGCCCGCGCCGGGACTGGTGGAAAACGCCAGTGCCAGACTGCTGCTGGAGTCCCGTCGCCTGCCATTGCCGCCATGGCGGGCTGAACTGCAACGTCTGAGTGGCGACATCGATCTGCATTCGCGCTTCTCCTCGCTCGACCTGATCCAGCCATTGCTGGAACGGCTGCCGAACTTTCGCCTGGACGGCAGTGGCGATGTCCAGGCGCACCTGACCCTTGCCAAGGGCCGGGTGGCCGAGGGCACGCACATCGCCGTGGACGAGGCCATGTTCGACATCGTTGCCTGGTCGCATCGCTTCCGTGGGGCGGCGCAGGGCACGCTCCAGTACCAGGTTGATGCCACCGGCCTGCCGCAGATGACGGCCGCGGTGACGCTGGATCGGTTCGACCTTGCCCCGGAAGTGGCGCCGCGCTCGATCCTGGGTTCAGGTCGCGGACTCGTGCTGGATCTTGCCTCGCACGGCGATCTTTCCGCCTTGCGCGAAAACATCGAGGCACACGTGCGCTTTGCCGACGCCAGCCTGCCCGATCTGGCGCGTTTCAATCGCTATCTGCCGCCGCACGGGCTGAAGTTCCTTTCCGGCACAGGCCGCATCGGTGCCGACATCGATCTGCGCGTGGCGGAAAACCGCAATGCCGGCAGCTTCAAGCTCAATGCCGCGGCGGCTTCCGTGCAGATGGGCGATCTGGTGATGAAGGCCGATGTGGCGCTCGATGCCCGGCTGCGTGCGGATTCGCTTGCCGCGCGCAGCTTCCACCTGCCCGGCACCCGGTTGACGATCAGCAAGGCGGCCATCGTCCAGCCTGCACAGGAGCAGGTGCAAGGCTGGTGGGGCGTGGCCGATGTCAGTCATGGGGAGATGGACTTCGAAGCGCCGATGGCGCTGAGCGCCGACGCCCGCGTCAAGCTGCGTGACGTCGCGCCGCTGCTGGCGATCTTTGCCCAGCGCAAGCAATTGCCCGGTTGGGTGCGCAAGCTCGTGGATGCCGGCGAGGCCACCGCCGAGGGCAGGCTGGCGCGCCAGGATGCATGCATGGTGTTCGACCAGGTACACGCCAGCAATGCACGCTTCGAGGTGCTGGGGCGCATCCGCTATTGCGGCGAAAAACCCTCCGGCCAACTCCATGCCCGCTGGGGCGTGCTCGGCATCGGCGTCGAGCTCGATCAGGGCCGGCGGACCTTGCACCTCAAGGGCGCGAAGACCTGGTTCGAGGCGCAGCCCGCGTACCTGCCGACGCGTTGAAGACGGAGTGCGGAGCGGTCCGGCGAGGAACCTCGTCGTGTCCCGCGATCCCGAGCGGAGCGCCGCATCCAGCCACATCGACGAGGTGGATTCCGGTGCGGCCGATATGGTCGTTGCCGTCCTGCATGTCCATGCGGGAGGCGCGGGATGGCCGGTTTGACGGTGCGCGGCGTGCTCGGTACGATGCTTTGCTGTTGCGGTGCAGCAATATAGTGTTTCACACCTCTTGGGATTTTCCATGAAAAAGCGTATCGCCATCGTCACGGGCGGCATCGGCGGCCTGGGCAGCGCCATGTGCCGGAAGTTGGCCGAGCAGGGTTGCCAGGTCATTGCGGCCGACCTTGCCGCACGCAGCGAACGGGTGGAAGCCTTTCGCGTGGAGATGCGGCCGCTGAACGGCAGTGTCGAGTTCGCCCCGGTCGATGTCGCCAGTTTCGACAGTTGCCAGCATCTGGTGGCGGAGGTCGAGGCGCGTCACGGCAGTGTCGACATCGTGGTCAATGCCGCCGGCATCACCCGCGACGCCAGCCTGCGCAAGATGGAGCAGGCGCAGTGGCAGGACCTGATGCGGGTCAACCTCGACAGCCTGTTCAACATGTGCCGGCCGGTGGTGCAGGGCATGATGGACCGCGGTTTCGGACGCATCGTCAACATCAGTTCGGTGAATGGCCAGACCGGCCAGTTTGGCCAGGCCAACTATTCCGCCGCCAAGTCCGGCGTGCACGGTTTCAGCATGGCGCTGGCGCGCGAAACCGCAGCCAAGGGCGTGACCGTCAACACCGTTTCGCCCGGTTACTGCGATACCGCCCTGGTGCAGGCCGTGCCGGAGAAAATTCGCGCCCAGATCGTGGCGCAGATTCCGGCCGGTCGCCTGGGTACCCCGGACGACATCGCCAACGCCGTGGCCTTCCTTGCCGGCGATGCCGCGTCCTACATCACCGGTGCCAACATCCCGGTCAATGGCGGGTATTTCATCAGTTTCTGAATCCTGCGTTCGAGCCTCAGCGTGAGCGCGGGATCAGCCAGGCGTTGTCGGCCGGGGCAAAGCCGAGCTTCGGGTAATACGTCATCGCAGCGGGTGCGGACAACAGGATGAGGCTGGTGTCCTCGCCGGCGAGGGCATGGGTGCGACGGATCAATTCGCGGCCGATCCCGTGCTTCTGCCAGATGCCATCCACGGCAAGGTCGGACAGATAGCAGCAATAACTGAAGTCGCTCAGGGCGCGGCTCAGGCCGACCAGACGGTTGCCGTTCCAGGCGGAGACGAGGATGTCCGCGTGCGCCAGCATGCGTGCGATGCGCGCAATATCGGTGGTCGGGCGGCGCAGTCCCGAGGCATCGAAAAGACGCGCCACGTCCTCGGGTTCGAGCGGCTGGTCATCGCGGTAGTCGATCATTCGAGGGGGTTCCGGCATCGTGCGGGCTGCGGGCTGCGAACCCGCATGCCCTATCATCCGGTTTTTTCCCGTGAGCCGTAACCACAGGCGGCCTTGTCATGACTGTCCACTCAAGCATTCTCGACCTGATCGGCCACACTCCGATGCTGCGCACGCGTCGGCTCGACACCCATGGCTGCGAGCTGTACCTGAAATTGGAGAACGCCAATCCCGGTGGTTCGATCAAGGATCGGATCGGGCGCTCGATGATCGAGGCGGCCGAGGCGCGCGGTGACATCAAGCCGGGCGACACCCTGGTCGAGGGCACGGCCGGCAATACCGGCATCGGCCTGGCCCTGGTGGCGCAGGCCAAGGGCTATCGGCTGATCCTGGTGGTGCCCGACAAGATGAGCCGGGAGAAGATCTTCAACCTCAAGGCGATGGGTGCCGAGGTGGTACTGACCCGCTCGGACGTGGCCAAGGGCCATCCGCAGTACTACCAGGACATGGCCGCGCGCATCGCCGCGGAAACCCCGGGCGCCTACTTCATCAACCAGTTCGGCAACCCCGACAACCCGCGCGCGCATTACGAGACCACCGGTCCGGAAATCCTCGAACAGATGGACGGGCATGTGGACGCACTGGTGTTCGGCTGTGGTTCCTCCGGCACCATGACCGGGCTGTCGCGCTATTTTGCCGAGCACTCGCCGCAGACCGAGTTGATCCTGGCCGATCCGGTCGGCTCGATCCTCACCCAGTACATCAACGAAGGCGTCCTCAGCACCAAGTCGGGAAGCTGGATGGTGGAGGGCATCGGCGAGGATTTCCTGCCCTCGATTTCGGATTTCAGCCGGGTCAAGAAGGCGTACGCCATCCCGGACCGCGAAAGTTTCCTGATGGCACGCGAACTGTTGGAAAAGGAGGGCGTGCTCGGAGGCTCCACCGCTGGCACCCTGCTCGCTGCGACGCTGCGCTGGTGCCGCGAGCAGGCCACGCCGAAGCGAGTGGTGACGCTGGTGCCCGATACCGGCAACAAGTACCTGTCGAAGATGTACAACGACTACTGGATGCTCGACAACGGCTTCCTCGCGCGCGAGCAGTACGGCGACCTGCGCGACCTGATCGTGCGGCCCTACAGCCAGCGCGACACCGTCGTGGTCGGGCCAACCGACCTGCTGACCGTGGCCTACCAGCGCATGAAGCTCTACGACGTGAGCCAGTTGCCGGTGATGGATGGCGACCGCATCGTCGGCATCCTCGACGAATCCGATGTGCTGCTGCACGTCTACGGCCACGAGGAACGTTTTCGTGAGCCGGTCTCGACCGCGATGGTGGCCAAGCTGGAAAAGATCGCCGTGACTGCGCCGGTCGAGGCGCTGTTGCCGGTGTTCGACCGCGGTCACGTCGCCATCGTGATGGACGGCGAGCGCTTCCTCGGGCTCATCACCCGCATCGACCTGCTGAACTGGCTGCGGCGCCGGGTGCAGTGAATCCGACGCCGGCAGGCTGCTGAAACCCGCGCGCTTGCGCGCTACAGTAGGCGCATGTCCACGCCTGCGTACCGCCTTGCCACTTACGATGACCTGATGGCGCTTCCGGCCAATCGGGTGGGCGAGATCGTGCATGGTCACCTGTACAGCCATCCGCGGCCGGCGCCGAGGCACGCCCGCTCGGCCTCCATGACGGGTGGCAAGCTGATTCCAGCCTACGACGAGGGCAGCCAAGGCCCGGGCGGTTGGTGGATCCTGTTCGAACCCGAATGCCACTTCGGCCCGCACGTGCTGGTGCCCGATCTCGCTGGCTGGCGGCGCGAGCGCATGCCGGCGCTGCCGGAGACCGCCTGGTTCGAATTGTCGCCCGATTGGGTGTGCGAGGTGCTTTCGCCCGGCACGGCGCGGCTGGACCGCATCCACAAGATGCCGCTCTACGCCGAGTTCGGGGTGTCGCACCTGTGGCTGGTCGATCCCGACCTGCACACACTGGAAGCCTGCGAACGCCGCGATGGCCACTGGTTGCTGCTGGCCAGCCATTGCGAGGACGACGTGGTGCGGGTGCCGCCGTTCGATGCGATCGAGCTGGAGCTGAAGCTGCTCTGGGCCTGAATCGTGCTCCGGAGTTCGAGTGCCGCGTCGGCTCGATACGCGTCTGATCCGTTCCACGGCGTTGCGACCGTGTCGGCAGCTCGCAACGAACGGCTATCATGGGCGTTTTCCGTTCGATCACGAGTTCTTGCATGGAATCTTCCGTGAAGCAGGGTCTTGGCACGCTGGCGATCCACGCCGGCCAATCACACGATCCGTCCACCGGCGCGGTGATGACGCCGATCTACGCCACCTCGACCTATGCCCAGAAGAGTCCCGGCGTGCATCAAGGGTACGAGTATTCGCGCAGCCACAATCCGACGCGCTTTGCCTACGAACGCTGTGTCGCGGCGCTGGAGGGTGGCACGCGCGGCTTCGCCTTCGCCTCCGGGCTGGCGGCCACCTCGACGGTGCTGGAGCTGCTCGATGCCGGCAGCCACGTGATCTGCATGGACGATGTCTACGGCGGCACCTATCGCCTGCTGGAGAACGTGCGGCGGCGCTCGGCCAACCTTGCGATCGACTTCGTCGATCTCAACGACCTGGATGCGCTGGCCGCGGCGGTGCGCCCCGAGACACGCCTGATCTGGTGCGAAACTCCAACCAACCCGCTGCTCAAGATCGTCGATCTGGCGCGCCTGGCCGAATTCGCGCGCGGTCGCGGCATCCTGCTGGCGGTGGACAACACCTTCGCCTCGCCAATCCTGCAACGGCCGCTGGAACTGGGCGCGCACCTGGTGATGCATTCGGCGACGAAGTACATCAATGGCCATTCCGACATCGTCGGTGGCATCGCGGTGGTCGGTGACGACGCCGAACTGGCGGAGCGCCTCGGGTACCTGCAGAACGCGATCGGCGGGGTGCAGGGGCCGTTTGACAGTTTTCTCGCGCTGCGCGGACTCAAGACCCTGCACCTGCGCATGCGTGCGCACTGCGAGAACGCGCTGGAACTGGCGCAGTGGCTGGAGCGCCATCCGAACGTGGAGCGCGTGCTGCATCCCGGCCTCGCCTCGCATCCGCAGCACGCGTTGGCCGGGCGTCAGATGCACGGCTTTGGCGGCATGGTGACGGTGTTCGTCAAGGGTGGCCTGGAGACGGCCCGGCGCGTGATGGAACGGACCCGTCTGTTCGCCTGCGCCGAGTCGCTGGGCGGGGTGGAAAGCCTGGTCAACCATCCGGCGATCATGACCCACGCCTCGATTCCGCCGGCCAAGCGCGCCGCGCTGGGCATCACCGACAATCTGATCCGGCTGTCGGTCGGGGTCGAGGATGTTGCCGACCTGCGTGCCGACCTGGACCAGGCACTGCGCGCATGAAGCAGCGCCATTCACGGCCGCAGGCGTAGAATCCGCCTCCGTTTTCGCCCTTTCATCCCCGAGGAATTCCCATGTCGCTCGAACCCGAGGTGCGTGCGCGCATCGAAACCCTGCTGGCCGAGAACCCTGTCGTGCTGTTCATGAAGGGCCGGCCCGGCGCGCCGCAGTGCGGCTTTTCCGCCAAGGCTTCCGGCATCCTCGACAGCCTCGGGGTGAGCTACACCGGCGTCAACGTCCTCGCCGATCCGGACATCCGCGAGGGCATCAAGGTGTTCGGCAACTGGCCGACGATTCCCCAGCTCTACGTCAAGGGCGAGCTGGTTGGCGGCACCGACATCATCGCCGGCCTGCTCGATTCGGGCGAGCTGTTCGGTCTGCTCGGCGTGCCCGAACCCGATCGCACCCCGCCGGCAATCCACATCACCGCGCGTGCGGCGGAAAAGATCCGTGGCGCGATGGCCGATGCCGACGACCTGGTCCTGCACCTGACCATCGGGCCACGCTTCGACGCCCAGTTCCTGCTCGAACCGGCGGACGCCGGCGACATCGTGGCCGAGGCGCAGGGCATCCGCATCCATTTCGATCTCGCGAGTGCGCAGCGCGCTCGCGGCATCGAGATCGACTGGGTCGAGAACGTCAACGGCGCCGGGCTTTCGATCCGCAATCCGAACGCGCCCGGTGCGGTGCGCCCGCTTTCCGTGCGCGAGCTGCACGAGCGCCTGACCGCCGGCACGATCACCCTGATCGACATCCGTCCGCCGGCGGCACGCGCGATCGCGCCCTTTCCGGCAGCACACGAGGTGCTGGATGTGCAGTCACGTGCGCATCTGGAAGCCTTGCCCAGGGATGCGGCCGTTGCCTTCCTGTGTCATCACGGCAGTTCCAGCATGCAGGAAGCCGAGCATTTCCGCGGCCTGGGATTCACCCAGGTGTTCAATGTCGAGGGCGGGATCGACGCCTGGTCGGTGCATGTCGATCCACAGGTGCCGCGCTACTGAGATCGTCAACAACCGCAACATCGTCCCACAGGGCTGGAAAATGTCTGGAATTGCGCTATCTTGGCGTCACTTCCGCGGATCGTTTCTAGCTTGGGCACCGGCGCGACCCATGGATGACACGGGAGGGACGCAATGAGGCGCATGACGATGCAGGGGCTCACGCTCGCGTTGATGACGCTCGTGTTGGCGGGCTGCGGCAGTTCGCGCGAGATGCAGGCCGCCGAGGCCTGCGAAGCTGCGGCCAAGGAACGCACGCCGAACAAGCTGTTGTCGGTCGATCGCAAGGCACTGGCCAAAAGTGCCAAGGCCGAGTCCGACGACATCCTGCAACTGATCGCCCCGATCACGCTCGATACCGGTCTGCAGTCGCAGTACACCCAGACGCTCAATTGCCGGGTGCAGTTCAGCGGCAGCGAAGCCAAGGTGATCGCGCTGACCTTCGTGTTCTGATTCCGCTGGCCGTGAGTTGACGGACGTCGCGTGGTGTTGCGCGATGGTGTCGACAGCGTCGTCGGCGATGAGAGTGCAGGGCCACGCCAACGCATTCTTCCTGTGTCACGCCGGCTGCGGTTAAAATGCCCGACCTTCGTGGTGCGCATGGCGTACTCGAATTGCCGGAGCCCCATCCGTGATCGCCAATTTCTCATTCTCCGGACCGTTGCCGTCATGAGCATGGCGCGCGGATGCCTGTTCGTCGTCTCCGCGCCCTCGGGCACGGGAAAGTCCACTCTCGTCAATGCCGTGCTTGCGCGCGAGCCAGACATTTCGCTTTCGATTTCCTTCACCTCGCGCGGGCCGCGTCCGAACGAGCGCCACGACCAGCACTACCACTTCATCGGCGTCGAACAGTTCAAGGCCATGATCGAGGCCGGGGATTTCTTCGAACACGCCCTGGTGCATGGCGACTACAAGGGCACCGCACGCCAGTCGGTCGAGCCATTCCTTGCCGCCGGCCGCGACGTGCTGCTGGAAATCGACTGGCAGGGCGCACGCCAGGTGCGCGAGAAGCTTCCCGACTGCGTCACCATCTTCATCCTGCCGCCCTCGCGCATCGAGCTTGAACGACGCCTGCGCAGTCGTGCCCAGGATTCCGAGGAAACCATCCTGCGTCGCCTGGCCGATTCGCGCGGGGAGATGCAGCACGCGCACGAGTTCGACTACATCGTGATCAATCAGGATTTCGCCCGTGCCACCGAAGACCTGATCGCGATCGTGCGCGCCCAGCGCCTGCGTCGCGCCGGCCAGCTCGAACGCAACGCCGTCTTGCTGGAGTCGCTGCTGGATTGAGCGGGTGCCTCGGTCGCGCTCGCGCGCACGGGCACCGTGATGCAATCCATGTCACGGTCCTGGGTGGCAGCACGATCGCTGTTTGCCGTGATCCACCTGGATGCAGTAAACTTCGCGGTCCTTCAAGTCCCGCATCCTCCAAGGAATCCCCCATGGCCCGCGTCACCATCGAAGACTGCCTCGAAGTGGTCGGCAACCGTTTCGAACTGGTCGTCATGGCCTCGCGCCGCGCCCGCCAGTTGGCGAAGGGTGCGCAAAGCGCGATCGAAGGCGGCGAGCAGGAAGACAAGCCGACCGTGCTGGCACTGCGCGAGATCGCGATGCGTCGGGTCGATGACGCGGTCATCGAGGAAGAAGATCGCGTCCAGCGCGAACGGCGCGAGCGCGAAGCCCTCGAATGGGCCGCGGCGGAAGTCGACGATGACCTCTCCAAGGGCGGCGACGACCTCTGATTCCACGGCAACGACCGGGTGGCGCGGCGCATGCTGCAACGCGTTCGCCCGAGCCGTCGGTGGATTGCCGTGAGGCGCGATGCTGCGTAGGCTTGCAGCATGAGCATCATCACGCCCGAATCGCAAGCCGCAGCCATCCTGTCCGAGGAAGGTCCGGACCCCTGTCCGGATCAGGTCGAAGAACTGCTGGCGCGCGCCCGCACCTACCTGCCGGATGATCAAGTGGGTCTGGTCTACCAGGCCTATCGTCTGGGGGCGCTGGCGCACCACGGGCAGACGCGCAAGAGCGGCGAGCCCTACATCACCCACCCGGTCGCCGTCGCGGCCTTGCTCGTGGATCTGGGCATGGACGTGGAGACCGTGTGCGCGGCGATCCTGCACGACGTCCTCGAAGACACCCCGATCGGGCGTGAGCGGATCGCGGCGCAGTTCGGTGAGACCGTCGCCGAACTGGTCGATGGTGTCACCAAGCTCGACAAGCTGCGTTTCCGCAGCCGCCAGGAGGCCGCCGCCGAGAGCTTTCGCAAGATGCTGCTGGCGATGGCGCGCGATCTGCGCGTGATCCTGATCAAGCTGGCCGATCGATTGCACAACATGCGCACGATCGACTCGATGAGCGGCGATGCACGGCGGCGAATCGCGCGCGAGACACTCGATGTCTACGCGCCGATCGCCCAGCGACTGGGCATGAACAAGATCAAGGGCGAGTTGCAGGATCTGGGCTTCAAGGGTCTGTATCCCAAGCGCCACGCGATCATCACCGCGCACGTCCAGACCCTGCCGGTGTCGCGGCGCGAGACCATGACGCGAATCGAGACGGCGCTGGAGCAGAAGCTGGCACAGGAGGGCATCCGCCATCGTCTCGTGTGGCGGGTCAAGTCGCCCTACAGCATCTATCGCAAGATGAAGCAGGAGCAGAAGACCTTCGATCAGGTGATGGACGTGTTCGGCTTCCGCGTGGTCGTGGCCAGCGTGATGCAGTGCTACATGGCATTGGGCGCGGTGCATGGCCTGTACAAGCCGGTCAATCAGCGCTTCCGGGACTTCATCGCCATCCCCAAGGCGAACGGCTACCAGTCGCTGCATACCCTGTTGTTCAGTCCCTTCGGCTCACCCATCGAGGTGCAGATTCGGACCGAGGAGATGGACCAGGTGGCCGAGCGCGGGATCGCGGCGCACTGGCTCTACAAGTCGCCCGACAGCACCCCGACCAGTGCCCAGAGCCGAGCTCAGGCGTGGCTGTCGGGGTTGCTGGAAAACCAGCAGGCGGCGGGTTCGTCGCTGGAGTTCCTCGACAACGTCAAGGTCGACCTGTTCCCCGACGAGGTCTACCTGTTCTCGCCCAAGGGCGACATCCTCTCGCTGCCGCGCAATGCGACGGCACTGGACTTCGCCTACGCCGTCCACACCGGCGTGGGCGATCACGCCGTGGCGGCGCGCGTGGATCGCAAGCTGGCGCCGCTGCGCACGCGCCTGGCCAGTGGCCAGACCGTCGAGATCATCACCGCGCCCTCGGCCTCGCCCAATCCGAGCTGGCTCGACTGGGTCGTGTCCAGTCGCGCGCGCACCTCGATCCGGCACTACCTCAAACATCTGCAGCACGAGGACGCGATCGAACTCGGGCACCGGATGCTCGATCGCGCGCTGGAGTCGCTCGACACCTCGCTCGATCGCATCCCGCCGGGCGTGCTTGACCAGTACCTCGCCGAGGCGCGCCTGCGCCGGCTCGAAGATCTTCTGGCCGAGGTCGCGCTGGGCAATCGCATGGCCTTGCAAGTCGCGCAAACACTCACCCGTGGCGTCGACGGCCAGACCCACGTGCCGCACGCGCCCAGCGTCGAGAAGATCCAGATCACCGGGGCCGAACGCGGCGTGCTGAATTTTCCGGATTGCTGCCTGCCGGTACCCGGTGACGAAATCGTCGGCTATCTCTCGACCGGCAAGGGCATCATGGTGCATCGCGCCGAGTGCCCGAACGTGCCTGAACTGCGCAAGACCCCGGAGCGGATGGTGCCGATCGGCTGGGATCGCGAGGTGAGCGGCGACTTTCGTTCCTCGATCCGGGTCGAGGTCGAGAACAAGCCCGGCGTGCTGGCCCAGGTGGCCGCGGCGATCGCCGAGACCGAGGCCAACATCGACAACGTCGAGTACCAGGAACGCGACCTCAGTTCGGCCGTGATCGTCTTCCTGATCAACGTGCGCGACCGCAAACACATCGCGAACGTGATCCGCCGGGTGCGCCGCCTGCCGGTGGTGATCGGCGTGCAGCGGCGCTGAGTGCAGGTACGGGGCAATGCTCTCAACTTAAGCGCGACCCGCACTTGCGCCACGTGTTTTGATACAATGAGCACGGGTATCTCATTGATTTACAAGGCCATGGCAAAATTCTGAATCTGAACGTTTGCTGAACATTCTTG
>WBZR01000328.1_pt1 | contig 79070 bp, 78 predicted proteins | sample 5204231 | NCBI WGS metagenome assembly WBZR01 (sample SAMN12412403, study PRJNA552823) | activated sludge metagenome | isolation source: activated sludge from anammox sidestream of wastewater treatment plant... | place: USA: Virginia | collected 2017-08 | reverse complement strand
GGGGGGGGTGCAGATTCTGCGGGGGTATCAGCAAGAGCCTTAACCTTCTGAAGGATTTCGAGTCGGATTCGGTCAACATGGATGGTGAATTTATTGGACCGTCCGGGGCGTTCGTGCCGTTTTATGTAGCCATCTTCCTCTAGAGCGGCAAGGTGACCCTGCACGGCTCTTTCGCTCATGGAACACTTTTCTACAAGCTTCCCTACGGATGGCCAACAATCCGTGCCCTCGTCATTGGCATTGTCTGCCAGAGCTAGTAAAACCATCTTTCTGGGTGCCTGTAACGTCAGTTTCCAGACATCAGTCATAAGTGATATGCTCACAACAGTCTCTCGTAATTGATGGTAAGTGCCTCTCGTACCTCTTTGTCAGAAGCTGTCTCACTGCTCAATAGTGAAACTCGACAATTCAAGGGGTTACGGACGGAAACTTTGCAAGACCGTGAGACAGGTTGTGCCTTGTAACTTATTGATGCAGCATGGAAAAATTGGATCTCCACGACCTGTCTACGAACCAAGGGGTAGGGAGTTCGAATCTCTCCGAGCGCGCCAGAATTCAAGGCCTCCAGTGATGGAGGCCTTTTTCTTTGTGGCTTGGCAATTACTTCCCTAAAAGCACGCGCCTGTAGCAATTGATGAGCGCGACATCGCGCCTCACTTTTTCCGGCCAGCACGGTTCCTTCATGATCTTAAGCAGATTCCATCGTCTGGACACTGATGGTGTGCTTGAGGTAATGTTGCCCCGAGTTTGTAAGGAGCAGCGGCGTGGAACACCTGACATTTATCGAGCTGATGGGCGAATGGGGCGATGCCCTAGGTGTGGCCGTCATTGTCGTGGGCGTGCTCTGGGGACTGGTTCGCTTCCCATTGGACTTATCGCGCCAGGGCGTAGATTTTGCCTACAAGATGGTGCGTAACCAGATCACCCGGACCTTACTGCTGGGGCTCGAGATCTTGGTGGCCGCCGACATCATTCGAACAGTCGCTGTTAGCCCCACGCTCATGAGCGTCTCTGTACTGGCCGCCATTGTGGCGATCCGTACCTTCCTGAGCTGGTCGTTGATTCTTGAGATGGAAGGGCGTTGGCCGTGGCAGAGTAGTGGATCGGGTACTGAGGGAAAGCGCAGCTCTTCAGCACCTTAAAAGAATAATAACCTTTAATGTTCAATAGGCGGTAACTCGGATCACGCCCCGACTCAGGCCGCTATCCGGGTCTATGGTATTCATGGCGTTCAGTAGGTCGGTGACTGTGACCCAGAAGGGCGGATATTTGAACTTGGCCACATCCAGGATCAGCACAGAATCCGTTGCGGCATCATAGGCTGCCAGTGGCGAGAGGTGTCCAGCACCCGCCTGACCTAGAGATTTACGGTTGAAGTTGATGATCAGACGCGCCTTCGGGTCTTTGAGGCTGCTAGTGATCAGATCCCGCAAGGTGGATTCGCTCAGCTGGTCGGCGTAGAAGCGATCAGCCCTTACCCCAAAGCTCTGAAGCAGTTCGGCACTTTGCAGCAGTGTTAGGCCAGAGCGTAGAGTGGCTTCCCGGCTTTTGATGCGTTGTGTCTGCGGGTTAAAAAAAGAATCCTGCGTAAAGTAGGCAAAGGGCTTGAGCTGGGGTGGAACCGGGCGGGCTTCTTGCGGCAGACTATTGAGGACGGCGGCCATACTGGCTGGGCCGCAAAAGGCCAGATTCTCTTGTGTATCGACAAAGGGTTGTACGGCAAAGTACTGCTGATTCAAAGGGGCTTGTAGCAGTCGTTGCGCTCCCGCAGGGGTGTTCAGATACACCAGCTCTGCCGCATGGGCGAGCAGCGCGAAGGTCCAGAAGACGAGGGTGACAACGAGGCGTTTGATCATGGCGAGGTTTTAGCACCATCGGCGGTTATCCGCCAGCCCCGATGATTGAAGAATGTCTTAGGTTTAGAGCACTTTGGTGCCCAGCCACCAGGCGGCACCGGCAATGATGGCGCTGCAGGGGATGGTCAGGATCCAGGCCCAGACAATATTCCCGGCCACGCCCCAGCGCACGCGTCGTGCGCCCCGGGTAGAGCCTACGCCAGCGATAGCGCCGGTGATGGTGTGCGTGGTCGAAACCGGAATACCAAGAAAGGTGGCAAAGAAGAGGGTGAGCGCGCCGGCACTGTTGGCACTAAAGCCACGGGCCTGGTTCAGTTTGGTGATGCGGTTACCCATGGTCTTTACGATTCGCCAGCCACCGAACATGGTGCCGAGGCCCATGGCGGTGTAGCAGGCCAGCACGACCCAGCCGGGAACGTGGTCGCTGGTATTGGAAACGCCCGCCGCAATGAGGAGCATCCAGATGATACCGATGGTTTTCTGGGCATCGTTACCCCCGTGGCCCAGGCTGTAGCCGGCGGCCGAGAGCAGCTGCAGGCGCCGGAAGTGCTTGTCGACCTTGCTGGGTGACATATTGCGGCAGAGCCACGAGACGATCACCATGATCAGGCTACCCATGGTGAAACCCATCAGCGGGGCGATAAAGATGAAGGCGATGATCTTGAGTACGCCAGCAGTAATGAGGCTGCCAAAGCCGGCCTTGGCCACGGCAGCACCCACTAGGCCGCCGACCAGGGCATGTGAGGAGGACGAGGGGATACCGTAGTACCAGGTGATCACGTTCCAGCTGATGGCGCCGATGAGCGCCCCGAAGATCACGTAGTGATCAACGATGGAGGCATCAATGGTGCCTTTGCCAATGGTGCCGGCCACCTTGAGCTCGAACAGGAAGTAAGCAAGGAAGTTGAACGCCGCGGCCCACAGGACGGCATAGTGTGGCTTGAGCACGCGCGTCGAGACGATGGTGGCAATCGAGTTGGCCGCATCGTGAAAGCCGTTCATGAAGTCGAACAGCAGGGCGACGATGACGAGGGTGACAATCACCCCCAGGCTCATTTGCAGGTTATCCATGAATCAATCCGCGGTGGGGTGATTGTCAGGAGTTTTCGAGGACAATCGCCTCAACCGTACCGGCCACATCCTTGCAGCGGTCGGAGACGGATTCCATCAGTTCGTAGATCTGCTTGAGCTTAAGCACCTGGCGGACATCCGGTTCTTCGCGGAATAGTTTAGACATCAGCTCACGGTGCATCCGGTCAGCGTCGGATTCCAGGTCGTCGATCTCGTGGCAGATGGTGAGGATATGCGGGCCGTTCTGCATGCTGTTGAGCAGCTTCACGACGTTGGTGATGTGGGTACAGCAGCGGGCGGTCACTTCGGCCAGCGCAATGGCCTCCTGCGGGACGCGCTGGATATCGTAAAGGGCAACGGACTCGGCCACATCCTGAATGATGTCGAGGATGTCATCCATGCCGCTGATCAGCGTGTGAATTTCGTCGCGATCAAAGGGGGTGATGAATGATTTATGCAGCTGGGCCAGGGTCTCGTGGGTGATCTTGTCGGCATCCCGTTCCACGCGATCCACGTCATCGGCCAGGCGTGCAACATCGCCGGATTGGTTGGCGAGGGCTGTAATCAGCGCCACCAGGAGCTGGCCGCCACGGTTGATCAGTGCGGCGTGGTCGTTGAAATGGTCAAAATACTTGCCCTCTTTGGGCATCAGTTTGCCGAACATGGGAATCCTAGCGTTGTCATTCAAACGAAACGCTATTGTAATCTTTATGCCAGGATTCAGGGCATTCCGGCGGCATAAAATACCCCGAATACCACGCGTGAGATCACGCTTGAAGGCGCGTCAATTTGACCGATTGAGGCGCCTTATGCAGGTGCCAACCCGAGGGTCGGCACCGCTAACTGCTTTTAGGCGTTAGCCTTTTTCAGAATGGCGTACAGCTCATCCTTCAGGTGCAGCTTTTCTTTTTTGAGGGTTTCGATTTCTTCATGGGTGCCCGCTTCAATGTGGGATTCCATGTTCTGAATCTTCTGGTCGAGCTCGTTGTGCTTGTCGAACAGGCGGGTGAAGTGGTGATCGGTGGTCTTGAGTTTGGTGATCAGCTCACGGTATTCGGGAAACATACTAACTCCGGTAAACAAGGGATAAAACGAGGGATTCGTTAAGTGGTTTAATTTTACGCTGTTGCAGCGCATCCGACCAGCGAACCAGCTCGATGAGCGGTTGGTCTGGGCTCTATGGCGCCTTATGCCCATGGTTGCCATTGATGCGGCGGAAAAAGGCAAATTTCTCGGGGAAGTGCTGGGTGACCCAGGCGACGACACCATATTTAAGTGCCTTGCCACCGAGCAGTGCTAGAAAGGCCTCGAGGATGCGGTCATCGACGATGCCAAAAAAGATCAGTAAGGGCATTTGCGGCAGGGGCGAGGCGCCCACCCCGAAGATGGCCCATACGCCGTATTCGGCCACCCAGTTCGAGGCCTGATCCCAGGTGGCTTCGCTGACCAGATTTGGAAAGGCATTGTGAATTTCGTTGTAACCCAGCCAGTGGGCAACGCCCACAACCACAGCACCGGCTAATGCACTACCCGTGGAGCAGGCCAGGCTTAGGCGAAGCCACTGGTGCGGGGCCAGCATCACGGCCGTGACAATGATGGCAGTCACCGAGTAAGCAGCCGAGATGGTGCCTCCGAAAGAGAGCAGCGCAGCGAGCGCCATGAGGTGGTGCCCGCGGTTGGCGCGTTCCAGCCAGGCCTGGAGTTTCTTCTCCAGTGCCTCGAGACGTTTGCCCATTAATGCAGGCCCATTAGTCGACGCGACCCTTGTGCTGGATCAGCTCGATCTTGTAGCCGTCAGGGTCTTCGACAAAGGCGATGACGGTGCTGCCGTGTTTCATCGGGCCGGCCTCGCGCACCACCTTGCCCCCTGCGTTGCGAATGCGGTCGCAGGCGGCGTAGGCATCGTCGACTTCCAGTGCGATGTGGCCAAACGCGGTACCGAGTTCGTAATGATCGATGCCCCAGTTGTAGGTCAGCTCGATCACCGCATGCTCGGTTTCGGGGCCGTAACCCACAAAGGCCAGCGTGAACTTACCTTCGGGGTAATCGTTCTTGCGGAGCAGCGTCATGCCCAGAACGCGGGTGTAGAAGTCAATCGAGGCGTCGAGATTGCCAACGCGGAGCATGGTGTGCAGGAGGCGCATGGTCAGAGTGAGTGGTCTGATAATGGGTTAGGCAAACAGGATCAAAGCCAGGATGCCGCCGAGGATGAGCCACTTGCCGACGTAATAGGCGGTGCGGTTGCGTTGCTTTAAACCCTTGGCCCAGACACGACCCTTGTAGACCACCCCGAAGACTTTATTGAGCACACCGGTCTTGTCGCCAGCGGTGTTGGGTGAGGCGGCGGCACCAACAACGTATCGACCAAACCAGCGGTTAAAGGCCTGGATCCAGGAGCCCGCCACCGGGCGTTCGACATCACAGAAGAAGATCAGGCGATCTTTGTCGGTGTCGTTTTCGGCGTAGTGAATATAGGTCTCGTCAAAGAACACGCTCTGGCCATCGCGCCAGCTATAGCGTTCGCCATCGACCTCAATGAAACAGCGGTCATCGTTGGGGGTCGAGAGCCCGAGGTGGTAACGGATCGAACCGGCGTAGGGGTCACGGTGTCGCACTAGGCGGGCGCCCGGAGGCAGGTGGGTGAACATAGCCGCCTTGACGTTAGGCACTTGCTTCAGCAAGCCGACGGTGAAGGGGCAGAGCTCTTCCGCCGAGGGGTGAGCCGTGTCGTACCATTTGAGATAGAAGCGTTTCCAGCCGGTGCGGAAAAAGGAATTGAAGCCCACGTCGTTGTAGGTATCCGAGGCCTTGATCAGGCCCTGGTCCACCATCCGTAGACCTTCTTCACGGATCTTTTTCCAGTTGTCATCAAAGATTTTCATTTCGGGAAAATTGCTGGCATCCAAGTAGGGCTGGTTGGGTACGGTCGACGCACCATAGAGCAGCACATTCACCGGCGCCAGGAAGGTGGAGTGGTCGGTGATCTGGCGGAAGGGGCGCAGGCGAACCCGTCCGCGGAAATGTACGAACACGGTCGACAGCACGAAAATCCAGATAATGGTCCACTTCATGGGCGGGTCTCTAAGTCTTTGACGCAAAGCACCATTATCCCCGTGGGAGGCCCTGTATGGCAAATCATTTAGCCTGATGGGTTGCGGGGCGCTGGTAGAATCACGCCATGAACCTGGTCGATCAAGTTGCCAACGTCTTTCAGCCCGATGGGCCGCTGGCGCGGCAGATTCCGGCCTTCAAGTGTCGGTCCCAGCAAACCGAAATGGCCGAACGGGTGGCGCAAGCCATCAAGGCTGATGCCGCCTGCCTGGTCGAAGCAGGCACGGGGACCGGTAAAACCTTCGCCTATCTGGTACCGGCCATGCTGTCGGGGGGCAAGGTCGTCCTGTCGACGGGGACCAAAACCTTGCAGGATCAGTTGTTCGAGCGGGATATCCCCACCGTGCGTCAGGCTCTGGGGGCACCCATCCGGGTGGCGCTGCTTAAGGGGCGTAGCAATTACGTTTGCCTGCATCATATGGAACGGGCCGAGAAAGAGGGTCGTTTTCTGCAAAAGGAAGATGCCCGCTATATCCAGCAGATTGTCCGTTTTGCCCGCACCACCCAGCGCGGGGATAAGGCCGAGTGCGCCGATGTGCCGGAATCGGCAACGGTGTGGCATATGGCCACCTCGACCAAGGATAACTGCCTGGGGAGTGAATGCGCCCATTACGAGGACTGCTTTGTGGTGAAAGCGCGGCGCGAGGCGATGGAGGCGGATCTGGTGGTGGTGAACCATCATCTCTTCTTTGCCGATGTGGCCCTCAAGGAAGAAGGGATGGCCGAGCTGCTACCCAATTGCAACACGGTGATTTTTGACGAGGCGCATCAGCTGCCTGAAACGGCCGGCATCTTCTTTGGCCAACGTTTTTCAACCACGCTGGTGCTGGATCTGGCGCAGGATATCCGCCTGTCGGCGCTGGCCGAAGCGCGCGACTGCCTCGATCTGCCGGTGCAGGCTGCCGCCCTGGAAAAGGCCGCGCGGGATTTTCGTCTGACGCTGGGTAATGACATCGTGCGTCAGCCGGCGGTGAATATTCTTGGTCGCCCAGAGTTTATCAAGGGACTTGATGCGCTGGCCGAGCGCATCGATCTGATGAACGAGCTGTTACAGACGCAGGCTGGCCGCTCGCCGGATCTGGAGCGCGCCTGGCAGCGTTGCACTTTGCTGGGGCAGGATCTGATGCGCTGGAAGCGCGGGGCCCTCAATCAGCCTATGGCGGGGACTGGCGATACCGATGGTGTTGCGCCGGATGAGAATGCGGGTTCGCTGCCCGGTGATTTTGTGTACTGGGTCGAAGCCATCGGCCACGGCCTCCATTTGCATGCCACACCGCTATCGGTTGCCGAACCCTTTGCCAAGCTCATGGCCAGCAGCCCCCGCAGCTGGATCTTTACCTCGGCGACACTGGCGGTTCAGGGGGACTTTACGCACTACCAGGAGGCCATGGGGCTCCATGCGGTGGATGCCCACTGCTGGGATAGCCCCTTTGATTACCCGCAGCAGGCTATGCTCTGCTGTCCGACTGATTTGCCGGATCCCAATAGCCCTGAATATACCGACCGGCTGGTCGATGCGGTGCTGCCGCTGATTCAGGCGGCACAGGGGCGGACTTTTTTCCTCTGTACCTCTTTGCGGGCCATGCAACGCGTGCGCAGTCAGCTCGAAACCCGTCTGGCCTTTCATCAGCCCGAGATTAAAATTCTCTGTCAGGGGGATGCCGCCAAGAATGAACTGTTGCGCCGATTCCGGGAGGAGGGCGACTCGGTCCTCGTGGGCTCGCAGAGTTTCTGGGAAGGGGTCGATGTGCCCGGAGAGGCCTTGTCTTTGGTGATCATCGACAAACTCCCTTTTGCCGCGCCGGATGACCCGGTGTTGTCAGCGCGTATCGATGCGCTGAACCGTCAGGGTAAGAACGCCTTCATGCACTACCAGCTGCCGCATGCCGTGATCAATGTGAAGCAGGGTGCCGGCCGGTTGATCCGTAGCGAAAGCGATCAGGGCGTGCTGGTGATTGGCGATCCGCGGCTGGTGGCCAAAGCCTATGGCAAGAAGGTCTGGCGCAGTTTACCGCCGATGGCCCGGACGCGCGATGTGGCCGAGGCTGAATCGTTTCTGATTCAAACACTCCACACGGATAGCCATGTCGAACCAGCCTGATCGTCGTTCTCTTGAATCGGTGCTGGGTGCTGGCGCCTTGGCTGAGCGCCCCCATCTCTTTTCGGATGCGGTGGTGTCATTGCCGGCGGAAGACTATGCGCAGATAACGGCATTCGTGCAATCAGTGATGGCCCTGGTTTCGATGCCGACGTACACGACCGCTGTCGGTGTGCGGCAGGGTGAGCCGATCGTGCCGATGCCGCCCGGAGTGTGTCTGGGTTTCGATTTTCATATGGGCGGTCCATCACCGCAGCTGATCGAGATCAATACCAATGCGGGGGGTGGATTGCTGGTGACGACGTTGGAACGTGCCTGGGGCTGGCAACGGTCAGCGGATGATGCCGAAACAATGTTGTTGCAGATGTTTGCTGATGAATGGGCCGCTTGGCAGTGTGGCCGTCCGTTGAGCTGTATCGCCCTGGTCGATGAAGCCCCGGAGCAGCAGTATCTCTACCCGGAGTTCGTGCGCTGGCAAAAGTTGTTTGAGGCGGCGGGGATCCATTGTCTGGTTTGTGCGCCTGAGGCCTTGCGCTGTGATGATGACGGGCGGCTCTGGCACGGTGAGACCCCTATTGATCTACTGTATAACCGGCTAACGGATTTCTCTCTGACGTCAGACGCTTGTCAAGCAATTCAGGCGGCTTGGCAGGCACAACGGGCGGGGCTGAAGCGCGGAACCTTGATCACACCGCATCCGCAGGCGCACGCATTGTGGGCAGATAAACGAAATCTTGAATGGTTGTCTAACCCAGCGATGTTGCGCGACCTGGGGCTGGATGAACCGACGGTGTCGACGATTAGCCGCTGTGTGCCGCGCACGGTGCCGGTTCTGGCCAATGAGGCCGAGCAATTCTGGGCGACCCGCAAGCAATGGTTCTTCAAGCCGCAGGCGGGTTTTGGTTCGCGGGCGACGTATCGCGGCGACAAAGTCACCAGGCGGGTGTTCGAAGAGATTCTTCAGGGTGGCTATGTGGCGCAGACCTTTGCGCCCCCGCCAGAGCTCGATGTCTCCGATCGTTTAACCGGCGAGGTGCAACGCCTGAAGTATGACCTGCGCGTCTATGCCTATCAGGGGCAGAATCAGTGCCAAATTCAGTTAGTAGCAGCCAGACTTTATCAGGGGCAGACCACCAACTTCCGCACACCGGGTGGTGGGTTTGCTCCGGTGCGGGTTTGTGCTGGACAGGGCCCTTCAGCAGCCGGCATCTTATAGTACGTTATCGCGCTTTATCAGCCGTCTTCTGGCTAACGGTTTTGTAAGGTTCGGGGGCCTTGGCAGAATCGGCGATCAAGCGGTCTTCAAGCTCGGTCAGGATCTGGGTCAGTGCCTGTTGCTGACCATCAATCAGCGCCTGGGTGGATTTGTCGCGCAGCGCGACGCGGCGTGTGATGCGCGGTGACGAGAAGAGGTAGTTCTGTGCGGTGAAGCTGGAGCTGGCATAGAACTGAATGGTCACCACGGCCTCAGGCTGGTTTCGGTAATCGCCATAGAACTCGTCGATCACACCTTGTAATTGATACATGGGAAAGAAGACCGTGGATTCTTCCTGGATCTGGGTAAAGCCATTGGACTTGGCCAGCCAGTCGCGCGTGGCATTGGCGACCATGTCACGGGGGTAAATCAGATAGAGGTTGTAGAAGTCTTTCTCGTAGCGATTGTCCGAGAGACGGTAGACCATCGACTTGCCGTCAAACGGCGCATTTGCGGTAAAGCTGCCCATCTTGAGCGTCAGGTTGACCGGTGCTGCTCTTGGGGGCGCGGTCCGTTCAGGAACAATGAGCCAGCTGGTCTGGTCCGGATTGGGCTTGTTGAGGGCACATCCGGTGAGGGTGGCCATTGCCAGTGCCAGAATGCCGGTCAGGGTACGGGAGAGATATTTCATCATCGATCCTCGATCAGGGTCGTTTCGGGTTCAATTCGGAGACTTAGGGAGAAACCTTCTTGGGTGGCTGCCCGAAGAGCATCCACGATGGGTACTGGTTGGCTTTTTGCGACAGGTCATTCATGTTGTCGGTAATCTGCCGCACATTGTCGGCCGAGACCTGGATGTCGCCCTGCATGGAGGTCAGGGTCTGACGCAGGACGATGATCGAGCCGGTTAGCTGTTCAATCATGAGCGCTAACTCTTGATTGTCGGTGGCTTTGTTAACCTTTGACAGTAACCGATTGAGTTCGGTGACTGAACTGTTCAGACCATTGTCCTGACCATCAGTACCGGCGACCATGCCATTCAGGTTGGTGAGCAGCAGATCGATCTTGGCCTGCGTTTCAGCCAGATTCATGTGGTTGAAATTCTTGAGCGCATTTTCCACGTTATCCAGAAGGATGTTGACCGGGCTGGGCTGCGAGGGGACTACCGGGTATTTTGGTTTCCAGCTGTACGGAAGTGTTGTCAGCTTGGCAGGATCACGAACGAAGTCGAGCTCGATGTAGTTGATGCCGGTAATGCCCTGGCCCCGGATCTGGGCGCGTAGCCCGTCTTGCACCAGTTTTTCGATGTATTCCTCAGAGTCTTGTTCGGTCGGCGGTGTGATCTGCATGCGGACAACCACGTATTGTTTACGTTCGGCGTAGGGAATCGACTCTTCATAAACAGAACCGCTGAGCGCAATCATCTGTACCTGGCCAATACGCACACCTCGGAAACGAACTGGCGCGCCGACATCGAGACCCTGTACCGATTCACGGATGTAGGTTTCTATGGTCATGGTCTTGGAAAAGAGGTTGCGGGCACCGAAGACCAGAACCAGGGCAACGAGTGCGGCGGCGCCGAGTAATACGAAGATGCCGAGTCGGTAGTATTGGGCTGTTTGGCGATTGGACATAGGGATCTCGTCAAAAGGCAGGTCAGTGAGCGGTAGCGGCGCTGGCGTCGCGATTGAAGAATTGTCGCACCAAGGGGATATCGCTGTTGTCGCGCAGCCATTGCGGCTTGCCTTCGGCAATGATGCCCTTGGTGGTCTTGTCGAGCATGATCACCCGGTCGGCAATGGTGTAAATGCTAGGGAGCTCGTGGGTGACGACGACAAAGGTGATGCCGAGGTTGCGCGAAATCGACAGGATCGTCTGATCCAGTTCAGCCGAGGTGATCGGGTCGAGACCGGCCGAAGGTTCGTCGAGGAAGAGGATGTCGGGGTCGAGTGCCATGGCCCGGGCAATGGCTGCCCGCTTCTGCATGCCGCCGCTAATTTCGGAGGGCATAAAGGATTCGTAAGGCAGTAGACCGACGAGATCCAGCTTGCAGCGGGAAATCAACGACATTTCGTCGTTGGTTAGCGTGGTGTACTCCTCAAGAAAGAGCCGGACATTCTCGAGCAGGTTCATCGAGCCGAAGAGGGCGCCTTGCTGATACATCACGCCAAAGCGGGTCAGAATTTCCTGGCGCTCTGCCCCCTCGGCGGTCACGATGTTATCGCCCTCGATCAGCACTTCGCCGACCGGCGGTTCATACAGGCCGATCATATTCTTGAGCAGGCTGGATTTGCCGCAACCGGACCCGCCCAGAATAACAAAGACCTCGCCACGCTTCACCGAGAAATTAAGGTTCTGCAGGATGATGTTCTCACCATAGCCGACGGTGAGATCCTTGACGACAATAATCTCGTCGCTGGGGGAACCAGCATTTGGCGCGGGCTGGGGTAACACGGCGGGGTTCGGGGTGGTGTCGTTCATCTCAGAACCCGGTCTTGTAGGAGATGTAGGCAAACAGGCCGTCTACCATCACAATCAGGATGAGGCTGGTGACCACGGCACGGGTGGCCGAGAGGCCAACAGCGGCGGCACCAGTACCGGTTTGCATGCCACGTAGGCAACCCACGCCGGCCACGATAAGCCCGAAAAGGAGCGATTTGGTCAGCCCCGACATGATGTCGTTGACGTGAATGGTTTTAAGAACGGCCTCGTAAAAGGTAACGAAGGGCACCTGGTAGGCCAGCATGGTGAGGGATGCAGCGAAGATCCCGATCAGGTCCGAGAAGAGGGCGAGGATTGGCGCCACCAGCAACCCGGCCAGCAGCCGCGGTAGCACCAGAAAACGGATCGGGTTGATGCCGCCAGTCACCAGCGCATCGACTTCGTTATTGACGGTCATAGTACCGATTTCGGCAGCAAAGGCAGCCGAGGAACGACCGGCAAAGAGGATGGCGGTCATGAGCGGACCGAGCTCGCGAAAGATTGAAAGCGAGACCAGGTTGGCGACAAAGGTTTCCGCACCAAACTGCTTGAGACCAATGGCGGATTGAAAGGCCAGAATCACACCGATCAGAAAGGCGACTAGCGAAACGATCGGAAGTGCCGCTACCCCTGCCTCGACAGCGACGTTGATGAAGTCGTTCCAGCGGACCAGGCGCGGGTTGCGAAAGGCCCAGCCCAGGGCGCTGGCTAGCTGGCCGATAAAGACCACCTGGTTGCGGGCGTCATTGATAACTTCCTGGGTCCCGGCGCCCACCCGCACCAGCAAGCTCTGGCTGGCGTGGTGATTGGTGTCCGGTTTGGGGAAGAGGTTGTCGATGGGCTGGTATTGCGCCATCAGGGGGGCGTAGCGCGGATCAAGCTGATTGAGCTTTGTAGTACCCCCGGCCTGATCTTGCGCGTGTTGCAGATCGATCAGGAAGGCAATGCCGGCACCATCGAGGTAGGATACCTCAGCCAGTTCGATGTCGAGGGCAGTATTCTTACCGGCGCTGGCAAGCCACTGCTGCTGTTCGTTGCGGGTCTTGCTCCAAAGCGCACCCAGGGTATGGGCGTTGAAATGACCGCTCAGTACCAGCATCGCCTGTGAACCCGAGGACTGCCACTGGGCGTGGGCAGTTTCATGGTTGTCGGGTTGGTTCGTGGCGTGGCTGGGTTCAGTCATGCATCTATTCTAAGTGTTTTTTATGACAATTCCGGTCGTTTATTCAGGAAAGGCCTGGGTGACATATAGGGCTTCCATGATCTGGCCCGGTTGATTCAGTGATCCGAACCAGCGCTCGAACAGGGCACCAATGACCGGTGTGCGGAAGGTGCGGGAGAGTGTGGCGTTGACTGCCCAGCGCAGATCCGGGTCATCACGATGCATCATGATCGCGTAGTACTCGGGAGCAAAATCCTGCGGCAGCATACGGAACCGGGTACCGAGTTTGGTGCGCACGAGCTGATCAAACATCAGTAGGCGGTCACCGGCAATGGCATCCACATCGCGCTTGGCCAGCAGGTTGGCAGCTGCCTCCATGGTCTTCACCTCGACCAGGCTGCCCTTCAGGTCGCCATTGGCGATGGCTTGTTTCAGGGTTTTGCTGGTGGTCGTGTTGCGCACCACGGCAATCTTCTTGCTGGCGAGCTCTTCCAGCTTCTGCATATCGGATTCCTGGCGCACGGCAAAGGTGGCGCCCTGCATGAAGGTCGTGAGACTGAAGGCGAATTCACGCTGACGATCGAGCGTGTTGGAGGTGGTGGCACATTCAAGATCGGCCTCGCCCGACTGGATCGCATCGAAACGGGAGCGCGAGTTGGTTTTGACCCAGCGGATGTCAAGGAGGCCCATGTTGAGCTGGGTCACCAGTTGCGAGGCGACAATTTTGCACAGATCCACCATGTAGCCGGTTGGTTGGCCATCGTCACCGAGCAAGGAGAAGGGCGCCTTGTCTGGATCATAGGCGATGGCCAGTGTCTGCGTTTCACGAATTCTTTTGATGACCGGACCATCGAGTGGTCGGTCGGCTGGGGCAGCGACCTGGGCCAGAGCGGCATCGGTCAGGATGAGGGCGCTGAGGATCAGGGCGGCAATTAAGCGGCCAAAGTGAATCAGGGGTTGGTTCATGGGTAGGGTCGGGCTCTGAAAGTTAAGAGATGGATAGTGATGCTGGGTGCCGCAGGTTCATCGGGGCAGGGTTGAAGATGCGCGAATCCATGGCCTTGAGTGTGGTGCTGATGGTGGGTTTGAAATCCATGTGGGCGAGGATGTCACGTTCTAGGTCAATACCCGGCGCAATTTCGGTCAGAACCATGCCTTCGGAGCCCAGTTCGAAGACGCAACGTTCGGTGATATAGATCACCGGTTGTCCTTTACGGGCGGCATAGGCACCACTGAAAGTAATCTGTTCGACTTCGGCCACAAACTTGCGGACGTGGCCTTCCTGCAGAATGCGCAGCTGACCGTGCTCGATAGAGAGCTTCAGGCCATCCGCCGTGAAGGTACCGACGAAGACCACCTTTTTGGAGGATTGGCTGATGTCGATAAAGCCGCCCGACCCCGCCAGTTTGGGGCCGAAGCGGGAGACATTGAGGTTGCCCTGACGGTCGGCCTGGGCGAGCCCCAGGAAGGCAATGTCGATGCCGCCGCCATCATAGAAATCGAACTGGTAGGGCTGATCAATAATGGCATCCTGATTGACGGCCGCACCAAAGTTAAGCCCACCCTGCGGGATGCCGCCGATCACACCGGGCTCAGCGGTGAGTGTCATGAAATCACTCAGCCCCTCTTCGGCCGCCACGGCTGCAAGGCCCTCCGGCATGCCGATCCCGAGATTGACGATAGAGTTGGGGCGTAGTTCAAAGGCAGCGCGTCGGGCAATAATCTTGCGTTCGTTCAGCGCCATCGGAGGCATGTCATCGAGCTGGATACGGCCATCGCCGGCAAAGGCCGGGTTGTACTGCTCCATGAAAGTCTGCTGGTGATAAGCCGGGTCTTCGGCAACGACGATGTGGTCCACCAGGATGCCGGGAATGCGGACATCTTTGGGTTTCAGAGTGCCGTGCCCGGTAAGCCGTTCTACCTGAACGATGACCTTGCCCCCCGAATTGTGGGCTGCCATGGCAATGGCCAGTGATTCGAGGGTGAGCGCCTCGTGCTCCATGGTGATGTTGCCCAAGGTGTCGGCGGTCGTGCCGCGTAGAAAGGCCACATCAATGGGGAAGGTTTTGTATTGCAGGTACTCGCGACCGTGAACCTCCGTCAGCGCGACATAATCTTCGGTCGTGCGGGCGTTGATCTTGCCACCGCCCAGCCGCGGATCCACAAAGGTGTTGAGACCCACGTGGGTGGTCAGGCAGGGTTTGCCGGAGGCAATGTCACGAAATAGCTGGGTGATGACCCCCTGGGGCAGGTTGTAGGCCTCGATCTCGTTGCTGACGGCTAGAGCGCCCAGCTTGGGGATCAGCCCCCAGTGGCCGCCGACCACACGTTTGAGCAGCCCGGGCGCCGCCAGATGGTTGAGCCCCCGGTCCTTGCCATCTCCCTGGCCGGCACCAAAGACTAGGGTCAGATCACGCGGCAGCCCCGTTTGTTTGAAGTGCTCTTCCAGGGCGACCGCCAGGTTTTCCGGAAAACCGATACCCACAAAGCCGCAGGTGACCAGTGTCTGACCGGACTCAACCAGCGCTGCGGCTTCAGCCGGGCTGATCCGTTTGCTATGGTTGTTGGTATTAACGACCGTAGGGTTGGGTTGGGCACTCATGAATGGCGGATGCAGATACGGATAGGAATTCGGAGTAGGTAGGCTAAACTGATAGTGCCCGGTTGCGGGGCTTGAAAAAATGCATTGTGCCTCCATATCGCCAAAAGATCATGGCAATCGGATACCCGGTTGCCAACTATAAGAATATAAAGGACTTCTATGCGATTCGACAAACTCACTACCAAGTTCCAACAGGCTCTGGCCGATGCCCAGAGCATTGCACTCGCCAACGACTGTGGCTTTATCGAGCCGGCACACCTGCTGCTGGCCATGATTCAGGAGCCGGATGGCGGGATTCGTTCGCTGCTTGAGCGTGCCGGCGTTAACGTGACGGCATTGGCCCGTGAGACTGAGGCATTGGTCAAGCGCCTGCCGCAGGTGCAGGGTACCGGGGGCGAAATGCAGGCCTCGCGCGATCTGGGCAACCTGCTCAACCTCTGCGACAAGGAGGCCGCCAAGCGTGGCGACCAGTTCATCGCCTCGGAACTCTTTTTGCTCGCCCTGTGTGATGACAAGGGTGAAACTGGCCGTCTCTGCCGTGATAACGGCCTGAACCGCAAGTCGCTCGAGCTGGCTATCCAGACCGTCCGTGGTGGGCAGGGTGTGGATTCTTCCGATGCCGAAAGCCAGCGCGAAGCGCTGAAGAAATACTGCCTGGATCTGACCGAGCGTGCCCGTCAGGGGAAGCTCGACCCGGTGATTGGTCGCGATGACGAAATCCGCCGCTCTATCCAGATCCTGCAACGCCGCAGCAAGAATAACCCTGTGCTGATCGGCGAACCCGGCGTTGGTAAGACCGCCATTGTGGAAGGTCTGGCCCAGCGCATTATTGACGAAGAAGTGCCGGAGACCCTGAAGGGCAAGAAGGTGCTGTCACTCGATATGGCGGCATTGCTGGCCGGTGCCAAGTATCGTGGCGAATTCGAAGAGCGGTTGAAGGCCGTGCTCAAGGATATCGCCGCCGAAGAAGGCAAGATCATTCTTTTCATCGATGAAATCCATACCATGGTCGGTGCCGGTAAAGCCGAAGGCGCCATGGATGCCGGCAATATGCTGAAGCCGGCACTGGCTCGCGGTGAACTGCACTGTATCGGTGCCACGACGCTGGACGAATACCGCAAGTACGTTGAAAAAGATGCTGCCCTGGAACGCCGCTTCCAGAAGGTGATGGTCGAAGAACCCTCGGTCGAATCAACGATTGCCATTCTGCGTGGTTTGCAGGAGCGTTATGAGGTCCACCATGGCGTGGAGATTACCGACCCGGCCATTGTGGCTGCGGCCGAACTTTCGCACCGTTACATTACCGATCGATTCCTGCCGGATAAGGCGATTGACCTCATCGACGAAGCTGCCGCCAAGATCAAGATGGAAATCGATTCCAAGCCGGAGCAGATGGATAAGCTCGACCGTCGTCTGATCCAGCTCAAGATCGAGCGCGAAGCCGTCAAGAAGGAAAAGGACGAAGCCTCGCAGAAGCGTCTGGCGCTCATTGAAGAAGAGATCAATACGCTGGGTAAAGAGTATGCCGACCTAGATGAAATCTGGCGCGCGGAGAAATCGACGCTGCAGGGGTCGTCGCAGGTGCGTGAAGAAATTGAAAAGCTGCGTCTGCAAATGGCCGAGCTGCAGCGCAAGGGTCAGTTCGACAAATTGGCCGAGCTGCAGTACGGCAAGCTGCCGGAGCTGGAGGCCAAGCTGAAGGCGGCTGAAACCAAGGGTGATGAAGCCAATGCTGAAGCGGCCAAGCACAAGCTCCTGCGCACTGAAGTGGGCGCCGAAGAAATTGCTGAAGTTGTTTCGCGGGCGACGGGGATTCCCGTCTCGAAGATGATGGAAGGCGAGCGCGCCAAGCTGCTGCAGATGGAAAGTTATCTGCATAACCGTGTCATCGGCCAGAACGAGGCTGTGCGCCTGGTGTCGGAAACCATCCGTCGCTCGCGTGCTGGCCTCTCAGACCCGAACCGTCCCTATGGTTCATTCCTGTTCCTGGGCCCGACGGGCGTAGGTAAGACCGAGCTCACCAAGGCGCTGGCGGAGTTCCTGTTCGATTCACAGGAGCATCTGATCCGTCTCGATATGAGCGAGTTCATGGAGAAGCACTCGGTCGCCCGTCTAATCGGTGCGCCCCCGGGCTATGTCGGTTACGACGAAGGCGGTTACCTGACCGAAGCCGTACGACGTAATCCGTACAGCGTGATCCTGCTGGACGAAGTAGAGAAGGCTCACCCGGACGTGTTCAATGTGCTGCTGCAAGTGCTGGACGATGGCCGCCTGACTGATGGCCAGGGACGTACCGTCGACTTCCGCAACACCGTCGTCATCATGACCTCTAACCTGGGAAGCCAGATGATCCAGCAGATGGCGGGTGACGACTATGGCGTGATCAAGCTGGCCGTGATGGCTGAGGTGAAGACCTTCTTCCGTCCAGAGTTCATCAACCGGATCGATGATGTCATCGTCTTCCACTCGCTGGATGAGAAGAACATTCGTGATATCGCCCGTATCCAGTTGCGTTATCTGGACAAGCGCCTGGCCGCTATGGATATGACGCTGGAAGTCTCGGATGCGGCGCTCGACCAGATTGCCGAAGCCGGGTTCGACCCCGTGTTTGGTGCCCGTCCGCTCAAGCGGGCGATCCAGGCCGAGATCGAGAATCCTCTGGCGACGCATATCTTGGAAGGCGATTTTGGCCCGAAAGACACGATCAAGGTGGATTGCGTCAAAAAGAAGATGGTCTTTAAGAAATAATCAGACCCACTTAGGAGAAGGCGACCGGAAGGTCGCCTTTTTCTTGGGTAAAATTCGGCATGGCGACGGAAATCTATGTAAGCACGGATGTCGAAGCGGATGGACCGATCCCCGGGCCGCATTCGATGCTCTCCTTTGCATCCGCAGCGTACACCCCCGACAAGCAGCTCATCAGCACATTTAGCGCTAATCTCGAGCTGCTACCTGATGCCAAAGGGCATCCGCTCACCATGAAGTGGTGGAAGACTGAGCCGGAGGCCTGGGCGGCCTGCCGCACCGATCTGCAGGATCCGACTGTGGCCATGAAAGACTATGTGAAGTGGGTGAAGAAGCTACCGGGCAAAGCGGTCTTCGTGGCGTATCCGGCCGGTTTTGATTTCACCTTCGTGTTCTGGTACATGATGCGCTTTACCGGCGAGTCCCCGTTTTCCTGGTCGGCGCTCGATATGAAAACCTTTGCCATGGCGCTTTCTGGCTTGCCTTATCGTAGCTGTATCAAGCCAAAATTGCCTAAAGACTGGTTTGATGATTTACCCCATACGCATGTGGCGCTGGATGATGCGCTGGAACAGGGGGCGCTATTCTGCAATATGCTGAGCATTTGGCAGCAACACCGGAAGGCGCTGGGGCTCCCGAATCAGGTACTACCCCTGCTGGAGCCCGAGGAAGGGGTGGTGCCGGGAAGTTCGCCCCGGGTGTCTGAGGCTTAGGGGGTGGGGAAGGACAAAGGGGTCATCCTCGCCTGTTATAATGTGAAAACCACCCGTTTTTGGAGCGCCCGTCATGGCCCGCGTTGAATCAGACTACGTGTCAGAGCATACCAAGTTTATCAATGAAGAGATGAAGAAGAATCCTGAATGGCGAGCCGACCAGCAGCAGGGTCGCGCCATCTGGTGGGATAAGCCCCAGTGTATCGCCCAGACGGAAACCTTTGCCCAGGCCAAGGTCAAGCAGAAGAGTTACCCCTATGATGTGCTGTTTGACTGAGATCGCTCACGATCTCGGTGACACAGCCGGATGATGCAAACAGAGACGCTCGGGCCTTTTCCGGGCGTTTTTTGTTTTAAGCTGACGTTAAGAAAATTCCCTGACGATTGCGTTAACTTTTTGTGGTGTTCTGCGTTATAAAGGCCATGATGAACAAACAACTTGTCCGCTGGTTGCGTAAGCTGATGTTGGCCGTGATGGCGATTCCCGGAGTAGTGTTTGCCGGTAACTCGACGCCTCCGGCTTCAACGACCAATCAGGATGCTTTTGACCGTGAGTTCTCCAAGTTCGACAAGGACTTTGATCGGTTGAATCAGTGGCAGACTGAGACGCCTGCCAGCAAGAAGCTCAAGCGTGCACCCGGCAGCAAGACAACGCCGTCTGTCGGGAAGCCTGACGTCAATGCTGCCCCCGCAGGTGCAGCTACAGGTGGCACGGTGACCCCCTTGATCGACGATACGCCATCGGCCGTGCCGGACGGCAAACGTGCATCGTCGGGTGCCAAGTCTTCGGCAATGCCTCGTGGATTGCCTAAAGGTGCCAAGGTCGAGAAGCTGGCCAAGAACGATCGTCTTGGTGACCAGATCTCAGATCCGGAAATGCGCAAGAAAGTACAGGATCTTTACAAGCGCTCTGACGTGGTCGTGCATCAGTACGTGCTACCTACCAACTAATTACTCGTTGTTGTGAAAGGTTGTCTCATGAAAAAATCATTTCTCATTGCATCGGCTCTGTTTCTGGGTCTGACTGCCTGTAGCAGTACACCCAAGAATGTGGCGGACGCTACCCCTGGTCGTACCGCAGACGTGGAATTTCTCGAACAGAATGGTCCGCTGACCCTGACCTTTGATGACAAGGGCAACTGGCTATCGATTAAGTCCTCGGCGACGGCACCGCTCGTTAATAACGCGCCGGAGGGTGTGGAGATTGCCTTCAAGACGGCAACGATGCGTGCCAAGCGTAATCTGACCGAGTTCCTGGCCAATGATGTGAAGTCGACCAAATCGGTGCAGACGATCTCCAAGTCTTATCTGAAGAATATTGCTCAGGTCGATAGCAGTAATGAGTCGAACACCTCGGCCGAGGATGAAGATGCCGCCAGCAACAGCCAGGCCAGCAAGGAGAGTCGTCAGAAGGCCAACACGGTCGCCCAGACTGTACGCGAGCGGATTGATGATAATTCGCAGGCGATCCTGAAGGGCGTACAGATTACCGAGCGCAAGGTCTCGAAGGAGCAGCAGCATGTTTCGGTAACGATCATGGTGACACAGCAGAGCATCAAGGGTGCCGAACAGGCCCGGAAAGCCATGGGCGGTCTGTAGACCGCTGGTCTGACACGCGGATGGTGTTGAAGATGCCACGGCACTGGCTCCTGGTGAGCGGTGCCGTGCTGCTCGTTGCCTGCTCGTCGAACCCTAAGAACGGTGACCAGCAGACGGTGATTGCCGAAGGATCTGGCAATACCTGCCAGGAGGCGCTGGGTCAGGCAAAGATTGTCGCCAGTGACAAGGTGGTGGGTTCCTTTGTGAACAGCCAGAAATCGTTGGTCAGTGACAAGTACTACACCGAGAGCATCAACGAATACAGCGGGGGTGTGGTTCGTCAGTACACGGTGCTGGAGAGCAAGGGGGATTCGCCCTGCCGGGTCAAGATCAGCGCCGAGGTTTACCTCGATAAAAAAAATATTGCGCTGGGCCCGAATGCCCGCACGCTGAACCTCGGTGAAGTAGGGCGTTTTGTTGAAAAGCAGGAAGAGGCACGCGAGACACTGACGGCCCTGATCCAGCGACCCGCCCTGTTCAGTGCCCGGATGGACCGGCTCCACGTGAGCACCGATCGTCAGGGTAATGCCCAGATTGTTTTGCAGGTCTCGGACGTTTCACCCAGCGAGAAGTGGTATTCGGATCTCGAATCCTTCCTGAATGTTCAGGGACAGCGTATTGAATTCGAACGGGCCAAGTGGTCGGACATCGGCAAATCGATGCTCTCACTGCTGGCGGCGCCAGTAGCGGTGCCGCTGGGGCTGGCGCCATCGCCTTTCCGGAACAAGACAGCTCGCGGGACTGAGCTGGTGAACGGGGAGGGTCTGGTCTGTTTCAAGAACGATCCCCAGTACGACTCGCTGCGCTGCTACCAGACCTGGCTGGCCGGTGATGTGGTACGCCAGTTGCGTTCGATCCAGTTGAATCTGATCGAACGGAGTAATGACAACGTGACCAGCACGCGGCAGATCCAGCGGGGCGCTTATTTCATGGTGGCTTTTCGTGCCTCGGACTACACCTATGAAAGCAAGGAGATGGGTGGCAAGCGTGATTTCTACGTGATCGAGCCGGTGGGCGTCCCGTTTAGGGAATATCTCTCGGTGAACCGTCAGGCCCTGAGCGAAGAAAACGAATTCCTGATTAACGTGGTTTTTACCCAGAACCCTCAGTCACCGGGCTTCAAACCACAGACCCCCTTTGCACCTAACCAGAAGAATGGCCCGGCGGTCATTCGCCGACAGGCCATCTAAAGCGTTTACGCTCTTCTAGTGGGTCAGTGGTTTAACAACCCGCTTGATAGAGGTGTCTTCCGGGTTGGTCAGGATTTTAAAGCCCAGTGAGGTCATCAGGTTGAGCATTTTGGTGTTGTCGGACAACACCTCGCCGACCACGGCGCTAAAGCCCTTGCTCCGTGCGCAGTCGATCAGGACCTGCATCAGTTTGCGACCCAGCCCCCGTTTCTGCCAGCTGTCGGCCACGGTGAGGGCAAACTCCACGGTTTCACCATCAGGGTTGGCCACATAGCGCGAGACGCCGATCTGCTCGGGCTTGCCTTCCTCGTCCATCTGGACGGCCACAAAGGCCATATCCCGGTCGTAATCGATCTGGGTAAAGCGGACAAGCTGCGGTTTGGAGAGCTCGCGGATGGTATCCATGAAACGGAAGTAGCGGCTTTCGTCCGAGAGTTTGTTGAAGAACGCCTTTTCCATTTCGGCATCTTCCGGGCGAATCGGCCGGATGGTGACCGCAGAGCCATCCGGCAACATCCATTCCTCGATGAGGTTGTTTGGGTAAGGATGGATCGCCATGTGCGCGTAGCGATCCGGTGTGGCGGGGGCATAGTCGATGACAATGCGTGCGTCGGCGGCGATGACCCCGTCTTCATCAACGATCAACGGGTTGATGTCCAGTTCGATAATTTGCGGAATTTCGCTGACGAGGTCGGAGATGTTGAGCAAGAGGTTGTAGATGGCCTGAATATTGGCGGCCGGCACCGGCCCATGAGCCTGTAGCAAATTGTAGGTGCGGGTGGATTCGACAAGATTTTGTGCCAGGACCTGGTTCAGGGGCGGTAATGCCATTGCCCGATCGGGGTTGAGATCGGCTTCATTGCCACCGCTACCGAAGGTGATGACCGGACCGAAGGTGCGGTCACGGAAGACCCCCACCCTGACTTCACGGGCGTTGGCGCGGGAGACGAAGGGTTCGATCGAGACACCACTGATCCGCGCATGCGGATGCTTGCGCTTCACCGTCTCGATGATGTCGTGATAGGCGTTACGCAAGGACACGGCGTCGGGCACATTCAGCCGGACACCACCGGCCTCGGTTTTACGCAGGATGTCGGGCGAATCCACTTTCATGGCGACTGGGAAGCCAAGCTGCTCGGCGTACATCAGGGCATCGGCCATACTATGGGCCACCATGGTTTGCGCGACAGGAATCTTGAAGGCGCGCAGCACGGATTTGGATTCCATTTCCGAGAGCGTCTTGCGCTTTTCGGAGAGCACCGCATCGATGAGCATGCGTGCGCCTTCGATGCGTAAACCGTTGTCCTCGGATTTGGCGGCTGGCATCTGCAGCAGCAGGCGCTGGTTTTCGTAGAAGGTCGACAGATTCGAAAACAGGTCGACCGACGATTCGGGCATCCGGAAGACCGGAATATTGTTTTTGGTCAGATAATCGCGGGCCTCGCGGGTATTTTCCTCACCCATCCAGCAGGCGATGAGCGGCTTGGTCAGATCCTTGGATAATCCGACTACAGCCTCGGCGACCGCCTGTGGATGTGTCATGGCCTGTGGTGTCAGGATCACCAGAATTCCGTCGACGTTATCGTCAGTCGCGACGATGCTGATCGTTTCACGATACCGCTCCGGGGAGGCGTCGCCGCCGATATCCACGGGGTTGGCATGAGACCAGGTCGTGGGGAGCACCTGGTTGAGCTTCTGCATGGTCTGCTCGGAGAGTTCGACGAGTGGGATGCCGACTTCACTGGCGCGGTCCGCCGCAATGGCGCCCGGGCCGCCGCCGTTGGTGATGATCAGCAGGCGCTTGCCCATGGGGCGCATCCGGTCATGGAGTGCCTTGGCCCCTTCGATCAGCTGGATGATGCTGTTGACCCGCACCACCCCGGCACGACGGACGGCCATGTCGAAGACCGCATCCGAGCCACTGCGGATACCACTGTGAGTCAATGCGGCGGCAGTGCCCGAGGCAAAGCGGCCACTCTTGTAGAGCAGGATCGGCTTGATCCGTGCTGCGGAACGCAGGGCAGAGAGAAACTGACGGGCATTCTGGATGCCTTCGACATAAAGCAGGATGTAGTAGGTGCGCGGGTCATGCACCAGGTAATCCAGGATCTCGCCAAAATCGATATCGCTGGAGCGGCCAATCGACACGACGGAAGAGAAACCGACATGATTCGGCTGCGCCCAGTCCAGAATGGCCGAGCAGATGGCGCCGGACTGTGATACCAGTGCCATGGTGCCCTCATGGGCCCGTTCCTGTGTGAAGGTGGCGTTCAGCCGGCTCGGCGGGCGCATGATGCCCAGACTATTGGGGCCCAGAATACGGACGCTGTAACTACGGGCAATTTCCAGAACCTTGCGTTCGAGCGCGGCGCCCGCGTGTCCGCGTTCGGCAAAACCACTGGAGATAATCAGCGCAAAGCGCACGCCGCGCTCGCCACATTGCTCGATGATGCCGGGCACCGTCATCGCCTGCGTGCAGATGATGGCCAGATCAACCCGACCCGGCACATCGTGCAGGGATTTGAAGGTCGGTTTGCCCTGGACCATTTCGTGGCGCGGATTGATCGGAAAGAGGCGACCGCCGAAGCCACCTTCGAGCAGGTTGCGGAAGAGCACCTGTCCCACTGAATTCTCACGATCGCTCGCGCCGAAAACGGCGATGCTTTCGGGTTCGAAGAGGGGTTTCAGATAATGTTCTTCACTCATGGCCAATCCTTGGGTAAATCTCTATAAATGATGCGGTGCACGAATTCATTCTACGCCGATTTTGTAAGGGATTTCTAGCGCGATTTTTTAAGAATTCGTGAACCGTCTGACACCTTGAATTCCGGGCTCAGGAACGAATTGTGTCGACTCAGACCCAGTCGCGGCAGCTCTCGCAGGCAACCTGCTCGACCCGTCGTTCGGGCAGGCTCACGGCCGTCAGGTGGCCCCCCCAAAGGCAGCCTGAATCCAGCGCCACCAGGTTGGGGGTCATTTTGAGGCCGAGCGCCGACCAGTGGCCAACCACCAGCACATCCTTGGCCGTTTTACGCCCGGATACCTCGAACCAGGGTAGGTGGCCATTGGGGGCATTTTCCGGTTTGCCTTTGACCTTGAGATCCATTTGCCCCTTGGTGCTGCAGAAGCGCATGCGCGTCATGGCGTTGACAATCACGCGGCACCGGTCATCCTCACTGAGCTTATTGCTCCAGCTCAGCGGGGTGTCTCCCCAGAGTGACTTCAGAAACTCGACGAAGCCCGGTCCTTTGAGACGGCTAGACACTTCGTCGCTCAAAGCGATGGCGTCATCGGACGACCAGCCGGGCAGTAGACCGGCGTGAACCATCAGATGACGTTGGCCATTCAGTTTGGCCATGTGAGCCAGGGGCTGGGATTTCAACCAGTCGAGTAGTTCGATGGCATCGGGGGCGGTAAAGATCGGATCCAATGTATCGTCACGCCCCCGTTTGGGGACGGCGCCCGCTGCCACCATCAGCAAATAGAGGTCATGATTCCCCAGAACAGTTAGCGCCGAATCACCCAGACTGCGGATAAAACGCAAGGTTTCCAGAGATTGCGGGCCACGGTTAACGAGGTCACCAACCAGCCAGATCTGATCCTGGCTCGGATCAAAGCGGCACTGATCCAGCAGACGCCGTAAAGCGTCGTAGCAGCCCTGAATATCGCCAATTGCCCAGATCGTCATCGTGTAAACATTTTAGCGAAAAATCGCCGGTGCTTACGCCGCATTAATGCTGACCCGACATAATTTTTCCGGCGGTTTGCCAGCCGCTATCGACGGCAGCTTCCAGGGTGGCCGGGTAGACCGGGTGCGTCCAGTCGCCGGTAAGCCAGAATCCCGGTAACGGTGTGGCCTCCGCGGGTAGAAGTCGGGCGTTAAGGCCTGCAGCCGGGGTCGCCTTTTGAACCACGACGACCCGCTGCCAGTTGCACGGTGCATGCAGACCCGTCTTCCGGAGTTGATCCAGACAGCGTTGCGCGAGCGTGGTGTGGTCGAGGGCGGTCCAGGGGCCATCGGCCGAGAGTGCGATGGCAATGACGCCGGGCTCGCTACAATGCGCCCGGTCCATAGCCCAGATCCGAGCATCAGCGGCGGTGGGGCCGGCCAGTTGCATCAGCGGAGCGGGCAGCCGGACGGCTGGATCAAAACCCAGGTAGACCGTGCCGATGGGTTGGTGACCGAATCGTGCTACCAGGTTCGCAACGTTAAAGGGCAATTGCAGGTGGACGAGCGACCAGGGGGCGACCGCTAGGACCACCTGGTCGAAGATGCGGGGAGCCACTTCGCCCTGCAGCACCACGTTGTAGGCGTTTGCGACAGGTTTAATCCGGGTCACGCGTTGACTGCAATGGATCTGTCCGCCGGCGGACCGGATGGCCGACACCCAGGGCGTAACGATGCTGTCGCTGAAGTTGCCCTCGGGCTGCAGAATGGACAGGGCATCCGCTCCGCTGCCCAGCGTATCGCGGAGCACGGCTGCCAGGCGTTGCATGGCTGCCTCTTCTGGGGGGGTATTGAGAATGGCCAGTGCCAAGGGCACCCAGAAATGTGCGATCAACGCGGCGGGTTGGTTGTGCACTTGAAGCCAGTCAAGAACCGTTTGTTCTTGCGGCACAATCCAGCGCCGCAGATGGAGCGACTGAAGTGCGCGAATCAGGGCCCAGCGCTCGCCCAGCGTGAAGCCGCTCGCCTGCCAGAATGCGCGTAGTAGCTGAATTAACTGAAAGGCTCCCGGATGACCCAGCTTCAGCTGACGCTTTCCGTCGACATAATGGAATGGCACCTGCGGTAGTTTCAGACCAAGTGTTGCAAAGAGGTGCCGGAGTGCGCGGCAACCTGCCAGCATCAGGTGCTGACCGTTGTCACGCCAGTGGTCGGCAACCTTGGCCCGGCGAGCGCGACCGCCGGGTTCCGGGGCAGATTCAAAGAGAACGGGCTGATAACCTGATTCAGACAGACGCAGTGCACAGGCCAGCCCAGCCCAGCCTGCGCCGATGATGGCGACCGTGGGCCGGTGTGTGGCCGGGGATGGCATCAGTATTTGAACCAGGTCTTCAGGGCAATCCACAGCTTGCGCACAGGCGGCAAGGCCGTTTTCTGCTTCAGGACCTGAAATCCATCTTTCGTAATTTCATTGAGCAGGGTGCGATAGACGGCGGCCATAATCAGCCCCGGGCGTTGCGCAGAGCGGTCGGCCGCCGGGAGCGTTTCGAGGGCGGTGTTGTAATAGCCTTGGGCGCGTTCGGCCTGGAACGACATCAGGGCCTTGAATTCCGGGGTCTCGCGGGCGTTCAGGATATCCGCCGCCGGCACGTTGAATTGCTGGAGTTCATCGACCGGAATATAGATACGTCCCCGCCGCGCATCTTCGCCGACATCGCGGATGATATTGGTCAGTTGCAGAGCGGTCCCCAGTTCGGTGGCGTAGCGCAGCGTCTTGCGATCGGTCACACCAAAGATCTCGGCCGAGAGCAGACCCACAACACCAGCCACCCGGTAGCAATAGAGCGAGAGGGACTTGAAGTCCGGATAGCGGCTGTATTCCAGATCCATGGCCATGCCATCAATAATTTCGTTGAAATACTCGAGCGGCAGATCAAACCGAGAGCGGATCTCCTTCAGGGCAATCATGACCGGGTGCGTGGGTTGCGGTTCATTCGGTGCGGATTCCAGCAGGGCGACTTCCTGACGCCACCAGCTCAGCTTGGCAACGGCGACGGCCGGATCTTCGCATTCGTCCACGACGTCATCCACTTCACGGCAGAATGCATACAGTGCATGGATCGCCTGTCGCTTTTCGGGGGGTAGAAACAGAAAGGCGTAGTAGAACGAGGTACCACTCTCGGCGACCTTCTCCTGACAGTAATCGTGAACATTCATGCGTGTGATTGTACTAGCCGGTGACCAAAAGCCGTAGCCAATCGTGCCAGTTCAGTGTGGGGCGTTGCTGGTAAACGTCTCCGTGAACACGGTTGATTTTTTGCAGGATACCTTTGCCGCCAGCGACTGTTAGCCGCAGTTCCTGGCCGATCCGCCACGATTGGCAACCTAACACTACCGGTAAGGACTGGCCCTGATCAAATAGCGTGCGCACGCGCGCCGTCTGAAAAGCCATAAACTCGGTCCAGCGCTCGGTATGGTGGGTAACGCAAGCCCCTGACAAGATGTCCTCATCGCTGAAACCCCACAGGGCAAGCTCATCCTGAGGCAGGTAAATCCGACCGTTGTAACCCTTGCGCGCATCTACGGCGATATCCTGCCAGTGGTTAGTCAGTTGCAGCGCCGTGCAGAGGGCATCAGACATCGCCCGGTTTTGCGGTGTATCGGCCTCGAACAGAAAGAGCATCAGGTGGCCAACGGGGTTGGCGGACCGAGCGCAGTAATCGAGCAAGTCGGCGTAAGTGGCATAGCGCGTCTGACGCACGTCCTGCATGAAGGCCGACAACAGGGCGTGGCAGGGTTCCAAGGGAAGCCCGATGCGCAGATGTTGCTCGCGCAGCGGTTGGAAGACGGGTGCCAGTTGATCGGTCAGTGGGCGACCCGCGGCAATATCGTAAAGTGCAGCCTCATAGGCCTGCAATTGGGCCAGCCGAGACTCGGCCGGGGCATTGCCCTCGTCCGCAATATCATCGGCACTGCGGGCGAAGCGGTAAATTGCCGCCACCGGCGCGCGGAGTGCTCGCGGCAGGAGCAGCGAGGCAACGGGAAAGTTCTCGTAGTGATCGGTAGAATTCAAAGACATGGCGCCAGTGTATAGATAGATGCGCTTCAGTGTTAGAATCGCTGCTCGCAATCACTGCCCAGGTGGCGAAATTGGTAGACGCACCAGATTTAGGTTCTGGCGCCGTAAGGTGTGGAGGTTCGAGTCCTCTCCTGGGCACCACAAAGCTTTATAAAAAGGCGCCTAGGGGCTATTTATCTTGCTCTTGCGTTAATGTCACACTAGAGTCTGGAAGTATCGGCTTTCCGTAGATCATTTCTAGGGCGGATTCGATTTTTGGCGCCTGAGAGAAGCAGCTCTTAACAGTTTCCGGATTCTGGTACCAGCGGCTGTTGCCGTGCGCTTCATCCATGAAGGATTTCATGACAATCGCGATGTCCGGATTCGCGAGACCGGCTGTGCGTAATTTTTCAAAACCTAGGGAACAGGTGCGGGAAAGTTCTTTGCCGCTGGCGGTGGCCAGGATTCTTAGCTGACTGGGAGCGGAATTGTTGAGAAGCTGCATAAAGTTCTCATGTGATCCTGGTACGAGATGATTGAGAATGCGTTCGGCCGAAATGTTTTCACGCACACCCAGTAGGGTGAGGTCCTCGATGGCTGGATAGAAGAGGGTTCGGGCAAAACTGATATCGAGGCGGATGGTAAAGAGATGCATTTTGTCTGCGGCAGGATCAGATTGCAGTTGTTGTACCTTCTTGTCGGAGACACTCCCAATCTGGTCGGCACGGTACACGGGTATCTCGATAGTACGCAGGCCTTTGCGCAGGTCTGACCAGTTGAGCGAGACGGGTACCCGGGCATCGGTCATGCCTTTCATAAGCTTGTTCGCCCGCGCTTCGGTATCCGAAAGTACCGAGTTACCAACCACCGCCGTGGCGCCCCCGACAATGGCTGAGGTGCCACCGGTAGCGACCAGGGTGGCTGCACCCAGGAGGAGTTTGGCGGAGCCGACATAGTCACTGCTGGCATCAACAGCGCTCCGTACGTTGATGGTGAGCATCAACTTGCCAGGGTTGAGGAGAGAACGGGTACCGAGGACGGCCATGGGCACGACCTGGATGGGCATGGTGCTGAGGGATGCGCATTCAGCCGCGTTCTCGCGCCCGTCAAAGGTGGCGATGGGAATTTCCATCTGATCCAGACGGCTCTTGAAGCCGCTGCCAGTGACGGAGAGGACCAACTGGATCTTGTCGGATCCCCAGAAGGTACTGGAAGAGAGGCGGGCACAACTGCCTACCGGGACGACCTCGGAGGTGATGTTGACATAGCCGTCACTACCTGGGCCATCCTTCAGCCACGCTGAGGGCTCCGACCGAATCAGTGTCGGGTGCATATCGGGAAAGAAAAAAGTACCCGCCAAGATGTTGGTCGATGCCAGGAGCAGGCCACAAAGCGTGAGGGCTCTGACCGGCTTTCGGGGGGACACATTGGTTAACATGGTCGGCATTTTACGATGCGGCATGAGATGCGGCACGAAAAAGAAAAAGGGCACCCGAGGGTGCCCCTTGGCTGCAAGCGATAAGGTGATCAGTTGCCAGAAGTGCTTGTGGCCGATTTCTTCCCGGCCTGATAGCCCGAGTTGTATTCAGCCTGCTTGGATTTCTCGTACTGGTCATACACATAGCCACCGGCTGCCCCGACGACTGCACCACCCAGTGCACCCCAGATCGGGTTGGCACCTGCGATGGCAACAATACCTGCACCGGCAGCGGCGCCAATGGCACCACCCGAGAGGGTGCGTTGCTGGGTATCACTCATGCCTGAACAACCTGTCAGTGCAATCGCCATAGCAGGAACTAAAACAAATGCTTTTTTCATAGAAAACTCCTAATCAATGCTGTATCCAACTTACTTGGCCGATTTTGCAGTTTTGCCAGCCGGTTTGCCGCAGGGGAACTTGTTGCCGAGGAAGCGCAGGATCGTGTCTGCAGCCGGTGCCTTGGCGTATTTCGGATTGGCATTCGCCCAGGTCACGTATTCCTGGATGACATCCTTACGGGGAGGGGCCGGCTGATTGACGCAGATGAACTTGGGTGATTTCTTATGCTGGCTGTAGACGAGGTAGGTGTCATAGACTGCCTGGCCATAGATTTCACAGGTCACGAAGGTGCCCTTGTCGCCGGAGCAGTAGCTGACGAGCTCTTCCGTGCTCATGGCCTGGCTGGCCTGTGCCGAAGCAGCGACACCCAGAGTGGCTGCAGCAGCCAGAGCGATGCCAATGGTTTTTTTCATGTTGTGATCCTTGTTGAGAGTGAATCGGTTAAATAGATAGGTTCTAAAAGGCAAAAATCAACGGCGCCCGCCGCCGAAGTGGCCGCCACCGCCACCACTGCGTCCGCCGCCGAAGTGGCTGCCGCCACCACCGCCGAAATGGTTACTGTCACCACCAAAGTTGGCATGGCGGGTATCCCCGAAGCCGCCCGGGTCGCGACCGCCGAAGTGGTCTCCGCCACCCATGCGATCACCATCGCGGCTGCCGCCACTTAAACCGCCACGGTCTAGGTTCTGGCGGAGGCTATCACGCTCGGCATCGCGGTTAGCGCCACCACTAAAGTTACCGCCACGGCCGCCACCACTCAGGTTGTTGGCACGGCGTTGGGAGTCTGCAGACCAGTTGCTGGTACCGCTGCGGCTGCCACCGCGCCAGTTGTTATTGGTGTTGCGGTTGAAGTTGTTGAAGTTGTTGTTATTAACGGTGAGCGAGTTACCACCGCCCCAGCCGCCCCCCCAGCCACCCCCGCCCCAGTGGCAACCGCCCCAGAGGGCGGCGCCCACCGCCATGCCGACACCAAAGGAGAGTAGGGCTGTTCCTGCCACATAACCCGGCGGGTAATAGGTTGCCGGTGGATAAGCCGGATAAGGCCAGCCGCCATAGACGGTATTGGGGTTATAGGCCGGTACGTAAACCACTTGCGGGTTGGCCGGCTGGATGACGATAGGCTGACCATTGCCACCACTCACGGTTTGCTGAGAGGTCGACTGCAGTGCACCGGATTGTTGTGCTTTGGCGCGTAGTCCCTGGATGGCATTCATCACATCTGATTGCTGGGCCAGAACGGCATCGCCGAGATTCTGGGTCCAGTTCAGTTGTGAGCCCATCATGCCAAGAACAGGGGGGAACGAAACCAGCGATTTGACGCTGGGATCCCAATTCTGTTGCTGCAGGGCCTGGTTGAGTGCATCGCCACTCAGGCGGCTGTTGGCTTTTTGCCAGTTGTAGGCCTCGGCCACTTCCAGCGGGTAGGTGGAGGCCATGAGGATCTGTGCTACCAGAGGATCCGGATAGAGTGCAATTGGCGCTACAAGCGAGGCTAGCTGCGCCTGGCTGAGTTGCTGTTGCTGGCCAGAGGATTGTTGTGAATCCTGGGCATAGACTAGAGGCACGGCGGCCGGCATCGAAAGCGCTGCAGAAACCAGCCCCACCAGCAGGCGGGACGGCAGATTGAGGGAGCGTGTACGCTGCATGAAAAGATCCTGAGATAAAACCAGGTGCCTATACTAAACCATGTGGCTTGCTAAGGGATTTTTGCACCGCAAGTTGACATCAGTTAGGTTTTTTTACTAAATGAAGTCTCTGTACCCAACTGGAGAGTTCTATGAGAAAAAATAAACTGATCCATGCGGTGGCCATTGTCAGTTGCTCATGGTCATTAGCCGTGCAGGCGGCGCCCGAACAGAAGTCGGTCTACTTTGCCTCGAACTGCGCTAATTGTCATGGTACCGATGGCCATTCACCCACGGAAATCATGCCCAGTCTGGCCGGTCAGGATCGCCAGACCTTACTGGCCTCATTGCGAGCCTATAAATCCGGCGAGCGTGCCGGCACGATCATGCCCCAGTTAATGCAGGGCTACACCGATGCCGAGTTGCAGCAGCTTGCCGACTATTTTTCTGCACAGAAATAGGAGGGCGTGATGAATAATCCAATGAACCCGACACGTCGTCGTATTCTTCAGGCATTTGGCATTTCAACCGGTGCCGCGCTGGTTCCAGGTGTTGCCTATGCGGCCAACCAGTCGGCGCCGCAGGGTAAGGTGGTCATTATCGGCGGCGGGTTTTCCGGTGCCACCGCGGCGAAGTATCTGCGTAAGTGGAGCGACAATGGTATCGAAGTGACGCTGATTGAGCGCTCGCCTAACTATGTTTCCTGCCCAATGTCTAATGAGGTGCTGGGCGGTAACCGCGATTACAACACGCTGATCCAGACTTATGATGCCTTGAAGAAGAAATGGGGTGTCAAGGTGGTCAATGCTGAAGTGACTTCGGTTGACACGACGGCGCGTACGGTAAAAACCAATCAGGGGCAGTCGTTCAATTATGATCGTCTGATTGTGGCACCGGGTATTGATCTGATGTTTGACCAGATCAAGGGTTACGATGCCAAGGCGCAAAAGACGGTGCTCCATGCCTGGAAGGCGGGTCCGCAGACGCTGGCCCTTCGAAAGCAGCTTGAGGCGATGAAGGACGGCGGTACTTACGTGATTTCGATCCCGAAGTCGCCGTATCGTTGCCCACCGGGCCCTTACGAGCGAGCTAGTCAGGTGGCCTTTTATTTCAAACGGCATAAGCCAGCCTCCAAGGTGATTATTCTCGATGCCAACGATGGGATTCAGTCCAAGGGTAAGTTGTTCCAGGCTGCCTGGAAGACTTACTATCCGGGCATGGTCGATTACCGGCCCAACTGGAACGTGACTGAGGTGGATGCCCAGCGAAAGCAGGTCACCAGTGAGCTTGGTGATACGGTCAAGGCGGATGTGCTGAATATTGTGCCGCCAATGCGTGGTGGAGATATTGCTCAGAAGATCGGCTTACTGAATGTGAACCAGCGATGGGCGGGTGTGGACTGGGTCACCCTCGAATCCACGGCGGTGCCGGGTGTTCATGTGATCGGTGATGCGGTGTTTGCAGCACCGCAGATGCCCAAGTCCGGTCATATGGCCAATCAACATGGCAAGGCCGTGGCCTCGGCATTGGTGGAAATCATGGCCGGACGCGAAGCTTCGCCGATGCTGATGGCGAACACCTGTTACTCGATGCTGGATGATATCCACGGGGTGCATGTGGCGTCGGTGCACCGCTATAACCCGGAACTGAAAGCCCCTCAGATTGTTCCCGGTTCAGGGGGGGTGTCGGGTGAGGCCAGCCTGATCGAGGGGCGATATACCCATGGCTGGGCAATCTCAATCTGGTCGGACACCTTTGGTTGATCTCTCTGGCGTCTTAACTGCGCCCCTGTTATGGTTCATGGCAGGGGCGTTTTTTCTATGAAGGTTTTGAGGCCATGAGTTACTACACGCTACAAACGGTGACACAGGTTCACCACTGGGATGACAAGCTTTTCAGTTTTCGTTGTACCCGTGATCCGGCCTTGCAATTTGAGAACGGTCAGTTTGTCCTGATCGGTCTGATGTTGAATGATCGCCCGCTGTTGCGCGCTTACAGTTTCGTTAATGCCAACACGGATTCCGAGCTGGAGTTCCTGAGTATCAAGGTACCGGATGGGGCATTGACCTCACAGTTGCAGCATATCAAAGAGGGTGACTCTCTGGTTGTTAACAAAACAGCCAAGGGAACCCTGGTGGTGCCAGATCTCAATGACGGCGCACGCCTGTTTCTCTTGGCAACCGGCACCGGCCTTGCCCCCTTTGTCAGTATCCTGCGCGGTGGTGAGGCTACCCAGCGATTCTCGGAGATCATCCTCGTGCACGGCGTACGCCGGGTTAGCGAACTGGCGTATCGAGAAGAGCTGGAAACCTTTGCAAAGAAGAAGGGTTGTTTCTACTATCCGACTGTCACACGAGAGCCCTTCGTGCATGAGGGTCGTATTCCGGCGTTGATCGAATCCGGTCAGCTCTGTCAGGACTTGGGGGTCGCTCCCCTGAACCAGGCCACAGATCGGGTCATGATCTGCGGTAACGCTGCAATGCTCAATGACACACGGTCAATTCTGCAGGCGCAGGATTTCAAAGCTTCTTCGGCCAAGGGCCAGCCGGGCGATTTTCTGGTGGAGCATGCTTTTGCGGCGCAAAAACCCCACTAGCGCGGGGAGCGGCTTTTGCCCAGATGTTCAGGCTGGTCGTTGCACCAAAGCGCGATAGGCATGCCAGGTAGCATGGCCGGCAATTGGCGCGGTATAGATCAGCCCCAGAAAACCGGTCAGAAATCCTACGCTGATCAACACGACCAGAATCAAGGCCCAAACAACCATCGCGCCTGGATTTTTGGCAACGACCGCCAGACTCGTCAGTGAAGCCGTAACGGCATCGGTCTTTCGGTCGTACATCATGGGAACGGCGACGACACTAATGGCGAACATGAACGCGGCAAAGATCAGGCCAATGCCAAAGTAAATAAATACGAACTCAAGATTATCGAGACTAACGATGGCCTGAGCAAAATCACCCATCTCGGGCAATCCTGTGTTGTAAAACACGGCAAAAATCACGGCAGAGGCGCGTGCCCAGATTAGTGCAACCACGGTACTGACTAGCGCGAAGAGGGAAAGGTTCGACATATTGCCGCGCCAGACGGTGAGCGACTGACGCAGGCTGGGGGGTTGCTGCCGTTCTAGCTGGTCGGAGAGGTTGTACAAACCAATTGCCAGAATAGGGCCCAGAAGCATGAACGCACTGGCGGCCGCCAGGGTCAAACCAAAGGATGCTCCGTTGAAAAACGCGATGGTCCAGCCCATGAGGGCGAAGCAGACCCCATAGAAAAGGCTGGCGAACTGAGCACGGATCAGATCACGAAATCCGGCTTTCAGCCAGATAAAGGGGGCGCTGACCGGAACCTCGTAAATCTCCGGCAGGCGAGATGGTGTCTCGGGCGTGGTGCTGTCGCTCATCGGGAGTTCCTTGGTGTAATGCTTTCCAACATACTAGGGATAAATTTATTTTTTGTCTAGGACAAACTAGAATTTTGTTGTATCGTTACCTATAGCGTACTTGAATTTCCGGCAAACCCGGCAAACGTCTACGAGTTAAAGGATTGGAGCGCCCATGAAACTGACTGATCTCCCCAGACCGCCAAGGGCAGAGGCATTTTCGATATCCCCGGACTGGTCTGGGCTTGATGAAGCCGCACTCCGGAGCTGCCTCAAGGCATATTTCACGGAGAGCTTTGACCGGTATGAGTCGTTGTTCGAGTGTCTGGCTTCCGATGAGGCGTTTTACCGGAAACCGATTCCGCTGCGTCACCCGCTGATTTTCTATTTCGGTCACACGGCCACCTTTTTCGTGAACAAACTGCTACTGGCTAAATTGATTCCCGAACGAATCAATCCCCGCTTTGAAGCCATGTTTGCGGTCGGCGTTGATGAAATGAGCTGGGATGATCTGAATGATGCCCACTACGACTGGCCAGCAGTCGACGAGGTGAGGGCCTACCGGAATGAGGTTCGGGCGATGGTGACGCGCCTGATTGACGAAGCACCGCTCACATTACCGATGGGTTGGGATAACCCATGGTGGGCCATACTGATGGGGGTTGAGCACGAGCTGATCCATCTTGAGACCTCTTCAGTTCTGATCCGGCAGCATCAGTTGGACATGGTGCAGACGCATCTCGCATGGCAGCCCGCATTAATCGGTGCCTGCCCCCGTGAGCGGGCGCCCGGTAATTCACTGCTGCCGGTGTCGGCAGGAAGCGTGACACTGGGTAAGGGAAGTCCTCACCATCAGCCGGTTGATGGCGATACGGATAGCCATCGATATGGCTGGGATAACGAATATGGTCAGCATCAGGTCGAGGTGCCTGCCTTCAAGGCCAGCCGCTATCTGGTTTCGAATGCCGAGTTTTATGAATTCGTTGACGCCGGTGGCTATGAACAACAGGACTTCTGGACCGATGAGGGCTGGAACTGGCGATGCTTTGCAGAAGCCACTTGTCCAACTTTCTGGCGACCACATCAGAACGGATGGAAGTTACGCCTGATGTGCGATGAGGTGGCCATGCCCTGGGACTGGCCGGTCGAAGTGAATTGCCATGAGGCGGCGGCCTTCTGTGCCTGGAAAGCGGTTCAGACGGGTATGCCGGTTCGCCTACCGACGGAAGACGAGTGGGCAAGACTCTATGACCTGGGTCAGGTTGATGTGGCTACGCCGGCTCAGCGCCGATTGGCCGGTGGTTGTAGCGCTGTCCCAGTCAACCGATTCGCCCACGGAGACTTTTTCGATGTGGTGGGCAATGCCTGGCAATGGACCTGTACGCCGATTTATCCTTTCCCGGGATTCGAAGCTCATCCGTTGTATGATGATTTTTCGATTCCGACCTTCGATGAGCGCCATAATCTCATCAAGGGTGGAAGCTGGATTTCCTGTGGTAATGAGGCACTTCGGGCATCACGTTATGCATTCAGGCGACATTTTTTTCAGCATGCCGGATTCCGATATGTGGTCGGAGAGGCACCCGTGACCCCGCAAGTGTCACGATACGAAGAGGATGCCCTTCTGGCGCAGTATGCCGAGTTTCACTATGGGGCGACCTACTTTGAGGTGCCCAGTTTCCCGCAGGCTATTGCGAATATTGCGCTGGAGGCAACGCGGGGCAAGACCCGTCGGCGCGCCCTCGATATCGGTTGTGCCGTGGGTCGAACGAGTTTTGAACTGGCCAAGGGTGGGTTTGGGTCAGTCGTTGGCGTTGATTTTTCGGCCCGATTCATCAACCTGGCCGATGAACTCATCAACCGGGGTCTGGTTCGCTATGCGCTGGCGGATGAAGGGGAGTTACAGTCTTTCCGCGAGATCAGCCTTAACCAGTTGGGGTTCGCCGAATGTGCAAGCCGGGTTTCTTTTTTACAGGGGGATGCCTGCAACCTGAAGGCCGTTCATCAGGGATACGATCTCGTGATTGCGGCTAATCTGATCGACCGTTTGTACGACCCGCGTAAGTTCCTAGAGGATATCGGAAGCCGTCTCCAGTCCGGCGGGGTACTTGTGATCAGTTCACCTTACACCTGGTTGAACGACCATACCCCGCGCGATGCATGGATCGGGGGCTTTAAACGGGACGGGGAGCGCTACACAACGCTGGATGCACTACATGAGATTCTCGCGAGGGATTTTGTGCCCCTGGGGCAGCCCCAGGACGTGCCATTTGTGATCCGTGAAACGGCCCGCAAGTTCCAGCACACCGTTGCGCAGGTAACCTGTTGGGAGCGGCGATGAACAACACGTGCTGGGTATGGCTGCGTCTACCGTTGAAGCGGACGATTTTTGCGCTGCTTATTCTCTTTGCAATTCCCTCGGTGTACGCAGAAGCTAAGGATCTGACGCGTGAACTGGGGCTGCAACGGTATGGATCGGGCGAACTGCGCCGCTTTGGCTTTCTGATCTATGAGGCCCAGTTGTGGGGTGTCAGTAATGCTACCAATCCGGTGCAGCCGCCGATGGCCCTGCAGCTAACCTACAAACGGGAGATCGCAGGGAAGAAGATCGTCGAAGCCAGTGTGGATCAGATGCGGGCTCTCGGTGCCAACGAATCTCAGCTGGATGCCTGGGCGGCCGCCATGTCGCGGATCTTTCCAGACGTCAAGCCGGGCGATCAGCTGGTTGGCATCTATCGTCCCGGATCGGCGACTTTTATCTATAACAATCGTGAAATTGGTGAGGTGAGAGATCCTGACTTCGCCCGGCTTTTTTTTGGCATCTGGCTGGACCCACGTACCAGCGAACCAAGACTTCGTGAAAAACTCCTGAGGTCAGGGGCCGGCTAATGCAACGGGGTCAGGTAGTCCGATACGGAGTCCTTGGCCTGCCGCTTGCCTTTGGAGCGTTGCCCATTTACATCTTCGTGCCGGATCTTTATGCCCGGAGTGGATTGCTGGGTTTGTCCGTGATTGGTCTGGTATTGCTCCTGACCCGTTTGCTTGATGCTGTTGCAGACCCACTATTCGGATGGCTGTCGGACAGGTTTCCACGCCGCTTGTTTTTTTACCTGGCCCTGGTGCCTTTCCTGCTGGGCTTCTTTGCGCTCTTCATGCCCTCTGGCGTTGCGGAATCTGTCCCTGTTGTCTGGTTGTCTTTAAGTCTTGCGCTCTGCACCCTGGGCTTTTCAGCGGCCATGATCGCCTTTCAGTCGTGGGGTGGGGATCTGGGTCGGGATTCGAAAGAACGTTTACAGCTCACGGGCTCACGCGAGGCATTTATTCTCATTGGTGTGGTGATTGCTGCAGTAATTCCTTCAGCCCTCTCCGATGATTTAACGGTGGGGATGCAACAGCTTCCCTGGTTCCTGCTGGCATTTCTGGCGCTGTCTCTGGCCTTTGCATACGGCCTGCCTGAGGGGAGTCGGCCCAGAGTCACCGAATCCTTATGGACGCAGATAAGGACGATTGTTAAGGATTCTATTTTTACACGCCTGTTACTCGTATTCTTTATCAATGGTGTCGCCTCTGCGTTCCCAGCGACGTTGTTTGTATTCTTTGTGGCTGACGTCCTCGGTGTCCCAGAAATGTCAGGATTGCTCCTGGGGACCTACTTTATAGCCGCGGCAATCTCGGTGCCATTCTGGGTCAGACTGGCTCAGGCCATCGGACGACCCAGAACCTGGATGTGTTCGATGGTGCTGGCGATGTTGTCATTTGCCGGCGCCGCTTTTCTGGGGGCCGGAGACTGGCTACCCTTCCTGATCGTTTGTATTGCAACCGGGGTGGCCGTGGGCACGGATCTGACGATACCTGCCTCATTGGTCGCAGATCTTGGTGAGGACCGGGGTGGCGTCGGTGCCTATTTCGGGCTCTGGAACCTGGTGGCCAAATTCAACCTGGCGCTGGGGGCTGGGATTGCGTTGCCGGTGTTGGGATATCTGGGTTATGTCCCCGGTGGTACGGATCATCTGGATGTACTGGTCGGCGCTTATGTGCTCCTGCCCCTGACGCTGAAGGCGGCGGCATTGCTATTACTCGCGCGCTGGCAACAGATCCTGGCTTTCAGGTCGCAAGTGAGTTCAAGTCACTGAGCCCGGAATCAGGCACGGATCATTCGTTGTAACCCACGCATCATTACACCAATCACTGGTATACGGCTATAAAGCTCTTCGGCAGCGTCCCAGTAGTCTCGATGAAGGGTAACTTGCCCCATTTCATTGAAGGCGAGGTGGGACACGCCTTCCAGAGATACCTCCGATTTTTTGCAACCCAATCCTTTAAATCGGAAGCTGAATGTCCAGAACAGCACAGCATCACCTTCGCCGACCAGATAACGGGTCACCTTAAACGCGGGGTCATGGACCTGGGTAAACATATGCGCGAATATGCGTTGAATGCCTTGCAGATTACCGACATGATTAAACGGATCCCGAAAGGATGCCTCCGTTGCGTAAAATTCGCCGAACCGAGAGACATCTTCGGGTCGTAATCTCTCGTAAAACGGGATCAGGGCTTCTACAGCAGCTCGGGTTTGTGCAGTCGTCAAAGAGCTCATTTTGATTCCTTGGCAGGGTTTCCCGGGGTGAGGGTATTCGACCGGGGAAGGACGGGAACAAGCCGTTGTACCAGCCTCAGGTACCAGGAAATAGGCAGGATGCGCATCAGCTTCATGAAACGGGTAAACCGCTTCGGAAAGTGAATCTCGAAAAGACCCCGGGCAAAGCCATCGAGGATGGACTGGGCGGCCTCGTCGGGCTCGATCAGTGCGGGCATCTGGAAATCGTTCTGGTCGGTTAAACGCGTCCTGACGAAGCCGGGGTTGATCACCCAGGTATTGAGGCCCATGGGATGCAAATCTACCCAGAGCGATTCTGTAAAACTGATCAAACCTGCTTTGCCAGGGCCGTAGGTCAGAGCCCGGGGTAATCCGCGATAGCCGGCTACGCTGGCGACATAGGCAAATCCACGAGGACGTCCGTCTTCGGGCATCGAGAGGAGTAAAGGTAGCAGTTCGGCGGTGGCATCGATCGGTGCAAGCAGGTTCACCGTTAAGGATCGGTTCGCAAGATCGGCGGATAAGGTGTCAATGCGCACTGGATCATATGACCCTGCATTGAAAAGGATCAGATCAATGCCATGCCATCGTTCACGAATCTGCTCAATAGCCGCTTTCATATCAGATCGATTACATACATCAACCGGCAGTAGATGAATGTCGGGCGAGGTTTTAAGCATCCGGCACTGTTCTGCTACGAGACTGAGGGTTTCAGCGTTGCGGGCCGAGAGCGTCAGTTGAGCGCCCTGGGCCGCAAGGGCGCGTGCTAGTGCCGCTCCGATGCCTGAAGAGGCGCCAATCAGCCAGACTCTAAGACCCGGCCAGTCGCTGGCGGTAATGGGTTGATTCAATCGTCGGACCATGAGTTCAGGGGGGTAGAGGTTAAGCGGCTTGGGGTTTAAGGGGCTAATCGCTAATCTGTTTTATGGACGTTTGACGAATGTCAAGGTGACTTCACCAAGATCGAATCCCCATTTGGACATGGTCGAACGATTCAGCATTACGCGATCATCCATCAGGAACATCCAGTCATCGAAGTCAACGTGGTAGACCTTGTCGTCAACGGGGAGCGCAAGCACATATTGCCAGCGCAACGAATTGCCTGCCTGTTCGCCAGTGGCTTCGCCGATCACATCGGATGCAGTACCCCGGTAAGTATGGGGGCCGGTCCGGGTGATGGTCCAGACCCGTTGTTGGGTCGATCCATCGCTGTATGTGAATCGCTCATCCAGTGTGCCGATATCCCCTTGCCAATGGGCGTCAATGACAACATGAAAACGTTTGACAACCTCACCAGAGCGTTTCTGGAACATGCCGTAGGCATCCAGGGTTCCGTTGAAGTAGGTTCTGAGGTCTAACTCGGGAGCCTGTTGTGCGTACTGACTGACCGAGACACCGGCGCAGCCATTCAAACCAATGAGCGCACAGAGCGTGAGAATTGGCCGCCGCCAGTTGAAATGGCCTCGTGTCATGACGCGGTCCCTGTGTGTTGTAAGGTGTATTGATGAACATCGATAGAACCTGCCCGGAAACCGGCTTCACAGTAAGCCAGATAGAAGCGCCACAGCCGGATAAACCTGTCGTCAAAGCCCTGGGCTTTGACGTCTAGCAGTCGGTCCATAAACATGTCGTGCCAGAGTGCCAGGGTCTTTGCGTAATGGGATCCAAAGGCCAGATCATCAACGACATGCATTCCGGCATGTGCAGCCTTTTCCTTGAATACTCTGGGAGACGGAAGCATGCCGCCCGGAAATACATGGCGCTGAATAAAGTCGGTTCCCTTCCGGTACTGTGGAAAAAGCTGGTCATCAATGGTGATGACTTGAATGAGTGCTGTGCCACCCGGTTTGAGCAGCCGTTGCAGGGTGCGGAAGTAGGTTGGCCACCAGCGTTCACCCACCGCTTCGAACATTTCTACCGAAACGATATGATCATATTGACCCGTCATGTCGCGATAGTCGGTCAGAAAAAACTCGGCGCGGTCATCCCAATGACCCGATCGTGCGCGGTTTCTCGCAAACTCCTGTTGCGCTGGCGACAGGGTCAGTCCGGTGACCCGGGCTCCTAGGGTCGTTGCCTGTTCGGCAAAGCCGCCCCAGCCGCAACCGATTTCGAGGATATGGTCGCCGGCTTGAACCTCCAGAGATCGGATCATGCGCTGGTTCTTGGCGCGTTGTGCCTTGGCCAAGTCGGGCCATTGCGCAAGATCCGGATTGGCATGGTCGCTGAACAATGCGCTGGAGTAAGTCATGGTGTCATCCAGCCAGAGCCGGTAGAAATCATTGCCGAGATCATAGTGCGCCATGATGTTGCGTTTGCTGCCCTGTCGGGTGTTGGCCCGCAGTTTGTGCAGTACCCAGGCACCCAAGAGTTGCCAGCGCTTTCCATGGATGGCCTGTTGTAGTTCATCCCGGTTCTGGCTGATAAGGGTGAGCAGCGATGTCAGGGACTCTGTGCCCCAAAGCCCCTCAATGAAGCTCTCTGCGGCCCCAATATCGCCACGGGACAGCATGTCGTCAAACACCGACCATTCATGGATCACTAGATCAACGCTAAGGCCGTCATGGTTTTCGCCACAATAGTGATGGGTGCCATCGGGCAATCGGACAACAATCTGACCGTGTTTGATTCGGTCAAGCAAAGCAAGAACCGCTCTGGCATTTGCAGGGAGACGATTTGTAACCTTGGTGGCTTTACCGAACAACGCGCCTCTTGCACTAACAGAAACGGGAGATTCGGTAATCGCTTCGCTGCGCGTATTCATGAGGTGGTCTCCTTGAGCGGGGGGGCGGGTTTGGTATGAAAGGTCACTTTGTGAAGCCAGAGCCGAAGAGCCTGCCAGTGAATCCTGAGAATTACACCGAAGGTCAGCAGGGGAAACCTAATCAGGGCTTTGCGTAGGGACTGGGTGCTGAGGGTGACGGCATGTCCTTTCAGCCAGGTTCTCAGTCCTGGCTGACCACCAGCGGCATTGGATGCCGTGTTCTCCTGCCCGCTCTTTGTGGGCTGTCCATTAAGTTGGATGTAGTTGATGATGGCAATGGGCATGGTCGGCGTTCCGCCGAACCGGAATTCATAATGGCCCTCTACCGGAAAGAATGGGGAAACATGGAAGACCTTGGTCGCCAGCAGCTGCTCGCCGGGCAAGATGGGTCGTTGATCCCGGTGAGAGACAAGATAGTGATGCCGCTCACCGAAAGTATTGCTGACTTCGCAGATGACGGCACGCAGAGCGCGGTCAGTATCGTGGCAGAAGTAGAAGCTGACCGGATTGAATAGGTAGCCGAATAGCCGTGGCATCGTTTGCAGCATCACTTCACCATCTCGGGTTACATCCCCGAGATGATGATCGGCGAGTATCCGTCGCACCCACGGAAGCAGCTCGCTACCATCCCTGGGCCCGAAGTCTTTGTTGAGAATCTGGCAGAGACCTCTCCGATTGATGGCCAATCCGGTGGCATTGAGGGATGAAATATGGCGAAGCGGAAGACGCAAAAAGAACAGCGGATAGCGAAAGATGTTTCGCGTCGGCAGGGTGCGGGCATGCATCACCTCGCCGGTGCAGACCGTTGGTGTTAGCCAAGTGAGGGGTTGAAGGTTCATGCGGGTGCAATCGCAGGTTCACCCTCTGCCGGGGTGATGGTGTTCAGGCTGGGTTGCTCCCCCAAGATCCAGTCGGGCAATGGCGCCAGCTGCCCGGCGGCTCTAACTGCAGATGCGAAACCATCCTCATGAAATCCGTAACCAAGCCAGGCACCGGTGTAGAAGGTATGGTTCTGACCCGACAGTTGTTTGAGTATGGTTTGAGCATTAATGGCGGGGCCATCAAATACCGGATGTGCATAATGGATCTGCCGCAGGGTCTTTTCCGGTGCAGGCTCCTTCCATGGGTTGAGTGTGACGATAACGGGTGTCTGGGTCGGAAGCGGCTGGAGTTTGTTGAGAAGATAGGAAACGCTGACCGGTTGCTTTCCATCTTGTGCCGATAGTTTGCGGTCTGGGGCTGCGTAATTCCATGCGGCCCATGCTTTTGTGGATTGGGGAAGCAGTGAGGTGTCCGTATGCAGGACTGCGCGGTTGGGCTGGTAGGCAATGACCGACAGTAACGCTATCTCCTGTTGAGTCGTGTCTTCACCAAGGAGCCGCAGTGCCTGGTCACTGTGGCAGCCCAGAATGACTTTATCAAACTGGTGACTTTCTTTGGCCGTGTGGATAGTGAGGCCCGTAGCCGAACGCTCGATACGTGTGACTGCGGCATCCAGCTCGACATGGCCACCGCACCGCCGGATGGCGTCGATCAGAGCCGTTACGTAAACGCGGGAACCGCCCGAGATCGTCATCCACGTTGGTCGGTTGACGATCTGTAACAGACCATGGTTATGACAGAAGCGCACAAAGGTGTGAAACGGATAGGCGAGCATCTGCTGCGTCGGGCATGACCAGATTGCCGCGGCCATCGGTAGTAGATAATCTTGACGGAAAGGCGCGCTGTAATGGTGACGATCGAGGTAGGTCCCCAGCGAAAGATCACGAAGTGCCGGGTTATCGAGGTCAGCAGTCGCCTGACGATTGAACCGGAGTATGTCCCATAACATCCGCCAGAACGATGCTTTGAAAAGATTTCGCCGCTGGGCGAAGACCGAATTCAGGTCTGTACCGGCCCATTCAAGTGCGGCATCACCCACCTTGACCGAAAAAGACATGTCACTTTTGACGACGGGGATCTGCAGATGGCTGAAGAGCCGGCAGAGCAGGGGATAGGTGCGTTCGTTAAAAACCAGAAATCCCGTGTCAACCCCGAATTGGCGTCCTTCCAAGGTGATATCGACCGTATGGCTGTGGCCTCCGGGGCGGTCATCTGCCTCGAAGACCGTGACCTCATGATGCGAACTGAGCAGATACGCACTGCCTAGTCCGGAAATGCCGCTGCCAATCACTGCAATTTTCTGACGCATCAGAAGACTCCTTGAGGTTTCATACGACCGACCGCCGAAGCAGTCTGGGGGCTCAGCATCTTTTCGATAGCCCCGGTGAGGGCTTTGCTTTCGGGAGCAATCTGACTGCCAAAACTTAATACCTGACGCCCATCGCGACTGATCAGGTATTTGTGAAAGTTCCAGGAAGGCGTTTCCCCGGTGATCTTGCCCAGCCCTTGAAACAAGGGGTTAGCGTTAGGACCGCGGACATGGGATTTGGCAAACATGGGAAACCGGATGCCGTAGGTGTTCTGACAGAAGTCCGCAATTTTTTTGTTGCTGCCGGGTTCCTGTTGTCCGAAATCGTTAGAGGGAAAGCCCAGAACAACGAAACCCTGTCCCTTGAAACGTTCGTACAGACGTTCGAGACCATCGTATTGATGGGTAAAACCGCAATAGCTGGCCGTATTCACGACGAGAACAACCTGCCCTGAGTACTGGCAAAGCGATTGAGGACTTTCATCCTGTAGTTTCGGGTACGTGCTCTTTAGTAATTCGATGCACCGGTTTTCCGGAGGGGCATCAGTGGGCGTGCCCCGCGCCGAAAGGCTGCCAAACAACATCCCTGCCGTAATCAGACAACCGATGGTGACCGTTTTGATGGATCGTTGAATTCTTTTCATTTGTCTAAGACATAATTGTTTACAACTGAAAAATATGCCTTAAAATGACACTTGTCAACAACTTGTCGTAGACAAAAAATGGATCCTATAGATTTAGATTCCTTTATGCACATCGCAGAGGTCGAGCGCGATACGGGCATTGGCAAAGACACCTTACGTGTCTGGGAGCGTCGGTACGGGTTTCCCCAACCTCTACGTGATGACGACGACGAGCGCATTTATCCGACCGATCAGCTGGAAAGGCTTCGAATCATTCGAAGACTACTCGACAAGGGAATGCGCCCGGGCAAGGTGATCGGCCTGCCGATGGATGAACTGAACGAGTTGTTGGACAGCCATACCGTCAAAATCGAAGATCAGGCGCATTTTGCATTTTGCAGCGGATTGCTCAAGCTGATCCGTCTGCATCGTGGGCAGGATTTGCGTGACAGCCTGAACCGGATCCTCGTCAAAGAAGGCCTACAGAACTTCATTATCAGAACCGTTGTTCCCATGAATAGTCTGGTGGGTAATGCCTGGTTGCGGGGTGAGCTGTCGATTCCCGAAGAGCATCTGTATACAGAACAAGTCCAGAATGTGATTCGGCATGCCATCCAGTTGCAGGTGGCGGGGACGCACCCCCCGAGAATTCTTCTGACGACTTTTCCTGATGAAGAGCATGGCCTGGGACTGCTTATGGTCGAGGCCCTTTGTACGACCGAAGGGGCACAATGTATTTCTCTAGGTCCGAGAATTCCACTGGCTGATATTGCCCGATACGCACAGGATGGCAGTTTTGATGTGGTGGCGGTTTCATTCAGTGCCGCCTATCCAAGCCGTGATCTTGTGCGAGATCTGACTCACTTCCGTGCAATGCTCCCCGAGCATTTGTCGATCTGGGTCGGCGGGGCAGGGGTTAATCAACGCCGCATCGATCTACCCAATGTCCGGGTGCATACCGATATTACGGGGGTGCCCGAGCTAGTTTCGGCTTGGCGTCTATCGCACGATCACTAATCCCATGATCAACAAGGAGAAACTCATGAACAAGATTGCATTGATCACGGGTGCCGCCGGTGGGCTGGGTCAGGCGCTGGCGAATCGTCTGGCTGATGAGGGCTGGCAACTGGTGGTGACCAGCCGAGAGGCGCAACGTCTCAAAGATGCATTTGGTGATAAGCATCTGCAGATTGCAGCCGATTGTTCGACTCCGGAAGGCGCGAATCATATCCTGGAGGTTGCTGCTACTCAGGGGCTAATCCCACAGGCATTGGCCCATTGTGCGGGGAACATTCGCCTCGGTGCTTTACACCGGATGAGTGAGACTGAGTTCCGCGAGACACTCGATGCGAATCTGGTCAGTGCGTTTCATACCCTGGCAGCATTTATCGGTAACCTGCGGCAGCATAATCTGCCGGGGAGTGCCGTGCTGGTTTCGTCGGTCGCTGCCCAGATCGGTACGCCCAATCACGAAGCCGTCGCTGCGGCAAAAGCCGGTGTCGAGGGTCTGGCCCGAGGGGCCGCGGCCACCTATGCGCCTTACGGTATCCGTGTCAATGTGGTGGCGCCGGGTGTTATGGACTCACCAGCAACGCGTGCGATCCTGGGTAGCGATGCGGCGCGGAATGCCGCGGCAAAACAATACCCATTGCCCGGGATTGGCTCGACGGATGAACTGGCCGACCTGATGAGCTGGTTGATGTCAGTCCGCAGTGGTCGGGTGACTGCCCAGGTCTGGTCGGTGGATGGCGGTTTCACAGGCATCCGCCCCTTGGTCAAGTAGGGGAAGTAAATGCATCGACATTCGCTACCCATGACCGTCGGTCTGCTGGGTTACGGTGGGCTGATTCCATTTGTGGGACTTGCACTATTGTCGATTGGAGAACCCGCGCACGGAATTCTCTATCGGGGTGCGCTTCTGCTCTATGGCGCGGTGATCCTGAGTTTCATCGGTGCCATCCACTGGGGCATCGCGATGTTTGCAGATCGCCTAGACGAGCCAACACGGCGTAGCTGCTACATATGGAGTGTTGTGCCCTCACTGATGGCATGGAGCACTTATGTTTTGTCACCTATCGGCGCGGCAATGATTCTGATCCTGGGATTTGTTCTTCAGTATTGGCGTGACCTGTCCCTGCGTCAGCACATTTCCCTGCCAAACTGGTATTTACCCTTACGTATACGTTTGACTTTGGTTGCTTGTGGTTGTCTGTCAGTTGGGGTGTTACTACCTGTTCTGCGATGAAGTCCCTTGCCTCTCTGGGTAGGAGCGGGATTCTCCGATAGCAAGCAAACGAAATGTCTCTGGCGAGATACCGGCTTCCTGTCGAGATCTCGCAAGGGCAACCGGTGGTTCGTCTAGGGATTCGTCACTGAGCCCATCAAAGGTGCCCCAGTGGATGCCGAAAGCCTGTTTGGCACCAATCGTTTTGAAGACTTGAATCGCCTCTTGAGGGTCGATATGTGCGCGCTTCATGAACCATCGAGGATCATAAACCCCGATAGGAATGGCGGCCAGATCGAAGCCGCCATGTTGCCGTCCAATGTCAACAATATCAGGTGAATAAGCCAGATCACCGGCAAACCAGAAACGGAATTGCTCATGCTCGATCGCCCAGCTGCCCCAGAGTGTTTCGTTCCGGTCAAAGGGTGAGCGTGCCGACCAGTGTTGTACAGCGAGAAAGCGGATCATGCTGGGTCCGTGCTTTCCGGAAATGGATTGGCGTTCATCCCAGTCCATGGCAAACACATTCTTTCCGGGGCCGCTGATGATGGCTCCGGGGACATGATCGGCAAACCAGAGATCCACACCGAGTGGGACATAAAATTTTGGCGCGCCACCCTGCTGAAGCGCGAGCCGCCTGACAGTATCGAGATCTAGGTGGTCGTAGTGGTTGTGCGAGATAAAGACAGCGTCAATGTGAGGTAATTGCTCGAACGGGATTCCCGGTGGCTGAGCCCGTTTAGGGCCGAACGGCGGGATGGGCGAGGCGTAGTCGGCATAGACCGGATCAAACAGCATGTTGAGACCGTTGCTTTGGTAAAGCACGCTGGAGTGGCCAATCCACGTGACTTGAGCTGTTCCCTGGGGGTTGTGAAGACGCGTTGGGTCGACCTGAGTTTGAGGGGTTGGCATCTTTGCCGGTTTGGGCAGACCTTCAGTAATACGCGTCCATTGCCACTGCAAAAAGTTTTGACTGTGTGAAAGGTCGGCGTAGCGATTCTTGAAACGGCCATCCTCATCACGGATCGATTGTGCGGTTGCCGCAACCGGAATTGATAGAAGGGCAACGGCAGGCAGTGCACGACTCATTAGTAATAGGCTGCAACGCAACATGATCTGATAGCTTTGACCTATGGGGGATATACGCAAATACGATTGGACGCTACGGCATCAGAAGTTTACATTCTGATCATGTCTCATTCATGAGGCAATGACCATCTTCCAGAATTTATCCGCAATAACGGTTCATACAAGGAGTGCACTATGTCATCCCAGGGAAAATGCCCCATCATGCACGGCGCGATCACCGAGAGCGGTGCGGCGAATAGCAACGTGGCCTGGTGGCCGAAATCGTTGAATCTGGATATCCTGCATCAGCATGATGCCAAGACGAACCCTATGGGTCCATCGTTTGATTATCGCGATGAACTTGAAAAACTAGATGTCACTGCGCTCAAGAATGATCTCAAGGCTTTGATGACTGAAAGCCAACCCTGGTGGCCAGCCGATTGGGGGCATTATGGTGGTTTGTTCATCCGGATGGCGTGGCACTCGGCGGGCACCTATCGCATTGCCGATGGTCGAGGTGGCGCTGGTACCGGTAATCAGCGTTTCGCACCGCTCAACTCCTGGCCGGATAATGCCAACCTCGACAAAGCGCGCCGCTTACTCTGGCCAATCAAGAAAAAATACGGCAACAAAATCAGTTGGGCCGATTTAATGATTCTCGCCGGTAACATGGCTTACGAGTCGATGGGTCTGAAGACCTTCGGCTTCGCTTTTGGCCGTGAAGATATCTGGCATCCGGAAAAGGACATCTACTGGGGCTCGGAACGCGAGTGGCTGCAGAAGAGTGGCGGTGAGGGAAGCCGTTATTCAGGGGAACGTGATCTTGAGAACCCCCTGGCGGCTGTGATGATGGGGCTGATCTATGTGAACCCAGAGGGGGTAGATGGTCAGCCGGATCCGCTCAAGACCGCGCGGGACGTGCGCATTACTTTTGCCCGCATGGCCATGAATGATGAAGAGACTGTGGCGCTCACCGCCGGTGGTCATACTGTGGGCAAATCGCACGGTAACGGGGATGCAGCCAATCTCGGTCCGGCACCGGAGGGCGCCCCTATTGATGAGCAAGGTCTGGGCTGGATAAATCACAAGACACGCGGTATTGGTCGTGACACCGTGACCAGTGGTATCGAGGGTGCCTGGACCAGTCACCCGACCCGGTGGGATAACGGCTACTTCGATATGCTGCTCAATCACGATTGGGAGTTGACCAAGAGCCCGGCAGGCGCCTGGCAGTGGAAGCCCGTTAACATCAAGCCGGAAGACATGCCGGCGGATGTTGAAGACAGCAGTATTCGCTGCATGCCGATGATGACGGATGCGGACATGGCCATGAAAATGGATCCGGAATACCGCAAGATCTCGGAGCGCTTCCACAAGGATCCGGCTTATTTCAGCGAGGTGTTTGCCCGCGCCTGGTTCAAACTCACCCACCGCGACATGGGCCCGAAAGCACGTTATATCGGACCGGATGTGCCCAAGGAAGATCTGATCTGGCAGGATCCTGTACCGGCTGGCCGGACGGATTATGATGTTGCCGTGGTCAAAGGCAAGATTGCCGTCAGTGGTCTTTCTGTGAGCGAGATGGTCAGTACGGCCTGGGATAGTGCCCGGACTTTCCGTGGCTCGGACAAGCGCGGTGGTGCCAACGGCGCACGCATTCGACTGGCACCCCAGAAAGACTGGGAGGGCAACGAGCCTGCCCGTTTGGCTAAGGTGTTGGCAGTTTACGAGAAGATCGCGGCAGAAACAGGCGCCAGTGTTGCTGACGTCATTGTGCTTGGTGGCTCGGTCGGGATCGAGCAGGCTGCTAAGGCTGGAGGTTTTAATGTAACAGTGCCTTTTGCACCGGGTCGGGGAGATGCCACCCAGGCACAGACCGATGTCGAATCCTTCGAGGTGCTTGAACCGCTGGCCGATGCTTATCGTAACTGGTTAAAGAAGGACTATGTGGTCACCCCCGAAGAGATCATGCTGGATAAATCGCAGCTACTGCGTCTGACCGCACAGGAGATGACGGTGCTGGTGGGGGGCATGCGTGTGCTAGGTACAAACTACGGTGGCAGCAAGCACGGCGTCTTTACGGATCGCGAAGGGGTGTTAAGTAACGACTTCTTTGTGAATCTAACAGACATGGGCTACACCTGGAAACCGACGGGGCGCAACAGCTATGACATCGTTGAGCGCGATACAGGTAAAACCCGCTGGACGGCGACTCGGGTCGATCTGGTCTTCGGTTCCAATTCCGTCTTGCGGGCGCTGTCTGAGGTCTACGCCCAGGACGATAACCGTGAGAAGTTTGTCAACGACTTTATCGCGGCCTGGGTCAAGGTCATGAATGCGGACCGGTATGATCTGAAGCATTGATCTGGTTCCAGCGTTCTACTGCGGTCAGAAACGGGGGGCGTTCGCGCTCCCCGTTTTCTTGGGATTTGCGGGATGACATATACTGCGCAAGTTTGAATAGATCTTTCGTTGCCTGTGAACAATCCTCGTCCGCCTGTTAATCTGAAAACGCTACCCAGCTGGTTGCTGATTGCTCTGGTCTGGTTGATTTCAAAACTGCCGCTGCGTGTCATTCGCCTGATTGGTGCGTTTTTCGGGGTGATTCTCTGGGCGCTGGCGCGACAGCGACGTTTTGTGGCACTGACCAATCTCCGTTTGTGTTTCCCCGAGATGACCGATGCCGCCCGCAAGCGCCTCGTCTTCAAACACTGCATCCGCTTTGCTCAGGCCGTTCTGGATCGATCATTAATGTGGTTCGCCTCGGAATCGCGCATCCGCCGCATCGTCAGGCAACATAATGAAGAGCGCCTCTATAGCGATGATGGCCGGCCGACACTCGTGCTAGCACCCCATTTTGTGGGTCTTGATGCCACAGGCACTCGTGCATCGATGATGGGTTCGTGGATCAGTATGTATGCCCGCCAAAAAAATCCGGTGCTCAATTATATGCTTTTGCACGGCCGCGCCCGCTTTACCAATCCGGTGCTGGTATCCCGCCAGGACGGCCTGCTGAAAGTGGTTAAGGCCATGAAGCGGGGTACGCCTTTCTATTACCTGCCGGATCAGGACTTTGGTCCGAAGGATGCTGTTTTTGCGCCGTTCTTCGGGTTTCCTGCGGCCACGGTGACCGGCGTGTCACGCCTGGCACAACTCACGAATGCGCGGGTTATCGCCATTGTTTCCAAAATGGTTCCGGATGGCTATGAATCCTATTACACCGAAGCATGGGAAAACTTCCCCGGGGCTTCGGTTGAAGAAGATACGGCTCGCATGAACCGGTTTATCGAATCCTGGGTGTTACAGATGCCGGATCAGTATTTCTGGTTGCACAAACGTTTCAAGACCCGGCCTGAGGGCGAGCCCAGTGTCTACGGAAAACATCATCGCTGAGTTTGATTGGCGTGTGGCGCTCCCATGGGCGTCGCTGCTGTCAGTGCCTATCGTTATCTGGGCTTATGTTACTCATGGACCGACCCTATTGGGCCTGTGCTGGTTAATTTTTGGGTTGGGGCTACTGCTGCTGGGGCTGATTGATGCACAAACAAAATTGCTGCCCGACATCCTCACCCTACCGCTGATGTGGCTTGGCATCGTGATGCAGCTATTGGATGCCACACGAACCGTAGGCCTCGAAGCTTCCGTCTGGGGTGTGCTCGTCGGTTACCTGCCGCTCTGGGTTCTGGCACACCTTTATGTATTGATTCGCCACCGGGAGGGGTTAGGGATGGGAGACCTCAAACTGCTGGCAGCTATGGGGGCCTGGTCAGGTCCGGTCATAATACCCAGTGTTATCTTTGCGTCATCGCTTATGGCGATTGTAGGTGTGATAGCAGCAAGATTGTTTGGCCATAACAAGACCAGCTTAGCCGCTGAGTTTCCTTTCGGACCATGGATTATTGCTGGCTATATGTTGATTTTGTCTTCAGGCGGTAAGATTCTATTGCTTTAGTCTGATTGATTTTATTTATTCCAGAGGCCTGTCGTCATGACATCAAGACTTGCACGCATTCTCTTTTTCGGCCTGATGGCGCTTGGCTTACTATCGGGTTGTACTACTCTGGCACGAGAGAATGCCGTTCCACCGGCGCTCCATGGTAAGGTTGAGATCGATAACATGCCCGGTATTAGATACCTGTTCTTCGCGCAGAACGGTGTAAATCAGATGCTGAAGGATATCGAGACGGGTGATCAAGAGCCGTTGTTTAAATCGAGCGACCGGAGCAAGACAGCCAATTACCTTTCTATTTCCGGTGGTGGGGATAATGGCGCGTTTGGTGCGGGTCTGTTAACAGGTTGGGCAGAACGGGGCGATCGCCCGGAATTTCAACTGGTCACCGGTGTCAGCACAGGAGCGCTGATTGCACCCTTTGCATTTTTAGGCTCTGATTATGACTATGTCCTCAAGCATGTCTATACTCAAATTCAGCCTGATGATGTCTTCATTAATCTCGGTCTGACGGGTGCGCTCTTTGGGGATGCATTTGCGGATACAACGCCTCTCTTCAAACTGATTCAGGAATTTGTTACCCCGGAGTTGCTCGAGAAGATTGCTTTCGAGTACACCAACCGGAACCGTTGGTTGCTGGTGGCTTCGACCAACCTGGATTCGGGTGTGCCCGTGCTCTGGAATATGGGTAAATTGGCTAGTTATGGCACGCCTCAGGCGCTTGAATTGTTCCGCAAGATTCTGCTCGCGTCTTCTGCAATCCCTGGGGCGTTTCCGCCCGTGATGATTGATGTGATGGCTGATGGTAAGCGCTATCAGGAGATGCACGTCGATGGGGGCGCAACTATGGAAGTCTTTTTGTATCCGACTGCACTCGGTGCGGAGGCGCGGCGACTTAATGTCGTTAGTCGCTACCGTGACCGTCAGGCCTACATAATTCGTAACTCTCGGTTGGATTCGGAGTGGCGACAGATTGAGCGCAATACGCTATCGATCATGGGGCGAGCCGTCGATCAGCTCATCCAGAGTCAGGGCTATGGTGATCTCCAACGCATTTACCTCACCACGCAGCGTGACAAGGTAGGATTTAATCTGGCTTATATTGGTCCCAACTTCAATACACCTCATACGGGTGAGTTCGACCGTAAATATATGAATGCGCTTTATACCTATGGATTCAATCTGGCCAAGGCGGGTTATCCGTGGGCGAAAGCCCCTCCCGGATATTTGCATGCGGTGAACCAGGATGTTAAGGATGAGGTAGTCCTTGAAGAGGCCGCGCTTAAGAAGGCCGGATTAAAGAACGCCGAATAGTGTCTGGAGTGACATTGAAAAAGCCCCTGGCCGCATGAACGGTACAGGGGCTAAAGGAACGCTAGGAGGGAGATGCCATGGCGCCCCGAACGAGGACAATTAAGCTTTGGGATTACTGAATCTGCTGAATCCCCGCCAGAACCCAGCCGCCCTGACCATGAACTGGTTTGGTCAGGTGCCAGATTTCATCGATGGCTACCGGTGCGGCATCGGCCTCTTCACGCAGCATGCCCGTGAATCGGACACTGACAATGTGGCGGTGGCTGTCACCAGACACTTCCAGTATCTCGGCGTTGAGCGAGACGATATCGGTCTTCTGCGGGAGCCCATTGCGCTGATCCAGATCCATGCGGATTTCGGCAAACATCTCGGGCGAGGTGAACTCGCGAATGTCAGCGAGATCACCGGCATCGTGCGCTGCTTGTAGACGGATAAAGCCGACCTTGGCGTTTCGGATGAAGCCATCGGCATCAAAGCCGGCCGGAACGTTTGCGCCCGACGCCGAACTGCTACCGGACATGGCCGAGGCCTGATACTGATTATTCTGGTCGTTACCCGCGTTATAAGGTGCGTTGTAGGGCGCACCGGCACCGGCCATGTGCGGCTGTTGCCCGGCAGCGCGCTTACGCATGAAGTAACCGATTACGGCCATGACGGCGAAAGCCAGCAGAGCAATCATCATGATGTTGGCCAGCTCTTCACCGAAGCCGAGGTAACTGGCCAGTGCTGCCAGACCCAGACCCGCAGCCAGACCAGCAATCGGGCCCATCCACGACCGCTTGGGTTGCGCTGCAGGCGCTGCAGCCCCAGGCGCTTTGGCAGCAGCCGGTGCGGCAGTTTGTGGCGCAGTTGCTGCCGGTTTGCTGACCGGCGCCATCTGACGTTGCATTCCCATAGATTTGCCACCACCGATACGGGCGGCTTCGGCATTGCCAACCGCCATAGTCAGGCCAATGGCCAGTGCAGCAGCAAAGAGGCTGATGTTCTTGAGGGATTTCACAATGGTCTCCTTGGTTTTGTTGATAGTGGTGAGAATAGCGGAAATCCGGCGCAGTTGCTTAGGGGAAGCTTAAGTGAGGCACTTTTTAACTCACTGTTTTGGCGAAAGAAACTTGCGGCAATGCAGCAGCGGGATTCCGCTGCCGTGAGCGATCAGATATAATCACCGGCTTTTGCAAGTCAAGAGCTCTCAAGGGCTCGGCGTCTCTTATTTCTTCAGGAATATACACATGAGCACCACCGAAACCGTTCAGGAAACCAATCCGCTGGAGCGTTCGATCGATCTGACCGTCTCCGCCCAGGAAGTTGAAGCCGCGACCGATGCACGTCTGGCCCGCATGGGTAAGACGATGAAGATTGCCGGTTTCCGCCCGGGTAAGGTGCCTGCCAAGGTGGTTAAGCAGCAGTATGGTGCTCAGGCCCGCGACGAAGCGCTAAACGAGATCGTTGGCCGTGCTTACGGTGAGGCGATCACCCAGCAGAACATCAAAGTTGCCGGCTATCCGCGAATCGAGCCGAAAGGGGATGAAACCGGCGAAACGCTGACCTTTGTGGCAACGTTCGAACTGTTTCCTGAAATCACACTGGCGGATGTGTCGGGTGCCGAGATTGATCGCCCGGTGCATGAAGTCACTGCCGAAGACGTGGACAAGACTCTGGAGATTCTGCGCAAGCAGCGTGTGACTTACGCCGATGCGGATCGCGCCGCCCAGAAGGAAGACCGTGTCGTGATCGACTTCCTTGGTAAGAAGGATGGTGTGCCTTTTGCCGGTGGCGAAGCCAAGGATTATCCGATGGTACTGGGCAAAGGCACTTTGCTGCCCGAGTTTGAAGCTGCTATTGAAGGTTGCACCGCCGGTACCAGCAAGACTTTTGATCTGACCTTCCCGGCCGACTACGGTAACGCCGACCTGGCCGGCCAGACGGTTCAGTTTGATCTGAACGTGAAGCAGGTTCAGGGCCCGGTCATTCCGGAACTGACCGAAGAATTCGTCAAGGCCATGGGCATCGAAAGCGGCCTGGCAGATGATCTGAAGGCTGAAGTTGAAAAGAACCTGAAGGGCGAGGTCAAGAAGCGTATCCACCAACGTCTGCGTGAAGCCGTCATGGAAAAGCTGGATGCCCTGAACCCGATCGCGGTGCCGAAGGCTCTGGTCGATCAGGAAATCTATCGCCTGATGCAGGCCACCCGTGAAGACATGAAGCAGCGTGGCATGAAGGGCGATATGCCCCTGCAGGCCGAGTGGTTCACCGAACGTGCATTGCCGCGTGTTCGTATGGGGCTGATTCTGGCTGATCTGGTCGAGAAGGAAAATCTCGCAGCGACCGATGCCCAGATGGAAGCCCGTATTGCCGAGATTGCCGAAACTTACCAGCGCCCGGAAGAAGTCCTACAGTGGTACAAGCAGGATCGTCAACGTATGGCCAATATCGAGTCCGACGTGCTGGAGCAGAACGTGGTTGACTGGTTCCTGGCTCGGGCTAAGGTCTCGGATAAGTCGGTTGATTTCGACGACATTATGGGTCAGCAAGGCCTGTAATCAGCCTAATTGACTGAATTTGGTCAGTATTTAGCTTCTTTTGACCGTGAAACACGGCCGGGTTCGCCCGGCCGCTGTCTTTTTTGCACCCCCGCGCATGAAAATCGGCCGGATTTACGGCATGATTATATTAAATATCTGCATTTCCCCTCAGGAGTACTCATGTTTACCCATAATGGTCTTGTCGAAACGCTCGTGAATGCTCAACCGGACCCGCAGGCCATAGGTCTGGTGCCCATGGTGGTGGAGCAGAGTGGTCGTGGGGAGCGGGCCTTTGACATCTACTCTCGCCTGCTCAAGGAGCGCGTCGTGTTTCTGGTCGGCCCAGTCAATGATATGAGCGCCAATCTGGTGGTAGCGCAGTTGCTATTCCTCGAAGCCGAAAATCCGGACAAGGACATCCACCTATATATCAACTCGCCGGGTGGGTCGGTCACGGCCGGTCTTTCGATATACGACACCATGCAGTTCATCAAGCCGGATGTGTCGACTTTGTGTCTCGGCCAGGCTGCCTCGATGGGGGCCTTCCTGCTGACAGCCGGAGCCAAGGGTAAGCGTTTTTCGCTGCCAAACTCCCGGGTGATGATTCATCAGCCACTCGGCGGCTTCCAGGGTCAGGCCTCAGATATCGAGATCCACGCCAAAGAGATTCTCTCCTTACGAGCCAAGCTCAACACCATGCTGGCCGCCCACACCGGGCAGGATGTCGAGCGTATCGAGCGGGATACCGACCGCGATAATTTCATGTCGGCTGAAGAAGCGGTCACCTATGGTCTGATCGATAAAGTACTTGGCGCCCGCGGTGCGGCGGCATAAAGAAGGACGAGGCCATGAGCAAAGATCAAGCAAAAACACCGGGTAAGGATGGACAGAGTGGTGGTGATAAACCGCTGTACTGTTCCTTTTGCGGTAAGAGCCAACACGAAGTTAAAAAGCTGATTGCAGGCCCTTCGGTCTTCATCTGTGATGAATGTATCGATCTATGCGCCGACATCGTGCAGGATGAAGTCGCTGAAGAGGCCAAGGTTGCCAAGGAAGGCTTACCCACGCCGCGCGAGATTCGTGACACGCTGGATGAGTATGTGATCGGGCAGGAGGCTGCCAAAAAGATTCTGGCCGTTGCGGTTTATAACCATTACAAACGCCTGCGTATGCCCTCGGCCAAGGACGATGGTGTCGAGCTTTCAAAGTCGAATATTCTGCTGATCGGACCGACGGGTTCCGGTAAGACGCTGCTTGCCCAGACCCTTGCACGGCTGCTGGATGTGCCCTTTGTCATGGCCGATGCCACGACACTGACCGAAGCGGGTTATGTGGGTGAGGATGTCGAAAATATCATCCAGAAACTGCTGCAGAAGTGCGATTACGATGTGGAAAAAGCCCGTCAGGGCATTGTCTATATCGATGAAATCGATAAGATCTCGCGCAAGTCGGATAATCCCTCGATCACCCGCGATGTTTCGGGCGAAGGCGTGCAGCAGGCCTTGTTGAAGCTGATCGAAGGCACCATTGCCTCTGTGCCCCCCCAAGGTGGCCGCAAGCACCCGAATCAGGATTTTGTACAAGTGGATACCACCAATATCCTCTTTATCTGCGGCGGCGCTTTCGAAGGTATCGACAAGGTCATCCGCAACCGTACCGAAAAAACCGGCATCGGTTTCGGTGCCGAGGTGACGGGCAAGGAAGAAAAGGCCATTACGACCCTGCTTAAGGTCGTTGAACCAGAAGATCTGATCAAGTACGGTCTTATTCCCGAACTGATTGGTCGTCTGCCGGTCGTGGCAACGCTGGATGAACTTGAAGAGTCCGCCCTTATTCGCATCCTGACCGAACCGAAGAATGCACTGACCAAGCAGTATCAGAAGCTCTTCCAGATGGAAGGGGTTGATCTGGAGTTCCGCCCCGAGGCGCTCAAGGCTATTGCCAAGCGCGCACTCGACCGTAAGACCGGAGCCCGTGGACTACGTTCTATTGTCGAGGCGACCCTGCTCGATACCATGTACGACCTGCCGGGTAGTACGGATATTGCCAAGGTCGTGGTGGAGGAGGCTGCCATTACGGGTGAGAGCAAACCCCTGTATGTGCTTCAGGATCACGCCCAGGCTCAGGCCAGCTAATCGGGGCCATGGGTTGGTCGGATAGCACGACTCTTGAAAATCACTGTCCGGCCCCCACGTCTGCCATTGGGTGTTCCCACCCGAGGATCTGGCATTTGCAAGACAACGTATCAGGAAAGTAGCTCATGACTGAAGAATTTGACAACAACGAGACGCAATCACAGGGCACGGAAGCCGATCAGGCGCCGCCGCTCGTGCTGCAGCCGGGTGAGACGGCACGTCTCCCTATGCTGCCGCTGCGGGATGTTGTCGTCTTTCCGCAAATGGTCATTCCGCTATTTGTCGGGCGGCCAAAATCGATTAAGGCTCTCGAGCTCGCTATGCTGGCCGATAAGGCAGTGGTGCTGGTCGCCCAGAAATCGGCGGCCGATGATGACCCCACCCCCGAGGCGCTCTACGATGTGGGCTGTGTGGCCAACATCCTGCAGCTGCTCAAGTTACCCGATGGCACGGTCAAGGTGCTCGTCGAGGGCACGCGTCGTGCTCATATTGATGGGGTCGATGCCCAAGATGATCTCTATTTTGCCCGATTGACGGCGCTTGATAGTGATCGACATGAGGATAATGAAGTTGAGGCCATGCGCCGCGCGCTGGTGGCCCAGTTTGACCAGTACATTAAGCTGAACAAGAAGATCCCTCCGGAGATTCTTTCTTCGATCTCAGGCATCGAAGACACAGCGCGTCTGTGCGATACCATTGCCGCGCATTTGCCGCTCAAGCTCGAACAGAAACAGGAGATCCTCGAACTGCTCGGTGTGCGCGAGCGTACCGAACGTCTGCTGAGCCAGCTTGAATCCGAAATCGATATTCTGCAGGTAGAGAAGCGTATCCGTGGTCGCGTCAAGCGCCAGATGGAGAAGTCGCAACGCGAGTATTACCTGAACGAGCAGGTCAAAGCCATTCAGAAGGAACTGGGTGAGGGCGAAGAGGGGGCTGATCTCGAAGAGCTCGAGAAGAAGATCAAAGCCGCCGGCATGAGCAAGGAAGCCCTCAAGAAGGCCGAGTCCGAGCTCAAGAAGCTCAAGCTCATGTCGCCGATGTCGGCGGAAGCCACTGTGGTGCGAAATTTTATTGACACATTGGTCGGTCTGCCCTGGAAAAAGAAAACCCGTGTCAGTAAGGATCTGGCGCTGGCAGAGAAAACGCTCAACCAGGATCACTACGGCCTCGAACGCGTCAAGGATCGCATTATCGAGTATCTCGCTGTGCAGCAGCGCGTGGACAAGGTCAAGGCACCGATCCTGTGCCTGGTCGGCCCCCCGGGTGTGGGTAAAACCTCACTGGGGCAATCGATTGCCAAGGCAACGAATCGCAAGTTTGTGCGCATGGCGCTGGGCGGCGTACGGGACGAGGCCGAGATTCGCGGTCACCGTCGCACTTACATCGGCTCGATGCCGGGCAAGATTCTCACCAGCCTGACCAAGGTCGGTGTCCGCAACCCGCTCTTTCTGCTCGACGAAGTTGACAAGATGGGGCAGGACTTCCGTGGCGATCCCTCATCGGCCCTGCTTGAAGTGCTTGACCCCGAACAGAACCATACGTTCCAGGATCACTACGTCGAAGTCGATTTTGACCTTTCCGATGTCATGTTCGTGGCAACTGCCAACAGTCTGAACCTGCCCGGTCCATTGCTGGACCGTATGGAGATCATTCGCCTGTCCGGTTACACCGAAGATGAAAAGGTCAGTATTGCCATGCGTTACCTGCTGCCTAAGCAGATCAAGAATAATGGCCTGAAGCTTTCCGAGATTTCGGTGAGCGAAGCGGCTGTACGCGATATCGTGCGTTATTACACGCGCGAGGCGGGGGTTCGCTCGCTGGAACGCGAGCTGTCAAAGATCTGTCGCAAAGTCGTCAAGACCCTGCTGCTGAAGAAAAAGACTGCGGCATCGCGGGTGCAGGTCACCCCGAAAAACCTCGACAAGTTCCTGGGAGTCCGCCGCTTTACCTTTGGTATGGCGGAGAAGGAAGATCAGGTGGGTCAGGTGACCGGTCTGGCCTGGACCGAAGTGGGCGGCGAATTGCTCACCATTGAGGTCGCCTCCATGCCGGGTAAAGGTGCGGTGCAGCGTACTGGCTCGATCGGGGATGTGATGAAGGAATCGGTCGAAGCAGCGCGAACCGTTGTTCGCTCCCGGGCGCGTCGGCTGGGCATCAAGGATGATCTTTTCGAGAAGACGGATCTGCACGTGCACTTCCCGGAAGGCGCCACCCCCAAGGATGGTCCGTCTGCCGGTATCGCCATTACGACGGCCATTGTTTCAGCCCTGACGGGTATTCCGGTGCGTTGTGATGTCGCCATGACTGGTGAGATTACGCTACGGGGCGAGGTTCTTGCCATTGGTGGGCTCAAGGAAAAGCTACTGGCTGCTGTTCGCGGGGGCATTAGCAAGGCGTTGATCCCGCATGAGAACGTGAAGGATCTGGCCGAGATTCCAGAAACTATCAAGGGTCGCATCGAGATCGTTCCAGTCAAGTGGATTGACCAGGTTCTGGAACATGCCCTGGCGAGCCAGCCAGTGGCTTTACCGGAAACGGTCGAGACACCAGCCACCGAAGCAACTACAACGGCTAACTCCGTGGTAACCCCGGCGGTGACGCATTAACCAAAAATTTTCTGCAACGGGCGAGGTTTGGTGTTAAACTTCGCCCCGTTGTTGAATGACGCAGCGCAATAAGCCAGTCGTTATTCATTTCGCATCAAGCGTTTAGCGACACAATCGCCTAAAGCGCTGACAGGTCCGATCACCATCGGACCACACTTGTGCATCGTCCCCAGCCGTGCCCAAAGTCTATCCAGGGTTTCCCGAGAGATAGCTTCAAGGGTGCACCGGACGCCGGAATTACCGGCATCTGTCTGATGGTCGATGTTCTTTGACCACAGACCATCGCGTGAGACAAGCGCGACCGGTTTTCCTGATTTGGGGATAAAAAATGACTGAAGAAGTAAAGAGCTCTTTTGAGAGCATGGGTCTGGCCGCGCCCTTGTTGCGTGCTATTGAAAACCTGGGTTTTACCCAACCAACTCCGGTGCAAGCTGAATCGATTCCGGCTGCGCTGCAAGGTGGCGACTGGATGGTCAGCAGCCAGACAGGAAGTGGCAAAACCGCTGCCTTCCTGCTGCCGGTGCTGCACAAGATCATGATGGCTAATGGTGGCAAAAGCTCGCCGATGGATCTGAGCCGCTTTGTCGGTCCGGCCGCACTCGTGCTTTGCCCAACGCGTGAACTCGCCCAACAGGTCGCGCAGGATGCCATTGATCTGCTCAAGAACAGCAAGGGTGTCCGCGTTGCCTCGGTAACCGGTGGTATGCCGTACGGCAAGCAGATGGCCAGCCTACGGGGTGCGCTCATCGTAGTGGCCACACCGGGTCGTCTGCTGGACCTGGCGCAACGTCGTCAGATTCATCTGGCTGAAGTTAAAACGCTGGTCGTTGACGAAGCCGACCGTATGCTGGATCTGGGCTTTGCCGAAGATCTGGAAGACATCAACCACCTCTGTCAGCATCGTGACCAGACACTGATGTTCTCGGCCACCTTCGCGCCGCGCATCATGTCGCTGGCCTCGCGCCTGATGAAGAAGCCGGGTCGACTCGAACTGGCCAGTGCCTCGGATCGTCACGAACAGATTGCCCAGTCGCTGCACTGGGCGGATAACCTGATCCATAAGGAAAAGCTGCTGGATCATTACCTGCGTGATGCTGATCTGGAGCAGGCCGTTGTATTCGCCAGCACCCAGGTCGAAACCGATCGCCTGGCCGATGTGCTGGCGGAGCAGGGTCATGCCGTGGCGGCGCTTCATGGCGCCATGCCGCAGAAGGTGCGGGCACATCGCCTGAAGCAGTTGCGTAACGGTAATGTGCGCGTCCTGGTAGCTACGGATGTGGCAGCACGTGGTATCGACGTACCGACCATTACTCACGTCTTTAACTTTGGTCTGCCGATGAAGGCGGAGGACTACGTCCATCGCATCGGTCGTACCGGTCGTGCCGGTCGTTCGGGTAAGGCCATCACCTTTGCCGAACATCGTGATCGTATGAAAGTACGCACCATCGAAGCGCTCACCGATCAACGTATACCGGTGGCCGTGGTGCCGGGTCTTGAGCCGAAGACCCCAGAGCGGCCTGAGCGTGGCGCGGGTGGTGGTCGTGGCGAAGGCCGTGGCTTCGGCGGTCGCGGAGAGGGTCGTGGCCGGGGCGGTTTTGGGGGTGGCGGTCGTGGTGCCTTTGGTGGCCATGGACGTAGCCATGCCCCGCGTGACTTTGGTGGTCCCCGCGAACGCGATATGGGTGACCGTGCTGAACGTCCGGTGCGCGAATCTCGTGAGTTTGATGACCGTCCGCGGACATTCAATGATCGTCCCCGCCGTGATCGTGATGACAATGCACCGCGCAGTTTTGATAACAAGCCGCGTGCCTGGGGTGATAAGCCGCGCAGTGCTGAAGGGGGCGAAGGCCGTAAATCCTTTGGAGAGCGCAAGTCCTGGGGTGACAAACCGGCAGGCAAATCCTGGGGCGATAAACCGGCGGGCAAGTTCTCTAATAAGCCGCGTCGTGAAGGCAAGTCGTTTGATAAGCCGGCCGGTAAGCCTTTCAGCAAACCCGCTGGGAAGACCTTCTCCAAGCCTGCTGGCAAGGTGTTCACCAAGACTTCTGGACACAGTGGTGCCGGAGGTCGCGGTCGGTAAGCCTTGGTCCTTGCCTGTATTGATGCCGGTCCGGTTCGCCCGACCGGCATTTTTCATTCCGAGCCTTGAGTTTTCACGGAATGTCCCAATCTGGCACAATAAAGACAGCCAAAAATTAAAGAGAACACTCAGGCATGAAATTCAAGGACTATTACGAGACCCTCGGCGTGGCACGCGATGCTTCGGCCGATGAGATCAAGAAAGCATTCAAAAAACTCGCTCATAAATACCATCCTGATATCTCCAAAGATCCGGAGGGCGAAGAAAAGTTCAAGGCAGTCAACGAGGCCTATAAGACCCTCAAGGACCCTGAACTCCGTAAAGCTTACGATCAACTGGGCCGTCATAACCCTGGTGAACAGTTCCGTCCGCCTCCCGGCTGGGAGCAGTACGCACAGGGTGCCGGATTCGGCGGGGCGCAGGGCGGTGCAGGGGGATTTGGTGGCGCTGGCTTTGGTTCGGGCGGCTTTGGCGGTGCAGGTTTCGAAGATATCGATCTCTCCGACCTCTTCGCCCAGATGGGCCGTGCCCGTGGCCAGGGTGCTCGGGGCAGTCATGCAGGCGGCCAGGCCTTTCAACAGCCCGGTCAGGATTTCGAAGTGACGGCGCACATTTCGCTGGATGAGGCTGCCAAGGGCACCACACTCGAGCTCAATCTTGAAATGCCCGAGTATGACGGGCAAGGACGTCTGCATCGTGTGCCGCAGGTCTTTAAGGCACGGATTCCCAAGGGTGCAACCGATGGCCAAAAAATGCGCCTGCCCGGCAAAGGCGGCAAGGGCTTCAATGGTGGTGCCAATGGTGACCTCTATCTGAACATTGCCCTGCACCCGCATCCCTTATTCCGTCCGGATGGTCACGACCTGTTTCTCGATCTACCGGTGACGCCTTGGGAAGCAGCCCTGGGTGCCGAGATTGAAGTGCCGACCCTCGACGGGACCGTCAAGATGAAGATCCCTGCGGGCACCCCTGCGGGTCGCAAGATGCGACTGACCGGTCGTGGTTTGCCTAAACCCAAGGAAGGGCACGGGGATCTTTATGTGATTGTTCAGGTCGTCAGCCCGACTGAACTCAGTGAAGCCGAGAAAGCGCTCTATCAGCAGCTTGCCGAGGCCTCCTCTTTCAATCCGCGCGGCCATTTTGTGGCTGAAGCACATCGCCACGCCTGAGGTAGATCATGAGCGAACAAATGACCACATTACAGGCCACCTGGCTCAGTGTCAGTGAATTCACCCGGGTTGCGGGTCTGGATACCCCGCAAGTTGTTTCGTTGGTCGAAATCGGCGTGCTTAAGCCTGACGGCCATAGCTTGCAGGATTGGGCTTTTGATAGCGAAGCGATGGCGCTGGCCCGACGCTTGCGCCATCTGCGGGAAGATCTGGAGCTGGATTTGGATGTCCATGCGCTGGCACTCGGATTCAGGCTTCTGGAGCGTATTAGTGAACTCGAGTGTGCGCTGAACCGCGCCCAGGTCGCGCAACTGCAGGATTGCGCCTGATTCTGGTAGAATCACGTCATTGATCGTGAGGGGTTGTTAGCTCAGTTGGTAGAGCGTCTGCCTTACACGCAGAATGTCGGCGGTTCGAGCCCGTCACAACCCACCATCCCGATCAGACGAACCCGCCACCGGCGGGTTTTTGTTTTATTGCAACCCATCAAGAATATGGTTAAATGAAACTATGAAACCCTCAGTTGCCCTGCAAACTCATCGTGAGCTCATCCGAAGCGTGGTTGAGCGTTATCGTGCACGAAATCCGCGTGTGTTCGGTTCGGTGCTGCATGGCATCGACAAGGAGGGGAGCGATCTTGATCTTCTGGTTGACCCAACACAAGGTGCCACATTGTTTGATTTAGGTGCTATTCAGATTGAATTGGAAGAGAAACTTGGCGTTTCGGTCGATGTGTTGGTGCCGAAAGATCTTCCGATCAGATTCAGAGATGCGGTGCTGAGAGAAGCTTTGCCTGTATGACGACTCAACGGGAGCGCACGCAACTGCATGTCGACTTGATGCGTCAATCAGCGCGCCAAGACAAAATGCGTTCCCCCCCCGATTAATGAATGATCGATAATTTCCTACCCCCCCCGGGGGCATCGAACCGGTGAGGGGGTAGCCGTTTATCGATTCGAAGCCAGATACAGGTAATGTAACTATATGTAATTCAACAAATAAAATGGTGCGTTGCGTCACGCGCAATTGGAGTTTCCAGGGGGTCGCATTCCGATTGCCATCCTTGGCGAGTTGTTCAATTTATCCCCCGAAATTCTCAACTCTCTACGCCGTAGTTGGTATTTCAAGATCGCGTTGTGTTGCTGATAATTACCTGACTGAATCGATCGGGATTACCGGAGGATATTATGAGCAACTGTGCAAGCAAACATGTGAATCTAGATGGGGTGCACGCATTTGACGCACGTGGTGTTGCCAAACGTTTTAGGCATGCTGCGATTTTCGGGGCTATAGACGCATTGATGCCGGGTGAAACGATGCGGTTCTATAACGATCATAATCCACTGCCGCTTCTGCAGCAGTTGAAAGATCGTTATGGAGCCAGTATAGAAGTAAATTATCTAACCCAAGAACCGGAAGGCGTAATCATTGATTTTAAGATGCAGTGATAAATGAATTTCATTTGAGAATAATCATGCATTCTCGTTTGCTAGCAAGTGACGCTCTGGGGATATTTCTGCTTAATGGTTACAGGTTAACCAATAAATCTCGAGAGGCACGCTTTCTGCACCGGGTAAAAATCTTGAAACCCGGTGAGGTTCTGAGGCTGTTTATTGATAAAAATCCACATAATTTGATTCGTCTTCTCGTCATCCGATATGGCTCGAAGTTCATTTTTCAGTATCTAAAAAATCAAGATGGTGCTGTGGTTATCGATTTTAAAAGGATCAATGATTGATGCACTACCCAGCGTTCTTTGACGATATTCCATACATCACTGTCTATGATCCGTTAGCAGGATTTCTTGGAGCCACGACGGGTGGCATTATTGAATACCGCTATCTCGATGCAGTAAAGCTTGCTGGCCACTCATGCCCGACTGTAGCTTCAGCCTACTGGGTGAGTCGACTTGCTTTACGGGCACTCTACAGTGATGAATTACCTTGCAGGGGAGGCGTTCGGGTCGAGTTCTCAGATTCCAGAGAGTCAGGTACAACGGGGGTGATAGCTCATATAGTTCAACTGCTAACGGGTGCTTCAGGTGATGAGGGGTTCAAGGGCCTGTCTGGTGTCTTTTACAGGAACGGGTTGATGACTTTTGGCGTGGATGGCCTCCGACAGATAAGATTTACTCAGCGTGAAACTCTTCGTCGAGTTAACGTGTCCATCGATCTGTCAAAAGTACCTGTATCCAGGGAGCTGCGTGCTCTGATGAACCAATGTCTCGGAGGGAATGTTGATTTAGAAACGAGCCAATTGTTTGGTGATCTTTGGCAAGATCGAGTAAGAAGGCTGATTTTAGAGCATGGCGAAGATCGAGAAGTATTCAGCGTTGTTCAAGGTCGATAACAAGCGTCAGATGGCACATGAAAAATAAATTTCCGATTCGCCCAAAACATCCAGAAAGAATTTGTTGGGGGTGTGATCAATATTGTGCAGTTGCCGACCTAAAATGTGGCAACGGTTCAGACCGTACACAACATCCTGCTGAGTTACTAGGTGATGACTGGTATGAACATGGCGACTGGGATCTAGATATACCCTCAGAAAGCACTAAGAAGTAACATGATGCCGGTAATTTTGAATACCGATTAATATGTATTTATCTTAACTGATGTTTGTGAGAAACTCCAAATTTAAGCTCAATTATTGAAGGTTGTCCAAATGAAAGTTAGTATCGGAAAGATCGCATTTGCTTTGTGGGTTGTTACGTTTATAGGGGCTGCAATATATGTGGTGAAGGGTGTTGATGTTTCGAAACAGTTGGGTCAAAGAACGGCCATTTACTTGAGTGAGAGTGATAGAGATTTAGTTCTCGATGAGATGCGGATGATGCTTCAGTCGACTCAGCAGATCGTTGCGGGTTTGGCTGATAATGATATGAAAAATGTTGAAATTGCCGCCAAAGCTGCGGGAATGGGGTCTGCGATTGATCTTGATCCCAATTTTTTGTCCAAGCTGCCCCTTGAATTCAAAACGCTGGGGTTTAGTATGCACTCCGATATGGACGGCATTGCCAAAAGCGTTAAGCAGGGAGCGACACCGAAAGAGGTGGCTAGGATGCTGGGAGATACCCTGACGAAATGCGTAGGTTGTCATAGTGCCTGGAGAATTGAAGTTAAGCAGTAATTCAGGACACTCTCCTACCTAGTGCTCCATTAACCTAGGCCCGCTCCAAAAGTAGGTTAAGCGCTTCGTATCCTTTGCTACGTAGATACAAGACAGCCTGAGCGCTGCGGATACCTTGTTGGCAGTACACAACTACCAGGTTTTTGGGGTCAATGTCATCAAGCTTCTGGTCGTTGTTGAGGAGGATCCCAAGTGGAATATGTTGTGCACCATCCAGGTGCCCGCTATCCCATTCCACCAATTCTCGTACATCAATCAATGTCATGGGAATTCCGGAATTATAAAGCTCGCTGAGATCTGGCAACGAGATGGTTTTCATCGGCTGCGCGCTGCATGATGGTGTTTCAGATGAAGTAAGTTTGATATCTTCGGAGGCGCATGTGCAGATTGGGCAGGCTGCATGGCGTTCATAACTCAGTTTTCGGATATCCCAACTCAATGCATCAAATATAAGCAGCTGCCCGATCAATGGCTCAAGGCCATGTTGCTGGCAGTGCTCCTGACCGAGTGCCAATTTACAGGCTTCTACAGCCTGAATGCTACCAATAACCCCTGCGATTCCGCCTAAAGTGCCGGCTTCTGCACAATTGGGAATGTGGGTTTTGACTTGTTCGGGGTAAATACACCGGTAGCAGGGGCCATATTGATTCCAGAAAACCGAAACTTGTCCTTCAAAACCGAGAATAGATCCGAAAACGACAGGCTTGCCCAGTTTGACGGCAGCGTCGTTGATCAGATACTTGGTGGCAAAATTGTCGGAGCCATCGATGATGATGTCGTATTCAGCGAGGATTTCCAATGTATTGTTGGCGGTCAACCGCGTGCGGTGGGCGATCAGGCAGGTCTCGTTATTTAGCGCAGCTAGGTGGGTCAATGCCGCATCTGTCTTCGAGATGCCCTGGTCGGATTCGCGGAAGACAATCTGCCGCTGTAGGTTCGAGCAATCAACTGTGTCGTCATCAATTACGCCAATACATCCACCGGCCTCCTTGAGTCCCACGCCAGCGGCCGTCATATACAACAGGGCAGGTGCGCCCAGACCCCCGGCTCCAACCACGAGGATACGCGCCTTGCCCAGCAGCACCTGGCCATGAGGGGCGATTTCCGGCAATACGGTTTGCCGACTATAGCGAGCGATCATCAATTACCCGTGCTCTTTTTGCTGTGCAGATCGATTTCAAGGCTGATGGTGAGCAGGTCCCCACTGGCCAAAGCCTGATGCTCACTTAGACCATCTTTCCCCACCTTACCGGACTGCATGCGAGCAATGCCATCGGCAAACACTGTTAAATCAAAGCCCAGACCAGTCTCCGTCGTCTTTGTGGTCAAGTCGAGTGTACGATCATCCGTAGAGGTCCTTTCGGGGTGAGTATGAATCGAATAGTTACAACGCACCTTTTCACTACATTGTGTGTGGGCCTGGAGTATGCCCGTGGTGAGCAGGGTTTCAAATTCGCCGTCGGATATACGAAAGCGGAGATACTCAGGGGCGATTCTTAAGTTCACGGCAAAGTCCTTCCCATTCGACAGGAGTATTCACGTTTTTGAGTTGCGGCTTAATCGCATGTGTCTGCGCTAGGTGCATCAGGTTCAGGGGTTGAAGAAAGCGTTTAATAGAGCGAGATTTTCCTGAAAGCAAATCAGGCAGCGTCTCTGCACACTGTTTCAATACTTCATCAGTGATACGCAGCGCAACTGGCATCGGCGTATCGTCAATTGCGCAACCATCAAATTCTGCGTTATCAATCAACAATCGCAGAAGTTCGGATGAGAGCAATGGTGTATCAACGGCGATGAACAATATCGTCAATTCTGGCCTGGCATGATGTGTGATCTGATGGATTACGCTGATGATGCCACCAACCGGGCCAGTTGATGGAGCCAAGTCAGAGACGTTTTCATCCAGCCATACAGGTCGTCGTTCACCACTCATTAATACCTGTCCACATCCAGCGGCCTTTAGTAGCGCTCTTGCGTGAAGAAGTAGGGGAATGTTACCTAAGCATAGTAAGGCCTTGTCGCGCCCCATGCGGGATGATTTGCCACCGGCCAACACCACCCCAATCTTTTTAGAAGAGTCAGTGGGCGTGTGCAGGTTCGTCGTCATAGGATACGGGTCCATGCGAACAGAGTGCATGGCCTTGGACCCATTCACTATCGCCATCAAGATAATGCTCCTGCTTCCAAATTGGTGCTCGATGCTTGATTTCTTCAATAATGAATCGGCATGCTTTGAATGATTCATCACGATGTGGTGAGCTCACTGCGATCATGATACTGATTCCACCAATATCTAAACGACCTTTGTAATGCTCAACAAAGATGTTTAATTCCGGGCCCCATTTCGTGCGAGCTTCATCTGCTAAGTCGCAAAATGTTTTAATGGTCAATTCTTCAAATACATCATAAGAGACACCTTTTACGCGTTTTCCAAGATTGTGATTGCGTACAGTGCCAACAAACAAATCTGCTGCGCCATGTTTAGGGTCGCTTACAAAATTCATTGCCTCATCAACAGAAATTGGACCAAGTGCAATTCCAAGGTGATTTCTTCCGCCCATGTTAACCTCCGCAAACTGGTGGCAATATTGCAAGTATTAGGTCTTCGCTGACTATTTCGGATTCTTTCAAAATCTGCATGCTGTCAGCCAAGACTGATTTATTCACAAGGTCTGCGTCTGCGGAGCCTGTCATCTGAAGTTCGCTGACGATTTTTGACTTAATTTCGGCAATCGATGAACCGGTAGCCACCGCTATGGATAAATTACCCTGGCGGTACTTCCTGAATGCTCCAAACATACGAATTGTCAGATTAACCTGTGCTGTCATGTGTGTACACCTCAAAAAGCCATTGGGAAAAGCTCGATCGGGGCTATGCAGACCGAATCATTTTTTTCAAGATCTGTTTGCCCTTCACCGATAATTACCCAGCAATTCATCTCTAACATCGGAGACAACTTGAACGATTGCTGTCCATCTAGAATGGTCAAATGTGTCTGGCCGTGATCGTCACTATCTAATCGTGCTTTAAGGAAGTTTCTAAGGTCTCCCTTCTTTGTAAAGTCGTGGCGGAGTTCGGCGTAGTGAAAGTTCTCGGGTTGCATGCCGAGTAAAAGTCGAATTAACGGTTGAACAAAGAATCTCATGCCGACTGCTGTCGAGATCGGGTTACCGGGTAAGCCAAAGTAGTAACGGCCGTCTTTCAGCAGGGCAAAAAGAATTGGCTTACCTGGCTTGATGCCAACACCATGAAAGAGGATCCGAGCACCATTCTTGATAAGTAAATCAGGAATAAAATCCCATTTGCCCATTGATACAGCACCCGAACTAATTACTATTTTGGCGTTAGTGCGGACTTGGAGGGTGTTTACAAAGGCTTCTTCGTCATCCCCCATGCTGCCCATGTACAGCGCAGGGATGCCTGCCGCTTTAAGCTGCGAAAGTAGATATGGCGTATTGGAGTTGTAAATTTCACCATCGTTGAGTGGCAGATGATATGAGTCGCTAACTTCTTTTCCAGTTGTAAATATTTCAACTTCTGGCATGTCGAAAATGCGGGTTTCATGTATTCCATTTGCGGCCATGGCAGCGATATGGCCTGCATGAAGACGAGTACCCTTTGCTGCCAGCAGTTGCCCGCATTTGATGTCTTCGCCGGCATAACGGATATTTTCACCTTGGCGAAGTTCTGATCTGAGTATGACCTCGACAGCTTGCCCTGCACTATCATGAATGACCTCGACCTTTTCTATCTGTACTACAGCGTCAAAGCCATCAGGTATTTTTGCCCCCGTCATGATTTCAACTGCAAAGCACTGATTAACTGTATGAGGTACATCTCCTGCTGCGAGGGTATGAGCAACACTAAACCTTAAGGGGGACTGGGCAGATGCGCCAATTGTCTTGATGGCATGCATTGCAAAACCATCCATCGCAGAATTGTTGAACGGTGGGATATCAAGGCAAGCAACGATGTCATCAGAGCAAACCTGGCCAAGTGAATGATTACGATCTACCCGGCGATCAGGTTGCAGCATCGCCACGCTATCTATGAGAGCAAGTGCTTCTTTGTAGCTAATCATGTTTTATGTTGTTGATGGTATTGAGTAAATGTGGAATTTGCTTGTTCAGGCAATCAATCCCTTCACAAACAGCTTTCGGATTGCCAGGCAGCGTGATGATCAGAAGGCCATGGTAGGTGGCGCCAACGCATCGGCTGCTCCAACTGTTAGGGGTAAATTGCGCGCCGTAATGTCGAAGTTGTTCGCCTATGCCGGGAATGATGCAGTCCGCTATTTCCATGATGGTTTCTGGTGTGTTATCGCGTGGCCCAATACCTGTGCCGCCCGATGTAATGACGAGCTTTGCGGCGCCCAGTCTGTGTATCTCTACGAGGGTAGCTTTCAGTTGCGCCGGGTCATCCGGGATAACGTAGGTTTCGGTGACGGTTGCCCCCAAGGATTCAAGTCGCGCCTTTGCCGTCGGGATCGCCCTGTCCTCATAGACGCCAGCAGCGGCGCGATCGCTTAAGGTGATAATGGCGGCGCTAACGCCGGATAACGTTTTGGTCGACTTGGAAACCACACGTTCGCATATCCAGGCCTCAACACCTGCTGGGTTGAGCCATAAGCCACTTTTTCCACCAGCCTTTGCCTGCAGGCGAACCCCCTCTATTCTGAGATTGGGCTCTACCATTTTCGTAAGATCCCAGATCGTTAACAGTGCCGCGTTAACCCCAGCCAGCGATTCCATTTCAACACCGGTTTTTGCTTGTGTTGCTGCGACACACGTAACGCGAATCCCGTATTGTTCAGGCTCAAAATCAGTCATCACCTGCACATGGTCAAGCCCCATCGGATGGCATAAGGGCATGAGTTGGCTAGCTGATTTTGCCCCCTGAATTCCGGCAATTTCGGCAAGTACAAGCGCGTCGCCTTTTGGTAGGGCGCGATGAAAAATCATGGCGTAGGCTTTTTCACCGACAATTATTCGACCTTCGGCTATCGCTGTGCGGTGTGTCGGTGGTTTTTCGCCGACGTCGATCATCCGGAATCCTTGGTTCATGGCGTTAACCACCTAATGCAGCGAGATGCGGCGTTGAGCCAGTTTTGTGGAAGTGCAACAGGTGGGTGGGGGCCTTCTGAAGGAGCAGCTCGATGATAGTTTCCTGCAGTGCGTCGCGTTGATCCCGATGCTGCAGCAGCGAGCGTAGCGAGTGACCGCCGTCCCCAAAGAGGCAAAGACGCAGCTGCCCCATCGCAGTAACGCGCAATCGGTTGCAGGCGTTACAGAAGTTTTTGCTATATGGCGCAATGATGCCAATCTGGCCGCGGAAATCCGGGTGGCTGAATTCCATAGCCGGCCCGGCGCCTTCCTCGCGTGCCCTCTCTGACCAGCCCAGTACATTTAATCGGTCGCGGATTTCAACGCCCCGAATGTGATGCCGTGCGAAATAATCCTTGTTCGTGCCCGTTTCCATCAGTTCTATGAAACGGATGCTGATGTCTTCGTGACGAATCCAGTCTAGAAACGCATCCAGCTCATGATCATTCACATCGCGTAGCAGAACCGTATTAACCTTAATCTTTTCGAATCCGGCGTCCTGTGCGGCCTTGATGCCGTCGAGTACGCGATGGAGGTGGTCATGCCCTGTGATGTCTGCGAAGCGTTGACGATTCAGACTGTCGACGCTGACATTGATCGCGGAGATACCGGCGTCGTGCCACAGCTGCGCATTTTGTGCGAGACGGTAACCATTCGTTGTTGCCGCCACACGGCGGATGCCTGGAATCGCCGAAACGCGTGCAGCGATTTCGGCAAAATCTTTGCGTACGGTTGGTTCGCCGCCGGTCAGACGCACCTTCCAAAGTCCTAGGCCGGCCAGCCCTGATACGAGGTTCTCGATTTCGTCGGCATTGAGAAAATCGGTGAGACCGGTCTTCTGAAAACCGTTCGGAAGGCAGTACTGGCAACGGTAGTTACAGACGTCGGTGATGGATAGGCGCAAATAGCTAAAACTCCGGCCATGCGGGTCAGTCAGCGTTTTCATCCTATCCTCGATCTCTGGGGGCATTGCCTCTAAAACCAGCGAATCCATGACCTGTCTTGTCACAGAGCACTGTGGTGGAAACAGGTCAATTATGAAGGTTTTCCATTTTCGGAAAGGGTGTTATCAGGGGTACTTGGAGTACCCCTTTGGGCGTAGATTTGTTTTCAACCAGGCCGCCCATCGAGTCGGGGGCGGCAGAGCCAAGGCGTATAGCGGATGCCATAGATGAGGAATCCTAGCGCCCAGCAGGAACCGGATAACAGGTATAAGTGAGCGGCCCCAGCATTAGCTTGAATGACAGGAAATCCGGCTAGAAATCGCAGTAACCCACTGACAAGAATCAAAAGGAAAAAGACTGTTTCCACGAGCGATGCGATGATGGGGCGACCCGTGTGCCCCATAGCAGTTCGCGTGATCATGCCAGCGATTATTAAACCCATGGCACCAACGGCCAGCGCATGAACAGGCAGAGATGGTGTGATAAGCCCTAGCGATTCCAGACCCATGGATAAGAACGTTACGGGGATCCAGAAATAGCCGAGTTGTAAAACCCAGACCATGGGGTGCTTGAGCGTCAACCAAGGTTTCCAGCCTAGCCAGCGCACCAGATTAACCACTGCGGCAGTCAAACAGGCCAGGAATGCGAGGTGCGGCGGCAAAGCGATCCAGCCGATGATGCCCAATGCGGTGAGTAGCGGGGTCAATTTTGCGAAAAGGGCCGGTTTCCAGATCGTGATACCCGGAACCCCGTTTTGGGTGAACATCGGGATAACCCGGCCCCCCATAACGACGAGGAGTTGCAAAATGACGAGCAATGCGAGTTCGATCGGTAGCAGTGCATTAACCGGTAACCCCAGCAACAAGATGCTGTAAAACGATATGTTAAATGCGCCGATCAGGATGGCAAGACTGAGCAGGGTGAAGTTCTTCCACAGCCTAGCAAGCCAGAGCACCCGGCCTAACAGGGCCGTTAGCAAGACCGCGAAGGCCCCATCGGCGATTGCAGCGAGCGGGACGTGGCCAGAGAACATGAATAAACGTGCGGAGCCCCAGAACAGAAAAAGCACTGCTAGGGGCACGCCAGCGGCGGGCAGCATGCCGGTCCAGTTGTTGCTGGCAGTGAGTAGAAAACCGGCGATTACGGCAAAGGCAAACCCGAAGACCATCTCATGACCATGCCAGTAGAGCGGCGGCATGATGGCCGAATCGGATAGCCCGTTTAGCCTGAATATGGCTGAGATCCAGAGCAGAATGGCGCTGGCGGAGAAAAACGCCGCACCCAGATAGAAAGGTCTAAAGCCAAGTCGCCATATGCCGATTCCGGTCATCGGGCGATCTCTGCGCGCTTGGCTTTCCCGGATTGAGAGCAGGTTGCTCGGGCGCGACGATTTTCTCGTGGTATTCATGGCAGTCTACAAAAGGGATCGACAGCCTAGAATTGTGCGAAGCTCGCCCACTTCTGAAAATACCCCATCGGGGGTATTTTCCCGATTTAACCGAGATTATTCGAGACGGCCCAGACAGCGGCTTCTACGCGTGAGCGGAACTTCAGCTTCTTGAGTAGATTGCGGATATGTACCTTGACGGTACTGTCCATGATATCGAGTTCGCGGGCGATCAGTTTGTTCGACATGCCGTGTGCCAGACACTTGAGAATGCTCAATTCACGTTCGGTTAGGCCGGCCTGCGAGCGGTTGATCACCACAGCCTCTTGGCGTAGAGCCGTTGCCAGAAGCCCACTCAACTCGGCGCTGATGGCGTTTTTGCCCACCATCGATTCCTTGATCAGCCGGATCATCTCTTCCGGGTCGGTGTCCTTGAGAATATAGCCGTCCGAACCGGCGCGAATCGCGCCAACCAGATCATCGGGATTGTTGGACACTGTCAGGATGATGATTCTTGAATCGACTTCCTTGTCGCGCATGAGCTGGAGCGTCTCAATCCCGTTCAGACCCTTCATGTTCAGATCCAGTAGGATCAGATCGGGGCTGTGTGCCAGCGCCTGCGCCACACCTTCTTCGCCCGATGGCGCTTCAGCGATGACTTCGAATTCCGGTTCCATCCCCAGTAACTGAACGACGCCTTTGCGGAAGAGGGGGTGGTCGTCAATGATCAGGGTTTTAATCGTAGCGTTCATGTGAGTTGCTTTCAAATTTCGATGACGGATTTTTCAGGGGTAAACGTTAATAAGACTTCGGTGCCGCTTATTTGGCCGTTCTGGATATGAATCACCCCGCCCAGCGATTGAGCACGATCTTCCATGATGATGAGCCCATAGTGATTTTCCGGTGATTTGGCATCACCTATCCCGACGCCGTTATCAGCGATTCGGATGCTGACTAGACCCGTGTCAGTGATGGTCGCGAAAATCTCGACGCTGTTAGCGTGCGCGTGTTTCTCGATATTAGCCAGCGCCTCGCGAATAATGCGCAGTACGTGGATCTCCTCATTCGCTGATAGCAGTGTGGGCGGGAGGTCGTTACGGCATTGAATCTGCAAATTGCAACGTCGACTGAATTCTTCAGTCGTTTCGATGAGCGCCATCTGGAAACCGCGTTCATCGATCTTGAGGCGAAAGGCGCTGATGAGTTCGCGCAACTCCTTGTAGGCGCTAGCCAGCCCGGTTTTGAGTTCGGCCACGATGTCTTGTTGGTGCTCGGGGGTCAGGTGGTTTTTTTCCAGTCGGGCGACCTGAATGCGTAGATAGCTCAAAGATTGCGCAATTGAATCATGTAGCTCTCGGGCGATGGTTGATCGCTCCTCCAGTACGGCAACCCGGTGTTGTTCTTCCTGATGCTGCATCTTTGACATGGCCATCGAAAGATTGCTGCTGATTGCTTCTAGTACTCGGATCTTCCAGGCAGGGATATTGCCGGATGCATGGAGCTTGAATGGCATGACACCGGTGATCGAACCCATATCCTTAAGTGGGACAAAAATCATCCCCTGGGCATCTGTTGATGCTTGTGACAGAGGGATATGGCCCTTGTTGAAACAGGTTTCACAGTCGCGCTCACCGCAGAGTTTTTCGATATCGCTCTTTAGCAAGTTCGAAGTGAGCCGGTGGGCGGGATAAACACTATGTTCGCTGATGCAGACAGTGCCGGCACCTAGATCCAGTTCCTGTTCAATTTCATCCAGCAGTAGTTTGAGGCTGCTCGACGTGATGTTTTTGCCTGAAAGTTGCAGTGCGGATTTGTACATGAGTTCAAGAGATCGATTGGATTCGGTCAGCTCACGTGTTCGATCTGAGATCAGTTGGTTCTGATTGTTATAGGTGGTAGCGATTTCGCTTACCATCGTATTGAAAGCTAGCCCGAGTTGACCGAGTTCATCCTGGTCGGTATGGTGCGCTTTGGCTGAAAAGTCCTTATCGCGAACTCGGCTGGCCGCAGAAAGGAGATCGCGGAGTGGGCGCACCATTTGGTTCATCATCATCCACATGGTGACGATACACACAACCACCGTCATTGCGAGCAGGGCGATTTGCAAGGATTTGAGTAGTGCGATTTTCTGTTCAAGGTCTTCTTCGATCAGAGAGACGACACCGTTAATCTGTTCGACAAACAACGGAATAAGCCTCTGCAATTGATGCAAGGTCACTTCGCCATCTGGGCCATGCAGATTTCGCGTGGCGGGACCGATGTCATTCTCCCACATGTCATGGACTGCGGCGAACTGCTTCGGAAGCGCACTGTAGTCGGCGGCGCGCGCGACTACAAAGCCCTCCAGCATATCCAGCCGGTTCTGGAATTCAGTCGTGGCTTCAATGATGTTTGCCTTCGTGGCACCGGATTCCGCATGGCTCAACAGACGGTAGCTCATCATGCGTAGTGAGCCTGCCACGTTAATGGCATTGGCCTTGCCCAAACTGTTGTCTGCAATTGAGGTGGAAACCACCATCGAAATGAATGACAGGAAGGCAATAGTTCCCATGGCCAGACCCAGTCGAGTCAGCAGCGAATCCTTGGCCGAGATGGAGGGAGTAATCGAGAAAATCATATCGAGCAGACAAGTGAGCGCTTTTCTGGTGTGGGGTTAATAGGGCGTACCACTATTTTGATCTTGTAAGGGATTTTGTGTCAGGAGTTTGGGTGAAGGGAAGATTAACATTTTGTTTCTATTGGCATATTCGTACGATAGGCACCTGAGGTCTATACCTAAAAAGGCGTAGTCGCCATTAAACCCCGCTTGATACAGGGGCTATCACTGTCTATGGCATCTTCCTATGATGCTTCTCAAAGCAAAAAGAGAAAGCACGGAGTTTGTCATGTTTACCAGAAAGCAGTTGTCAGTCGTTTCATCTAGCACATTCGCATTTACGATATGTTTCGCGATCTGGATGATGTTTGCCGTGATCGGGATTCCGATCAAAGCCAAGCTGGGTCTCAATGAAACCGAATTCGGCTTGCTCACGGCGATGCCGGTGCTTTCCGGCTCGCTGATCCGTCTGCCGCTGGGCATGCTTACTGACAAGCTCGGTGGCCGGATCGTTTTTTTCATCCTGATGCTCGCTTGCGTCGTGCCGATCTGGTTTATCGGTGACGCGACTGAATTTTGGCAGTTCCTAGTGCTAGGCCTGTTCGTCGGTCTGGCCGGCGGATCTTTTTCGGTCGGTATTGCGTACGTCGCCCGCTGGTTCGACAAGAAAAATCAGGGTCTGGCGATGGGCATCTTCGGTGCCGGTAACTCCGGTGCGGCCGTGACCAAGTTTGTGGCACCGGCGATTGTTCTATCTTTTGGCTGGAGCATGGTGCCCAAGGTTTACGCCGTTGCGATGCTGGTGACGGCGCTGGTGTTCTGGATGTTCAGCTTCACGGAGAAAAGCCATAACGTCCATAGCAGCGTGACGGTTGCCGAGCAGCTCAAGGCACTCAAGGATCCCCGCGTCTGGAAGTACTGCCAGTACTACTCCATCGTGTTCGGCGGTTATGTCGGCCTGGCGCTGTGGATGACCAAATATTATGTATCGGAATACGGTTTTGACCTGAAGACTGCCGCCTTGCTGGCTGCCTGCTTCTCGCTGCCGGGCGGTGTATTGCGCGCCGTGGGCGGCTGGTTGTCCGATAAGTACGGCGCCCATTCGGTGACCTGGTGGGTATTGTGGGTGAGCTGGATCTGCCTGTTCATCATGTCGTACCCGCAAACCGATTTTACGATTCAAACGGTCAACGGCCCGGAAACATTCCATATCGGCCTGTCGCCGACCGTGTTCACTATTCTACTATTCATCATCGGCGTTGCCTGGGCCTTCGGCAAGGCATCCGTCTTCAAATATA